>CEAA01023648.1_pt1 | contig 35273 bp, 23 predicted proteins | sample 557551 | NCBI WGS metagenome assembly CEAA01 (sample SAMEA3182115, study PRJEB8094) | gut metagenome | biome: human; feature: gut; material: Stool; isolation source: human stools | place: Canada | collected 2013-06-11
TTGAAGATGAGGATGAAATCAGGCTGTCAGATATGTATGAGATTCCGACAGATAATCCAGAGCTGGAGCTTAAGGTGCGTGTTATCAACATTAACGAAAATGTACATATCCTTAATAAGTGCAAAACGCTGCGTGATTATATGACATTTGTTAATAAAGTAAGATTCAAGATGGGAGTTGAAGGGGACGATGTCAGGATTGCAGTAACAGAGGCAATTGACGAATGTATAGATGAGGATATACTTGTCGATTTTTTTGAACAGCATAGGGAGGAGGTCGTCGAAGTGAGTATATATGATTATGATGAGGAAGATGTCAGAAGGACATTATTTGAAGAAGCAAAGGAAATGGCTAAAGAAGAATTAAAAGAAACAGTTATAGAAGAATTAAAACGAGAAGCAAAAGAAGAATTGACCCAAGAAGTATTTGCAGAGGGTGAACAGAGCGGAGAACAATTAAAGATAGTTAATCAGATTATAAAAAAGGTAAAGAAGTCAAAAACTCTGGAGACAATAGCCTCAGAACTAGAGGAAGAAGAGGCAGATATAAAACCAATATACGAAGCAGTAGTTTCATCTGCCCCAGATTATGATATTAATGTAATTAAAGATAGATTAGACAATATGTGAGGAAGTTATTTCTTCATAAATGAAACAAAATCAAATTTCTTATCAAGCCATCTGCCGACAAGGCCGATGGCTTTTCCCATTGTAAATGCAGCAACAACAGTACCGATGCCAAGACCTTTAACATGACCTAATATCAGGCCGGTAAGACATGCAGTTACGGCAAGGCATATAACATCGAAAGAAATCTTGATGCGTGAATATGCAACGCCAGTTATGTCAGCAAGTTCACGAGGGAACAGGTCGGTAGGGATAATTGGAAGCTTGCATCTGTTAGAAAGAGCTATGCCGAGACTTATCAGGCAGTAGCTTATAATAAAGTACACAATTCTGAATCCGATTGCAGTTGGGAGCATTGGAACCCACATATTGTGCATGTCGATGCATTCACCAAATATGAATCCGACAACGAATGAAAACAGATATGATGGTACGAACTTCTTTCGCAGAATCATAAGGCTGAGTACAAGAAGTCCCTGGAACATATATGTAAATGTACCAAGAGTAATCTTAGGGAAGACTTCGGAAAAAGCATATGGAACGCTTGAGATTGCAGATATTCCAGTTCCTGAGTAAAGCATAAGCACAACTCCAAGGCTGTTGATTATAACAGCAAAGGCAAGAACAAGCTCACCTCTAAGCGTAGTCTTAACATTTTCAGAAACAGAACCAGCATTTAAATCTATTGCACTATCAATTGAACTCATAATGAATCCCCTTTCCTTTTTAATAAAGAACATAATCACAGTCTCTAAGTGTAGTTTCATTATTAATTAATAACAAATGAATAATTTTAATGAAATTATAGATTTTGTCTATAGAACTGTTTATAATTAAGATAATAAATGTGCTTAGGAGGCTGTCTATGAATATATATAATCTGAGATATTTCGTTACACTTGCAAGAATACGCCAGTACACGAAGGCGGCAGAGGAATTATGCATTACACAGCCGAGTCTTAGTCATGCAATTTCACAGATGGAAAAGGAACTTGGTGTTAAACTCTTTGAAAAAAACGGACATAAGATAACTCTGACTCAATTCGGAGAGGAGTTTCTTTCTTATGCAGAAAAGACTCTTGATGTGTTAGATGATGGAATCGCTTCTATTAAAAGAAGTGCAATGGGAAATGGAACGATAAGATTAGGACTTGTAAGACCATTGGGAATAAGCTATGTCCCTCGGATGGCGGCAGCATTTATAAAGAAGAATCCGAAGCTTGATATAGATTTTACGTTTCACACAGATGTTACGGGCAGGCTGCTTGACGATATGCAGCTTGGAAAGTATGATTTGTTGTTCTGTTCCAAGCCATCAGAAGAATATCATTTTACGGCTGAGCCCGTTATGAAGCAGAGACTGGTGCTTATTACTCCCAAAGGACATCCGCTGGCTAAGAAAAGGAAAAGGAGCATTAATCTTGCAGAGACAGCCGGGTATTCATATGTATGTTTTGACAAGAACTCTGGAATAAGAAGCATATTTGATGAAATGTTGAAAAGATCGGACATAACAGTAAAGGTTGCATATGAAACTGAGGAAGATCAGGTTATTGCCGGGCTGGTTGCTAATGGATTCGGAATAGCGGTAGTTCCATATATGGATATATTGGAAAAGATGTCTGTAGAAATATTTGAAATCGAGTCACCTGAATATGAGAGAAGCTTTTATATGGTTAATGATAATAGTACATACATGTCTCCTGCTGTAGAGACGTTCAGGAACTTTGTTATAGAGAATACAAGTGTTTTAACGGCTTTGTAGAGATTAATATAATTAATGAATAACCGGTTATATCTTAATTAAATGACAAATTTGTAGAAAAATTAACAGGTTATATTGATACATTTTTGACAAATTTTAATGAAATTATTAAATAAAAATAAAGTTTGCCAGAATTCAATGTAAAAAATAACAAAAATGAACGCTGGTCATGAATAATTTTTTGTTAAAAATGTACGATTATTAAAGGAGAAAATAGTGTCAAACCTAGGCAGAATCTAGGCTTGACATTATTTTTTTTGTGGAATAAAATCCGTGAACAGAAAAGAAATATGTTTCATATTTAGAAAGGAGGTCGTGCAGATGGATGCTTTGGTAGAAGGGCTTATGGAAGAACTTAATTGCGAGACAGTGTTCACTATACCTTTGTTTGGTGGAATCCCAGTATATGAATCCGTTGTTGTTACATGGATTATCATGGCTGTTGTGTTTCTGTTGTGTATTCTGCTAAGCCGAAATCTAAGTGTGGAAAACCCCAGTCGCAGACAGGTAGTTGTAGAAACAGCAATAAAGGGGCTCAATGATTTCTTCACTGAGACGGTAGGAGAAAAAGGAAAGGCATACATTCCATATCTGTCAGCAATTGCTATTTACATAGGAATTGCGAACCTGATAGGACTGCTTGGTTTCAAGCCGCCAACTAAGGATATGAATGTTACAGCAACACTGGCATTGATGAGTATTGTGCTTATTGAGGTCGCAGGAATCAGAGCCAGAGGAACTAAAGGCTGGCTTAAGAGTTTTGCAGAACCAATGCCTATAATACTTCCTATTAATATTCTGGAAGTATTTATCAAGCCCTTATCACTTTGCATGCGATTATTCGGTAATGTTTTAGGTTCATTTGTAATCATGGAATTATTAAAGATGGTAGTTCCAGCAGTTTTACCGGCAGTATTCAGTTGTTACTTCGATATATTCGATGGACTGATACAGGCGTATGTTTTCGTATTCTTAACTGGTCTTTTTATAAAAGAGGCTACAGAGTAAGAGTATATGTAACAAGAATAAATGTTTTAAAAAGGAGATTATTATTATGTCAACAATTTTAGTAGCAATCGGAGCAGGTATAGCAGTATTAACAGGTATCGGTGCTGGTCTTGGTATCGGTAAGGCAACAAGCAGTGCAGTAGACGCTATCGCAAGACAGCCAGAGGCAGAAAGCAAGATTAGTAAGTCACTTCTTTTAGGTTGTGCCCTTGCAGAGGCAACAGCTATTTATGGTTTCGTTATCGCCCTTCTTATAATTCTTTTCTTAGGCTAATAACATTTATGGGAAAGATAACTAAGACAAGATAGAAAGGAAGGCGAAGCTAGTGTTAAGTATAGATCCATGGAATATATTATGGACAGTAGTCAATCTGCTCGTCTTATATCTGGTGTTTAAGAAGTTCCTGTTTAAGCCTGTTATGAAAGTAATCAATGCAAGAGAAGATATGATTAAGCAGCAGTTTGATGATGCTAAGAAGAGTCAGGAAGAAGCAGATGCATTAAAGGCTTCATATGACGAAAAGCTTGAAAGTGCGAAGACTGAAGCTGATGAGATTATTGTAAATGCTAGAAACAGAGCACAGGAAGAGCATGAGGCAGCTTTGGAAAAGACCAGAAAAGAAACAGAAGTAATGCTTGAAAAGGCAAAGGCTAATATAGCTACAGAGAAAGAGAAAGCAACGGAAGCTGCACAGGCAGATATTGCAAGACTCGCTCTCATAGCTGCAAGAAAAATCGTAAAGACAGGTGATGCTCATGACGCAGGCAGCAGTAAATAATGCAATAGTTTTACACCGGTTGTCTGTGAGCAGAGAGGATGTAAGAAGGGCTGATGAGTTATACAGCAAAACTTCAGAACTTCAGAAAATTCTCACGAATCCTGAAATACCTCTTGCAAAGAAATACGACATCATTGATAAAGTGTTTGCACTTGATGATACCAAGGAGCTTATGAAGAATTTCATTAAAGAAATGTGTAAGCTTGGTTATTGTGATGAGATGAGAGACATATTTGACTCATATTACAGAATTGATGATGAAGCAAACCACATTTTAAAAGCAGAGCTTATAAGTGCAGACAGCAGTGATGAAGATGATAATGCAAAGCAGGCACAGGATTTCTTAAAGAGCAGATATCCGGATTATACAATTGAACTGACAAAGACAGTGGATGCGGATCTCTTAGGCGGATATGTTATAAGAGCACATCACAAGGAATACGACAGAAGTTTTGAAGGACGTTTTTGTCAGCTTGAAAGAAAATTAACTGGGAGGTGACCCCTGTGGGCGCAATTAGTGCAACAGATATTATCTCCATTATCCAGAGTGAGATTGAGAATTTCAATTGGGATGAAGCAAGCCGTGAGACCGGTAATGTAATATGGGTCGGTGATGGAATTGCTACTGTATACGGTATTGACCATGCAATGTATGGTGAAATCGTAGTATTTGATAATGGAGTAAAAGGAATGGTTCAGGATATCCGTGAGAATGAGATAGGTGTTATCTTGTTCGGCAGGGATACAGGAATCAAAGAAGGAACTAAGGTTGTAAGAACCAAGAAAAAAGCCGGAATTCCGGTAGGCAGCGCATTTGTAGGAAGAGTAATCAATGCACTTGGCGAGCCTATTGATGGAAAAGGCGATATTAAAGAAGAAGATTACAGACCAATTGAGGAAGATGCTCCAGGTATCGTAGACCGTAAGTCTGTAAGCACACCAATGGAAACAGGAATACTTTCAATTGATTCAATGTTCCCAATTGGCCGTGGACAGCGAGAACTTATCATTGGTGATCGTCAGACTGGTAAGACATCAATTGCCACAGATACAATTATTAACCAGAAAGGTAAAGGTGTTATCTGTGTGTATGTTGCAATCGGACAGAAGGCATCTACAGTTGCCAAGGTTGTATCAACACTTACTAAGCATGGTGCAATGGATTATTCAATTGTTGTATCTTCAACAGCGAGTGATCCTGCATCACTTCAGTATATAGCTCCATATGCAGGTACTGCAATGGCAGAGCATTTCATGCATCAGGGAAAAGATGTTCTTATTGTATATGATGATTTGAGCAAACATGCGGTAGCGTATAGAGCACTTTCCCTTCTGCTTGAAAGATCACCTGGACGAGAGGCTTATCCTGGAGATGTATTCTATCTTCATTCAAGACTTCTTGAAAGATCAAGCCGTTTAAGTGATGCGTTAGGTGGAGGCTCAATAACAGCACTTCCTATAATAGAGACACAGGCTGGTGATGTATCAGCATATATTCCAACAAATGTTATCTCTATCACAGATGGTCAGATATTCCTTGAAACTAACTTGTTTAATTCAGGTATGAGACCAGCCGTTAATGTAGGTCTTTCGGTTTCACGAGTTGGTGGTGCAGCCCAGACTAAGGCAATGAAGAAGGCATCAGGAAGCATAAGAATTGACCTTGCACAGTACAGAGAGATGGAAGTATTTACACAGTTTGCATCAGATCTTGATGATGCAACTAAGGCACAGTTACAGCACGGAAAAGCCCTTATGGAGCTTTTAAAGCAGCCACTCTGCCATCCACTTTCAATGCATGAGCAGGTTATGACACTTGTTATGGCTAACAACGGCGTATTTGATGAGATACCTACTAAGGAAGTTAAGAAACACCAGACAGAATTACTTGAATTCATAGATCTCAAGCATCCTGAAATAGGAAAGCAGATTGAAGATAAGAAAGAGATTAATGATGAGCTGGTTAAGAATATTCTGGAAGCAGTAAAAGAATTTGCATAATGCATGTGTGCTAAAAGAAAGGTAAGCGTATAGATATGGCAAACACAAAGGAAATTCAGGATCGAATAAAAAGTATCAATGATACATTAAAGATTACTAATGCCATGTATATGATTTCTTCTTCCAAGCTTAAGAAATCTAAGAAAATGCTTTCAGACACGGAACCATACTTTTTCACTCTGCAGTCAGAAATGAGCCGAATCTTAAGACATATACCTGATATAAGCAGTATATATTTTAAGACAAATGAGGATAAAGACGCAGCGGATAAAAAGGTAGGCTACATAGTTATTACTGCTGATAAGGGACTTGCAGGTTCATATAACCATAATGTTTTAAAGATTGCGCAGGAGCAGCTTGAAAAGAATCCTAATCATTCATTATTCGTATTAGGAGAACTTGGACGACATTATTTTGAACAGCGCGGTATTGAGATTGAGAAGCAGTTCCACTATACAGTTCAGAATCCTACTCTTAACAGAGCAAGAAATATTTCAGAAGAAATAATAGAACTGTACAGAAAAGGTGAACTTGATGAGGTGTATATCATATACACAAGTATGATTAATGCTATTCAGGAGGAAACACAGATTGAACAGCTTCTTCCTCTTAAGAAGGCAGATTTCAATATCCAGATACCGGTTGATTTCAAAAGAGAGGAACTTGCATTAAAACCTTCCCCAGAAGTAGTTATGGACAGAATTGTTCCTGATTATATAGTTGGTTTCGTATACGGAGCTTTGGTAGAGTCATTCTCCTGCGAACAGAATGCCCGTATGATGGCGATGGAGGCTGCATCAAAGAGTGCAAAGGATATGCTGCACGATCTTGATATACAGTATAACAGAGCCAGACAGGCTTCAATCACACAGGAAATAACTGAGGTTATCGCTGGTGCGAAGTCGCAGAAGAAGAAACGAAAGAAATAATGCGACGGATAGGAGATAATATGAGTAATAAAGGAAAGATTATACAGGTAATGGGACCTGTTGTCGATGTAGCGTTCGAAGATGAGAACCTTCCGGCAATCAGGGACGCACTTGAAGTTAATAATGGTGATAAAAAATGTGTAATGGAAGTTGCACAGCATATCGGTAACGATACAGTCCGCTGTATTATGCTTGCTTCCAGTGAAGGTCTTTGCAGAGATATGGAAGTAACAGCTACAGGCAGCGGCATTAAGACTCCTGTTGGAGAGAAAACTCTTGGCCGTCTCTTTAATGTATTAGGAGAGGCTATTGATGGCAAAGAACAGCCAGATGCCAAGGAAAAGTGGGAAATCCACAGAGAACCTCCAACATTTGAAGAACAGAATCCTGCAGAAGAGATTCTTGAGACAGGTATCAAGGTAATTGACCTTTTGGCACCTTATGCAAAGGGTGGTAAGATTGGTCTGTTTGGTGGTGCCGGAGTTGGTAAGACAGTTCTTATTCAGGAACTTATCAGCAATATTGCAACAGAGCATGGTGGATATTCAATATTCACAGGTGTAGGAGAAAGATCAAGAGAAGGTAACGACCTCTGGACAGAAATGAAAGAGTCGGGCGTTCTTGAAAAAACTGCCCTGGTGTTTGGTCAGATGAATGAACCACCTGGAGCACGTATGCGTGTTGCTGAGACAGGACTTACAATGGCTGAATATTTCCGTGATGAGAAGCATCAGAATGTGCTTTTATTCATTGATAATATATTCCGTTTTACACAGGCTGGTTCAGAGGTTTCAGCACTTCTTGGACGTATGCCTTCAGCCGTAGGTTATCAGCCAACACTTGCAACTGAGATGGGTGAATTACAGGAGAGAATTGCTTCTACAAAGAATGGTTCTGTAACATCAGTACAGGCAGTATATGTACCTGCCGATGACCTTACTGACCCTGCACCTGCAACAACATTTGCACATCTTGATGCAACTACAGTTCTTTCAAGAAAGATAGTTGAACAGGGTATCTACCCGGCAGTAGACCCTCTTGATTCTACATCAAGAATTCTTGAGCCGGACATTGTAGGTGAGGAGCATTATGAGGTAGCAAGAAAGGTTCAGGAAATCCTCCAGAAGTACAAGGAATTACAGGATATCATTGCTATTCTTGGTATGGAAGAGCTTGCAGATGAAGATAAGGTTACAGTATTCAGAGCAAGAAAGATTCAGAAATTCTTATCACAGCCATTCCATGTTGCTGAGAACTTCACAGGTATTCCTGGTGTATATGTTCCATTAAAGGAGACTATAAGAGGTTTCAAGGCAATTATTGATGGTGAGATGGACGAATATCCTGAGAACGCATTTTTCAATGTAGGAACTATAGATGATGTTATTAAAAAGGCTGAGAAGATGCAGTAACATCCTGCCAGAAAGGAAAAACTAATGGCTACAAGTTCATTTTATTTAAAAGTAATATCAGCTAACCGGGTGTTTTTCGCTGGCAAATGCCGTTCTTTGATTGTGCCTGAGTTCGATGGACAGAAGGAAATTCTTGCCCATCATGAAGATATGGTTATTGCAATTGATGAAGGTCAGATGAAGTTCCAGCCAGAGGGCAGCGACGAGTGGATTCATGCTGTTGTTGGAATGGGATTTGTTGAAATCGTCAACAACCGTGTAACTCTTCTTGTTGAGACAGCAGAAAAGCCTGAGGAAATCGATGTAAGAAGAGCAGAGGAAGCTAAGCAGAGGGCAGAGGAGAGACTTCGCCAGAAGCAGAGTATCCATGAGTATTATCACTCAAGAGCAGCACTTGCAAGAGCTATGGCAAGACTTAAGGCAACATCTGGAAAGTAGAATTTATGATACATATGTGGGTTTGCACCTGCCAGAACGCTTGTGAATAGCGTTCTGGCAGGTGCTTTTTGTCGTGCAGGGATAATGGTTAGCCATGGCGTGGTGGATTGGACGTTAAAGTAGTGAGAAAGCGCGCTGAAGTCCAAAAGAGAAGCCAAAGCGCGGCGAATTGGACGTTGAAGCGGTGGGAAGGCGTGTTGAAGTCCAAAAGGGAAGCCGAGCCGCGGCAGATCGGACGTTGAAGCGGCGGGAAGGCGTGTTAAAGTCCAAAAGTGAAGAGTCAGTCTGACGATTTGGACCTTAGAGAGGTGTGATGAACAGAGAAAGTCCAAAAGGGGTGCCGAAGCATGTAGAATTGTTCTTTATAAGATACTTGTAAATAAATATTCAGCTTGCTATAATATGCAAGCGTATTTTGTATACACAGTTAAAACAAAACGATTGAAGTGTAGGAATACACAATCAGGGAGGAACTAAAGATGTTATCTATGAAAGAAGCGATAGAGAATTATGTGGAAGGTTGTGTTGGGAAGGTTGACTGTCCAGCATACAAGCTTTTTATGAAAGCCATACTTGCAGGAATGATGATTGCATTTGGCGCAGCAGGAAGCAGTGTGGCAGCACATGATATCGCCAATGTAGGAATTGCACGTCTGGTTGCAGGAGTTGTATTCCCAATGGGACTTATGATGGTTGTTATGACAGGTGCTGAGCTTTTCACGGGAGACTGTCTGGCAATTATGGCAACTGTACAGAAGAAACATACAGCACTTAAGCTTATACGAATGCTTATTGTAGTATATCTGGGAAATCTTCTTGGCTCGTTAATGCTTACATGTATTGATTATGTAAGTGGGCAGTATAATTATTCATCGGGAATACTTGGTGCATATACAATTAAAGTAGCGCTTGGTAAATGTAATCTTGATTTTACAACAGCGCTTGCATCGGGAATATTATGTAACATACTTGTGTGTGCAGCAGTTATGCTTGCGGCACGTGCAAAGGATGTAACCGGAAAACTGTTATGTTGTTTTTTTATAATACTGCTTTTTGTTGTAAGCGGTTATGAGCATTGTGTTGCTAATATGTATTATGTACCTGCAGGAATGATAGCAAAACTTAATCCATTATATGTGAAAGATGCTATGGAGCAATATGGTTATACAGCACAGCAGCTTAGTACATTGAATATACCGAATTTTATATTTAATAATCTTATTCCTGTTACAATAGGTAATATTGTTGGAGGAATGGCATTCTTCGGAATACCGTTGATGTATATTAATGGTGTTGGTGGAAAGAAGGCGTGATACATATCTTAAAGTATATGGATACGGATTGATGATTTAGAAGAAAATATATTATTACCTATGATTATTCCTTTAGAAACCATTAAAGCATAGGAAGATGTGCAGTAGAAGAATCACAGACGAACACAGACTTACGTATAATATGGACATGAATCAAAATCTGATAATATATTCCTGCAAGTTCCATTATGAAGATTAGCACCTGAAACATGGTGCTTTTTTCTTTACACAAAAATTACATGGTTTAGGAGAATATTATATCGGTGGATAAAAATGTTATTATCTACTAGGAAAAATATGAACATAAATGATGGGGCAAAATAGTGTATCGTCCAACTAGGTGATACATTTGCATCTGACAGCAAGATGGTCGCAGAATATAGAGCAGAACCTATAAGAAGATATTATTTCTATTGCTTATAGGCAGAAATATTAGGATTTCTGCTCATAAAGCGCAGATTTCATTGTAAATACCTATAAATCATGAAAAACCACATTATCTATAGGCAATCTTTAGCTTTCTGACAAGGATAATGTCTGATTCGAGAGAAGAATGTGCAGAAAATACCTATAAGCTGTCAGAATATACGACTACCTATAGGTATCATGACAAAAAATCAGACAAGACACTTCTTCATCAATAATAATATGCCTATAAATCTTGAAATATAGATATTCTTATAGGAAATGTTTAACAACATTATAGTGGATTTATACAATATATACTACTAAATCAGAGCCAGCACCCATACAGTTATCATCTTGAACGTTATTCAGTAACAGATTTCTTGGCAGAACAGCAAGTCTTAACCCGACATATGTCAATACGGATTTAATATCTTATGTTTCAGTTGGCATTGCGTGCGCAATAATATTGCAACTCATATATATAAAGCTGAAGCGTAGAGCATAAGAAAACACCTCTTAATCAGCAATATACATTCTGATTAAGAGGTGTTTTTCTTCGTCCATTATTAGTAAGTATACTCATGGCGAGGGCGATAATAAAATGCCTGAAGCTGACTGTTACGGTTATAGGTAACTGTATAACAATCGGCTGGTGCATCAGCATAAGTCTCAGGATTAACTCTGATAGTTATTGTCTGTCTGTGAGACTGTCCACTGTTACCGTGTTCTGCACTGGTATTATCCTGTCCTACCCCTTTGAGATTACTGATAGTCTGGACTGGGTACACTTTTGAATTGCGAATAACTCCATTTGCTGCAATAATCCCTCCTTGGACCTTATTTCAAAATGTTACTTCTACATTATATATCGGTCAAACGTGTTATATTATTACATTGAATTTCTTTATAAAAATGTATGATAGAGGAAGATAATATGCATGATGATGGAGATGTTTATATGGGAGAATACAAGCCACCTTTTGCTATAAAACTCATGAAATGTGATGGATATATTAAAATAGGCTCATAAAATGTGATTACAGCGGGGAAATTCCCTCATAGTACTATAACAAAATAAAGATATATACAAAATGCCCCATTCCGGACTAATCCGGAGTGGGGCTTATCTTTACGCATAAGCAGTTAATGCTTAATTACTCAATCTCTTTTTTCTTAATTCTGTCAAGATAATCTTTAGTTTCTTTAGCAACCACACCGTTTAAAGCAACGAGTGCAATAAGGTTAGGAATAGCCATCAGACCATTAAATATATCTGCAATTGTCCATACAGCAGATACTGTCATATAAGGACCAATGAATACGCAGAGGATATATATCCATCTGTATGCCTTGATGCATTTCTTCTTACCATTAGTAAGGTATTCAAGGCAGCGCTCAGAATAATAATCCCAGCCAAGAATAGTTGTAAATGCAAAGAATACGAGGCATAACATAAGAATAAATGAAGCAACTCCATCAGGGAATGGAAGTCCTAACTGGAATGCTTTAGTTGTTACTGCAACACCTTCAAGTCCCATATCGTAAGCTCCTGTAAGAACAATTGCAATACCTGTAATTGAACAGATGATAATAGTATCAATAAAAGTAGCTGTCATAGATACAAGACCCTGACGTACAGGTTCATTGGTACGGGCAGCGGCAGCGGCAATAGGTGCACTACCAAGACCGGCCTCATTAGAGAAGATACCTCTTGCAATACCCTTCTGCATAGCTACAACCATGGCACCAAGGGCACCACCAGCAGCGGCCTTAAGACCAAATGCACTCTGCACAATTGTAAGGATGGCAGCAGGAACATCTGTAATATTAAATAAAATAATAAGAATACCTGCTAAAAAATATGTTGCAGCCATGAAAGGAACAATAACCTGAGCAACTTTAGAAATTCTCTGGATTCCACCAATAAGAACAAGAGCAACACAGAATGTAAGGATAAGACAGCTTATAACTACAGTCCATGAATATGTTCTTCCAAATAATGAAACAGTCCATGCGTTGTTAGAATCAAAGAAATTATTAACAGCAGAAGAGATTCCATTCACCTGTGTAAATGTACCAATTCCTAAAAGACCAACGCCTATACCAAAGAAAGCAAATATCTTGGCAAGCCATTTCCACTTAGGTCCCATACCATGTTCAATGTAGTTAAAAGGACCACCAACAACATGACCGTCTTCGTCAACCTGTCTGAACTTAACTGCTAAGAGACACTCTGAGTACTTGGTAGCAGTACCAACTAAGGCAGCAAGCCACATCCAGAATAATGCACCAGGACCGCCTGAGACAATAGCAGTAGCAACACCTACGATATTACCTGTACCGATTGTTGCTGAAAGTGCTGTACATAGTGCTGCGAAACTGCTCACTTCACCATGCTTTCCATCAGTTTCGTCTTTGAAAATGTACTTAAAAGCACGTCCAAGATTAGTAAACTGAACACCCTTAAGTCTGATAGTAAGAAACAGACCAACGGCAAGTATAAGGACAATGAGTGGAATTCCCCATACATATGCGTCAATAGTACCGAGAATAGTATTGATTTTACTAAACATATTATGTATTCTCCCTTTTTATAAAAAATTAAGACAAATTTTAACATAAATCAACTTTTTTTTCAATTGAATACTGTTATTTCTTAATATAATAAATAAATTTGTTAAATGTTGCTTATTGACAAACTCTGTCAATTTATATATTATTGTTGAAAACGAAGGCGTTTTGCAGATAAAGCAAGACGCTTTTTTCCTTATTATTAAGGTAATATCCGGAAGATATAATCGGGAGAGACTGTGTAAAAATGCAGCGCCGAAGGTGACAGCGAAAACTCTCAGGCAAAAGGACCGGTTATGGACGGAACTCTGGAGAGCTGTAATTATCAGCACCGAAGAAGCAATTTCTAAGCATAGAGATGAGAAATATTGAGGCTGATTTGCTTGGGGAGAATCTTTCAGGTTTTTAACAGAGGCATAGGTGTATTAAAGTGCGCCTGTAGCCTCTTGTTTTTATGTAAAGATATATTAGGAAGGGGATCTTCTTAGGAATCTTGATAAGGCAGGATTGCAAGGCACGAAAAGGCTAAAGCAAAGGAGAGAAACATTATGAAGACAGACATTGAAATTGCACAGGAAGCAGTAATGGAGCCAATTAAGAATGTTGCAGCCAGATGCGGCATAAGCGAGGATGATCTTGAATTATACGGAAAGTATAAGGCTAAGATATCAGATGAGTACATCAACAGTGTCAAAGACAATGAAGATGGAAAGTTAATTCTTGTTACAGCCATTAATCCAACTCCGGCAGGAGAGGGAAAGACAACAATTACTGTAGGGCTTGGAGAAGCATTTGGAAAGCTTGGCAAGAAGGCAGTTATAGCACTTCGTGAGCCATCACTTGGTCCATGTTTCGGTATCAAAGGTGGAGCAGCAGGTGGTGGATATGCACAGGTTGTTCCTATGGAAGAATTGAATCTGCATTTTACAGGCGATTTTCATGCAATCACATCAGCTAACAACTTATGTGCGGCACTTCTTGATAACCATATACAGCAGGGCAACGAACTTGGAATTGACCCAAGATGTGTTACATGGAAAAGATGTATGGATATGAACGACCGTGTTCTTAGAAATATAGTTGTAGGTCTTGGTTCTAAGGTTGACGGAACTGTAAGAGAAGATCATTTTGTTATCACAGTTGCGTCAGAGATTATGGCAGTATTATGTCTTGCAACAGATATGAAGGATTTAAAGGAAAGACTCGGCAAGATGGTAGTTGCTTACAATTATCAGGGACAGCCTGTTACAGCATCAGATATCAAGGCAGTAGGTTCAATGGCAGCTTTGTTAAAGGATGCATTAAAGCCAAACCTTATCCAGACACTTGAGCATACTCCAGCATTAGTACATGGTGGACCATTTGCTAATATCGCACATGGCTGTAATTCAGTAAGAGCAACTAAGACTGCACTCAAGATGGCAGATTATGTAATCACAGAGGCAGGATTTGGTGCAGATTTAGGAGCAGAGAAATTCTTCGATATAAAGTGCCGTAAGTCAGGCTTAAAGCCAGATGCAGTTGTATTAGTAGCAACAGTAAGAGCACTTAAGTACAACGGTGGAGTACCTAAGACAGAATTATCAGCAGAAAATCTTGACGCATTAAAGAAGGGAATCGTAAACCTTGAAAAGCATATCGAGAATCTGCAGAAATATGGCGTGCCTGTAGTTGTTACACTTAATGCATTTGTATCAGATACACAGGCAGAATTAGATTATATACAGAAGTTCTGTGAAGATAAAGGCTGTGAATTCGCCCTTGCCAAAGTATGGGAAAAGGGTGGAGAAGGCGGAATTGAGCTTGCAGAAAAGGTTCTTAAGACACTTGAGACAAAGAAGAGCAATTTCCATTGTCTGTATGAGACAGACCAGCCGGTTAAAGCAAAGATTGAGACAATTGCCAAAGAAATATATGGCGCAGGAAGTGTTAATTATTCGGCAGCAGCTAATAAGCAGATTGCACAGCTTGAACAGTTAGGATTTGGTAATCTTCCAATCTGTATGGCTAAGACACAGTATTCGCTTTCAGACGATCCGACATTACTTGGCCGTCCGGAAGGATTTGAGATGAATGTAAGAGAAGCATATGTATCAGCCGGTGCAGGCTTCATAGTAGTGCTTACAGGTTCAGTAATGACAATGCCAGGACTTTCAAAATCACCAGCGGCATATAATATAGATGTTAATGATGATGGGGTAATAACTGGGTTATTCTAGAAAAGTGACTCCCGGGAGTGGGAGGCAGGTGGTTGTGTAGTGTATTTTCAAACGTGCTCTCGCTCGGACGAAAACGCAGCGGTACTAAGATTTTGTGAGGTTTGTCGCCTTTGGCGACTCCCTCGCAAAATCAAGTGCCGGCGTTTCCGTACAGTTTGAAACTACACTACACAAACCACCTGCCTCCAAACTTCCGGGAGTTTTTCTACATAGGAGATGAGAATATCTCTCCAGCCCCAACCTTGCCAAAGGCGGGGCGGAGCAGTTGTCCGGTAAAGAAAAGCCCAGCGAATCTAGTACCGCTGCGTCGGAATCCGAGCGGAAGCGTGTTTTGATTTTACTAATATACACGGCTGGGCGTGCTTTAGGGGAGCAACTTCCTACAGCATAACCCCCGACTTCTCCTTACTTCTCTCAATCATATGATTCAGCTTCTCAAATGGTTTCTGTAAGAACAATCCGATAATCAGCGAAACAACTATATATATTGAAAGAAATGCGAGATTCTTAATGTAATCATATCTGTACATTCCTGCTATACATTCTCTTAATGCATCCATTGAATATGGGAAGAGCAGGAATCGGTATATTATCTGGTAGGCGTTAGGAAGTACTTCTATAGGGAATGTACCGCCTGATCCAGCAACCTGTATAACGAGCAGGACAATTCCAAGTGCTTCACCGATATTTCCAAATGCAACAGTAAGGCTGTACATAAAGAAGGTGAATACGAAGCTTGAGAATGCACATGCAACCCAGTAAAGGAATGGGTGGTAACACTGGATTCCTATGTAGAGAAGATTTCCAAGTGTTATAAGCAGTGCCTGAAGCTGTCCTACAGCAAAGAAGATAAAATACCTTCCAAAGAATTTTTCATATCTCTTTGCATCTGCTGGAATGTCCGGAGCAGGATGCACAGGTGTGTGCATAATAGCAACAAGTATAAGTCCACCAAACCACAGTGCAAGTATTGTGTAGAATGGTGAAGCGCTTGTTCCATAGCTTTTAACAGCATATACCTGCTCTGTTGTTATATTTACAGGTGCAGAGAGAAAATCTCCCAAAGTATTGGCATCTGCATTTAACATCTCTGATAATAAACCATATGTATCCTGTTCAGTGATTGTGTTTAATGTATTAATTGCATTATCAAGCTTTGTCTCGAGGTCACTGAGAAGCTCTTTAGTCTGAGTGAGTGAGCCCGATGTAATCTTAATTGCAGCAGACAGGTCTGCAACATCCATGTTCATGTCAGAATAAAGCTCTGTTAATGAACTCATAATGCTTTGAATCTGGGACATCTGGTTTGAAAGAGCAGATGATAATTCATTTAAAGATTCAGCGGAATTACCATTTACAAGTGCCTGTAAGGTTATTAACTGCTGCTGCTGTAACTGTAATTGTGTATAAACTTGCGGTGCAGCACTGTTTGAACTGCTGCTTATTGATGATGTAAGGTCAGTAATTGCAAGCATTGAGTTAAGAATTACATCGTATGTTGAAAGTGTAGTCCTTGCGGATGTAAGTCTGTTAATAACTGCATCCATAAGAGAACCGGTTTCTTTATCTGTATCTTTGATAACTGAGTCGCCAGTTCCGGCAATCGTAGATACGATTGTATCTATAAATGTCTGGTTTACCTGCTGCTGAACTGCTGTTTTAGCCTTGTCTGTTATCTTAGGTGCAATAGCGTTTGCTTTCTGGTTACAGTAATATTTTAACTGAGGATGTTCCATGGAATCACTTAAGAAGCTTATAAGATTCTTGGAAAAATTCTCTGGAACAACGAGGGCTGCATAATACTCACCGCTGTATACGCCTTCGATTGCTTCATCTGATGAAGCAACAAACTGCCAACCGATAGTGTTATTAGTTTTAAGCGCATCAATTATGTTGTCACCGACATTAAGCTCCGTTCCTTCAAGAGAAGTACCTTTGTCAACAGATACAACGGCAACTTTAATCCTGCTTGTGGAAGCCTGTCCATATGGATCCCAGTTTGACAGGATATTAAACCATGAATACAATGCAGGAATAACGGTAAGACCGATAATTACGCATAGTGCAATTACATTTGTTTTTATGTGGCGAAGGTCAGCCCGTATAATCTTAAATATATTTTTCATAACTGTACCTCACTTAAAAATGCTTTGATACTGTCTGTAAGAGAAGTATCAGCCTGTTTTTCCTTAATTTCAATATTGAGCTCATTGAGCTTTCTTGCGAGTTTGTCGTCAATATAATCAATAACTATAAGATAAGCACAGAATATAAAAAGTGAGATTACCCATAGAAGCAGATAAACAACCTTGGCTGTATCCATAGTAAACATAAGCACCATGAATACTAAAGGAATTATCATCATACATCTTAAGCAGACCTTTTTCTTGTGCTGGTTCTTAGCGTGCATATTTTCTGCAAATGCTGTGATTTCCGCAATAACAACATCTATATTAAAATCATCATTTTGCATAAATTCATTTCTCCTTTACATAAAATGTGTTTCTTTCATACGGCGTTCGAAGAACTCGCGTACTTCAAGAAGTGACTTTCTGATTCCAAGTCCCAGAATAAGGGAAATAACAGCATAAGCGCATAATTTCACAAGAAATACAGCGTAATCACACTGATATAATCCGCTTATTGCCTCCCTCATGGCATTGATTGCATAAGGGAATGGGAAGTAAAGGTACACATTCTGGAAGAATTCAGGAAGAAGTTCTATTGGATAAGTTCCGCCTGAACCGGCAATCTGTAACACAATCATAACTACAGCGATAGCTTTTCCCAAATCACCAAATGTAAGAACAAGTGTATATATAAATAATGTAAATACAAAGCTTGTTATAGCGGCTGCAAGCCACAGCATGAATGGGTGAGTACAGTCAATTTTTAAAATGTACAAATCACCAAGAACAACTACAAGAGCCTGAAGCTGTCCCATTGCAAGGAACAGGAGCGCGCGGCCCATATATTTTTGATGTTCTGTGGCATCCTTGAATTCATCATCTTCGTAGTCAACCTTTACTTTCATAAGGGCAACTAAAACAATTCCTCCAACCCAGAGGGCAAGTGTTGTATAGAAAGGTGTAACACTTGTTCCATAGTTAGTCTGCATATAGACGTAAATTTCTTCTACCTGTACAGGTTCTGACAGGAATGACGCTATTGACTGTGCGTCAGAGTTGATGAAATCCATTATCAGTTTATATGTAGAAGATGAACTTATATCTCCTACTGAACCAGATATGGTATCAAGTCTTTTGTTGAGTGAATCAAGTAATGTTTTTGTGCTTTCTAGAGTTGTATTAATATTTACAGATATATCACTCACACCAAGGAGCATCTGCGAGATTCCATTAATATTGTCTCCGGCACTGCTTATATTAGCTGCAAGGCTGCTTACGGCATTCTTAATGGAAGCCTTAAGAAGGTTAACATTAGTTCTTATTACAGTCTGCATAATTGTCTGGCTCTTCTGGAGCTCTGTGCGGCACTGTTCAACAACAGACTTGATTAACTGGTATTTTGCCTGAAGTGTTTCAGGTGAATCAGTAAGAATATCGGCACACTGCTGAACAAGGTTGTATGCGATATTCTCCATAGCGTTAACAGAAGCTAGAGCTGACTTTAGGGCGGTGATAACTGCCGGGTCAATGCCATCTACTTTGCTGAGGGAATCAATAGCATCTTCAAGAGCCTTATTCTGGTCTATAAGTTCCTTTAACTGTTTGTTGGCTTTACTAAGCTCAACGCCAGCCTGTCCGACATCAGTTATTGAAAGCTGTACAGCTTTATCAAGAGAATCAAGTGCGCTGTCAGTTAATTCATTCATAGCTTTAAGCTGCGCATCAATCTGGTTTGCAATATCATCTGTGACATTATCAAGAGATTTATTGGCAATATCAGCAACATCAGTTGTTCCGGTAAGAACATCTTTAATCTGTGGAAGAATCTCCTGAAGTTTTGCAAGATTATCTGCCAGGTCTGAATTACTCTTAATAAACATGTCAATCATGGTATCGTAAGAATTAATATTGGCAGATACACTCTGTAAATCCTTAACTGTCTTTTCAATAATTGAAGGATCATTTTCAGCTATTTCGTTAAGTCCCTGCATAATAGTCTTAACACACACATCAATGAATTCGGAATTGATAGTGTTCTGAAGAGTGCTTTTTCCTGTATCTGTAATCTTGGAAGCAACAGCATTTTTCTTGGAATTCTCATAGTATGTAACTGTTGGTGGATTAAGACCATTGTCAAGGAAGTCATACAGGCTTCGTGAAAAGTCCTCACCAACAACGATAACGGCATAGTACTTCCCGGCATTCAGTTTATTCATGGCTTCATCTTTAGTTTCCGGAAAACGCCAGCCTAATTTATCATTAGAATGAAGCTGTTCAACAATCTGTTCTCCCATATTGATAGTGGAATCATCAGATTCAGAGTAGCCTTCATCTTCAGAAACAATAGCAATCTGGACAGACGCAGTGTTTGCGTAAGGATCCCAGTTGGAATATATGTTAAACCATGCGTAAAGCGATGGAATAAGGCACAGACCAAGCGCAATGGCTAAAGCCAGAATATTCCTGCTAAGACCTTTCAAATCTTTTTTGAAAATCTTAAATATCATAACATTCCTCAATTCTTTAATTATCGTTTAAAACTTATATGTATTTTACTTAAGAAACTGGGGAAAATCAATACAGAGAGGATAAATCAGACATATTTAATAAATTAAGAAAGGATACGGATTTATGAACATATTGTATTGTGGTGATAAACCAATGCAGAAGGGGATTCTTTTATCTTCAATGTCTCTTATTAAAAATGTGGATGAACCGTTAAATATATATATTCTCACGGTTGATTACAGGGAAAAAGGTATTAATTACAAGCCGATTGATAAAGCATTTGCAAAATATCTGAAAGAAAAATTGAATAAATCGGACATTAAAGTAAATATCTTTCTTGTTGATGTTACAAGATATTTTGTTGAGGAGCTGCCGGAGGCAAATATGCAGAGCAGATTTACTGCGTGCTGTATGCTGCGCCTTTTTGCTGATAAGACAGATATTAAGGATAGAGTTCTTTATCTGGATACTGATGTGCTGTGCAGAAAAGATTTCAGGGATTTTTATTATCAGAATATGGATGGCATAGAGATTGCGGGAGTTTCTGATTATTATGGCAGATGGCTTTTTGGTGATGGTTACATTAATTCCGGAGTAATGCTTATGAATATGAGGATGATAAGACAGAACGGGCTTTTGGAAAAATGTCGTGAACAGTGCATAAGAAAGGAAATGTTTATGCCTGACCAGACGGCTGTTAATACATTTGCAACAAGAGTTAATCTGTGCGGACGAAAGTTTAATGACCAGAGGAGGCTGCATGACAACACTGTTTTTCAGCATTTTACAACTACCTTCCGGGGGTTTCCGGTGATAAGGACTGTTTCAGTCATGCCGTGGGAGATTGATAAAATGCATAAAATACTTGGGCTTCATGAATATGATGAGCTTCTGGATTCTTATAACAGGGAGCATGAAGAGTACATGGCAGTTTCGCGTATTCCTGTGTTTTTCTCGATTAATGAACAGTACGCACCATATCTGGCAGTGTGCCTTAAATCGCTGGCTGTACATGTGGCTTGTGATGAGCGTTACCGCATTATTGTTATGTGCGACAATGTGAAGAATATTACGATGATTCAGCTTCGTAATGTGATAAAGGATTATGAAAACATAGATATTGAATTCGTTGATATAAGAAAGAAAATGTACGAATATTCTGAAAGCTTTGGACAGACAGTTACTGACAGACAGGAAAACAGGCTTTATTCAGGCGAGTTTACACTGACGATATATTTCAGGTTATTTATTGCAGAGCTTTTTCCAGAGCTTAATAAAGCTGTGTATATTGACTCTGATACTGTAATAAATGATGACATTGCAAAGCTTTATTCAGTTGATATGGGAGATGCAATGTTTGGTGCAGTAAGAGATACATTTGCAGGAAAGAATACAATACTGGCTCATTACATTGAAAATGTAGTGGGAATAGAGCGGGATGAATATGTCAATTCAGGAGTGCTTCTTATGAATCTTGATAAGATAAGACAGGCTCATCTGGCAGACAGATTCTTAAAGCTTATGGCTGAATATCACTTTGACAGTGTTGCACCTGACCAGGATTATATTAATGCTATGTGTGCAAAAGAAATATATTTTCTTGATAAGGAATGGAATGTTATGCCTAACAAGGGCGGGGAGTATATAGCAAGACCGAAGCTGATACATTATAACCTGTTTGACAAGCCGTGGCATTACAGCGAGATTCCGTATGAGGAGTATTTCTGGCAGTATGCGGCAGAGTCAGGATTTTATCCGTTGCTGATTAAACAGCGCGAGCAGTATGGGGATAGTGAAAGGAAAGCCGACCGTGAGAATCTAAAGAAATTGCTTTCAAGGGCTGAGAATATTGCGGACGGTGATGGGGTTAAGTTTTCTGATGTTGTGGGAAGCAGATTTGTTGTGGATAGTGGTTTCGTGAAGGATAGCAGTGATGTTGCAAAATAAATTATGTCGGAGGAGATATGATAGGTGATAGGGAGCAGGTCTATGAAAATATTAGGACGGCTGTAAGCCTTAATCAGTTGAATTCAAAGGTTGAGCCGGGAGATCCTAAGCTGTTAAGAGAAGATAAAGAAGCATTGTTAAGACATTATATTGATTATAGAACAGCATATGGCTATTGCGTGAAAAAGTATATAGCAGAGGCCATATTTTATGCAGGAACTTCGGCAGTCGGACTTATAACACAGGTCAGTGGACTTGAAAATCTTTCTGGAATCAGAGGTCCTGCGATTGTAACATGCAATCATTTCAGCCCGTTAGACCCTGCAATTGTCAGGTTTGCAATCAGAAAAGCTGGATTCAGAAGAATAAGTATTGTTAATCAGGATACTAACCTTGCGATGAAAGGATTTGTCGGGTATATGCAAAGATATGCTGACACAATGCCTGTAAGCAGCCTGAAATGGTTTATGGAGACAGAATTTCCTAATCAGATTAAGAATGCACTTGATGAAAACAAACTTGTGCTTATATATCCTGAACAGGAAATGTGGTTTAATTACAGAAAGCCACGCCCATGCAAGAGAGGTGCATATCTGTATGCAGTTAAGTATAATGTGCCGGTGATTTCGATGTTTGTTGAACAGCAGGTTAAAAGTACACATTTGCACACATTCAGGGTACATGTCCTGCCAGTAATATATCCGGACAGACAGCTTGATGAAAGAACGGCAAGTTTAAGAATGCAGCACACAGACTATGAGCAGAAATGTGCTGCATATGTCATGGCATATGGAAAGAAGCTGACTTACGATTTTGAAGAGGGCGATATTGTAGGAAGATAAAAGCATTTGACGCGGAAAGAATTGAAGTGTATATATATTTGAAGAAATTACAAAGATTGAGAGGAAAATGTATATGAAGATACATTCAGTGGCAGTACTTGGAGCAGGAGCAGTCGGCTCTTATGTTATATGGGGACTTTCAGAAAAGAAGGATATAAGTTTAAGCGTTATTGCAAAGGGCGAAAGAGCGGAAAGACTTAAGGCAGAAGGCTGTCTGATTAATGGGAAGACATACCACCCGGAGGTATTGACCCCAGAGGAAGCAAAAGGTGTTGACCTTCTTGTTGTATCATTAAAATACGGCGCACTTGCAGGTGCATTAGATGATATTAGGGAAGCCGTCGGTGAGAATACAATTGTCATGAGTCTTATGAATGGTGTTGACAGTGAAGAGATAATATCTACCAAGATAGATAAATCACATATCATTTATTCACTTATAAAGGTGGCGTCACACCGCGAAGGTAAGGAATATGTGTTCAATCCTGAGACTACAATAGGCATTATATATGGAGAGGAAACTGCACCATTTGAGAGTGAGAGAGTTGCGGCAATAAGAGATTTATTTGATGGAACAGGACTTAATTACAGAGTGACTGAACATATCAAAGAAGAGATATGGAGCAAGTATAGACTTAATATCTGTAACAATCTTCCACAGGCTATTATTGGAGCAGGTGTTGGCTGTTATACTGACAGTGAGCATATGAAAGCAATCAGCGAAGGATTACGTAAGGAGGTTGAAGCAGTAGCTCTTGCCAAAGGCATTGATATGAGCAGGTGTGCAGATAACTCAAGCCGAGGAAGCGCTGTTCCGCCAACAGCAAGATATTCAACACTGCAGGATATTGACGCTGGCAGACACACAGAGATAGATATGTTCTCCGGCGCAATGATGCGCATGGGGAAAGAACTTGGAATTGATACACCATATAATGAATATACATATCACATCATCAAGGCACTTGAAGAGAAGAATGATGGCATGTTTGATTATGATGAGAATAGTGAGGCTGTGACTTATTCTAAGTAGTGGCAGACGGATTTAGCAGGCATGTGGGGTACAAGACAGAAAATATAAGATATTAATCATGGCGCAGCCTTTTTAAGGGCTGCGCTTATTGCTTCTATAAAGACGGAATATGTATATCTGTTGGCTGAATCATAGGTTATGTTGGTTGTGCCGGCTTCCATGACTTTAGCAGCAACTTCATCAAATGAAGTTGTGAGCTTAGGGTACATAGTTGTGATTGATTCAGAAAGATTAACAAGCTCAATGCTGTTAATGTTAGAGGAATCAACTGTGACCTGGATATCAACGGGGTTGCCGTCTAACAGAATAGAGGCGGTATATACTCCGGGGCAGAATTTAGGAGCGTCGGCATTATCAAGGGGTGTCTCAATATTAGAAGAAGCAGAAGCATTTACAGTGCTGCTCTTAGGTTTAGTGGTATTCCTGGAATTATCAGAACTATTGCTGCCAAGACGGATAACAGCGAATATAATAAAAGCTATTATAATAGCAGCGATAACCGCTCCAATAAGGAGCTTTTTAAATGGAATAACAACAATTTTAGTCTGACTCATCACAAAGAAACCTGCCCTTCATATTCATTATTACAAAATATATGGAGGATATAAGGAGATTATGATTAAAATGTGGTATATTAATTACAAATGTATTGGATAGTGTAAAATGGCACATTAAATTAATGCATGAATGGGGCAAAAACCTACTAAAGCTGCTAAATATGATGAATTAGTAGGTATATTGAGAGAAAAATCAGAGGATAATTAATGCGGATAAAGAAAATTGCCTATTAAATTGATAATTTATGCCAAAATAGTAGGCTTTTTTGATGATTAGAATCGTCTAATATTATAGATATATAAGAAAAAGACCTACTAAAAGTGTGAACCGTGTTTATTTAGTAGGCGTTTGAGTTGGAAAGAAGAATTACAAAGCAACTGACAATATGTAAAAGACCTACTAGATTGTTAAATATGATGAAATAGTAGGTAATGAAGAGGGGCAATGACTATGAAACGTAGATTTACTAAAATATTTATAACAGCAATCATGATAACGGCAGTCATGACAGCATGTGGACAAAAGAAAAATGTTACAACAGATGATGTATCAGAAAAAGAGATGGCGAACATACAGGAGACTGCAGCACAGGAAGTGACAGCACAGGAGATTACAACTGAAAAAGAACCAGAGGATGACGAATATGTACTTGTTAAGAAATATATACCGGACATATATGTGGAATTAAGATATGCAACAGAGAATAACTTTACAGGGGTAAAGATATACGATTTCACGGAAGCATACCTCCGATATGGAACTGTTAAGAAGCTGGCACAGGTACAAAAGGAATTGAAGCAGCAGGGATACAGCTTAAAGATTTGGGATGCATACAGACCGTTTGAGGCACAGCAGAAATTATGGGAAGTATATCCGGACCCTAATTATGTGGCAAATCCGGCTAACGGAATGAAAAAGCATAATCTTGGAGGAACAGTGGATATTACAATGGTTGCTGCTGATGGAAGTGTTATATCAATGCCGACAGAATTTGATGATTTCTCTCTAAAAGCAGACAGGAATTATTCAGATATAGACAATGAAGAGGCTGTGAACAATGTTATGATTCTACAGAATGCTATGGAAAATAACGGATTTACAGGCTATCAGGGAGAATGGTGGGACTATTCAGATACGGTGGAATATGAAGCGGTTGATTTCGAACCATGATGAGACATGATATGAAAAGGTGCATTATGGTAAAGCAAATGATGGTAAAGTCTATTATAGAAAGATTAGGGGAGTAATACATGTCATTACAATTAATTCTGGGAAGCTCAGGTGCGGGTAAATCGCACTATCTGTATACGCATATAATTGAAGAATCAATGAAGAATCCTGACAGGAATTATATAGTTGTTGTGCCGGAGCAGTACACTATGGCAATTCAGAAAAGACTGGTGTCCATGCATCCAAGAAAAGGAATACTTAATATAGATGTTGTGAGCTTTGAAAGGCTTGCGTATAAAGTATTTGAGGAAGTGGGTGAGGATAATCTTGAAGTCCTTGATGATACAGGAAAGAATCTGATTATTAAAAGAGTTTTAGAGCAGAACAAGGACAGATTAAAATATTTTGGAAGTAATCTGTCTAATACAGGATTTGTGTCAGAGATGAAGTCTGTTATATCGGAAATGCTTCAGTATGATATCAAGCCGGATGTTATGCAGGATGCGGCAGGTGCAGCATACAGTGATTCAGAGGGAAGTGCAGCACTTCAGTATAAGCTTGATGATATAGTACTTGTATATAACGCATTTGCAGAGTACATAGACAAGAATTATATAACTAAAGAAGAAATACTGGATAAATTATGCAGCAAGGTTACAGAGTCAGAGAGAATAAAGAATTGCGAGATAGTATTTGACGGATTCACAGGCTTTACTCCGGTTCAGTACAATTTAATGACAATTCTTTTATCAATGTGTCCCAAGATATATGTTTCCCTGACAATTGATGCATCTGAGCGTGAAAATTCAGTAAGAGGCAGGGAAGAACTTTTTTTCATGAGTAAGGACTGCGTATCAAAGCTTTATAAGATATGCGATGAAGAACATGTGAAAGTCCTTGAACCTGTGTATATTGCAGGAAAAGTAGTACCGGGAAAGAATGTAATTGTAAATGTTAATTCAAGATTTAAGAATTCAGAAGAACTGGATTTCCTGGAACAGAATCTTTTCAGAAACAATTCGGGAAGATTTAATAAGAAGACTGACAATATCGTTATATATGAGGGAGCTGTTGCCAAGGAAGAATTAACATTTGCAGCAGGAGAAATAATAAGACTTACAAGACTGTGTGGATACAGATATAACGAGATTGCGATAGTTACTGCGGACATGGATGGCTACGGCAAACTGGCGGCTAATATATTAAAGCAGAACGATATACCATATTTCTTAGATTACAAGCGCCATGTGACGGACAATCCATTTATTGCGGCAATTAACGGTGCACTTGGAATAATAGAGAATAATTACAGCTATGACAGCATATTAGGATTCCTAAGAACCGGAATGAGCGGAATGGAGCGCGAAGATATTGATCTGTTAGACAATTACTGTGTTGCAGTTGGAATCAGAGGCAGGGGAAAATGGCATGAACCATGGATAAGAAAGTTCAGGGGAACAGTCAATAATACTGACCTTGAGAAGCTTAATTCACTAAGAACAATGATAACGGATATGTTGGATCCATTGGAAGAAGTGCTTAAGTCAAAGGAATCTGATGTTGCAGATATGGTAAAGGCTCTTTACGAATTCCTTGTGCGTGAAGATATGGAGCAGAAGGTAAGTGTGCTTAATGACAGCGAGTACACTGGTGATGAATATGCGCAGTTATATAAGAAAGTTATAGAAGTATTAGATAAAATGTATGCCCTTCTTGGAAGCGAGAAGGTTGGTATTAAAGAATTTAACAAGATACTTGCGTCAGGATTTCAGGAGATTAAGATAGGACTTATTCCGCAGACCAATGACTGTGTTGTTATCGGAGATATAGAAAGAACCCGTCTAGACAATATCAAGGTCATGTTCTTTGTCGGAATCAATGACGGCAATGTACCTAAGAGGGCTGATTCAAGAAGCGTTCTGTCAGAAAGCGACAGGGAGTATCTTGAGGATAAGGGAATAGTTATGTCAGCTTCCGTGAGGGAGAAAGCATTTACACAGAGATTCTATCTGTATCTTATTATGACAAAGAGTGCGGAGAAGCTTTACATGTCATATGCGGTAAAAAACAGCGAGGGTGCGGCGCTGATGCCTTCATATATTATAAGAAGCATGAGAAAAATGTTTTCACATTGCCTTAAGTTATCTTACAAAGACACGGCACAGCAGAATTCATATGTGACAATACCGCGGGCGGCTAACAGCTTTGATAATACTGAAATTGCTGCAAATGTAGATGAGGATATTATTGATTCACTTACTGGCGGCAGGCTTGTCGGAAGCGTCACATCTTTTGAGAACTTTGCAGAGTGTCCGCTGAGGTATTACTTAAGGTATGGAGTTGATTTGAAGGAAAGGGAAGAATTTACATTTTCACCAGTAAACTTTGGCGTCGTACTGCATGCGGTTATCCGTGAGGTGTGCGACGAAATCAAGAAAAACGGTGAGTCGTACTATCTGATATCAGAGGAGAAGCGCCGCGAGATGGTAAAAAGAAGTGTCGCTGCAATTACTGACATATACCAGAACAGTATCCTTAAGGATTCAAGCCGTAATTCATTCATGATTAAGCGGATGGAAGACCTTGCAGACCGCACTGTATGGGCGATGGGTGAACAGTTAAAATGTGGTGATTTCGTGCCATTTGTATTCGAGCATAAGTTCAATATGGAAGTCGGGGACGGAGACAGAAAGCAGCTTATGAGCGGAACAATTGACCGCGTTGACATATGCGAAAACGGCACAGATGTATATGTAAGAATTATCGATTACAAGACAGGAAAGAAGGATTTCAACATAGTAAAGACCTACTACGGAATTGATATCCAGCTTATGGTTTACATGGAAGCGGCAATGAAGCTTGTAGCGAAGATGCGTCCGGGGAAAAATGTGATTCCTGCCGGAGTGTTCTACTACAACATAAGTGACCCGATTGTATCTGCGACAACAGAGAGTGCAGAAGAGATAGAGGATAAGATTAAGGGTGAACTGCGTCTTAAAGGAATGGTTAATTCTGATAAGGATATTGCCGAGAAGATGGACAATAACGAGGGTACATCACTTAATATTCCAGTTAGCAGAAAGGCTGACGGCGGATTTGACTCACGAAGAAGTAAGGTGATGAATACAGAGCAGTTTAATATGCTTGGAAGATTCGTTGATGTAAGGGCGGTTGATACCGCGGATAGAATTGCAGGCGGTGATATAAGGAGAAGTCCTTATAAAGACGGACAGTTTTCAAGCTGTGACAGATGTCCTTATGGGGCGGTGTGCGGATTTTCTGTGGATTTGCCAGGCTGCAATTACAGAAAATTAAAGAAATTCGATGATGAAGTATTATGGAATAATATAAAGGAAGGGGTTGATGAGAATGGAAAGAAAATGGACACCGGCGCAGAAGAGCGCGATTGATACAAGAGACTGTAATGTGCTGGTTTCGGCGGCTGCCGGTTCAGGAAAGACTGCTGTTTTAGTTGAGCGAATCATTTCCATGATTACAGACCCTGACAAGAATATAGATATAGACAGGCTGGTTGTTGTTACATTTACAAAGGCGGCAGCAGCCCAGATGAAAGACAAGATAAGAAAAGCACTTGATTCAATGCTTGACGAGAATCCGGGGGATGTGAACCTTTTAAGACAGATAACACTGCTTAACAACGCACAGATAACAACGATAGACAGTTTCTGTCTATGGATAATCAGAAATCATTTTCCAGAGGTTAATCTGGACCCGGGGTTCAGGATAATGGACGAGGGTGAGAAGAAGCTTATTGAAAATGATGTGTTGGAAGATGTGCTTGAGGAATTCTATGCCGAAGCAGATGAAGAATTCTTTAATCTTGTTGATGCATTTGGCATGGGACGGGACGATTCAGGGCTTGTGAGCATTATAGATAAAATATACCGTTTTTCAAGAAGCAATCCGTGGATTGATGAGTGGTTTGACGAGTGCATGTTAGTTTATGATGATGAGACTTACGATAATCCTGCAATTAAGGAGCTGTATGATTCAATTAAAAATGCACTTTTCGATTACCGTGATAAATACAACAGATTAGTAGATATCTGTTCTGAGCCGGCAGGACCTGCAGCATATACAGGTGCTTTGCAGTCTGACCTGCTTGGAATTAATGAGATGATTAATTCACAGGATTTTGGAGAGCTTGGCAGAAGAATAAGAATATTTTCATTTGAAGCCCTGTCAAGAAAGAAGGATGCAGGAGCAGACCCGGATATTAAGGAATATGTTAAGGGGCAGCGAAAGTTGTTTAAAGATTACATAGGACGGCTTAATGATAAGATATTCTTAAAAGATGATGAGGGAATATTTGCAGACATGCAGGGGGCAGGCATCCAGATACGGACCTTACTTAAAGTGGCAAAGGTGTATGCCAAGCGTGTTTCAGAGGTGAAGCGGGAGAAGGGCATAATTGATTTTAATGACATGGAACATCTTGCACTTTCAATACTTGTAAAGAAAGAAGACGGAAAGCTTGTGTACACAGAGACTGCCGACAAGCTTGCGAACAGATTTGAAGAGATACTGATAGACGAGTATCAGGATTCCAATCAGTTGCAGGAGGTTATTCTTAATGCGGTGTCGAAGACAAGACTGACAGGGGAGAATAATAATATATACATGGTTGGTGATGTAAAGCAGAGCATATACAAGTTCCGTCTTGCCTGCCCGGAGCTTTTCATAGAGAAGTACGATACATACGGCGAGACTGGCGATAATGTTAGAATTGAATTACAGAAGAATTTCCGAAGCCGTGAAAATGTGCTTGAATGTGCCAATGATGTGTTCAGTCATATCATGAATAAGAATTTTTCGGGAATCGGGTATGACGAAACTGTAAGGCTTAATGCGGGATTTCCATATCCTGAATACAGTGACAGTAATTACGGTGATGAAGTCAACAAGAGTACAGATGTAATTCTTATATCTTCAGAAAACGAAGAAGAGGCTACAACAAGAGAACTTGAGGCAGACAGGCTTGCAAAGCTGATTGAGGAAATAGCTTCTTCAGGTGTAAATGTGTATGATGCAGATGAGAATATATACAGACCGGCAGAATACAGGGATATTGTAATTCTTACAAGGTCAGTTACAGGCTGGGCAGATACATTTGCAGATGCCCTGATGGACAGGGGGATACCGGCGTATACTGACTCGTCAACAGGATATTTCAGCGTGCGTGAGATACAGGTAATCTTAAGTATGCTTACGATAGTAGATAATCCGGTTCAGGAGATAAGCCTTGCGGCGGCAATGATGTCTTATTTTGGAGGATTTACGGCGGCAGAGCTTGGACTGGTGAGAAAGCTTGGCAGAGAGTATGTGGATAAGAATGTGCATAATAATCTGTATGAACATCTGAAAGCAGTTGCAGTGCTTGGCGGAGCAGATAAGATACAGGAGACGGATGTTAAGCAGCTGTCCGGCAAATGTGCATTATTTCTTGCAAAGCTTACAGAATACCGTGACAAGAGCAGTGTTGAGTCACTATATGATCTGTGCTGGGAGATAATATATGATTCAGGCTACTACGATTATGTGGGAACAATGCCTGCAGGAGCACAGAGACAGGCTAACTTGAATGTTCTGCTGGAAAGAGCAGCGGGATATGGCAAATCAAGTTATTCAGGTCTGTTTAATTTCTTAAGATATATTGAAAGACTTAAGAAGTTTGACGAAGATTTTGCAGAGGGGGCTGCCAGCCTTGACAATGAGAATCTTGTAAGAATTATGAGTATTCATAAGAGCAAAGGTCTGGAATTTCCGATTGTAATACTTGCTGGAGCGCATAAAAGCATTAACTTTATGGACGCAACAGCACCGGTGCTTGTAGACCAGAACTTAGGAATTGCAGTTGATTATGTTGACCTTAAAAGAAGAACGAAGACACCTACTATTATTAAAGGTGCTATGGCAAGAAGAATTGTAAGAGAGTCGATAGCAGAGGAAGAGAGACTTCTCTATGTAGCAATGACAAGAGCAAGAGAAAAACTGATAATTACCGGAGTTGTAAAAGATGCAGACAAGACACTTGATAAATACAGGGGAAGTGCAGAGCAACTTGCAGCAGATGGAATGTTGTCTTTCGCGGACAGTGAGAATATAAAGAACTATCTTGATATGATAATGCCAGTGTGCCTTATGGATTCAGATAAATTGAAAGGCAGCTTTAAAGTTATGGTTGATGACGGAGAGGATTCGGAGGTTGATGTGGATGAATCCGGGGAGATGGCTGGTGAAGCGAATGCTGTTAGAATCGGGGATATGGCTGATGAAATTATGGAAGCTGTGTCTTATCCTTTATTAGAGGAGCTTCCGGAGTATGTTCCTGATGATAACGCAGCCGGAAGGATGAAGCTGACGGTTTCGCAGCTTAAGGCTATGCAGGCGGATGATGATTCAGAGGAAAATGCTTACATGGATGAATCTGTGAAGACAGCACTTAAAAAGAAAGAATGTGATGAGACAAACAGCATAATTCCAAAGTTCATAAGCGGTGAGGAAGTGCAGCTTGCTGCTAATGAGCGTGGTAGCGCATATCACAGGGTTATGGAATGTCTTGACTATTCAGTGAGTGTGAACCTTGATGGAGTTAAAGCAGATATTAACAGAATGTTAGAAACCGGCAAGATGAATGAATTACAAGTGAAAAGTGTCAATCCGTGGGATATATATACATTTGTACAATCAGATACAGGCAGGAGAGTTGCAAATGCGGTGAACTGTGGCAGTGTCAGAAGAGAACAGCCTTTTGTATTTGAGTACGAAGGACAGCTTATACAGGGTATAATTGACTTGTGTTTTGAAGAGGACGGAGAACTTGTGATTGTTGATTATAAGACTGACAGGGTTATGAAGGGTAAAGCGGGTGAAAAAGAGCTTGTTAAAAGATACGCAATCCAGCTTGATTACTATGCAAAAGCGCTGGCACAGCTTACCGGAAAAACTGTAAAAGAAAAAATTATATATTCATTTGCATTAGAAAAAGAAATAATGTGTTAAAATGACGAAAACAATTCTTTGATATGCAAAAAAGTGGTTGAAAACATTGTGCAATAATGTTAATATGAATTTGATTTGTGAATAAAACATATCAAATCTGTACAAAAACGTGCATAAAGGAAAAGGAGAGGAAAAATGAAAAAGCAAGTAAAAAAGTTTATGAGTGCATTACTTGCATGTGTAATGGTGGCAGTGTCAGTTATAGTATTTGACATGAATCCAGTACATGCAGCTTCTGGCGCAATAACAGAAGCATCAGGCTGGCTTGAGACAGCATATGTTAAATGGACACCTGTAACAGGAGCTACAGGTTACAATGTATATGTTAAGTCTGCAAGTGCCTCAGATTCAGCTTATGTCCAGTTGGACGATGAGCTTATCAGAAAGTATCCATCTTACATGAGAGCGGATGCTGTAGGATTAAAAGCAGGCGATTATGTTATGAAGATTGTTCCGCTGAACAATGGCAAGGAGAATACATCAGCTGCTATCGTTTCAGATAAGCTTACTGTAAATGCACATGACAGAAGCGGATTTACATTTTCAAGTAATTCACCGGTAAAGAATGGCGTTGGTGCATATAATAACGATGGTACATTAAAGTCTAATGCATCTGTTCTTTATGTTACAGAAGCTAATAAGAATACAGTTAAGATGAAGATTGGTAACACAGAATATACAGGTGTAGCAGCTATTACACAGGCAATTAAGGCTAAGAGTAACTGCCAGCCAGTTGCTATCCGTATTATAGGTCAGGTTACATTAAGCGGACTTGCCTGCAAAGATGTATCATCAGCATATGCAATTGGTGTTAAGGGAGCAGCTAACGTAACATTTGAGGGTATTGGTGATGATGCTACTTTATATGGAGCAGGTGTGGCTGTATTCCAGTCAACAGGCATAGAAGTAAGAAACCTTGGTCTTATGAACTGGGGCGGTGGAAAAGACGGAGATGGTATATCTCTTAAGCAGTCACTTGGTGTATGGGTACATAACAACGATGTGTTCTATGGTGATGCTGGTTCAGATGGTGACCAGGCTAAGGGCGATGGCTCTATGGATTTAAAGGATAATTCTCAGTATGTGACAGTATCTTACAATCATTTCTGGGATTCAGGAAAGATGTCACTTTGTGGCATGAAGTCAGAGTCAGGTGAGAACTGGATTACATATCACCATAACTGGTTTGACCATTCTGATTCAAGACATCCTCGTATCAGAACAATGTCAGTTCATGTATATAATAACTACTATGATGGTAATTCTAAATATGGTGTAGGCGCTGCAAAGGATAGTGAGGCTTTCGTAGAGGCTAACTATTTCAGACATTGTAATTATCCAATGCTCAGTTCAATGCAGGGAAGTGATGTTCTGGCAGGTGGAATATTCTCAGGAGAGAATGGTGGTGTCATCAAGGCATACAACAACTATATGGAAGGTCAGAAGTCTGTTATATATGCTAATTCGGATGCTGGTACAACAACTGCAAGTGCAACTGATTTCGATGCATATCTTGCAACATCAAGAAGTGAAACAGTACCTTCAACTTATAAGGCAAAGCAGGGTGGAAAGACATATTCTAATTTTGATACTAAGGTTGATTTAGGTGTTGATACTGCTGATATTGATGCACCTGCAGATGTTCCTTCAATTGTAACTAAGTATGCAGGACGTATTATGGGCGGAGATTTCAAGTGGACATTTGATAACAGTGTTGATGATACAAGCTATTCACTCAACAGGCCATTAAAGGATAAGCTTAATGCATACAAGACATCTCTTGTATCAGTAGGTGGTGGAAGCGTATCTGGCACTTCACATACACATACATATGGTGAGTGGGTAGTTGTTACACCTGCAACAGAGACAGAAGAAGGTCTTAAGAGCCGCACATGTACAGGATGTGGTTATAATGAAACAGCAGTTATTCCAGCTATTGGAAAAGATACACCTGTTACACCTGACACACCGGTATCAGGAGATGCAAAGGTACATAACTTTACAGAATCAGGAACAACAAGTGACTTCTATAGTATTACAGGAAGCATAGCAACAAATAAAGGTACAGCAACATACAACGGTCTTACACTTACAAAATGCCTTAAGATGGAGTCATCAACAAGTATTAAGTTCACAGCACCATCCGCTGGAAAGCTTACACTTGTATTTGGCGGAACAACGGCAGCTTCTGGTAAGGGCGTAAAAGTTAATGGAACAAGCAAAAAAGTTGGTTCTGATGGTACATTAACAGTAGATGTTGCTAAGGGTGCTGTAACTGTAACAAAGGGAGATGCAATCAATCTTTTCTATATGATATATACACCATCTGGAACATCAGAGACAACACATACACATAAGTATGAGTCAAAGATAACAAAGCAGGCAACATGTACAGAGGCAGGAGTGCTTACATATACATGTACATCTACAACAGGAACATGTGACAAGAAGACATACACAGAAACAATCCCAGCAAAGGGACACAGCTTCAGTACAGAGTGGACAGTAGATGTTGAAGCAACAGAGACAACACCAGGAAGCAAGAGCCACCATTGTACAGTATGTGATGCGAAGACAGATGTAACAGAGATACC
>CEAA01025635.1_pt1 | contig 34026 bp, 23 predicted proteins | sample 557551 | NCBI WGS metagenome assembly CEAA01 (sample SAMEA3182115, study PRJEB8094) | gut metagenome | biome: human; feature: gut; material: Stool; isolation source: human stools | place: Canada | collected 2013-06-11
GGCGGCATCACGGGGCGGCTGTTCCAGCAGTTCTCGGTGACGATCGCCGTGTCGGTCGTGATCTCGGCCTTCAACGCCCTGACGCTCTCCCCGGCCTTGTGCGCCCTGCTCCTGCGCCGCCGCGAACCGCCCAAGAAGGGATTCTTCGCCGCTTTCAACCGCTGGTTCGCCCGGCGGATGGACAAATACACGGCCTTCACGCCGACGCTGATCCGCCACGTGGCCCGCACGGGCGTATTTATCGCCGCGGTACTGGCCGTCATCTTCCTCGTGTGGCGCAAACTGCCCGCCGGATTCCTGCCCGAAGAGGATCAGGGATACGTGATGGTGATGGTTTCGACGCCCGAAGCCTCGTCGCTGCAGGTGACACAGAAGGCCATGATCCGGGCCGACGAAGTGATCCGCACGCTGCCCGAAGTCGCTTCGACCTCGTTCGCCGCGGGATTCAACATGATGGCGGGCATCGCTTCGACCGACAGCGGCATCATCTTCGTGTCGCTGGTCGGTTATTCCGACCGCAAACTGACGGCCATGGAGATCGCCCAGAAACTCACCGACGAGCTTTACATGGCGGTTCCGGGCGCCGAGTGCTTCGCCTTCATCCCGCCGTCGATCCCCGGTCTGGGCATCACGTCGGGCGTTTCGGTCGAGGTGCAGGACCTCGAAGGGCGCGGCACGGCCTACCTGCTGGAGCAGAGCGAACGGCTGATGGACTCGTTGCGCAAGCTGCCCTCCGTCGCGTCGGTGACCACGCAGTTCAACGCGGGCGTCCCCCAGCGGCGGCTGCGCATCGACAAGGAGCAGGCGCTGGCTTCGGGCGTGGACTTGGGCGTACTTTACGGCGACCTGACGACCCTGCTGGGCGGCGCCTATGTCAACAACTTCTCGCGTTTCGGCAAGCTCTACCAGACCTACATTCAGGCCGCCCCCGCCTACCGCATGGACAAACGCTCGCTCGACAGCTATTACGTCGCCTCCTCGTCGGGCGAAAGCGTCCCCGTCTCGTCGCTGGTCGAGGTCGTGGATACCGTGGGCGTCGAATACGTCTCGCAGTTCAACCTCTACCGTTCGATCGGACTTACGGTCACCCCCGCGGCCCGCACCTCGACGACGACCGTCATGCAGGACATCACCCGCACGGCCGCGCAGGTACTGCCCGACGACGTCGGCACGGCATGGAGCGGCACCTCCTTTCAGGAAGCCAACGCTTCGAAGACCGGAGGACTGGTCTACCTGCTGGCGCTGGTCTTCGTGTTCCTCGCGCTGGCGGCCCTGTACGAATCGTGGGGGCTGCCGCTGGCGATTCTGATGAGCGTTCCCGTGGCGGTGCTGGGCGCCGTGCTCTTCATCGGCGTCTCACACCTGCTCAACGCCTTCTACGTCAATGACATCTACATGCAGATTTCGCTGGTGATGCTGATCGGACTGGCGGCCAAAAACGCCATTCTGGTCGTGGAGTACGCCGACAGGCTCTTCAACGAGCAGGGCGCCTCGCTCATGGACGCCGCGATCGGGGCCGCCAAACTGCGCGTGCGGCCGATCATCATGACCGCTTTCGCCTTCATCCTCGGCGTCATGCCGCTGATCTTCGCCAGCGGCGTATACGCCACGGCGCGCAACATCATGGGCGTCGCGCTCGTGGGCGGCATGCTGTTCGCCACGCTGCTGGGCATCTTCGTCTACCCCGCGCTCTACTATTTCGTGGGACGCATCGGCGGTTTCGAACGCCGCCGCGAACGCAAAAAACAGGAACAGTCATGAAAGCCGGATACCTCATAATCATTTTCGCAGCATTTACGGCGGCCTGCACGCCGCGCTTCTACCCGCCGCGCGTCTCTGTGCCCGACGATTACATCTACGGGCGGGGATTCTCGGAGGACACGACCCGCTTCGGCCCCGAATGGTGGACGCTGTTCGGCGATACGGTGCTCAACAACCTCGTCGCACGGGCGCTGGACAACAACCGCGACGTGGCCGTGGCGGCCTCGCGCGTGGAGGAAGCGCGGCTGAACCTCAAGAGCGTGCGGGCGCAGTACCTGCCGCAGGTCGGGCTGGGCGTCACGGCCGAAGGCGAATATACGCCTGCCACGAAGATCGTGCAGTCGTACGCCGTCGAGCCGTCGCTCTCGTGGGAGGTGGCGCTCTTCGGGCAGCTGCGCAATGCCAAACGCGCCGCAAAAGCCCAGATAGCCTCGTCGGAGTGGGCGCTGCGGGGCGTACGGCTGGCGCTGGCGGCCGAAGTCGCCACGACCTATTTCACCCTGCTCGAATATGAACGCGATCTGGCGATCGCCCGGCAGAGCTGCGCCCTGCGGCGCGAATCGGCGGCCCTGATCGACTCGATGTTCCGCTACGGCATGTCGGACGGCGTGGCGCTGGAGCAGGCCCGGAGTCTGGTCTACACCGCCGAAGCGGACATTCCGCAGTACCGGCGGGCCGTGGCGCAGACGCGGCTGTCACTCGACATCCTGCTGGGCGAAACGCCGCGGCGAACGGACAGCGCGGGGGCTGGACTGCGTCTGCTGACCGATTACCGTCCGGCGGACATTCCCGTCGGACTGCCCTCGGAGCTGCTCGAACGGCGGCCCGACATCATGCAGGCGCGTTACGATATGCTCGCTGCAGCCGCCGAAGTGGGCATCGCACGCGGCAACCGGTTCCCGTCCATTGCTCTGACGGCCAAAGGCGGAGCAGCCTCCAATTCGATCAAAGGTTTAACTTCGGCCAACCCTTGGGCATGGGATGCGTTAGGCTCGCTGACGCTCCCCGTCTTCAATTTCGGCAGACTTCGTCGCGCGGAACAGGCCGCCATGGAACGTTACACGCAGTCGGCGCTGACCTACGAGCAGACCGTGCTGACGGCCTTTTCCGACGTCGAGCAGGCATTGGTGGCCATCACCACCTACCGCAGGCAGACCGAACGCTACGGCGAGCTGGTTCTCGCCAACGACCGCATCGCCGCGATGACGCAGGCGCTCTACCGCAGCGGCCTGTCGGACTACCTCGACGTGATCGACGCCCAGCGCAGCCTCTATCAGTCGCAGATGGAGTTCGTCAATCTGGTGGCGCAGCAATATATCAACTACGTCAATCTCTGCAAGGCGCTGGGCGGCGGATGGTGAGCGCACACCCCGGCAATGGAACGCTAAAATGGTCCGGGAGCGGTAATCAGGGCGGCTCCGGCAGCTTTTCCCGGCATCTCGCGGCGCTCCCCGAATGCCGGGAGTTTTCGGGCCGTTTCCCGCGAACGCCAGTCGGGGGTCAGGCTGTCGGGCGTCGTGTCGCCTGTTTCTGCCTGCCATTTCCGCAGTACGGCAAGCAGCTTCGCCGTTACGGCGGATTTCCCGGCGGCGAGATTCTCCAGCTGTTCCGGATCGGCGCGATAGTCGTACAGCTCGACCGAAGGGCGCGGCGTGATGAATATGTCGGCCTGAAGCGAATCCAGCCGGCCTGCGGCATAGGCCTCGAACAGCGAGCGTCCCGAAGCGCTGTTCACAACGTCCGCCGCCCCTACGGCACTCAACCACGGGCGGGCATTTTCGATCAGCAGGTAGCGTTCCGTGCAGACCATCCGTTCGCAGGCTTCGAAATCGTGCCAGTTGTGTTCGGCGAAAGCGTATGTACGGAATTTGCGGTCGGGATGAGCGAGCAGGGATGCGAAACTGCGTCCTTGAAATGCGCGGGGCGTTGCGACGCCCGCAACGTCAGTGAGCGTCGGAGCGAGATCGACAACGCTCACCAAGCTGTTGCAAACCCCTGCTTTGGCACGCATTCCGGCCGGATAACGGACGATAAAAGGCGTGTGGATGCCATCGGGTAGAAGCCGTGTCTTGGCACGGGCGAAGGGACGGCCGTTGTCGGCCATGACGACGATGAACGTGTCGTCGAAAACGCCCTGACGCCGGAGTTCGGCGACGACCTCGCCGACGAAACGGTCGAAGCGCGACACTTCGTAATAGTAGCTGGCGAAATCCTCCCGTGAAGGGTAATCATCGACAAAGAAGCGCGGTAAGACGACGTTTTCGGGGCTATAGCGTTCCAGCGAACGGTCGTCATCCCAGCCGCGGTGGGCATCGTGAGATGCGAACCACATAAAAAAGGGCCGGTCGGCAGGCCGGTCGCGCAGGTATTCCACCCAGCGTTCGGCCCCGCTGGGACCGCCCCCGTCGTTGGAGCCGCCTCCCGTCCGGTCGAAATCATGCAGTACCGGCCCTGCGGGGATCGCCGACGAATCGCCGAAATGCCACTTTCCGGCCTGCGCCGTATAATACCCCGCCGCTTTCAGCGCTCCGGCGACGGTAACCTGCTCCGCACCGATCGGCGAATGGAGTTCGCAGGCCCCCGTGTTGTGGGGATAACGCCCCGTAAGGATGCTCGCGCGGCTCGGACTGCTCGAACTGGTCGTCAGGATGGCGTTGGTAAAGCGCACTCCGGAGGCTGCGAGGGAGTCGATGTTGGGCGTGCGGATAACCGGATGTCCGTAACATCCGAAATCGTCGCGGGAAATGTCGTCGGCGATCAGCACCAAGATGTTCGGGCGTTTCGGATCAGCGCCTTTGTTTTTGCCGTCGGCGGCAGTCACGCCAGTGGCTGCCAGCGATCCGCAAAGCAGCGCCGGCAATCGATAATGTATTCGTGTCATGGGCGTCAAGAAAATTATTCAGGCAAATATAACAATATAATTCAATAGTATGGCAAAGACGGGACACCCGCCGCGCATCATCCCGTGAACAATCCGGAAATACCCATTTTTGGGGATTGCACATCCCGGCGTAAAATCGTATCTTTGGAGCCAAAAACCAAAGAGCGACAATGCGTCTATCCGAACTTAAGACCGGGGAATCGGCCACGATACTCAAAGTGACGGGACACGGCGGTTTCCGCCGCCGCATCATGGAGATGGGTTTCGTCCGCGGACAGCGGGTCGAAGTGATTCTCAACGCCCCGCTGAAGGACCCTATCGAATACAAGATCATGGGCTACGACATCTCGCTGCGCCGCAGCGAAGCCGACATGGTGGTCGTGCTCTCAGACAGCGAAGCCAGCGAATACCTCGCCGGGGGCGGCTCGCACCATCACCACCACGAACACCACCGCCGGCACTGCGGATGCGGCGCCGACGGACAGCCCGCGGAACCGGAATACCCGACGGCCGAGACGCCCGGTCCGGATGACGGCTGCGCGACGATCGACGAAGTCATCAACCGTCACAGCCGCACGATCGGCGTGGCACTGGTGGGCAACCCCAACAGCGGCAAGACCTCGCTTTTCAACGCCATTTCGGGCGGTCACGAACACGTCGGCAACTACAGCGGCGTGACGGTCGGCGCCAAGATCGGGCACCGCTGCTACCGCGGCTACCGTTTCGAAGTGACCGACCTGCCGGGCACCTACGCCCTTTCGGCCTACACGCCCGAAGAGCGTTACGTGCGCAGCCACATCGCCGAGAGGACTCCCGACGTAATTATCAACTCGGTGGTGGCGTCGAACCTCGAACGCAACCTGTACCTGACTACGGAGCTGATCGACATAAACCCGCGCATGGTCGTGGCGCTCAACATGTTCGACGAGCTTAACTCAAGCGGCGCAGAGCTGGATTACGACAACTTGGGCCGCATGCTCGGCGTGCCGATGGTGCCCGTCGAGGCGCGCAACGGCAAGGGCATCGAGCAGCTGCTCGACACGGTGATCGCGGTATACGAGAATCAGGACGAGCGCGTGCGCCACATCCATATCAACATGGGGTCCGTCATCGAAGAGGGACTGCGCCGCCTGAACGGCGAGATGAACGCTTTCCGCGGCGAGCTGCCCAAAGCCTTCCCGCCCCGCTACTATGCGATGAAGATGCTCGAAGGCGACCGGCAGGTCGAGGAGCAGCTGCGCGGCTGCAGCCGCTGGCCCGAATGGGCCGCGATCCGCGATCTGGAAGCCAAGCGCATCAGCGAAGCGCTGGGCGAAGACGTCGAAACGGCGGTCGCCAACCAGAAATACGGATTCATACAGGGCGCGCTCAGGGAGACCTTCACTCCGGGCAAGCGCGAGGAGGCTTCGACCACGGCGCTGATCGACACCTTCGTGACGCATAAACTGTGGGGATTCCCGATCTTCTTCTTCCTGATGTGGTTCATGTTCTGGTGCACGTTCAGTCTGGGCGCCTATCCGCAGGAGTGGATCGACGCGCTGGTGGGCTGGATCGGCGGCGCGATCGACTACATGATGCCCGCCGGACCGCTGCGCGACCTGCTGGTGGACGGCATCGTGGGCGGCGTGGGCGCCGTGATCGTCTTCCTGCCCAACATCATGATCCTCTACCTGTTCATCTCGTTCATGGAGGATTCGGGCTACTTGGCCCGCGCGGCCTTCATCATGGACCGCGTGATGCACCGCATCGGCCTGCACGGCAAATCGTTCATTCCGCTCATCATGGGCTTCGGCTGCAACGTCCCGGCGATCATGGCCTGCCGGACGATCGAGAGTCGCAGCAGTCGGCTGATTACCATACTGATTACCCCTTTCATGTCATGCAGCGCGCGAATTCCGATCTACCTGCTTCTGGCCGGCACCTTCTTTGCCGAGAATGCCGGGCTGGTGATGATCGGACTCTATGTGCTGGGCGTCGTGCTGGCCGTCTTCACGGCGCGGCTGATGCGGCGGTTCATGTTCCCGGTGGACGAAACGCCGTTCGTCATGGAGCTGCCGCCCTACCGCCTGCCGACATGGAAAACGACGCTCAGGCATATGTGGGACAAGTGCGCGCAATATCTGCGCAAGATGGGCGGCATGATTCTGGTCGCGTCGGTGGTCGTATGGTTCCTGAGCTACTACCCCCGCACCGACGCCGGAAATACGCCCGAACATTACGAAAACTCCTACCTCGGACGTCTCGGACGCACCTGCGAGCCGGTGTTCAGTCCGCTGGGGCTGAACTGGAAAGCGGGCGTGGCCCTGTTGTCGGGCGTCCCGGCCAAGGAGATCATCGTCAGTACGCTCGGCGTACTCTACTCCGAAGGGGCTCCTGCGGCGGCGCAGCCTTCCGGGACGATCGAAATAGTTGCCGAATCGGGTGAGATGGCAGACACCGCGAAGCTGTCGATCAACGATTTGCCAAACGGCAAGGTCGCCGTGATCGGCGGCGCGGACGGCCCGACGGCCATCTACATAGCGAAGACGGCCGACGGCCGGCCGGGCCTAAATCCGGGAACGGCGGCCGAAGATGCCGCGGCGGACGGAGACGAAGAGACGGCGAATCTCGCGCGACGTCTGACGGCGAGCGGCGATTTCACCCACGCCTCGGCGCTGGCGTTCCTCGTATTCATCCTGCTCTACTTCCCCTGCATCGCCACGGTCGCGGCCATCGGCTCGGAGGCGGGCTGGCGATGGGCCGTCGCCAGCGTGGCGTACAACACTCTGCTGGCATGGCTGGCGGCATGGGCCGTCTATCATTTGGTCATGTGGCTCTGATATGGGATGGCAGGATTATACGGTATGGGCGATCGGAGCGGCGGTCACGGTGTTGCTCGCACGGCGGCTCCGGTGCTTCTTCCGGGGGCGCAGGCGCGGCGGATGCGCGTCGTGCGCCAGTGCGCAGTGTCCGCTCAAAGCGGTGCGGCGCAACGATAAACGGCGAAGCCCCTGCACCCCGTCTGATCGCGGGAGGATGCGCCGGCGTGGCGTTTTGCCGCCCGGCAACTGCAAATCAATATGCGATGGACGATTTCGGCTCGCCGCATCTGCGCGCGACATCCTCCGGGACGCAGACGAAGCGACAGGAGACCGTGACCGCTCACAAACCGGGTCCTGCAGGTACAACATACGGCCAAAAACGCTATCTTTGCGGCAGATAAATTTCGCCGAAACAGGCCGCTTGTGCACAGACGACTAATTTTGCCGCTGTACACGGCCTTTATGCCTTTGCAGGCGAACATGTGTAGAAATTATGCTCGGACTCTTTTACATACTCCTTTTCTGGCTGATCGGCAACGCATTGAGTATCCTGACCGGAGGTTATGTGTCAGGTAACATCATCGGCATGATCCTGCTTTTCGCGGCGCTCTGCATGCGTTGGGTCAAAGCCGAGACCGTGCGTCCGGCGGCGAAATTCCTGCTGGGAGCCATGGCGCTCTTCTTCGTCCCCTACGGCGTGGGGCTGATGGACTCCTACCGGGTGATTCTCGACAATCTGTGGGCGATCGTGATTTCGGGCATCGTCTCGACGATCGTCGTCCTGCTCGTCACGGGGCAGACCTTCCAAAGCCTGAACCGCCGTTCGCGCCTGCGGCGCATCCGGCATCTGCGCGAAACCGCTCCAAACACTCCCGACCATGATTGACAAGGCATTCCTCTCCTCGGATCTCTTCCTGCTGACGCTCACCGTAGGACTCTACTGCTTGGGCTGCGCCGTCTACCGACGGCTGCGGGTGCCGCTGCTGCATCCCGTACTGCTGACGTTCGTCGCGGTGATCGTCTTCCTCAGCGCGGCGGGCATCGACTATCCCCGCTACAAGCAGGCGACTTCGGCGCTCGATTTCGCGCTGGGCATGTCGGTCGTGGCGTTGGGATACCTGCTTTACGAACAGATGGAACAGCTGCGCGGCAGTCTGCTGCCTGTGGGCGTCGCAACCCTCGCGGGATGCGTGACGGGCGTGCTGAGCGTCGTCTATATCGCCATGGCGTTCGGCGCAGGGCGCGAAATCCTCACCTCGATAGCCCCCAAATCGGTCACCGTGCCGATCGCCGTCTCCGTGTCGGGACCGCTGGGCGGCATCGTGCCGATCACGTCGGTCGTGGTCTTCTGCGTCGGAATCTTCGGCAGCATCTTCGGCGAGTGGATTCTGCGCCGCTGCGGGGTGCGGGACGCCGAAGCGCGGGGATTTGCGCTGGGAGCCGCCGCACACGGCATCGGAACGGCGCGCGCCATCGAGATAGGCGCCGTGGAGGGCGCTCTGAGCGGGCTGGCCATGGCCCTGATGGGGCTGGCGACGGCGCTGCTCATGCCGCTGATGGAGCGGTATCTGTATTAGCCGCAACCCCTGCGGCGGACGGACGGACGTATATCGGCACCATAAAAGTCGCATCAAAGTTTTTTAAATTCTATAATAAATACTACTTTTGCACAATTACTGGCAATTCGTACAAAAGTAGGTTAATATGGAGTGGTTACACACCTTGTTCTTCGGCAACGGCATCGCCCATGCCGTGCTGACCTTCGCGTTGGTCATCACCATCGGCATTCTGCTCGGAAAAGTCAAAATCGGCGGCGTCTCGCTCGGAATCACGTGGATTCTGTTCGTGGGCATCGTCCTGAGTCATTTCGGAATGACGGTGGACGGCGAGGTCAGGCATTTCGTGCAGGAATTCGGGCTGATTCTGTTCGTCTTCTCGATCGGTCTGCAGGTCGGACCGGGATTTTTCGCATCGTTCAAACACGGCGGCATGACGCTGGTCATGTGCGCCGTGGCGATCGTATTGCTGGGCGTGGCGACGGCCTATGTCGTCCATCTGGTGACCGGCACGCCGATTCCGACGATGGTCGGCATCCTTTCGGGCGCCGTGACCAACACCCCCGGACTGGGCGCCGCGCAACAGGCTTACGCCGATGCGTCGGGGATCGAAGACCCCACGATCGCGCTGGGTTACGCCGTGGCCTATCCGCTCGGCGTCGTGGGCATCATATTCACGATGATCTTCATCCGCTACGCCCTGCGCGTGAAGTTCGAAAAGGAGGACGAGGGGCTGGCGGCGCTGAGCCGGGAGCACAAGCTCGCCGACAAGGTGTCGGTCGAATTCACCAACAAGACGCTCGACGGCCGCACGGTGGCCTATGTCCGCGACCTGATCAACCGTCAGTTCGTCATATCGCGCATCCTGCGTCCCGACGGAACGATCTCGATGGCCGATGCAGATAGCGTGATACACCTCGGCGACCGGCTGTGGGTGATCTCGCAGGCCGAGGACATCGAGGCGATCGTGGCCTTCTTCGGCCGCCGCGTGGAGATGACCGACGAGCAGTGGGGCAACAATACGCCCAACGCCGAGCTGGTGTCGCGCCGCATCCTGATCACGAAATCGTCGCTCAACGGCAAGAAATTCTCCGACCTGCGCCTGCGCACGAAATACGGCATCACCATCACGCGCGTAAACCGCGCGGGCGTCGATCTGATCCCCTATCAGGGCTTGGAACTGCAGGTCGGCGACCGCGTGATGGTCGTGGGACCCGCGAAGGCCGTGGCGCAGGTGGCCGACGTATTGGGCAACTCGCTCAAGAAGCTGAACCAGCCTAATTTGGTGACGATCTTCGTAGGTATCGCTTTAGGTGTGCTGCTGGGGTCGATTCCGCTGCTCAACGTGCCCCAGCCCGTGAAGCTCGGACTGGCCGGAGGCCCGCTGATCGTGGCCATCCTGATCGGACGCTTCGGCACGCATTTCCATCTGGTCACCTACACCACGATGAGCGCCAACCTGATGCTGCGCGAGATCGGCATCGCGCTGTTCCTCGCGGCGGTGGGCATCGGCGCGGGCGACGGATTCATCGACGCCATCGTCGACGGCGGTTACCGCTGGATCGGATACGGCGTCATCATCACCGTCCTGCCGCTGATAATCGTCGCGCTGGTAGCGCGGCTGTGGCTCAAGATGAACTACTACACGCTGATGGGACTTATCGCCGGATCGACGACCGATCCCCCGGCGCTGGCCTACGCCAACGCCACGGCGGGCAACGACATGCCGGCCGTGGGTTATTCGACGGTCTATCCCGTAGTGATGTTCCTGCGCGTGCTGACGGCGCAGATATTCATCCTCTTCGCGCTGTAAACGGGGACGGTTCGTAAAAAATGTTACGAACTGTTACCCGCCCGACATACCGCCCCGAAGCAGGTCTGAGCGGGAAACGAAGCGGCGGAGAGAGTCCGAAGGGAGATAAAATTCAACGATGGCTTTTAATTTTTAATAGGAATACCTATCTTTGCAAACAGCAAATCCAAACACCTGATTACACTATGGCAAAAGCAGTCAACATCGCCCGTTCCCATCGGTTGGACGGCATCGGAGAGTACTATTTTTCGCGCCGTCTGCGCGAGATCGCCGAAATCGAAGCGGCAACGGGCCGTCAGATCGTGAAACTCGCTATGGGCAGCCCCGACCTGCCCCCGCACCAGTCGGTCATCGACCGTCTCGCCAAAGAGGCGCAGCGTCCCGACGTGCACAAATACATGTCCTACAAGGGAGAGCCGATCCTGCGCAAAGCTTTTGCAGACTGGTACAAGAAATGGTACCGCACCGAGCTGGACTACAATTCGGAGGTGCTGCCCCTGATCGGTTCGAAGGAGGGTATCATGCACATCTGCATGACGTTCCTCAATAAGGGCGACAAGGTGCTGGTGCCCAACCCCGGCTACCCCACCTACTCGGCGGCCGTGCGTCTGGCCGGCGGCGAGATGGTGACCTATGCGCTCAACAAGGAGACGAATTTCTACCCCGATTTCGCGGCGATCGAGAAGGCCGGGCTGGACGGTGTGAAGATGATGCTGATAAACTACCCCAACATGCCGACGGGACAGACCCCGACCATGGAGCTGTTCCAGCAGATCGTGGATTTCGGCGCCAAGCACAACATACTGATCGTGCACGACAACCCCTACAGCTTCATCCGCAACGCGGCGGCTCCGATCTCGATCATGGAGGCAGAAGGCGCGCGCGACGTGGCGCTGGAGATGAACTCGCTGTCGAAAGGCCATTCGATGGCCGGCTGGCGCGTGGGCGTGGTCGTAGGCAAGAAGGAGTGGATCGACTCGATCCTCACGTTCAAGTCGAACATGGATTCGGGTATGTTCTACCCCATTCAGGCTGCGGCCGACACGGCGCTGGCGCTGGGCGAGGAGTGGTTCAAGGAGCTGAACGACATCTACTACGGCCGTGAGAAGCAGGCGTACGCGCTGCTCGACGCGCTGGGATGCAAATACCGCGAGCATCAGGCGGGACTGTTCGTATGGGCCGAACTGCCGGAGTCGTACGAGGGTGACAGTTTCGCATTCTCGGACGAGGTGATGGACAAGTGCGACGTGTTCCTGACTCCGGGCGGCATCTTCGGCTCGGAGGGCAAGCGTTACATCCGCATCACGCTCTGCTGCCCAGAGGAGCTGCTGAAGAAGGCGACGGAAAACATCAAGGCCAAGTTCGGAAAATAATCCGGAGGCGATACGGTCCAAGAACCGAATGACAAAGAGACTGTCTCAGCGTTTTGAGACGGTCTCTTTTTTTTGCTGCGGGTTTCCCGGCCGTCGCACGGACCGGAGCTGCGGTGAAAAAGCGGAATTCGGGAAGCGAAGATCGGTAAAAATCACTATCTTTGAAACAGAGCGGGCATAGCCTTGCCGGGCGGCCATTTTTCCGCCGAAACCGACGCATATGGAGATAAAATCACTGGAAAAGACAGACTTCAACACGCTGTTCAGGGCTTTCGGCCGGGCGTTCGCCGACTACGAGGTGCAGCTGAACGCGGAACAGCTGCGGGCCATGCTGACACGGCGCGGTTTCGATCCCGCCCTTTCGTTCGCCGCATTCGACGGAGCGCAGATCGCGGCTTTCACACTGAACGGCATCGGCAATTTCAACGGCGTGCCGACGGCTTACGACACGGGAACCGGGACCCTCAAGGAGTATCGGGGTACGGGACTGGCCACGGAGATTTTCAGACACTCGATGCCACACCTACGGAGGGCGGGCGTCGGACAGTATCTGCTGGAGGTGTTGCAGCACAACTCCGGAGCCGTGTCCGTTTACCGGAATCTGGGGTTCGAGACGGTCCGGGAGTTCAACTATTTCTACCGGTCGAACACGGAAATCGCCGACCGGGGCGATACGCCCCGCCTGCCCCACTCGGTGAGACGGATAGATCCCGAAAAATTCGCTTCGATCTCCTCCTTTTGGGATTTCACGCCCTCGTGGCAGAACAGTTTCGAATCCATAGGAAGAGCCGCCGGAGATTTCGTCAGTCTGGGCGTCTTCACCGAAGAGGAACTCGCCGGCTACTGCGTTTTCGAACCCGCGTCGGGCGACGTCGCGCAGATCGCGGTGAAGCGGCAGTACCGCAGAAAGGGAATCGCCGGCCTGCTGCTGCGGGAGATGCTCCGGCTGAACAGGAACGACTCCCTCAAAATCATAAATACCGACGTCTCGTGCGGCTCGATAACCGGATTCCTGCAAGCGAAAAACATCGTGCCGCAGGGAAAGCAGTTCGAAATGATCCGGAAGATATGACGCGGCGGCAGCGCATTGCCGGTTCCCGCAGCATCAGACCGGCGACACCCTCTCTTCGTGCCGCTCCACGCTGATGCCGACGATGCGGAAAAGAGGAGGACAGGCCGCCGTGCGGTCTCCTCTTGCGGGCAACGGATCTTCCCGCGACGAAAAAAGGCTCTCCGTACGGAGAGCCTTTGGCGAATTCTGCGACCTCAGGGATAATCTGCGATTGCAGCGGCGCGCTACTCGTTCACGATTCGGACCGAGAGGATCAGGTCGCCGGGACGGATGTCGTCGATGACGTCCAGCCCTTCGACGACGCGGCCGAAGCAGGTGTGACGACCGTCGAGATGCTGCGTCGTTTCGCGGGTGTGACAGATGAAGAACTGCGAGCCGCCCGTGTCGCGTCCCGCATGGGCCATCGAAAGCACGCCCCGGTCGTGGTACTGGCGCGGAGCCGAGGTTTCGCATTTGATCGTGTAACCCGGACCGCCCGTGCCGTCGCCTTTGGGGCAGCCGCCCTGAATGACGAATCCCGGAATCACCCGGTGGAAAGTCAGTCCGTCGTAGAAACGGCTCTCCGCGAGTTTTACGAAGTTCGCCACCGTGCCCGGCGTCTCGTCGGTATAGAGTTCGGCTTTCATGTCGCCTTTCTCGGTCGAAATAATTGCGTATTGTGCCATATCGTTCGATAAAATTAAGGTTCCAGAACTTTGATTTCCGCGGCGGCGGCCTTGACCCGTTCGCGCAGGGCCTCCAGATCGCCGTCGAGCGGGGCGTAGCCCGTGACCACGCCCATGCGGCGGTTCACGCGGGCCGAGGGTTTGCCGAAGATGCGCACGTCGGTGCGGGGATCGGCGGCCAGTGCGCGGTCGATGCCCTCGTAACGCGGTGCCGAGGCGCAGGCGACCGGCGAGAGGACGACGGCCGAGGCGCCCAGACGCTCGAACGTGACGGCCGGAATCGGCAGCCCCAGCACGGCCCGCAGGTGCAGTTCGAATTCATTGAGGTTCTGCGTGCCGGCCAGCGTCACCATGCCCGTATCGTGGGGCCGCGGCGAGAGTTCGGAGAAGTAGACCCCGTTTTCGTGGCTCAGGAAGAACTCCACGCCCCACAGCCCGGCGCCGGTCAGCGCTTCGGTGACGGCGGCCGCCATGCGCTGCGCTTCGGCCAGATGTTCGGGCGCGATGTGCGGCGACTGGAAGCTTTCGCGGTAGTCCCCGCCCTTCTGCACATGGCCGATCGGCGGGCAGAAGAGCGTCGGGCCGTTCTTCTGGGTTACGGTGAGCAGCGTGATCTCGCTGTCGAAGCGGATGAACTCCTCGATAATCAGCTCGCGGATGTCTCCGCGCGACCCTTCGCAGCCATAGCGCCAAGCGTGCTCCAGCTCTTCGGGTCCTTTGACGAGCGACTGGCCTTTGCCCGACGACGACATCAGGGGTTTCACCACGCACGGATAACCGATCTTCGCGGCGGCTTGCTTCAGCTCGTCGTACGACGTCGCGTAGAAATAGCGGGCGGTCTTCAGCCCCAGCTCCTTGGCCGCAAGGTCGCGGATGGCTTTGCGGTTCATCGTGAAGTTGACGGCGCGGGCGCTCGGCACGACCTGCACGCCCGCCTTTTCGAACTCGTAGAGCCGTTCGGTGCGGATCGCCTCGATTTCGGGCACGATGATGTCGGGACGGTGTTTCCCGACGGCGGCGGCCAGCGCGTCGCCGTCGAGCATGTGAAACACTTCGCATGCGTCGGCGACCTGCATGGCGGGGGCGCCCGCATAAGAGTCGCAGGCGACGACGGTCTGTCCCAGCCGCTGCGCCGCGATCACGAATTCCTTGCCCAGCTCACCCGAACCGAGCAGCATTATTTTTTTCATGGACTTCTGTTTTTTTAGTGACGCAAAGATATGTTTTTTCGGCCTAAATTCGTACCTTGTAATGATAAAACTGCTCCGAAACCATGAAAAACCCGTTCATCGAATTATGCGGCTGCATGTGCCTGACCCTGCTGGCGCCGCAGCCTGCCGCGGCGAAAACGGCCGGGGAGGTCCCGCCCGCCGATACGCTCCGCACGGTCTTTTTCACCGACATACACGTCACGCCGGGCAACGCGCAGGATTCGCTCTTCCGGATCGCCGTCGCGGAGGCGAACGCTTCGGACGCCGATCTGGTCATCTTCGGGGGCGACCTGACGAACATGGGGAGCGACCGCGAGCTGGCGCATGTGCACGGACTCATGTCGCAGCTCCGCAAGCCGTGGTTCACGGTGCCGGGCAACCACGAAACGACGTGGTCCGAAAGCGGCTGCACGACATTCCGCCGTCTGTTCGGACATGCGGGATGCGTCGCCACCCGCGCCAAGGGTTATCTCTTTCTGGGCTATGCCAGCGGGCCTTATATGAAAATGGCCGACGGAATGATACGGGGCGAAGACCTCGCATGGCTCGAACGCCAAGCGGCCGCCGCACGGCCCGGCGAGCGGATCGTAAGCCTCTGCCACTACCCGCTCAACGGGGATCTGACGAACCGGCAGGAGGTGACCGAGACGCTGAAAAGCGTGGGCGTCACGGCATCGCTGTACGGCCATTACCACCAGCTGCAGCTGCGCAACTTCGACGGGATTGCGGGGATTCCGGGCCGCGCACTCGCGGGCAAAAGGGGCGAAGCGCCGGAGTATACGCTGCTCGACTTTTTCGCCGACTCGGTGCGCATACGCGAGAAGCCGCTCGGCATGCCCCCGGTCACCCGGTATACGGTCTGCCTGAAAGACGATCCGCAGATATTGGCCCTCCCCTGCGACCCGCTGCCGCCGGCGCCCGACGCCGAAGGCCGCATGCGGCTGGTCGTGCAGGACAGCGCCATGGTGCTGACGGGAGCGGCATTCTGCGGCGAGGTGCTCTGTTACGGCAATTCGCAGGGCGTACTGCGCGCCTACGACACGCGCAAGGGACGCGAATTGTGGCGGCACGTCTTTCCGGACGGGCTTTACACCACTCCGCTCTGCACCGGAGGACTCGTGATCGCGGGAGCCGCATCGGGCGGCATATGGGCTTTCGACGCCCGGACGGGGCGCGAGAAATGGCACCTTCCGACGCAGAGCGCTGTCGTGGGCGACGGACTTACGGACGGCGGGGCATTATACATAGGTCTGGGAATCGGTTCCATAGGCAAGATCGACCTGCGCAGCGGCAGGCTGTTGTGGCGGCACGATTACGGCTGCGGGCAGGCGCAGGGCCGTCCGACGCTGGCCGACGGACGGCTCGTATTCGGCGCATGGGACCGCCATCTCTATTGTCTCGACGCCGGCACCGGCGAACTGCTCTGGAAGTGGAACAACGGCAGCGGCAGCCTCTTCTTCTCGCCGGGGCATGTCGTACCCCGCATCGCCGGCGGCAAGGTCTTCATCGTCGCCCCGGACCGCGTCGTGACCTGTCTGGATCTCGCCACCGGGAAGCAGCTATGGCGCGACAACAGCCGCAAATCGCGCGAAACGACCGGACTGAGCGGCGACGGACGGAGGTTCTACTACAAGACGATGGACGGCGAGCTGGCGGCCATAGACACCTCGGCGGAGCGGTACCGCGAACTATGGTGCACGGACCTCGGCTGGGGGTATGAGTACAACTCCTGCCCGGCATTCGTGCGCGACGGCGTGGTCTATGTCGCGGGCCGTCACGGCACCGTTGCCGCAGTAGGCGAAGACGGCACGCTGCTGTGGAGCGTCAAATGCTGCAATTCGGGCGGAAATGATTTCGCGCAGGCTCCCGACGGCTCCCTGTGGACGACCTTCGCCGAAGGCAAGGTCTTCCGGATACCATAAACGGGCCTACAAATCTTATTTTTAATAATTTCCGGCAATTTTTCGCGCGTCGGAGAACAACGTACGCTTTTTTTGCATACTTTTGCGGTACAATATACACTTCCGCCCAAAATATACACAAAACAGAGCGAGTGTGATTAACAACGATAATGAAAAGCGTCACTATCCTAACGATTGCGGCCATGGCGATGGCCGCTGCGACGGGTTGCTCCCACGACAACCCCACCCCGTCGCCCGAACCGCCCGTAAAGGGCGGGGAATTCAATGAATTCGGCTTCACGACAACCGCTCCGGTCACGCTCTCCGTCGATTACGGCGACATGGCCGGGATGCCGGCCAACGTCTATTTCGAGGTCTACGACACCTGTCCCGTCGAAGAGACCGAAACGGCCTATGCCAAAATCGCAGGTGTCGAGCCGCTCTATGCCGGCTATACCGACGGGCAGGGACGTTTCGAAGGGACGATCGAACTGCCCGCGTATATCCGGAAGGCTTATGTATTGACCCCCGCCTTCTATGCGCGCACCCTGCTCGAAGCGACCCGCAGCGGCGATATGCTGACCGCATCGGCCGAATCGGGAGCACCTGCCAACGCAGCCCCCGCATCGACGCGCGCCAAGGAGTATCATTCGACGGCTGTCGAGCGGGACGGTTGGAAGACATGGCTGGGCAGCTACGACACGACCTACGGCAGCATCGGCTACGAATACGACGGCGATCTGAAGGTCAAGAATTACGGAGCGCTCCTCAAGGCGCACGCAAGCGTGTTCGACACGACCAAAAAGTGTCCGAAGGAGTACCGCTCCTCGCGCGACCTCTATCTCGAAAAATCGGCCGAAGTAGTCATCACCCTGCTGGGCAGCAACACCTGCTGGAACAGCTCGATGGGTTATTATTACTACAAGACCGGCAACAAGCCCAAGTCGCTCGCCGACGCCAATGTGGTGATGATCTTCCCCAACACGCAGGACGGCCGGTGGAGCAACTCGCCGTGGGAATCACGGCTCTATCAGGGCGTGGAGCGCGGCACCGCCGTACAGCTGATCTATTATCCCGAAATCGCCGACGGCAGCAAGGCCGGAGCTACGACCGTATTCCCGGCCGATTACCGCATCGGCTTCGTACTGGCCACCAACGCATGGACCAACCGGCTGAGAGCCGGAGACAAAAAGTACCGCGCCGCGACTTCCGACGGTCTGAGCGTCAATAACAACGGCGTCGCCTATCAGACGCCGCGCACGGCCGTATTCCGCTATACGGACAAGAAAAGCGGCATCAATTCGGTGCTCTTCTCGTTCGAGGACCACACCAACGACGAGAACTTCAGCGACGTGGTATTCACGATGACCTCCAACCCCGTGGACGCCGTGACGGACATTCCGTCGGTCGATGTCAACGACGGCAAGAAGACGGCCAACGTACTGCGCGGCATCTATGCCTTCGAGGACCTCTGGCCCAGCCGCGGCGACTACGACATGAACGACGTGATGGTCCGCAGCGATTACGAGAAGGTATTCAACGAAAAGGGCGTTTTCGAGGAGTCGTTCATGCTGAAGACCTTCGCCAACTTCGCAGGCAACGCCAACGGACTCGCCGTGACCCTTACGGGAGCTGCGGCGGATGCAAAACTCGAATTCAGCGTCCGCAAGCCCGGCGCCGAGACGTTCGAAGCCGCGGATTTCGAGCGCGACGGCAAGGTCGTGCTGCTGACGCCCGACGTTAAGGAGACGATGGGTGCGACCTACCGGATTACGGCGAAATACGACGCGCCGGTCGCCGAGGCGCAGGCCGGAACGATCAAGCCGTTTATCTACCGCACCGACCGCGACGGGCTGACCGCAGGGAAACGCTGGGAGGTGCATATCCCCTACGAAGCGCCGACGGCACGCGCCGAGATGTCGTTCTTCGGCACGAACGACGACAAGTCGATTCCCGAAAAAGGCATCTACTACGTACGCGCCGAGAATTATCCGTTCGCGTTCTTCCTTTCGGGTGCGAACGACGGGGACGTGGCCAAACTGCTCGACCAGACAAATGAAAAGTCCCCGATCGATCAGGTCTACCCCGCTTATGCGGAATGGGCCGCTACGAACGGCGAAAAGAATAAAGACTGGTACAAGAAATAATACTCCGCTCTTCAGACAAATACGACCTGCCGCAGTGACGGCAGGTCGTATTTTTTTTGTGATAGCGAGAACATAAGTGCAAAGCTTATTCTCGACATATGCCCTTACGAAGCCTGCATTCGACATAGTCCATTTGCAGAAGTACCGAGCCGGTTAGAATGATTACTGTATAATCCTGAAGGATGGAGAAAAACCGGAAGATTCGTTTACGGGCCGCTTCCAAAATGAATCCCAATTTCCCAATCATCGTTTTATCTGCATTCCTGCTATCTTTAGTTCTTCTCATACTCTCTTTTTTAAATTATTCTGTTTTAAAATAAAGTACGTGATATCCGCTTTTCATAATTCGTCCATATTTTTTATATATTTGTACATATGTTGACGTTGTATGTTAATAATATAAATACAAATCGGCCTTCCGGTGCCTTAGCGAGATACCATTCGAGGACGTGCGTCGATTGCTGCGGGTGACGGGGGTAATCAAGAGAAATATAATGTAAAATATATTCCAGAGGCTTTTCAATCACTTGAAAACATTAGTTGTATGAAAAAAATCCTATACGCAATTTTATTGGCGCTTACAATTCCTTTTTCTGTATTCGCGCAATTTTCTAAGATGTCGAATGCAGAAAAAATAGGTTCGTATGATCTAGGCAACTATCATTTATACAAAACAACAACACCCCAAGGAACTACATATCATTTTGATATGCGGGACCGAAAATATACCTCCAAACGCTTTTTGCTTGTGAGTCTGGGAAATAAGCAACAGGCTATTTCATTTATACATCAAGCAATCGAGACAATAGAAACAGCAAAAAAAGGAGATTCATTTGATTTGGGTCTGCCGGATGGTAATACAGGGTTTTACAAAAACGATGTGGGCGCCAGATCGCTTGGAATATATGTTGGCAATATAGGCCAATACGGATTAATTCGCAAGGCTATTTTTAGTGGAATGTTACGCGATATTGAGGCTCAATCAGATGATGTAACCACCGCAGATACAAACAATGATAAAGCCAATCTCCAGATACATCAAGAAGTAAATTCCCATCTTAAATTTGCTGGAATCGAAATTGACGGTTCCCTTGCAACTTTCCGGAGTAAATTAATTGAAAAGGGCTATAAACCTACAGATAGTCACGAAAATATTTTGCAGAGCAATTTTGCAGGATATGAGTGTGATATATTCATTTACTGTGTTGAAGGGGCTGATTTAGTGCATATGGTCATTGCATCCACCAAGCCAGAAGAGAGTTGGGATCGCTTATATATAAAATACCTCTCACTCGTAGAATTATACTCAAAAAAATATGGTTCACCCTCAAATTCGGTCAATAAATTTGAATATCCTTTCGACGGCACTACTGATATGCAAATGACAGCTGTCAAAACAGATCATGCACACTTTATGACCATGTGGAATACCCCTAACGGAGATATTATGATTAGCATTTCAAAAGAAGGAACAATAGCGATTTATTATACCGATAAAATAAATAGTGCTCAGCATGAAGTTCTAAAAGAGCAACGAATAATAGACGAAATATAAGGTGAAGAAAATTCTTATTGTTTTACTTGTTCCTCTGCTTTTCGCTTGCAGCAAGGACAGCAGCAACGATCCGGTTCCCTATACGACCAAGTATAAAGTCGGACATGAATATGTACAGACGTTCTATGTTCAAGGGAAACACGTAAGTGGAGGATTCAGTCTATTAAGCATTGACGACCGGCTTCCATATGACATTTTCCCCGACGATGAAGTTTTTGCTCAAATTGCTCCGACCGACACATCTCGACCGGACGTCAGCGAATCAAGAGAAATAAAGCTTTACCAAGTAGCCAACCTTCGTTTCAAATTCAAGGCTACAGACTGGAGTAAATGGCAGTCGATCTACGATGCCAAACGAATCACCGACTGGCGCTGGGTTCTCGGCAAGACCGAAGAATATACCTTTGAGGGCAAAATATACGAGCGGATAATTATTGTCAGCGAAGTGCAATAATTTACGCTACCGCTCCATAATGAATCCAGACTATGATAACCTTTACGGTCACCAACAAGCACCGTCCGAAAGCGACTATCGTGATGCTCGTAAGTTTGTATGGCAAACAGTACAAGAAGAGCATCGGAATCGGTGTGCCGGTGAAGTATTGGAACGATTCCAAGAAGCGCGCCCGGACGACGGCCGATTTCAAGGAGGGAAACGAGATAAACGATGAAATCGACCGGTGGGAAGAAATCGGAAAAAGAACGGTGAAATATTTCACAGACTCACGGATTTCCCCTGCTGCGAAAGAATTTGCAGATAAGATTGCCGAATTGACCGCAACCAATGAAGAGGCATCGGATGCCGAGAAACGATTTTCACCGATTATTTGGAAAAGATATATATCCCCCGCTATTCCATAGCCAGAGAGAAACTGACAGTCGTGAAATATACGCAGGCGCTTCATAAATTACGAGACTTCGAGAAAGACACACAGCATCACCTGCAAATCAGTGAAATCGACATTGATTTTTACAACCGGTTCCAGCATTGGTTTTACGAGCAGGGGTATTCCCGAAATTATTTTGGCAACATTATAAAAATAGTGAAGCAGGTATATAGGGAATCACGCGTATGCGACCGCCTTCACAATGAACACGGAACCGACCACCGGGATTTTATAGCGCCAAAGGATTCGGTAGATAATGTATATCTCGACCAGAAAGAGCTGGAGAAAATATACACCCTCGATATCCCTTCTGCGGTTCAGAAGGATGCCGCTTGCAACAAAGCCCAAGAAGGAGAGAATATTCCCCGCAAAATCGCAGCTTTAAGCCGGGCGCGGGGATTGTTCCTGATCGGCTGCTACACCGGACTACGGGTGTCCGATTTCTCGCGTTTGAGTGCCGCTCATATCGGACGGCATATCACGATCAAGGCCCATAAAACCGGCATCCCGGTCGTTATTCCTATTCACCCTGTAGTCCGGGAAATCATTGAAAGCGGATTTGATCTCACAAATACGATCAGCGACCAAAAGCGCAATGAGCAGATCAAAGAATTATGCCGGCTGGCGGGAATTACCGAAGATGTTCTAATCAATAAGAACGAAGGCGGAAAGAACGTCGAAAAAATTATCCCGAAATATAAACTCGTCTCCTCTCACACTGCCCGTCGGTCCTTTGCGACGAACGCCTATAAAGCGGGAGTTCCAACTATTGCCATAATGAAGATTACCGGGCACACGAAAGAGAGTACATTCTTAAAATACATAAAAGTGTCTGCGCAAGAGAATGCCGAAATGTTGAGCCGGCATCCATTTTTCATGCAGGAAACCGAACAATACAACGAATAATACAACAACAAAACGCACCTACTTGTAAATAAAGCAGATGCGTTTAATAATTGTGGAGGTGGCGGGAGTCGAACCCGCGTCCAAACAGGGAACCCGAAAGCTTTCTACACGCTTAGCCGCCACTTGATCCTTCTACCCCGGTCCGGCAGGCGGCCGCCTAACCGAGGTCCCAGTCCCTGAATTTCGCACGCCGGCCGGGACGGTCCGGCGCACTATCTCTAAATCGATGATACCCCGTATGGAAAGCGGTTAAAGAGCGGAACCACTCTCCGGGATACTCGTCGCCAAGCCTCCTTGGACCCGGCGATTAAGCTAACTTTCTCTGAAAATTAGGCAGCGAGTGCATAGCTGTTATTGCCATTTGTAAATCGAGCATCGGGATTAACGAGCCGCCACACAGCGCTCGGCGTGCTTACAATCAAACTCTGCCTGCTGTCAAAACCGGGCACCCCCGTTTTGCGAAACAAAGTCTCATGGAAACATTGCAAAGATAGTACAAATTTTCGGAATAATGCAGCCGCACCGGGAGAAATCGTCTATTCGGCTCCGCCCAAAGCATTGCGCCGGGGAATCCGGCCCCGGTTTACGCACTCGTCCGGCCCGGCAGGAAAAACTGCGCGCAACTGCATGAGCGTCTCCTTGCACCGCGACAAGTCGCCGCCGGGAAGGGTGGCTGAACCGGGCGCAGACAGGTCTCTGTTTGCGGAAAACTCCGTGATGCGCTTATGAGCCGGTCGGGCAACGGCCCGTTTTCCGTTTCCGGCCGGGCGCACCTGCATGAGCAGAGTATGAGAGCCGCAACGACACCCATGACAGCCCGAATCCCGCCGGACGGCATACCGCAGGGCCACTGTTTCCGGAGCTGTCCTATTCTTCCGAAAGCAGCTCGCGGAGCGTCTGCCGCAGCCGTTCGCCGTTAAGGGGTTTAGACAGGTATTCGCTGGCTCCGGCGTCGAGCGCCTTCTGCCGGTCGCGGTCGTAGGCGAACGCCGTGACGGCGACGATCGGCACCGACGGATCGAAGGCGCGGATACGCCGCGTGGCTTCGAGACCGTCCATGCCGGGCATTTTGACGTCCATGAGAATTGCGGCGGGTTTGAGTTCGCGGCATATCCTCACGGCCTCTTCGCCGTCGGAAGCGCGCACGATGTCGAACTCCCTGCGCAGCATCAGCGACACCAGCAGGTAATTGCTGTCGGTATCCTCGGCCACGAGCAGGCGCGGCAGCCGTCCGTCGCCATGCACCGCCGCCGGACGCGGTGCGGGAGCGGCGCCCTTTTTTTCGGGCGCGTCGCACGTCACGGCCGGAATCGTGAACCAGAACCGGGAGCCGCGCCCCACCTCCGATTCGACGCCGATACGGCCGCCCATCTGCTCGACGATGCTCTTCGAGATCGAAAGCCCCAGTCCGGTGCCCTGCGCGAAGCTGTTGAGTTTGACGAAGCGGTCGAAGATGCTCTGCCTATGCTCTTCGGAGATGCCCGATCCGGTGTCTTCGACATGGAAAAGCAACTCGCCGCCCTCCGTACGGTACCCCAGCGTAATGGAGCCTTCGTCAGTGAACTTCACCGCATTGTTGATGAAGTTGGTGATGACCTGAATCAGCCGGTTCTTGTCGCCGACCACGCAGCACTGCGCGTCGTGCTCCCCGAAGATCAGCTCGACGGGTTTGTCCTTGACCTTGAGACTGAGCGAGCGCACCGTCTCCTCGCACATGCGGTTGACGTCCACCCGGCCGTAATTGAATTCGAAGGTGCCTGCTTCGATCTTCGAAAGGTCCAGAATGTCGGATATGAGTTTGAGCAGCAGCTCGTTGTTCTCCTCGACGACACGCATGTACTCACGCCGCTCCCCGATGTCGTCCGTCTCGGCCAGCAGGTTCGAAAATCCCACGATGGCGTTCAGGGGCGTGCGGATTTCGTGGCTCATGTTGGCCAGAAAAGCCGATTTGAGCCGGTCGCTGACCTCGGCCTTGTTCTTGGCCTCGATCAGGTTCTTCTCGGTCTGCTTCAGCTCCGTGACGTCGAAATTGACGCATACCATCTCGATCTTCGACGGGTCGGTGTTCAGCGGATTGCGCACCACATTGACGCGGGTCCATCCCGTCGGTTCGCCTTTGGGCGTAACCCGCAGGTCAAGCGTGAATCCGTTGGATTCGCCCGCCTTGACGCGCCTGATTTCCCGGAATATGGCGTCGCGGTCCTCCGGGTCCACGTAGTTGTAAACCCCGATCACCTGCGGCATCGGCGTATCGCTTTCCTCTCCCAGATTATGAAACCACTGCGGCACGGCATAACCGTCGCGCGTCATCAGGTCGAAACGCGCATAGCCCACCTTGCCGAAGCGGCTCACCAGCGAAAACGAACTTTCGAACTCGGCAAGACGGCTGTAAGCTTCGTTGATCTCGGTGTTGTCGATATTGATGACCACGAAATTAATCAGCTCGCCGTACATGTCGTAGAGCATGGTGACCGTCGTATATATCTGCACGTTTCCGTTCTTGCCCGACGAATAGTAGCCGTCCAGCCTGTTGAAATGGTAATCGAGTTTGAACGCCTGTTCCTGCCCGTTGCGCACGTTCTCGCGGATCTCGCCGGGGACAAGCGGGTTACGGAAGAAATTGACGCCCAGCACCTCCTCCTTCTTCTTGAGTCCGAAGATTTCGAGGTCCTTGTTATTGAGGTCCACCAGATACCCCTCCCGGTCGTACAGCTCGACGCCCACCTGCTCGTTGTCGAAGATGTTGCGCAGCAGCTTTTCGCTGTTGAAAAGCGCTTCGTGGGCGTTGTGCACGTCCGTCGTGTCGGAAAAGAGACAGATCACCTCGTCCTCGTGGGTCGTATAGAGAATCGAATGTATCCAGTGTTTCGATTTCTCGTCGAAACTGTCATGCTCGATGTAGTCGCCGCTATCGAACACCTGCAGGAAAATCGGCATGTAGAAGCGCGTGTCGAGCCCCAGCTCGGAGGCGCGTGCCTATATACTGCTCCCGGAACACGCCCGAAATCTTGTCGGCGGCATAATTCGCATCCAGAATCCTGAAATCGACCGGCTCGCCGGCGTCGTCGCGCAGCATCTGCAGCCGGGCGTAACCCAGCGGCATGTGGCGGTAAAGGCCTTCGAGATAGGTCCGCTCGGACTGCGCCTCGCGTTCGGAGCGCTGGAGTTCGATACAAAGGCTGATAATGTTCATCAGCGACGCGAACCACTGGTAATCCTCCCCGCTCCACGTCCGGGGTTCGTTCACGATGTCGATGCCGGCGTATCCCCACACCTTGTCGCGCGAGGCGAGCGGTACGGCGATCAGCGATTTGATGTCCTGCACGGCGAGCACCTCCTTTTCGCGGAACGCCTCGTCGGGCAGTTCGTCGAGCGAGGAGATGATGATGGGATTGCCGTTCTCGATACGCCGGGTCCACCACGGCACCTCGTCCATCGACAGGCTGTTTACCAAATCCTGCTCGGCCGTGACGTTCTCGGCCGTAACCTCGTATGTGCAGTCGTGCGTCCTGCGCTCGCGGTCGAACTCGATGATATAGGCCCGGCCGCCGTGGAACATGGTCTGCACGTCGGTGAGTATCTTGTCGATGACGACATCCGGATCGTTGGTTTTCAGCAGCGACAGCAGCGTATGCGAAATGCTGTTGAGCCGGTACAGCAGGTCGTTGATCTGCTGCTTTTCGGGCGAATTGGCCTCCTGCGGGGGATCGGTCACCCTGAAATATCCCGTCAGCAGCATCCCGCCGTCCTCGGCCGTCTCCTCACGCAGCAGTTTCCGGTAACACCAGATTTCGCCTTTAGGCCCCCGCAGCGGATAAAGGTGTTCGTTTCCGAAATCTCCCCCGCGCACCCCGACCGAAGCGAAGGCATACTCCCGGCAGGTCGGGTTTATCATATCCCGAAACTCTTCGTAACTCACGTCGCACGTCGAAAGCCCCAGCAGATCGCGAAGTCCTTCCGATATGTGGAACATACGACGTTTGCGGTCGGCCTGCCACCAACCTATTCTGGCATCCCGCATGATCTCCTGCAGGATTTCGTGTTCTTTCATTCGATAATTTTTAGCGTCCCTGTCCGACCGGAATGTCTCGGCCCTTCTATACAAAAGAAGGCATGCCGGGGCGGATATGCAAATTATTGCAGCTATTTTATGAAAACAAACGGCTGATTTATTAAACAAAAACATCCGCAAACGCCCCTTCGCAGCCGGACGGAGACGTGCCGGAGGTGTTTTTTTCGTTCCGGGAACTTTTCGGAACGAATATTTTGACTATCTTTGAAAAATAATTCCAAAGAGCGGCCCTATGAGTGAAAAATACGTTGTAAGACTGAAAAACGCGGCTATTTATTATGCGGACAATCCGTTCGGCAGCACGTCCGAAGCCAAATTGCTCCAACGGGGCGAGATGGTGCTGTCCGATGTGAATTTGTGCGTCGCGCCGGGCGAATTCGTTTATCTGCTCGGCCGCGTCGGAAGCGGGAAAAGCACCCTGCTCAAAACGCTGTACGCCGAAGTGCAGCTGCTCACGGGCGAAGGCCGCGTGGCCGGCTTCGACCTGCGAAGGCTCAAACGGCGCGACATCCCCTACCTGCGCCGCAGAATCGGCATCGTGTTTCAGGATTACCAGCTGCTGACCGACCGCAACGTCTTCATGAACCTCTATTACGTGATGAAGGCCACGGGCTGGAAACACGAGAGCGAAATCCGCGAGCGGATCGATCAGGTGCTGAATCTGGTCGATCTGGGGGCCAAAAGCTACAAAATGCCCTTCGAGCTTTCGGGCGGGGAGCAGCAGCGTCTGGTGATCGCCCGCGCCCTGCTCAACGACCCGCAGGTGCTGCTGGCCGACGAGCCTACCGGCAACCTCGACCCCGTGACGGCCGAGGGCATCATGCAGCTTTTCGAGGAGATCGCCTGCCGCGGCTGCGCCGTGGTGATGTCCACGCACAACACCGCCCTCATAGAGAACCATCCGGCCCGCGCCATCCTCTTCTCGCAGGGCAAAATCCGCGAAGTGGACCTCAAGGCGGAATTGGGCTGATCTTGGGAATTTGGGCTATTGGATTATCCGGAAATATTTCGTATATTTGTACGATATTTTAAAGACAACAGATGAGTACCGAATTAGAAAACGTAAAAAAGCAAGAAGAAGAATATTCCGCGTCGAATATTCAGGTCCTTGAGGGCCTCGAAGCGGTGCGCAAGCGCCCCGCCATGTATATCGGCGACATTGGTGAGAAGGGTCTGCACCATCTGGTCTATGAGGTAGTCGACAACTCGATCGACGAGGCGCTGGCCGGCTACTGTACCGACATCGACGTGACGATCAACGAAGATAATTCCATCACCGTACGCGACAACGGCCGCGGCATCCCGACCGACTACCACGAAAAGGAGGGCAAATCGGCGCTCGAAGTGGTGCTGACCGTGCTCCATGCCGGCGGCAAGTTCGACAAGGGCAGCTACAAGGTTTCGGGCGGTCTGCACGGTGTGGGCGTATCGTGCGTGAACGCGCTTTCGACCCTGCTCATCGCGGAGATTCACAGCCGCGACGGCAAGATTTACCGCCAGAGCTACAGCAAGGGCGCGCCCACCTCGCAGGTCGAGGTGGTCGGCGAGTGCACCGACCGGGGCACCACCATCACCTTCAAGCCCGACGGCAGCATCTTCACGCTCACGACCGAATACAAATACGAAATTCTGGCCAACCGTCTGCGCGAGCTGGCGTTCCTGAACAAGGGAATCCACCTGAACCTGACGGACAAGCGCAGCAAGGACGAGAACGGCGAATACGTCCACGACAACTTCTACTCGGAAGAGGGTCTCAAGGAGTTCGTGCAGTATCTCGACGCCACGCGCGGCACGCCGATCATCGACCAGATCATCTACCTCGACACCGAGAAGAACGGCGTCCCGGTGGAGGTGGCCATGCAGTACAACGATTCCTTCTCGGAGAACGTACACTCCTATGTAAATAACATCAACACCATCGAAGGCGGTACGCACCTGACGGGCTTCCGCCGTGCGCTGACCCGTACGCTCAAGAAGTACGCCGAGGATTCGGGCATGCTCTCGAAGCTGAAGTTCGACATCAACGGCGACGACTTCCGCGAGGGTCTCACGGCCGTGGTTTCGGTGAAGGTGCAGGAGCCGCAGTTCGAGGGCCAGACCAAGACCAAGCTGGGCAACGACGAGGTTTCGGCCGCCGTCGATCAGGCGATGTCCTCGGCGCTGGGCCACTATCTGGAGGAGAATCCCAAGGATGCCAAGGCCATCGTGCAGAAGGTCATTCTGGCCGCCACGGCGCGCCATGCGGCACGCCACGCCCGCGAAATGGTACAGCGCAAGACCGTGCTTTCGGGCGCGGGACTTCCCGGCAAACTGGCCGACTGTACGAGCCGCGACCGTTCGATTGCCGAAATCTTCTTCGTCGAGGGTGACTCGGCAGGCGGCACGGCCAAATCGGGCCGCGACCGCAACTTCCAAGCCATCATGCCGCTGCGCGGTAAGATCCTGAACATCGAGAAGGCGCAGGAGCATCGCATGTGGGAGAACGAGGAGATCAAGAACATGTTCACGGCGCTGGGCGTGACGATCGGCACCGAAGAGGACAGCAAGGCGCTCAATCTGGAGAAACTCCGCTATGACAAGATCATCATCATGACCGATGCCGACGTCGACGGAAGCCACATCGCAACGCTGATGCTGACGTTCTTCTTCCGCAAGATGAAGGAGCTGATCGAGAACGGCCACGTCTATATCGCCACCCCGCCCCTCTATCTGGTGAAAAAGGGCAAGCAGGAGCGCTACTGCTGGACCGAGAAGGAGCGCGATACCATCTCGGCCGAATTCGGCAAGGGCGTGCACATACAGCGCTACAAAGGTCTCGGCGAGATGAACGCCCATCAGTTGTGGGACACGACGATGAACCCCGACACGCGCATTCTGCGTCAGGTCAATATCGAGAACGCCGCCGAAGCGGACCGTATCTTCTCGATGCTGATGGGCGACGAAGTGCCGCCCCGCCGCGAGTTCATCGAGAAGAACGCGCATTACGCGAACATCGACGCATAATCGAAATCAGGAAGAGGATTGCCCTTGCGAAAGGTGCGATCCTTTTCTTTATATAACCGCACTAATTGGCCGACACTATGAAAGTTACCGTTATCGGAGTCGCCGGAGGAACCGGCTCAGGAAAATCGACCCTCGTCAAGCGTCTGCAGGAGGCTTTCGAGGGCGACGACGTCGTAACGCTCTGCCACGATTACTACTACAAGGCGCATCCGGAACTGACTTACGAGGAGCGCACGAAGCTCAACTACGACCACCCGCAGGCATTCGACACCCAGATGCTGGTGGACCACATCAAGGCGCTCAAGGAGAACGTTCCGATCGAACATCCGGTCTATTCGTTCGTCGAGCACAACCGCATGACGGAGACCGTGAGCGTAAAGCCTTCGAAGGTAATCATCGTGGACGGCATCCTGATCTTCGAGAACAAGGAGCTGCGCGATCTGATGGACATCAAGGTATACGTCGATACGGATGCCGATATCCGCCTTGCGCGGCGCATCCTGCGCGACGTCTGCGAGCGCGGACGTACGATGCAGTCGGTCATCACGCAGTACACCTCGACCGTGAAGCCGATGCACGAGGAGTTCGTCGAACCTTCGAAGAAATACGCCGACGTCATCATTCCCGAAGGCGGCTTCAACTCGGTGGCCGTAGCGATGCTGATTCAGAACATCAGTTCGCTGATCGCACGCAACGAATAGCACGGAGTACCCCTCCCCTGTTTCATTACAAATCCCGAATCTCCGGCGAGATTCGGGATTTATATTTGACGCTGCGCCGGCACGGCCGCAAAAAGAGAGATTTCGCACGGAAGGGAAAATCTCACACGGAGCGGCGCAGCACGATTTCAGGGACCGTGCGGCCCATATCGCGAAACCGGTCGAACCGGAATAAACGACGCCAGCCTATATGCCGGTTATCTTCTTGATTTCGTTGAGCTTGTTGAGCGCTTCGATCGGGGTCAGGGAGTTGATGTCGAGTCCCTTGATCTGGTCGCGGATCTGCACCAATACGGGGTCGTCGAGCTGGAACATCGACAGCTGCATGTTCTGCGGCGCTCCGTTTTCGGCAGCTTCCTTGACCGAAGGCGAAGGTTTCTTGCCCCGGTTCTTGATGCTCCGGCTGGGCACGATTTCGTTGTTGCCGTAGACCAGTTCGAGGTTGCGCAGGATTTCGTCGGCGCGCGACACCACCGACACCGGCATGCCGGCCATGCGGGCGACGTGGATACCGAACGAGTGTTCCGTGCCGCCCCTTTCGAGCTTGCGCAGGAAGACGATCTGGTTGCCCATCTCCTTGACGCTCACGTGGAAGTTCTTTACGCGCGGACACATCTGCTCCATCTCGTTCAGTTCGTGGTAGTGCGTGGCGAAAAGCGTCTTGGCATGCGCCGACGGATGGTTGTGCAGGTACTCGACCATGGCCCATGCGATCGAAATGCCGTCGTAGGTGCTCGTGCCGCGGCCGATCTCGTCCAGCAGGACGATACTGCGGTCCGAAATGTTATTGAGGATGCTGGCCGATTCGAGCATCTCGACCATGAAGGTCGATTCGCCCTGCGAAATGTTGTCCGAGGCTCCGACGCGGGTGAAGATCTTGTCCACGACGCCGATATGGGCCGACTTGGCGGGTACGAACGACCCCATCTGCGCCATGAGGATAATCAGCGCCGTCTGCCGCAGCAGGGCCGACTTACCCGACATGTTGGGACCCGTGATCATCATGATCTGCTGCTCCTTGTCGTCGAGCATCACGTCGTTGGGAACATACTCCTCGCCCACGGGCAGCAGGGTCTCGATCACCGGATGGCGTCCCTGACGAATGTCGATGAGCTTGCCGTCGTCCAGCACGGGACGCACGTAACGGCGTTCGCAGGCCAGACGGGCGAAAGACTGCAGGCAGTCGATACGGGCTACGACGGCCGCATCGCGCAGGAGATGCGACAGCGAGCGGCTTATGTGGTCGATGATGTCGGCATAGATGCGCTGTTCGATGACGAGCATCTTCTCCTCGGCGCCGAGGATCTTCTCTTCGTACTCCTTCAGCTCCTCGGTGATATAGCGTTCGGCATTGGCCAGCGTCTGCTTGCGGATCCACGTCTCCGGCACCTTCTCCTTATGGGCGTTGCGCACCTCGATATAGTAGCCGAAGACGTTGTTGTAGCTGATTTTCAGCGAAGGAATGCCCGTCGCTTCGCTCTCGCGCTGCTGGATGCGGGCCAGATAGTCCTTGCCGTGGAGGGCGATGCGGCGCAGATCGTCCAGTTCGGGGTCCACGCCGTCGGCGATCACGCCGCCCTTCTGAATCTGGTTGTTGAGCGGATCGGGATAGATCTCGCGGGCGATGCGGTCGCGCACCCCTTCCAGCAGGTCGATCTGTCCGGCCAGTGCGTGCAGCTGCGCGTCGTCGGTCGATTCGAGCGCGGCCTTGAGCAGCTCGACGGCGAAAAGCGAGTTTTTCAGCTGCACCAGCTCGCGGGGCGTGACGCGCGCCGCGGCGATGCGCGAAGCGATACGCTCCATATCCCCCACCAGCGCCACCTGCTCGCGCACGACGTCGGCCAGATCGGCGTCCCGGACGAATTTCTCGACCACGTCCAGCCGCTCCCCGATCTTCACGGGGTCCTTGATCGGCATGGCGATCCACCGTTTCAGCAGACGGCCGCCCATCGGCGTCAGCGTACGGTCGATGACGTCGGCGAAACTGCACTTCTCGCGGGCGCCGTTCGACGAGAAGAGTTCGAGGTTGCGGATCGTGAACTTATCGACCCAGACGTAATCCTCCTGATCGATACGCGATATGGAGGTGATGTGCGCGATGTCACGGTGCTCGGTGAATTCGAGGTAGTAGAGAATCGCCCCGGCGGCCGAGAGACCGCTGGTGAAGTGATCGACGCCGAATCCCTTGAGCGAGCGGGTGCCGAACTGCTTGCAGAGCTTTTCGCGGTTCACCTCCTCGGAGAAAACCCATTCGTCGAGGCGGTAAGTATAGAGTTTTGACCCGAAAGCGTCGGAAAAACGGTCTTCGTAGCCGCGCTGGTAGATGACCTCCTTGGGCGCGAGGTTGGAGATGAGTTTGTCGATGTAACTCTCCGAACCTTCGGCCACGTAGAACTCGCCCGTCGAGATGTCGAGGAACGCCACGCCCGTGGTCTGACGGCCGAAATAGACCGACGCCAGAAAGGCGTTCTCCTTGTTGGCCAGAATATTGTCGCCCAGCACCACGCCCGGCGTCACCAGCTCAATAACGCCGCGCTTGACCAGTCCTCTGACCTGCTTGGGATCCTCCAGCTGTTCGCAGATGGCGACACGTTCGCCCGCCCGCACCAGTTTGGGCAGGTAGGTGTCGATGGCGTGGTAGGGAAATCCGGCCAGCTCGACATAGGTGGCCGAGCCGTTGGCGCGCCGTGTGAGCGTGATGCCCAGAATGCCGCTGGCCTTGATCGCGTCCTCGCCGAACGTCTCGTAAAAGTCGCCGACCCGGAAAAGCAGGATAGCGTCGGGATGCACCGCCTTGATGGAGTAATATTGCTTCATCAGGGGGGTCTCGACATATTTTTTTTCTATTTTCTTCTCTGCGTTCACAATAAAAAATTGTATGTTATTTTCACACAAAGATAACGGAATTTAACGGTCCCGCCAAGCCTAAACGGGAAATTATTTTCGGGTTATCTGCTACGAAGGCGCACCGTATATTACAGAATTTCATTATCTTCGAATACTTTGCGGTAAAATCCTGCCTTCCACTCGACTGGGCGCGGATAGGCCCTCGACGACGACGGCATGCGCCAGAGCCGCATGCTGCGCCCGGCATATTCGAAGGCTACGCTTTCGCCCACCGCAGGTTCGCCGCAGCCCGTAATGGCGCGCAGCGTATCGGTCGCCTTCTGCCCCGTCGTAACGAGGGTGCGGCAGTGGGGAATACGCGCCAGCAAAGCCGCCAGATCGACCTCGCGCACCACTTGAAGAAAATTGTCCGACGCATTGTCTTTCAGTCGGATGACTTCGACCGCCGTATCGTACAGCGCAATCCCCCGCTCGCGGCAGAACGCCTCGATGCGCTCCTTGTCGAACTTCCGCCCGCCGGGCATCAGGAAGTGCGACTTGTCCCCCGCGGCGAGGTAGCCCACGATGCGCCACATGTCGTTCTGCAGGTTGGGATAGAAGAAGTCCATCGACCAGCGGATGCGCTTGGGCGGGAAACTGCCCAGCATCAGGATGCGGGCGTTGGCGGGAAGAAACGGTTCGAGCGGATGGAGTTCGCTATTCATAGAATTTTTCATCGAAATTTACAAGATACAATTTATCCGTGGCACGCGTCAGGGCCGTATAGAGCCAGCGCAGCATGTCGCGCGTCATCGGCTCGTCGCCGAACAGGCAGCGGGCGACGAAGACCGCCCGCCACTGTCCGCCCCGCGCCCTG
>CEAA01008553.1_pt1 | contig 33743 bp, 28 predicted proteins | sample 557551 | NCBI WGS metagenome assembly CEAA01 (sample SAMEA3182115, study PRJEB8094) | gut metagenome | biome: human; feature: gut; material: Stool; isolation source: human stools | place: Canada | collected 2013-06-11
AGCTATAACTGTAACGCCCGGAAGCCTTGCGGTATTTTACATATCCTTCTATAGCTTTGGATAGGAATGAAATTGTCTTCATACGTCAAACACCCCCTTTCCTATGGGAAAGTGTTCTATACTCAATGAACATTCCTTCAGCCTCTTGAATTCCGCACTAAGGTAACGGTCAAGAGAATCTGGGGACGCATGACCGAGGGTGGCACTTATGACAGGTTGCTGCACACCGCCTTGCAACAGAGTCGTCGCCACATTATGGCGGAATAGGTGCAGACTTTTTCTCTCATTTTTACCTTGTCTTATTCCTGCTTTGCACATGACTTTTGAGCATATGGCATCGAGATTGCTTGTATGAAGCCTTCTGTATGGCACGTGTACTGTGAGAAAAACATATGGTTCCGAACTTCGGGGACGTTCTTTGAGCAGGTAATCAAATACAGCGTTTCCTACCACGGCACGGAGTGGCAATGTCAGTGGCTGTCCGGTCTTTACCTGAGTGATTTTTATCAGGTCGTGTTCCCAATCGAAACTGTTAAGCGTGAGTGCAGAGATATCACACCCACGCAATCCCGTGTACATGGCCAAGGTTATGATGGCTTTGTCCTGTAGGGATATTGTGCCATCGTATTCTAAAGTATGCCTGATAGCAGTAAGCTCTTGATCCGTAAGGTATTGAATATTCTTCCGCATGTTGGGTATAGCCGGCAGATATGCGATTATACGTTCAACGGATTTGCCATAGTGGGGCAAACAGGCTTTCAGTCCATATTCCACCGAATATTTGAGCGAATGGCCCATATTCGGTTTTCCGTCTTTGGAAAATACTTCCAATACCGCATTTCCTGTTATTGACTCTAATGAGTACACTCCCATTTCCTGTAGCCGGAAGAAGAACGAAGATAGTGCATACTTCACATTCGTTGAAAATTTGCAACATCTACCTACCGTGTTGAAAGCCATGTCTGTTACATCCTTGTATTCTGCGCAGAGCAACTCGTAGTGGTGCGGTTTACTATAGTGTTTACGACCATCGGGTAATAATCCATTCTCGATATATTGGCAGATTACACGTAACAGGCGTACCTTGTTCCTATAAGTATACTTGTTGGACCACAATACTTTTAGTGTCGGTTCAACGTCGGTGAGACTCTGCCATTTGTAATGGTTAGCATTTCCTGATAGCCACTCAGCCATTTTCTTCACATAGTCTATGTACATGGCTGAATAACCGGTGTCTTGCAAATAAGAAACAAGACCATTGACTTTTTCATTTAGATTAAATATGTCCATAATCGCATTTTGTTTGAAAGTTATTACAATTATAGACGTAATATAATCAGAACTATCTACTGTGCAAAATAAATGATTACTAAATAATTAAGTAATTTAACAGGAAACTTATAAAAGTTCTGATAATGGCTCTCATCTATGAAGATGTGGTCGATGCCCATCTGCTTGAAATCCACCACGTCGTCCGTGCGTGACTTTATGGCGTGTTCCACCTTCTCCAGCTTCGCTTCAAGGTTGTGCTTGCGCTTCTCCAATCCTTTCAGCATCGCCCGCGACACGTTCTTTCCCTGCTGCCGTAGCACTTCGAGGTTTTCCTCCACCGTGTCAAGCTCTGCTTGCAGGATGCGCTGCTGCAATTCCGGCGACTGCGGTATCTTGCCGAACTGGTCGTGCGACATGATGACGCAATCGTAGTCGTTGTTCTTTATATTATTGAAGAAGCGCACACGGTTGGCGGTCGAAAAGTCCTTCTCCGAAGCGTACAGAATACGTGCGTTGGGATATGCCGCCTGATAGGTGGCTGCAATCTCCGCAACGTTGGCTTTCAGCCCGATAATCATCGGCTTGTGTGCCAAATTCAGACGCTTCATCTCATGCGCGGCGATGCACATTATCAGCGTCTTACCGGTTCCCACCTCGTGGTCGCAAATTCCGCCGCCGTTCTGTTTCAACATCCAGACGCAATCCATCTGTGAGGGATAGACGCTCTTGATACCCCGGCTTGCCAGCCCTTTCAGGTTGAGGTCGGGAAAGGTCTGATGGGAGCCGTCGTAGCGCGGGCGCACGAAACAGTTGAACTTGCGGTTATACATCGTCACAAGCCGCTCCTTGAACTGCGGCGACTGCTCTTCGAGCCATTCGGAGAAGCCGTTTCGTATCTCGTCAATCTTGGCGTTGGCGAGTTGTATTCCCTCGCTGTCGCGCATCTTGATGTCGTTGCCATGCTCGTCCTTGCCGATGGACTTCATCATGTCAGGGCAGGTGTTGTGCAGGGCGTGTTTTAGGAGGTGCATACCGTCATAGTTCCGGTAATACCCCTTCACCAGAAACTCGTCCGTGATTTTCATGGTGCGGTAGCCGCACACCACCGAAAACTCGTCCATGCTTGCGGAATAGGCGATTTTCACCTCCGTGTCGAACAGCCGGCTCATGTAGGCGGCATAGACACCCGTCGGAATCCAGCGTTCCCCGAAATTGAAGTCCAGATCCTCGAAGGCGATGCGCTGCGGCTCGGCATCTTTCAGAGCCTCCAACGCCTGCTTCACCTCCGGCATACGCTCATTTTCGGGATTGTCACCCATCCATGCCTCTATGCGTTCCGCTTTCTCTATGACATTTCCGGCGATGAAACGGTCTTTGATTTCGTAACCGGTCACGAGCGGATTGTAGTAGATGCGCCCTTGCAGGGCAGTGAGCAAATCCTCCGCCGTGCTGTCGGTTATCTCCCGCATATAGTCGAGATTGACCGTACCATATTTGTTGAGCGACGCAGACAGGGCTTCTTCGGGAGAGCCTACGTTGGCATGGCTCTCCACCGCGAAGGAAACAGGATGCTCGAAGATGTCCGCCTTGACGAACTTTCCGTTTTCCATCCGTTCCAGCGAAAGGATGTCGCGCCCGCCCGCATCCATCATCACTAACTTCACGTTCTGCTTGGCGTTGAGGTTGCCGTAGCGCATGACAAACTCATCGTAACAGGTATTCAGATGCTCTCGCCACGGAACATTTGCCTCGCGCCGGAGCGATTCATAACGGTACAGACGCTCGTAGGCGTCACGCAGCGACACATACAACAACGCCTTTTCCTTCTGGTATCCTTTCAGGTCGAGCGGCTGGAATGTCGCCCCGTATGGCGTGATGTCTTTCAGGTAGCCGATGTTATGACGCCCCCGGTCAGCCACCAGCGACCCTTCGCGCAGGTGCATCTCCGGCGTGCGGTGGTAGGCACGCGGAGAAAGGTCCACGACTTCCTCCTTCGGCTTTTCCGCTTCGATGTCGGGGAAAAGGAAAGTCCCCACCGCTTCCGATGGGGTATCTGTAACGGCAGGTGCGGCGACTGCCTCCGGCTGTGTTTCCTCCTGTCGTGGCTGCTCACGGGAAGTTTCCGGCACGGCTTTCACTTCCGTCTTTTCCGCCACTTGTTTCTCGTTATGCTGCCTTGCCAGTTCCCGAAGTTCTTTCCTACGCTCCGGCGTCAAACCCATCATCATTTCATAGAAACCGTTGATGGGAGGATTGGTATCCCAGTCCAGTGTGGCATAGATGTCGTCCGGGTCGGCAGGCTTGGCGGTGTTCTCCGCTTTCACCTCCTTATTCTCCATTGCGGGTTTTGCAGTTGGAGCTGTCGGTGTAACCGTGACTTTCGGTTTGGGCGGAGTGGACTTTGCCGTAACTGCCTTTTTCACCGTCTTTTTCTTTTTGGAGGTTTTCGGTTGGCTGACCTCTTCCGTCATCCCCCAGAGGTCAAGCAGGGTGAGCTGCACGCCTGCGGAATATTGCGGGCGCGGTTCTATCTCCGGCTTTTCATCTGCGGGTTGCGGCTTTTCTGTCGGAGTTTCCACCGTCTGCGCCGAGGATACTGTTTCCAATTTTATGGCAGGACGCTCTACTTTATTTTGAACGGCAACTTTTTCTTCCGTTCCTGCCTGCCGGATTGAACCCGAATACAAGCGCATGGCAAGCCTGTAATGGAAATCCTCGTCGAGCATACGGCGCAAATCCCCGGCGATGCCTGCTGCCTTGCCCTCGTGCAGATAAACCATAGCGGGCTTCCCGTAGGGGTCTGTGTCAAGTTTCGCCATCGTATGCACGATGCGTTCCGGGTGGTGGATGAAATAGGCGTTGTCGGTCAGGGCGGTTTTCGTGTCCGTCTGTATCACGGTCATCAGCCGCTCGTCCTGCGACATTTCCTTCTTGCTGAGGTTCTTTTGCAGGACAATCAGGTCACTGCCCACCTCCGTGCCCGCGTTGTCCGTGAACAGGTTGTTGGGCAGGCGTATCGCGGATACCAGATTGGCCTGACTGAACAGCTCGTTACGCACGGAGGTCTTGGTGCTATTCAATACCCCTTGCGAGGTGATGAACGCCACGATACCGCCGTCACGCACGGCATCCAGTCCTTTGAGAAAGAAATAGTTGTGGATGGTTTTCTGGGCGGAGCGTCTGCCGAAAGAGTCGCTCCGCTGAAACTCCGCGTCGAACACGGCAATGTCACCGAACGGAATGTTGGACACCGCCAAGTCGAAATAATTGTTGAACGGTCTTTCGATTTTCTCAAAACCGCAGGTGCGCATTTTCTGGTCGGGATAGAGATGCCTCAAGATTGTACCCGTGAGCAGATCCTTCTCGAAAGCCATCACATCCGCATTGGGGCTGTGCCGCAGCATGGAATCCACGAACACGCCGACACCTGCCGACGGTTCGAGCATACGGGCGGGGCGGACGCTGTAATCTGCCAGCACGTCCGCGATGGTGTCGGTTATCTCTTTGGGGGTGTAGAAAGCGGTCAGCACGGACGCTTTCAGCGAATCCACAAACCGCTTGTACTCTGTTTCGTCCTTGCTGTTCTCACGGATAAGCCTGTGCAGCTCCACCGTCGGGGCGAACAGTTCGAGGTCGGATTTCGCCCACCGGACGGCATCCGTCAGTTCCTTTGCAGGGTTGAGGATACATTTCAGACCGCCGAAACCGCAGTACCTTTGAAGTATGGCACGCTCTTCGGTTGTCGCTGTCCTATTTTCCCTGTCAAGGATGAATGCCGTCCGTATCGCCTCGATGTTGTCCCGCAGTTTCTGTTTGCGGTTAAACGCCATATTCGTCTAAGTAAAGGACGGTTGCTCCCGTCAGCTCCGTGTAGAGCAGGTCGTAATCGGAAGACAGGGCGAAATTGTCATCCGAGAGGTCATAGACGGAGAACACGTTGCCGACAAGCGGCAGCAGTTTCAGGACAAAGGCTTCACGCTTCTCTTCCGGCACTTCATCGGCAAACTCGTTTTCCACGACTTCGCGGAGGATGGCGTAACGGGAATAATGCAGCCCGCGCAGCAGCGTGTCCATCGCCAGTTCCTGCGCACCATCGGCGGGATAGCCTTCAAGCCGTGCCCTCTCATACGTTTCGGCGGCACGGTCGGCCCGTTCCCGTATGAAAGCGGTGTCGTCAGCCTGTTCAAACTTGTTCGTGCGGAGATAGTCCAGCAGGTACAGACCGTAATAGGAAAAGTCGGTCTGACCCTCGTTTTTCTTCTTGTTGTTCATTACTTTGGATTTAGCGGATTGATAATTAACGGGATAATCGGTTGGAAAAAGGAAGAAAAAGGCACTCGGTATCCCTCCGAGTGCCACCACTAAATCCAAAGTATGAGTGTAATCCGGTATCGAAGAACAATTCATTACTCTGAACAAGTGGCAAAGTTAATACTATTTCTTCCGTCCTGAAAATTTCTTGTCCTTTTTAGCCTCCGGGAACACAAAAGTCGTGTTATATTCCCCGTCAAAGGCGACAACAGCATCGAAACTCTTGCCCTGTTTGCTCTTGAACCCTTTGAGCAGCTTGGTATGCCCTTCGGTGAGCAGGTCTTTGATTTCATCGTCGGACAGGGTGCGTCCCGCTTTCAGCCGGAACACGGGCAGTCCGCACTCCGTGTTGTCGCAGCGTACCACCTTGCCGTAGAACCGCATCCTGCCCGTGCCACACTTGGGACACGCGCAGCCGGAGTCACGGCTGCCGAAGAGCTTGTCGCACGAGATCAGTTCGGAGGTTATCTCACGTGTGTACGCCTCTATCTCCTTGCGGAAGGTGTCGTCGGACAGTTCCCCGCGCTCGATACGCGCCAGCTCCTTTTCCCATTCGCCCGTCATGGCAACATCGGCGATGCGCATCGTCTTGACGACGGAATTGAGGGCAAGTCCTTTTTCGGTGGGAACAAGCGACTTCTTGCAGCGTTCCATGTAACCGCGCTTGAAAAGCGTTTCGATGATGGAGGCGCGTGTGGCGGGAGTACCGATGCCACAGTCCTTCATCGCCTGCCGCAGTGCGTCGTCCTCAATTTCCTTGCCCGCCGTTTCCATTGCCGAGAGCAGGGTGGCTTCGGTATGCAGCGGCTTGGGTTTGGTCTTTCCTTCGGTAATGGACGAGCCTTTCGGTGTCAGCGTGTCGCCTTCCTGCCAGCCGGGGATGGTAATTTCCTCTTTTTCCTCGCCATAGACGGCACGCCATCCGGTTTGCTTCACGACGCTGCCTTTTACGGTAAACTCCACTCCGGCACATTCCGCCGTGACAGTGGTCACATCCTTGACGCATTTCTCAGAGAATGCCTCGACCATGCGCCCGGCAATCATCTGATAGATGGTATTGTCCTCTTTGGAGAGGAAGAGCGGTTTCTCACCCGTGACGAGCAGGGCATGGTGGTCTGTCACCTTGCCGTCGTCCACGCTGCGGCGTGTCGGGGCGGCTTTTGCCCGCACCTTGTCTTTCCATTCGGGCTGTGTGCCGATGAAAGCGAGCAGTTTGGGAATTTCGGCAAACACGTCTTCGGGGATGTAGCGGCTTCCCGTTCTCGGATAGGTTATCAACTTCTTTTCGTAGAGTTTCTGCGCGATTTCAAGCGTCTGTTCCGCCGTGAAGCCGTGCTTGGCGTTGGCTTCTTTCTGGAGCGTGGTCAGGTCGTAGAGCAAGGGAGTTTCCTCCGTCTTCTCCTTGCGCTCGGCTTTCGTGACAGTGGCGCAACCTGCCGCCTTTACCTTATTATATAGTTCCATCGCCGGTTCTTTCTCTTTCCATTTCTCGGAGGATGAGAATTTCACGACTTCGCCGTCGCAACCGTCCGTTGCGATATGGAGCTGCCAGAATGCTTCGGACGTAAAGCGGCGGTTCTCCCAGTAGCGTTCACATACCATAGCCAACGTTGGTGTCTGCACCCGCCCCACGGAATACGTGCCGTGTCCGGCGGCGATGGATAACGCCTGTGTGCCGTTGATGCCCACGAGCCAGTCGGATTCGCTCCGCGCTTTGGCGGCGAGGTAGAGGTTGTCGTATTTGCTGCCGTCTTCGAGTTTCCGCAGTCCCTCGCGGATAGCTTTGTCGGTGAGAGAGCTGATCCACAGGCGCACGAAAGGAGTGGTGCAACCCGTATAGTGGTAGAGGTAGCGGAAGATAAGCTCTCCCTCGCGTCCGGCATCGGTCGCCACGATGATATGTTCGCTTGTGTCGAACAGTCTTTTGATGACTTTTATCTGCGACACCACGCCGCTGTCGGGCTTGTAACCTTTCTCCGTCCTGACCTGACGGGGGACGAGCGTGAATGTGTCGGGAATAATCGGGAGGTTGTCACGGACAAATCCGCGCACGCCGTAGCCGTCGGGCATGGCAAGCTGAACGAGGTGTCCGAATGCCCATGTCACGGCATAACCGCCTCCCTCGAAATATCCTTCCTCTCTCTTTGTCGCGCCCACGATGCGGGCGATTTCACGTGCCACGGAGGGCTTTTCTGCAATGATTGTCTTCATGTCTTCTTCTTTTTTGTTGATACTTTGGATTTTATTTTGGATTCAGTGGCGGACACGGGATTACATTTTCATGCCCTTGCCCGTTTTCTTCTGCGGCTTCTCCTGCTGCTGTTGCTGGCGGGCGTCCTTCGGGTTGGTCTGACCTTTCTGCAACGGCTCTCTCAGATTCTTTGTAGCCTCGTTGGTCTTGCCATCGTTGTTCACCGCCACCTGCGTGCGGCTCTCGTTGGACGGAGCAACCTGCTGTGCATTGTCAGGGTTCGTGTCGTAGCGGTACGGGCGTCCCTTCTCCGGGTTGAACTTGATATACATCGTGGCATGGAAGCCCTGCTTGTCGGTCACGTTCTCCAGCTTCACGGCTTTACCCGCCACATAGTCGGCTTTCTGCTGGTCGGTGAAGCTCACGCCGCTCCATTTGCTGATGGGGCGGATGCTGCCGTCCTCGTTCGTCCACGTGTTGCGGCGTTGCTCCTTCTTGGTCTGTGCGGCATTTTCCCCGCCCTGCGCCTGACTTTTCGATGTGTCGCCTTTGGTTTCCTGTGTCTGTGCGGTACGGGGCGACTTGCCGGTTCCCGGCACGAACTCCACGCCGCGCTGCTCCACGTTCACTTGCAGGGTGGTGACGAACTTTCTGCCGTCGTTGCGCTCGATGAGCTTGTCGCGTACGGGCAGTCCGGCGCGGAGCATGTCCCGCTCCTGCGTGGTGATTTCCGTCTTGCCGATGCGCTCCGGGATGCGCACCCTGCTTGCCGGAATGTCCGTGATTTCATTCGTCTTGCGGTCGATGCTGATGTAGGAGGGGATGATCTCGCCCGTTTCCCTGTCCACAATGTCCACGACCCTACCGAGATTGCCCGTTTCGCGGAGGTTCTTCCGGTCATTGTCGGAGAATTTGTGTTCCTTGTACTCATCCAGCTTCTGCTCCTTGCGGATGAAGTGCGGCACGAGGCTGATGTTTCCCTCACCGTCCTTCTTGAAGGAGAGGCGGGCGTCCAGCTCGAATGATTCGCCGCCGAAGGTCGGTTTGACCTTTACCAAGTCGGACTTGCCATAGTTGAGCATCTTCGTAAGGTCGCCGGACTTTTCAAGGTTGTCCCGCTTTACGCCCCATCTGTCCTCCAGCTCCTGCCAGTTGATTTTACTCTCGTCGATGGGCTGGTAGCCACGTTTGCCCTGCATCTGTTCGGATTTGTCCTGTTGCTGTTCTTTCCGTTGTTCCATGTTCTCCTGTTTTTGAGGTTCTTGTTTCTCTGTCTGTTGTGCTGCCATCTCTTCCTGCACCTTCTTCTCATAGTCGGAGGTGTCCACCTTGTGAGGGGCGAGCAGCTCCTTGTTCGCTTCGGGGTCTTTCAGCAGTTGCTTCATCACCTCTAAGAGATTTTCAGCTTGGTCTGCCGCAATGCGGTAGAAACCGAAGCGGCTGGGTTCCTTGCACTGCCGGAAGAAGTTCTTGAAGAAGTTGTCCAGCACGTCGCCATGTCGGTCGAATTGCAGGAAACTCTGCGCGTTCTCCGCTTTTGCGGGGGTGCGCTTGGGTGTGCCGTCCGCGTTCAGCCCGGCTACCACGCTGATCTCGCCTGTCTTCTCGTCACGGACTACCAGCACGTCCTTTTCGTCTTTTTTCTTTGCCATCTGAAAAATGTTTTAATGGGTTATTTATGAAAGAAATTATGGATACGAGCCTTGTAGAAGGCTATATCTTCCTTTTTGAAGTCCTTGATATGGTTGGAAAGGAATGTCAGCACGTCCTCCTCGCTGTAATAGGTCTTCTTGCCCAGCGTCTTGTAGGGCAATGCGCCTACGCTGCGGTAGCGTTGGAGGGTGCGTTTGCTTATCTGGAGCAACATGCACAAATCCTGATTGTCGAAAAGGCGGATGCTTTCCGTGATAGTGGGCTGTTTCCCCTCAGCCTTCATCGCCAGCAGCAGTTCGTCCTGACGGTCGAGCCGTTCCATCAGCTTCTGCATCCAGCCCTCGAAGTTGTTTCGTGTGAGCAGTTCCATGACCTATGTCCTCCTTCCTTTTGGTTTGCCGCCCGTGCGCAGCGTGTGGTTGTGGAACAGGGTGTCTATTGTCCCTTCCTCGTTCCTTACTGTGTTGTCCTCCAATAGCCGCAGTATCTCGGAAAGGCGGTAGCGGCAGCTTCCGCGTACCACCACATACTCGATACGGTGGTCGGTGCGCATACGCTGCATGGTGCGCTTGCTCACGTTGAGCATCTTCGCCGCCTGTGCCGTGTCAAGCAGCTTGTCTTCGGTTTCCCGCTTCCGTTTCTTCTCGTCCCTTGCCTCGCGGATGTACCCTGCGATGTTCGCAATCTGCGCCATCATCTCCTTGTAGGCGGAACTTTCCATTGTTATCACTTTCATGTTCAGTCCTTTCTTTTTGTTTCTGCGACAAAATTCGGCAATAAACAAAAGGGGCTTTAACAACTCACTACGTGACTCACGTAAGATTTTTGCGGAAGATGGCTCCGTAACCCGGTCAAACGGCGCAACAGGCAGCCTTTCAGCGGAAAACGATACGTCTTGTATGCCGTTTCGTTACCTTTGCGGCAAACTCTAAATGACATGAATATGGAAATAGTATCTATCGAGAAAAAGACTTTCGAGATGATGGTGGCGGCATTCGGCGCACTCTCGGAGAAGGTCGCCGCCCTGAGGCGCAAAAGCGACACGGGGCGCATGGAAAGATGGCTCACGGGCGAGGAGGTCTGCGGGCAGTTGAGAATAAGCCCGCGCACGTTGCAGACGCTGCGTGACAGGCGGCTTATCGGCTACTCGCAGATAAACCGCAGGTTCTATTACAAGCCAGAGGAGGTGAAGCGGCTGATACCGCTTGTCGGCACGCTCTATCCGCACGGCAGATGATTTGATTTATTCACCCACTGAATCCGAAGTTATGATGAACGAGAACAACGATGTTTTTACGATGGAAGACGAGCCGATAGCCTCTGTGGTGCAGGATATGCGCAAAGGCTCGAAATGGCTGTCCGCATTTCTGGAAAGCTACCGTCCTCCGCTGGACGGGGAACGTTACCTGACGGACGGCGAGGTGTCGGAACTGCTCCGTGTGAGCCGGCGCACCTTGCAGGAATACCGCAACAACCGCGTGTTGCCCTTCATACTTTTGGGAGGGAAGGTGCTTTACCCGGAAACGGGGCTGCGCGGGGTACTGGAAGCGAACTACCGCAAGCCGCTGGAGTGAGGCGGTTTCATGAAAAAGTAAACGGGTGACACCTTTTGTGGTGCTACCCGTTTACTTGTCTTATGGGGTATGTGCAATCAGCAATACCCGGCTTTTCCGTTCTGTATGAACATCACGTATGTCTGCCGTTTCTCTTGTGAGAGTGCCTTTCCCACCAGCCATGTGCGGAACAGGTGGGTGTTGTAGGTATTCACCCTGAAAGCGACCGGGATGATGATTTCAAGGGCGTACACGTCCGCGTGCAGCCCGTTTTCAAGCTGCATGTAGCGGCACACCTCGTAGTCGTTCAGCACGTCCGACTTGCGGACGGCTCTGATGGCGGCGTTCACTGCCGGGACGGTCGTATGGAACAATCCGGCTATTTCGGTGGCGGTCATCCACACGTCGTTACCGGTTACGCTGACTGCCTTGTCCTCGATGATGATTGTGTCACGTTTCATGGCTTTTCTTTTTAGATGGTGCAACCTGCAAATTCCTCGACGCCGTTCAATCTTGCGGCAAGGTTCTCCATGTCCTGATTGAGCTTCTCTTTGGTTATCTTTGCGTAAATCTGCGTCGTCTTTATGCTCTTGTGTCCGAGCATGGAGCTGACCGTTTCGATGGGAACACCGTTGGAGAGGAATATCGTCGTGGCTGCCGTGTGGCGGCTCTGATGCCACGTGATATGCTTGGTGATGCCGCAACGCTTGGCGACGGCACGGATACCGGCAAGGCACGTGTTATAATGCGGAACGGGAAATATCCTGCCGTCCCCGCACAGTCCCCGGTATTTGCCGATTATGCGGTTGGCGATGTCGAGCAGGCGGATGTTGGACACCACGCCCGTTTTCTGGCGGTTGATGTTTATCCACTCGTGTTCGTCGAAGTAGGTGCGGATATTCTCTTCCGTAAGGTTGCGCATATCCGCGAACGACAGCCCCGTGAAGGCGCAGAACAGGTAGAGGTCGCGGTACAATTCCTGTTTGGCGTTTTTCAGTTTCCCCTCCATCAGCAGGCGGATCTCATCTTTGGTCAGGAAACTGCGTGTTGTTTCCTCCTTCTTGATTTCATACTCGCGGAACGGGTCGCGCGTCAGCCACTCGTTGTTGATGGCGATGAATACCATCGTCCGTAACGGGCAGACGTACAGCCACACGGTATTGGTGCAGCAGTGCTTGTCCGTGCGCAGGAACATCTCGAAGTCGGAGATGAAAGCCGGGGTAAGCTCTTTTAGGGCGATGTCCTTCACATGGTAGCGGATGTCGAGGAACTCTTGCATGTGCTTGTAAACGGTGCGGTACTTCAGCAGCGTGCCTTTGGCTTTCATGCCTGCCTCCACCTGCTTCTCGTAGTCCTCGTTGTGCTGGCGGAACACCTGCATCAGCGTGTGGTAGCGGTGTTCCAGTCCGAGAAAGGCGTTCTTCACCTTCTCCGCCGTGACGAAGTTGTCACGCTCCATGATTTCCTGATAATGCCTGTTGATGCGTACCCGCATCTTGTCAAGCATACGGTTCGTTTCGAGTGCCGCCGTGCTTCTGCCCGTGACACGTCCACCTTTGGTGTCCCACAGTTTCGGATCGACAGTCAGTTTGCAGCTGAACTGTGTCTGGCTGCCGTCCACCGTGATGCGTCCCATGACGGGAACTGTCCCGTCCTTTTTCACTACCTGACGCTTGAGGTAGTAGATTACTGAAAATGTACTCTTCATTGTCCTTAATTTTTGGGTTTCAAAATTAGTTGGTGAAGAGTCCGGTGTTGGTACGCAAAACGGGGAGGAACGGCGCAATCTTTTTCCGTAACCTGATTTTTCGCATGAGTTATGGATAACTCACTATTCCTTAGAGCCTTGTTTCGCTATTCGTACCCGTTTGTCGCATTTTCGGGCATGGTTACGAACAAGTAACGTAGCGGCGTCAGGATTTGGCTTCGGCAGGGATTGTAATGGCTTCACGGATTATCGCCACTTCAACCAAAACCCTTGTAACTCAATTCTATCACTATATCTTTCCGCATTTCACTTTTTTGTAGTAACTTTGCACAGAAATGTTGTCAAATTCAGATAATCACTCACATCCAATGAGGTTAGTGGATTGTTGCCACAATCCAGTATCGTTAAATTGGGGCAATTGCTAATACCATCTAAAGATGTCAGTTGATTGTTTCTGCAATTCAGTATCGTTAAATTGGGGCAATTGCTAATGCCATCTAAAGAGGTCAGTTGATTGTCACTGCAATTCAATGTTGCCAAATTTTCACAACCGTTGACATCTAATAGCTGTAGTTTTACACCCCCTCCCGTTACATTTAGGGTCTGTAATCCAGTAAAATATTTAATTCCATCCAAAGATCGTATAGTGTATATTTCCGGATCGATATTCCCATGAAAATTATAAATATATTGCATATAATCACCTAAATCGAGCGTAGTTATATCCTTTATTTCAGCGTATGAAAGTATATTGTTTTTATCTGTATCAAATTTGTACAAACAATACCGTTTGAACCATTCGTCTGCAATACTAACTGATGGTTGAGTATAAACGGAGTTTTCTTCGCCATACCCTATACCCATGCTATTGATGGCGTATGAACGGATATAATATTTCGTATTCTCCTGTAGGCCAGATATATTTGCCGTGAAAGATGTAGTGCATCGAATCTTGTGACCGTCTATTGTGGAGTTTGGAGATGTAGACCAACAGAATCCATATTCTATTATGTCTAAATAACCGGATGATTCGATGCTACTCGATACAGAGACAGATGTATCATTAATTTGCTCAAAAATTGTCGTTTTAAGAATCGGAATATCTCGTTTCCCGGTAGTTAATGTCAGCTCATTACTATATCCGGTTCCAGTTTCATTTGTTGCATAGGAGCGAATATGATATTTTGTATCTTCTTGTAGTCCTGATATAGTTTTTGTAAAGTCCCCCATTCCACGACCAACTTGCAATTGATCATTATCAATAGTTGGATTGGGTGATGTAGACCAGCAAAATCCACGAGCGCTAATATCAAGGTTGCCATTATCTGTTACCGAACTGGATAATTTGACGGAAGCAAATGACAGTTCCGACATTTGAATATCCGAAAGACAAGGTAACCCTCTTTTGAGAGTTGAGAACTTAGCAATTTCTCCATACCCAACCCCTTTTTGATTGATAGCATATGCCCGGACATAATATTGGGTATTGTCGTCCAATGACGAGATCAATGATGAAAATTCCCCGATAATTGGACTTTTTTGAATTTTAAAATCATTGATTGTCGGAACAGAATTCGTACTCCAACAAAATCCTTGTTCTGATATTGTTCCGTTACCATTATCCCGTATTGAACTTTTTACCGTGACACTTGATACTCCTATATTTGATATATTAGTTTGGCTCAATTCCGGGGTTTTTAACTCTACAGTTGTAAAATTAATCTCATCGCCATATGCAGTACCTTTTTCATTAGTAGCATATGCACGAGCATAGTAAATTGTCTTATCGGCCAATTCCGTTATAGAAATAATATATTTGCCAACGCCTGTGCCATTACTGATTTTGTGGTTGTCGATTGTGGGGTTTGAACTTGTGCTCCAAACAATACCTCGTTCTATAATATTTCCACTACCGGCATTTGTAATATTTCCACCTAATTTTGCGCTATTAATTGTGATGTCAGATGCGTGTAAGGTTGTTAGAGTCGGAAGACTAATATCATTAGCCATAAATGATATTTCCTCTCCATAGGATGTGCCAAATTCGTTTGTGGCATAGGCGCGAGCATAATAGGTTTTACCGAATTCTAAATCTGTAAGTTGTGACGTAAATTGCCCTCCTGTTTCCATATCAGAGGTTTTGGGATTGTGGATAGTCGGGGTCGGTTTTGTGTTCCAACATACTCCACATGAAATAATTTTGCTACCTCCGGTATTTGTTATTATGCCACCTGATTTTGCGCTATTAGTTGTGACCTCTGTGATGGGGATTGTTGATAATACAGGGACTCCTTTGGCAGTAGTAAATGTTCGATCTTCGCCGTATCCAATTCCGGTGTCATTGGTTGCGTATGCTCGCACATAATATTTTGTATAAGGTTCTAATTCAGTTAATTTTAAGGCGAATGAATTAGATTTATATTTTTCTGATGTACTCCAATCGTCAATTGTAGGTAATCCTGTTGTATTCCAACAGATGCCTACGGTTGCTATTTCGCTGCCGCCTTTATGGGTAATGGTTCCTCCAGACAGCGCTGTATTACTTGTTATGGTGGAGAGTTCTGCGGTTGACAAAGTAGGGGATATGCCTGGCGTATTGAATGTAACTTGTTGCCCATAGGTTGTTCCCCTGATATTAGTTGCATAGGCCCGGACATAATAGGTATTTCCACCAGATAAATTTATTAATCGCGATGTATAAGTTCCTACTCCTGTCCCATCTGATGTCTTAAAATCATTTATGGTCGGATTTTCTGATGTATTCCAACAAATACCTCGCTCAATTAGAGGAAAGTTCCCGTCATCGGTTATATTCCCGCCAGATGTGGCCGAAGTCAAAGTAATATCCTTAACAATACTTGTAGCAATTTTAATACCCGTATTTGGGGAGGGTGTGCCACCACCTCCATTTCCGTTGTCATCCATGTCGTCTTCATGTCCGGAACAGGATACCATTGCGACTGCAATAATAAGGTTCAGAAAATAAAGTAAAATTTGTCTCATAGCAACTATAATTTTGATTTCAAATTCAAAATTCAGTTACCATTCAATCCCTCAATGGTCGGTTAATCAAAAAAGAAAGTGTGGGATTGTTTGTCTATCTGATCGAAGGTTCTGGAATACCCGTGTACAAATAAACAATACCCCACACTTGTCTGATATGTTGAGATATGAACATACCAATACAAGTGACGAGTGTCATTGTTATCCTTGTACACATGAATTTACCAGATTTATATAGTATAGATTGAAGGAGAAAACAAAAACTAATCAAGTGAAAATAAACAATCTGTATAATAAGTAATTACGCTGTATCTACATCTTCTCTTGTTTTACTTGATTATTGTTGTTTGGTTCTTTTTCGGTACATTTTTGTTTTTTATTTGTTCCTTAATTCGGATTATTCTTTCTACCTTTGTGGCAGGAATAACGAGTAAAGCAAGGAGGAACTATGCCACGAGTAAAGAAGCCCGCAAAAGTCAAAGAACCTATCCGTCTTCGGATGAAAGAGTTGGCCAATGGAAACAAAAGTCTGTATTTGGATATCTATCGGGACGGCAAACGGACGTATGAGTATCTGAAGATGTATCTTATCCCCGAAACGGATAACAATGCCCGTGTGCGGAATCAAACGACTATGGCCGCAGCCAATGCCATCAAATCGAAACGAATCATTCAACTTACCAACGGCGAAGCGGGTATCGAAACCCGTGAAAAGGTTTTTCTTCTGGACTGGATGGAAACCTACAAAGAGAATCAGGCGAAGCGAGGAAAGAAAGATGGAAACCAAATCCAAGTTACTATCCGCATCTTGAAAAATTATGCCGGAGAACGGGTAACGATGGATCAAATCGACAAGGCGTTTTGTCAAGAGTATATCGACTATCTATTGACTGAATATCGACCGAAGGGCAAACAAGTATCTAATTTTACGCTACACACCTATTACCGCATTCTGAACGGAGCTTTGAATGCAGCCGTGCGAGCGGAAATTATAAAAGTCAATCCTTTTACGAAGATCAACAATTCGGATAAAATCCGTCTGCCGGAGAGCAAGCGGTCGTATATGACCATTGAAGAGGTGCGGGCATTGATTGCTGCTCCGATGAAAAACGAAGCCGTAAAACAGGCTTATTTGTTCTCCTGCTTCTGCGGACTGCGGATAAGCGATATCATCAGTTTAAAGTGGAAAGATGTCTTTGTTGATAGGGGACAATATCGTTTGGCTGTATCTATGCAAAAGACCAAAGAGCCGATTTATCTGCCGCTTTCCCCCGAAGCCTTGAAGTGGATGCCGGAACGTGGAGAGAAGACATCGGAAGATCATGTATTCGATTTGCCGAGCCCAACGATGATAAACACGCTTCTCAAACCTTGGGCGAAAGCGGCTGGAATAGATAAGCGGTTTTCATTTCACACGAGCCGCCACACGTTCGCGACAATGATGCTGACGCTCGGAGCAGACCTCTACACCACTTCGAAATTACTCGGCCATGCTGATGTGAAAATGACGCAAGTCTACGCCAAAATCATCAATCAGAAAAAGGACGATGCGGTCAATTTAGTAAACGGATTATTCGACTAAAGCAACTGCCGAATTTTCTGGTTTCCCGATGTTTTTTTTGCAGGTGTAGTTTATTCCCGCGCGGGTATATATAATTCTGTTTAGTTTAGTATTTCTCTATATATAGGGCAAGAAAACTAAAGTAAACCGTTTCATGCAAACAACTGAAAAGAAATGCGGTTGAACTTTGATGACCGAAATCGTACTCTAAAACAGGATTCTTACACTCGAATGCCGGTAGCATTATCGACAAGGAAAAGGTCGTAATTCGACCGCTGAGAAATGAACGGATTATGTCGGAGAAGCAAATCCGTTCTTAACCCGCGAGAAACAATTATTGGTAACAATTTTTTCAGCTCCCTTTTGTCGGTTAAAACCTATTCGCGAATTGAGGTCTAAAATCTTCCGACCGGGAAAGGCTGTTTATCCATTTGACTGCCATTCTATAATCCGTCATATATCGGATAATCCCACCGCCTCTGCTTGCAGATTGTATGGCAGCCTACCCGACGCCGTAAGGCGGTTGGGGTATTAGGCTCCCCCGAAAGATATTTCGTGGCACACGGGCAAGCCCAAACGAAAACGGCTGTGGCAAATGCTTAATACCTAATTATGAGGTCAGAGATAGAGAATATTCCAAAGAAAATGCCGTAAATAATATCACCGCAATAGTATAAAATAATTATACGCCAAATTTCCAATCGAAACAAAGCCAAATTTCCAAATGATTTTGCGTCAAATTTCCAAATATATTTTTGAAATTGATTTGGAATACAAAGAAATAAGCTATCTTTGCAGAAAAATACGGTGTATGGAATATAAGAATCGAATAGCGGATCAACTTCTGCGTGATAAATTAGAGGCGATGGGTGCTGTATTGATAGAGGGACCTAAAGCTTGTGGTAAAACGACCACGGCTGAACAACAGGCCAAAAGTGTTATCTATATGGATGACCCTACTAAGCAACAGCAATATAGGCAAATGGCTCAAACCAATATTAGTTTTTTGCTCGAAGGGGAAACTCCTCGTTTGATTGACGAATGGCAGGAAGTTCCTCAATTTTGGGATGCTATTCGGTTTGAAGTAGATCACCGAGATGAAGACGGGCAGTTTATGCTTACAGGTTCTGCTGTACCTGTCGAAGCTAAGGAAATTCACCACACAGGTACTGGAAGATATGGATGGCTCACCATGCGTCCTATGAGTTTGTGGGAATCAGGGGATTCTACAGGTGAGATAAGTCTGTCGGAACTGTTCCTTGCCCCGGATAAAATAGGAGCCTTGAATAAACTTACATTGCCAGTGCTTGCGTTTGTTGTTTGCCGTGGGGGGTGGCCTAAAGCTTTGCAAAAGAAAACAGAAAAGGCGGCACTATTACAGGCAACAGAATATTATAAAGCGATAACAAATAGCGATATATCACGAGTAGACAATGTAAAACGAGATGCAGAACGGGCAAAAAGAATTATGCGTTCATATGCCAGGCATCAAGGCTCTCAAGCAAGTATCGCCACAATCCTTGCCGACATATCAACAAATGAACCAGAGGATGTCAGCGATGAAACGATAGATGCGTACCTTACCGCTTTGCGGAAAATATTTGTAATTGAGGATATGCCGGCATGGAATCCTAACTTGAGAAGTAAAACAGCGGTTCGTACATCTGATACAAGGTATTATGTTGACCCTTCGGTTGGCGTGGCAGCCCTTGGTTTAGGTCCCAATGATTTAATTAACGACCTAAATACTTTTGGGTTATTTTTTGAAACAATGTGTATTCGAGATCTTAGGGTTTATGCTGATGCCTTAGATGGTTCTGTCTATCATTATAGAGATAAGAATGGTTTGGAATGTGATGCTGTAGTACATTTGCGTAATGGTTCGTATGGTCTCATTGAAATAAAATTGGGTGGAGAGAAATTGATTGAGGATGGTGCAAAAACATTAATGGCACTCTCAAATATCATAGATACATCTCGAATGAAAGCTCCTGCTTTTTGTATGGTGCTGACAGGCGTTGGTGATTTTGCCTATAAGCGAACAGATGGAGTCTATGTTGTACCTATTGGATGTCTGAAAAATTAATTATGACACCAAATTTAAAAACGATCCAATTATGCCAACATATAAGTTTATAGATTTATTTGCAGGATTAGGAGGATTCCATTTGGCCTTAGAGCAATTGGGCTGCAAATGTGTATTTGCTAGTGAACTCCAGCAAGATTTACGCACTTTGTATGAGAGTAATTTTGGTATGAAGTGTGCTGGGGATATTAATCTTATTAATATCGAAAAGGACATTCCATCACATGATATTTTATGTGGTGGTTTTCCATGTCAACCATTTTCACAAGCAGGAAAACAACAAGGGTTTCAGGATGAGAAAGAAAGGGGCAACTTGTTTAATAAAATAATGGAAGTTCTCGAATTTCACAAGCCTGAATTTGTATTTCTTGAGAATGTTCCTAACTTGAAATCTCATGATAAAGGAAATACGTATCGTGTAATTCATGAAAAGCTATCAATGCTTTATGAGGTAAAAGAAGATATTATATCTCCCCATTATTTTGGTATTCCCCAGCATCGAACAAGAATGTATATTGTTGGTCGTTTAAAAAGTAGAGGTGGGTTGCAAACTTTTGCATTTCCAAAACATGAGGAAAGGCCTGACTGTGATATTTCTCAAATACTAATTCCTGAAGATACAGACTATATGTCTTTACGTCCAGTCACGAGAAAGCACATGGCAGCATGGCAAAAATTCTTGGATTTACTTTCTCAAAATAAGAGTACACTACCAACATTCCCTATTTGGGCAATGGAATTTGGTGCCACTTATGATTACGAGGGGGTAGCACCTTACTTTCAGAAACGGCAACAATTGTCTGGGAAAAAAGGTAAATTTGGAGAAGATATAGTTGGAAACTCAAAAGATGATTTTTTGCAACTTCTTCCCATATATTCTCAAGGAAAACCTAAAACAGGACGACAATTCCCGGATTGGAAAAAACAATTCATCAGACAGAACCGACAATTCTATCAAGATAATAAATCATGGATTGATGCATGGATTGATGAAATTAAGCAAGAAGGATTCGAAAATAGCCATCAAAAATTTGAATGGAATTGTGGTTATGAAGAACACCCTACAATATATAATAAAATTATTCAGTTCCGTCCATCTGGAATGCGTGTGAAATTGCCGACCTATTCGCCTGCATTGGTGTTAACAACAACTCAAATTCCTATAATTCCGTGGTTGATAACTCCCAATGGAGAAAAAGGTCGGTACATGACAAGAAAAGAAGGAGCCAAACTTCAATGTATGGAAGAATTGGCGGAATATCCTGATACGATTGCCAGCGCATTTAAAGCTTTTGGAAATGCGGTTAATGTAGAAGTTGTAAAACGTATTGCAATAAATTTGTTATTTGATGGAAATGAAACAAATAAATAAGGTGTCAATTGCATTAAAACCCAATGTATATAGTACATTTCGAAATTTAAACAATACCGTCTCAAATACATTGGGAGAGTATGTAGATAATGCAGTGCAAAGTTTCTTGAATCATAAAACAGAATTATTTGATTTAGAATCTAATTACAAACTTCGCATTGAGATTTCTGTTGATTGGGAGAATAGAACAATTTTAATATCTGACAATGCCGCAGGTATTGATGCTGTAAACTATCAAAGGGCTTTTGAGCCTGCGCATATTCCATTGGATGACACCGGCTTAAATGAATTTGGAATGGGTATGAAAACAGCATCTGTTTGGCTCGCAAATAAATGGTGTGTATATACAAAAGCTTTAGGAGAAGATGTTGAACGTTTTACTGAATTTGATTTACAAAAAGTAACAACAGAGGAAAAGGAAGAACTTGTTGTGATTGAGAAAAATGCTCCAGCTAATGAGCATTATACAAGAATAATATTATCTCAATTATCCACAAATGCGCCAAAACCAGGGCAAATGGAAAAGATACGCAGACACTTATCAAGTATTTACAGACAGTTCCTTAGAACTGGGAATGTTGAGATCATTGTAAATGGTCAAAGTCTTGAAGCACCAGATTATGGAATACTTTATGCCCCTTTCTATAAAACTCCTGATGGTGAAAATATTCTTTGGAGAAAAGAAATAGATTTTGAAATGGGGGAATATAAAGCAAAAGGATTCATAGCAATACTTGATAAAATCCAAAATGGAGCAAATGGTTTAGTGTTAATGCGTCGAGGTCGAGTAATTGTTGGAGGAGGAGATGAGAGGTATTTCCCAACTGTTATATTTGGACAGTCTGGTAGTTTTAGATACAGACGTTTATTCGGAGAAATTGAATTAGAGGGTTTTGAAGTATCATTTAATAAAAATGGTTTCAGAGAAGAAGAAGATTTATATCTTTTTATGGACGCCTTAAAGGATGAATTAAAAGCGGACAATCTGAATATTCTTGGGCAAACGGATAATTATAGACAACGCGGTAAAGATCAATACACAAAAATCTCCAAAGCTATAAAAAAGGACTTGGAAAAGAAGGCAAAACCCAAACAACTATCTCGTCAAGTTAGTGAAGTGGAAGCCAAAATTAGCAACCAACAATATTTGCAGAAAAACGAAGATGTAATTATAAATGCAAAACCACTTGATAGCTATAGTGAATCTTTTCAATACAATGGGAAAAATTATATCCTCACAATGGATTTGGTAACTGAAACAGAAACTGATTCTTTGTACTCTGTAATTACTACTGACACAGAAGAAAATCTATTTCTTGATACCAAATCAATATCATGCAAAATTAATTTAGCACATCCGTTCTTTACGAGATTTGAGCATTTTAAAAAAGGACAGGACTATGCACCGATAGTTGCTATTTTTAAGGCATTGACGTTAGCTGAAATTATGGCACCAGATAAAGGCACTAAATTCGCATCAAATTTGCGTATATTATTTAATCAAAATATTTTGCAGTAGTTATGGAAATAGAAATACTCAATACTCATAAAAATGATTTTTCTCCAGTCATAGGGGAACGAACAATGGAATTATTGTCTCGTTTTGGGCAAAAATTAGATGAAGATGGCATCGATACATTGAGTTCTGAAACAATTGAAATCTTATCGCATTGTACAAACCCCTACAAAAATGAAGTGCAGTCTGTAACCAATCTAGTGGTAGGTTATGTACAAAGTGGTAAAACCATGTCTTTCACAACGCTTTCTGCACTTGCTCACGACAATGGGTTTCGTATAATTATATACTTTGCCGGAACTAAAAACAATCTTCTTTCTCAGACCACTAAACGATTAAGAAAGGATTTAATTAATGGAAGTGCAAATAGCGCATACTATAAACTTTTTGAAAATCCGACTTTAGAATATGCGCAAAGGATACGCAATGCTTTGAATATTAGTTCTAAACCAACTATTTTGATAACAGTGCTTAAACATCATAAGTATATCTCAGACTTGGCTGCAATGTTTAATTCCATGCAACTTAAACAGACATTAGGAAAAGCAGGAGTTTTAATTATTGATGATGAAGCTGATCAAGCAAGTCTGAATGGCTATGCTTACAAAAATAGTAAATCAGAAGAATGGGAAGATGATGAATATACAACTACATATAGTAGTATCATGAAATTAAAGGGGGCTTTGGCAAACCATTCCTACATACAATATACGGCAACTCCGCAAGGACCATTGTTAATAAGTATAATGGACTTACTATCACCTAAGCATCATACTGTTTTGACTCCTGGCAAAACTTATACTGGTGGCAAAACTTTTTTTTTGTGATGAGCCAGGTTTAATCATAACAATTCCTGAAGGAGAAGTTTTTCATTCAAAGCACAATAACCTTGCTGATTGTCCGGATTCACTTGTAAACGCCTTACAGTTACATTTAATGGGTGTTGCTATCATAGTAAAACTTTTACAGAAAGAATCTTTTTTATCTATGATGATACATGCGGATAGAGATCAAGATGCGAGCGAGAAATTTTATAGATGGATAAAAAATATCATTGATGCATGGTCGAATATTTTAGCTAATGGAGAACAAGACCTGGGATACCAAGAATTGAAAGATAGCTTTGCAAAATGTTATCCAGAATCTATACGGATGTATGAAGCTCACAATGAGTCAGCCCCATCCTTTGAGGATATCTGGTGCTGTATAGATGATATCATTCTTGACACCAATGTTGAATTAGTTATAAGCAGGAATAAGAGACAAGGTGAAAATAAAGAGATTGATTGGGCTAGCAGTTGTTCTCACATATTGGTTGGAGCAGATATGCTTAATCGGGGTTTTACTGTAGAGCATCTTGCAGTAACATATATGCCGAGATGTAGTGTCGGAAAATCTACCGCAGATACAATTCAACAGCGATGTCGTTTTTTTGGATATAAGCAAAATTATCTTTGGTCATGCCGTGTGTTTTTACCTTTTGAGGTAATAATTGAATACAAAGAATATGTAGAGCATGAAGAAGAAATGAGAAAATGGCTTCTCGATAATAAAAACCTTGAAGATGTTGAGCGACTACTATTAATCTCTAATAGATTAAATGCCACGCGAAAAAATATCTTATCTAAACATACTGTAACAACAAAATTGAATGGATGGCGTAAAATGAATGCGTTCCAAGCAATTGATGAAAATACCACATTTGTAAACCGCTTCCTTGCAGATGTAGAATTGAAATTGTTTGAGAATTATGGTACGGACGATCGAAATCATGGATATGTCAAGCTTCCAATTCAGAGAATCATTGAATTTTTAACAGAGTTTAAATTTCAGAATATGCCTGATGCTGCAAGAAAAGAGGCAACTTTAAGATATATAAAATACTTAAGTACCAAAAAACAAGGAGCATTAGAGTACGCATATATCATACAAATGGCATATAGAGGAATACCCCGCGAACGTGCTTTTGATATTGATACATTTAGAATAAATAATTTGCATTCTGGACGTTCGATGTCCGGTAGTACCGTATATCCTGGTGATGCGAATATAAAATTTGAAGACTCAATTTGTATTCAGATTCATCATGTAAAACTAAAATGCAATTCTACTCAATGGGCGGGACGAACGGCTTATACTTTGGCGATATATTATCCGGAAGAATTCGCAATCAATTATGTAGAAACAGAAGAATAATATGAAAGTATCACTTCATTCCATATTTAGTAAACTACAAACAAAAATTTTGACGGAGCATAATTGTTATGCTGCTGATAATATTCCTTTTTCTGATACGCATAAAATAGGCATATCTTATGAGGGGTTTCCAATCTTTTTTATTGCTAGTTCGAATATTAGTTCGCTTTCGAACATAAAATTGGATTTAATCTCTATTCAATTCAATCAATTATGTAGATTGAAATTGTCAAATACGGATAAACCGATAGAGAATTACTATACAATAGTTGCATTGCAAACAGAGAATGTCGATTATATCAATTATTTCATAGATGTAGTAGAAATTGTATTAAGTAAATTAGGCAATTATCCTACTCAAAAACAACTGCATGATGAAATACAAAAATTGGTTGATTTATTTCGATGCTTTAATTTACCTCCACAAAAAACAATTCAAGGCTTATGGGCGGAGTTGTTTGTTATATCTATAGCCAGTAATCCGGAATATTTATTAAAAGCATGGCATTCTTCATTAAATGATGTATATGATTTTAATGATGGAATAGATAAAATAGAGGTAAAAAGCACATCTAAATCTCATAGAATACATAAATTTTCGTATGATCAATTATCTCCCACTGAAAACACCAATTTGATTATATCTTCGATCTTTGTTATTCAATCTGGAATAGGAAAAAATATCTTTGATTTAAAAGAGGACATAGAGACTCAAATTTGTTCATTGGAATTGCGGTATAAGTTAAATGAAATTATATTTCGAACATTAGGTTCTGAATTTGAAAAGGTATATGATGTTTATTTTGATTATCAACAGGCAGTAGATTCCTATAAACTGATTCCTGCTATATATATACCGTCATTGAATAGTGAAAGTATTCCGAATGAAATTACTAATATCCATTTCGATTGTGATTTATCACAAATTGATGTTCCGGATAATATTGCTGCAATATACCCACATAGTAAACTATTTTCAAGTTTATAGCGTATGATGAATGAGAAAGTTCTACCAGAAACATTGCTTCAGCTAATGTTGAATGTACTTGCAAAAGCAGACAGTTTTCAATATATAAGCGGAATACAACCCTTTTTAATGTCGTTAAAAGGGAGGAAATATTATGTGTATGTAAAAAATCTTTCTTCTGCATATTTTAAAGATAGACCTGATACGACACGAGCTCAACTACCAATAAAAGATGAATTCTCAGAAATAAAGGAATCTGCCTATCCTTTCATTTTCTTGGGCTATGATAGAATAAATGACGTTTTAGTATGTTGGAATTTTCATATTGCTAAAAAACGATTAAATGAAAGAAAGAGCGTGTCGTTTTATTCACGAACATTTTTTCAAGAAGAAGTTTCTCCAGGCGAATTATTGCGTAAGCGATTGAAAAATGATGATGAACCAGTCTTTTTTAAGCGTAAGGACTTATTGATGTTTTTTGAGAATATAGATTCATTTTTCGAAAATTCATCTCCTAAGGCACAAGTGATAACTCATACTCCATCTATCGAGAATGGTAAGATTACAACTATTTCAGATGTCAAGTTACTAGAGAAGCTAAGACCCCTTTTAGCTATAGATACACCCCATACCTTGGAAGCAATAAAAGTTGTGCAAGCGCATTATGGAGATAGTCCTGAAATGAAGTTTCGAGACTGGGCTAATTTGGTTAAAGCAGTAAAATTTGACCAAGAAAAAACAATAGATACGGTTAATTGCGAATTAATTAGATTACCTTCCACAAAGCAGTAGAAGTAACTTTATAAGGAATAAAATGGGGCAAACAAACCTGTATTCATTTCTATCCGATAAATTATGATATTATTGCATCGAAAAGAGAAAAACACATGGTGAAAATTTCTTCTCTTTTGGCTGTGCATATGTGTAGGATAGAATGTGGAAATCCATTGAAAATTCAGTTTAGTTTAGTCTATTAGCCTATATATATGCTAAATCAAAGTAAACTAAATATAGGTAGGCATATTTGCCTTTTCATATATGCCTATGATTTGATAGAAGTACTTACTTTTGCGTGGTGCAAAAAACAATGAGCGTATACCCTTAAGATGTACATTTGCCTATTTTCTCTTTTGGCTGCAAAATTCTCTATAGCTAGCCAAACGATATTCTTGAGGAAGGGGTAAGTCGTGGGGAGAGTAACTTTGAGAAACACTTTGTGTGCAACCAAATGCAAGGAATAAAATCAAGTGAAAAGTAAAAACCGAAGAATATCCTAAAATACCGATTTTGTTTCTATTCTGTTTCTTTTGCAAGGTGCTATGACTGCTATTTTATTGGTGTACAACAAAATAAATACAAGTAAAATAACATTTACCAGATTTATACTCATCTTATGCACATTGTCATTCAGGTTGGCAAGTTCCTTGACGTTCACTTTGAGTAGCCGTTTTTCTTCTTCCAGATATTCATTTTTTTGAGTGGCTTTTATGGATTCCGCGTCATTCATTTCTGCGGAAAAATCGAATTTCTTTTTCATGGGCTTATCGTTTTAATCCTGTTTTCGGCTTCTTTCCTAACGAACGACTGGCAATCCGGGCGCATCTGCGCGCCCATTGCAAATTGTCTTCGTCCTTGTCTCTCCACGGAAGATCGCTTTGCGGACCTCCGCCACCACCTCCGGTTGCTACATTTGGCGTATCAAGCAGTCCGACGAATATAGCCACCGCCATATCGGTAAGTTCCTTACAGTTGGAAACAAATCTGTAATCAAATTCGTCATTGAAACAGTCGAGCACTTTTCCCGGAATATATAGTCGGTGTTCCTTACCTTCATGGTTTAGAGTATAGGGAACTGTATCAGAACGATAAGTATTATATCTGGTGGCATTGGATGCCGATGGCTTTTGAATATGTTTCGGCTGTATATCTTCAGGTTTACTGTTCAAGGTGGTAACACCTGACTTATAATGCAACTTATTCCATGTCGCAGGAAGTTTCGAGATCATCAGGTTCCTGCCGACTCCCAATTCGGAAGCCTTGTATTTGGTGTTCCCATTCACAAGTGCATAACCATGAAGAATACCTTTCTTATCTTCTCTTTCATGTACTGTATAGCCTTTCCGTATAAGAGCGTTTTTGTACTCTTCCCATGACCATGATTGCATTGATTTCAGTATATCCATGCAATCACTATTTACTTGGTGGACATTGGAATTCCTGACTTGCGCTGCCGTTGTCCAGCCTCGTTTTTTTGCCACCCGTTCGGCGGCACGTTGCGCACGAAGATGAATGTTGTGGTCATTATTGATATTGCCGTTTTCATCCATGCGGCAAACCGCAGCATGGAGGTGGGGAACTTCGCCTTTAGATTCCGTATGAAGCCAAACCGAGTATTTGCTACCCGCCAAATTGGTCGGACAGGAACGGACTTTTCCGTCCTTGCCGGTAATCACTTGTTTGTCGAACTCCTCGGCGAATTCCTGCCAAAGTTTTTGCCAGTCCTCGATGTCATAGAATTGGGTATGTTCGGGAGACGGACTCAACTCGATTCTGATTACGGAATTCTTTATCGGTCGATGCTGGGATAAGGTCAACTGCATGGAGTTCCATATCCCCATAGCGTCCGGTTCTGAGGGCAACAGATTGTCCAATACCCGATAGATTTTCTCCGGATGTTTCTTGTGCTGTGATTCGCCAGTAATGTAGTGAAGATCGTTTATACCGTGCGATATGGCTTTGGCTTTTGCAATCATTCTTCTTCAGTTTTGGGGTTAGACGGAATCTTGTTCTTCTCTTTTACCGCATTCAGGAACTGGCAGACGCTTTCGGCTACATTGCCAAGCTCCTTGAGCCAGCCGACCATAAACGGAATCTGATTAAACATTATCATGCGTTGCTTTGTGGACATTCCGTGAAGTGCGGAGGTGTATTTAACAAGGTCTGACCGACAGTTATCCAGATTTTGCAACAGTGCCGCTTCTTCTTTTGTAAGCCTCGCTCTGGGCTTGAAGTTATAGGCACACGACAATATGTAATCGCTTAGGGTCATACCGCATTGTGCTGCCAGTGATTTTATATGCTCTTTCTGACGGGGAGTGACTTTCGCTCCGATGAAGACGCATCTTGTTTCGTTAGAGGAACCAAATGAATTCTCAGTATTTTCTTTCATATAAATTGTTCTATAATGGTAAATAGGTGCGAGCTTGCGAGTACCGCACCGGCGAAGGAACTGAGCAGGCAAGAGCGCCAATGTACAACCGGAACATAGTGAGGTTATACCTTGGCATATCTTGCAACAGATACCTGTTGATACTTCCCTGCAAGCCATGTCGGATGTGGATATGGAATCGGCATTCGGATAGTAAGATATATCTCTAAAAGAGGGGAGAGTATGACTATCTCACATTATGTTATCCTGTCTACTTTGCTTTATTCCTATATATACACCCCGACAATAAAGTAAAGTTGAACTCAGTAATGGCATTCGGGATTGATTTTATATTCTTTCCCCTCTTTTATCACCATCCGCTTGTTGCCGAGGAAGGTGGCGACCTTGACCGCCTTGTTATGACCGAGTTTTACACCTTGCAATCCGTACTCCTCTTTCAACCGTTCCAAATAATCACCATAATTACCGATAGTGCCATTCGCAAAAGTGGCATCCAATGCTGCGCGATGTACATTCTCCGGAATTTCTTTGTACGGATCAAACGGTTCTTTGGTAGGGCGTCCTATCCTCTTTTCTCTGGGCAGGTAAGGTTCTACCAGTTCGGGTAGCCCCTCTTCGTTTATGTGGAAAGCGAACGGTTCAAACTCACGGTCGCGGATATGCATGGCTTCGACTACGCTTATGGTCTTGTCCTCTTTATCCACTTCGACTTGCATGATGGTTTCCTCCTTATTATTGAGTTCCGTGCCGATGTGACCACGGGCATGGTCATCATTCTTGTTCTGATGCAGGACAGTATGGATGTGTATCTGTTTGTCATCCGTCCACTGCATGAATTTAGATATAATGTCAGTGGATTCACTGGGTGAGTTGATGTCGTATAGAAAATCCCGAATGCCATCTATGACCACCAATCCTAAATTAGGAATTGTGCCGATAGCTTGTTCAACTATAGCTAATCGCATATCGGGAGAATATTTGCGCAAAGCCAGCATAACCAGATTGTCTGGCTCTTTGTTTTCCGGTAAGTCCGCCAAACGTAAAATGCGCTTTAATACGTTTTGACAATGATACCGTCCTTGTTCCGTGTCAACGTATAACACCATCCGTTTATCTTTGGGGAATGTAGACCGATAATGAAGAATGGTGCTGCCCCTCAATGCCGATGCGACAATGGCTGAGACATTGAACGTTTTCTTGCTTTTAGCCTTACCTATGGAAGCACTGAAGTTGCCTAATGTGCCTATAACTGCATCGTCCACCATCAGCACCATAGGCGACTGTTCGTATGCACTTGTCACGCTCACTATTGACTCCTCCATGTAAACTGCCAACTCCTCACGTGAAAGAGTCGTATTATCCGCCTTCTCCATCGTTACCAGTTTTTAAGGTTCGGCTTACGGCGATGGGAAGCTAACATAGACTCATTCTCTTCCTCGAAACTCTGCGGAGCTGGATTCTTTCGGGAGGATTCCAGCCATTTGTCTAATTCGTCCCGATAGATGTAGAGATGCTTCCCTTGTTTGATAACCGGAATATCGTCCTTTTTGACCTTATAATAGAAGGTCGATAACGGCATTTTGAGATAGGCGCAAGCCTCTTGCACGGTCATGGGGACGTGCGTGTTCTCTTTGATTTCGTGCTGCTTGGAAAGTTTCTCCGTCAGCAGAGTTTCCATGCTTGCAATCCGGTTGCACAGTTCGCCTACTACTGTCGGCAGGTCATTGAATGTCAGTTCTTCTTGTTTCATATTAAAAGTGTTTTAATCGTTTAACATGCTGCGAACCAACTCAATGAAACCTTGCAGAACAATACAGACCGGATTAATTATTTCGTCTGCATACGTTTTTTACTTTGAGTTACTATTATCTGTTTCTAAATGGAAGCGATAGTCGCCTTTATCGGGTACGTCAATAGGAATTTGGCTTGAAACATTATCGCGCAAATTAAGTTTTAGATATTCAATGGTTGCATTTGTGAGTTCATGAGGAAATGAAGCTTTTATAAAAGTTGCTCTTTGAAGTAGAGATATACCCAAACGTTCACCGATGTTCCATGCCAAATGGCGTAGTCCTGGAGATTTCAACGGATTATCTATATTGGAGCGAATAGGTTTGTATAAGTCATATCTACCACAAGCCATATATTCTATATTGGAAATGAGGGTTGCAATAGCTTCTTTAGACAGATAGGGAGCGGTTTTAATAGTTACATATTCACGAATAGCATTCATGACTTCTACTTGTCTTTCTGCTTCTTTCTTTTTGATGTTCTCCAGCAGTGTATCATAACTATCTATAACTGATTTATTGGACTGTTCAATGGTTTGAGTTTCATTTGCACAACCGTCTTTTATCTCGAAATCAGAGTCAAAAACAAGCGGAGATTGCCAACCAAAAGAAAAATCGATTGGATTCTTCGTCAGCCATCTATGGAAAAATCGTTGCAGCAGACCGCATGTTGGAACTGTTACCCCTATTCCAAGTATTATGGGTATCATTACTTTCATTGTGTTGATCTCGTGATAAATATAAAGATAAGTACTTATTGTTGCGTAGGTGATTACCGACAGCGCAAGAACAAAACTTATCCTTTGAGTACGAATTTGAGTCCTATTTGTCATATACTGTAAATGTTTGGAATGATTATGCCACAAAGTTATGTGCCGTATTCCAGATACTTATAATTGGTGATAACAAATCGCCCAATATTGGTAAAAAATAACGGGTATAGTATGATTTCGGGCTAAAAATCATACTATACCCGTACAAATGGAATCTAAAATGGTTGTCAGCCATTCCTTGTCAGGGTGATTTTCTTGCTGGCTTCCCGTTTGTTGGCATCCACCACCTTGATATACCTTTGCGTGGTGGTTATACTCTTGTGAGCCATTATGCTCTGTATGGTTCGGATGTCCGTTCCTGCCGCAGCTTGCAAGGTGGCGAATGTTCTCCGATACGAGTGGAAAGTTATGTTTTTAGTAATTCCAGCAGAGCGAATCCACTCTTTCATGGGAGCTTGTGTCCAACTGCGCATAAGCCCCTTGAATACCAAACCTTTCTTCTCGGAACTGTAACCAATCAATCCCAATGCTTCTTCACTGATGGGAATGATGTCTTCCGCCTTGTTCTTTTGCGTAATGATATGTACGCATTTCCCTCCGGCTGAATAGTCTACAATATCTTCCCAACATAAGGCGAGAATATCACTGATACGTAAACTGGTCATACATGAAAACAGCGATGCTATTTTCAAGATGGGTTTCTTACACGGCGTTTCAGCCAGTTTGTACAGTTCTTCCACAGAGAGATACTCCTTGACTACATCCTCCGTTTCAATCTTATCCAAGAAATCATTGACATTAGTCTTTATCATTCCGTTGCGGTAGAGAATTTTCAGGAAGCCCCTGAAGGTAGACCAATATCCCGATGCGGAGTTACGTGTGATAGGACCGTTACGTCTCAGCTTCTTGGCTGTGAGCAGATATTCCCGAAATTTGTTGCATAGGTCGATGTCAATTTCCTCAAAGGTACATTTGCCATGTACGAAGTTTCTGAAATGGAGATAGACGAACTCCCATTTCTGGTCATGCTTACGGAGCTGTTTGCGATAATACTCCAAGAAATCGGCTTTGAGTTTGTACCTGTCGAAGAAATCATACCGTTCATTCACCACAGATTCAAACCTGCGGCAACGGATGGCTTCGGCTTTCTCGGTCATTACCTCGTTGAAGTTCTGTTCACGCTTGTTTCTCGGATTGGCATATACGTAAATACCAAGCGACTCATGGCGGATAACTTTCATTGTTTCTTTGTCTCGATAACCCGGATAATAATCCAAGTAGAAAGACAGCATCCTGTTCTTTAAAGGACGTGTCCTTAACGTTACTGTTTTACACTCATGCATAATATATATTTTTATGGTTGTTATTAACTTGTCGGCAAATCTCTGTAATGTAACCATGCAGAAATCCTTCATCAGGGATTAATTTGGGAATAATTTACGGAAGTCTATAATTGGCTACTTACGAACACCCATCACCCGGTCAAATTCCACTTTCAGGAACCTGACGAACCGTCCGCTCTTCTCACGATTAATCTGATGGAATTGCAGAATACCGTAAACCGAATCACGGGATAGATTGAATTTCTCCATTGCCTCCTTGACAGTGTAGTATTCCGCCTTGCTCTCCTGTTCGGAATTTTTCGAGAGGTCGAAGTGGAGCTTGGAGTAGAATATCTGCCCATGCTCCTTCTTGGATGGTATGTTGTTCCGATACACCTGCGAACGGATGGCGACACGTGTCATGCCGTACTTCTCCTGAATTTCTTCGGGCGTGTACCATTCGGTCAGGTCGGAATCCACCTCGTATTTGGCAAAGGCAGCATCGATATGCTTTTTGCTATAATAGTTGAACTGGCGGATGCGCACTTTCGGAACTTTGTGCTGCCGTGTATAAGTCCACACCCATTTAGCGTTGACCTTATATTTCTCTGCAATTTCTTCAGCAGTATAATACTCGGTGATGTCGAAGTCTTCTTTGGGCATGATGCGCTCATAAGGTTTGGTTTTCATCATCAGTTCGATGTCCGCACGGCGGATGAGCGACTTCTTGCCGCTGATGCGTGAAGCCCGAAGTTTGGATTCCTTTACCAACTTATATATGTATTGCCGGGTTACACCCATCAACTTCGCTGCTTGGGCAAAAGAGAAGAAATCCTGTCCCTCGGCAGCTTGTCGAGGTTGCAGTAATTCTTGCGACCGTTTCAACTGTCGCTTACGTTCCCGGATGCGCTCCTTGTAGCCAAGATTGGAACATTGGTGACTACAATAACAGGTCGTTGTCTTTTGAGCTATAAATGGCTTTCCGCACCATTGACAAATCTTTCTTACTTCCATATTTTCCTCCTTTACGTTGGGGATAATTTCGCCTTATTTCTCCCGATTTTTGTCAACACATGTAAACCATTGTCAACACACGTCAACTAATGCGTCACTGTGACATTCGGGTTAACCGTGAATTTCTGTCGTGGTAGAAATATGATAGAAAAATATGGATAAAAACCGTTATCTCCAAATACGGATTGGAAACCGTTAAAATAGAAAAGTCACTGAAATACAGCGACTTTATTCTAAATGGTTATGGTTGCTTATGGCTATTTCCAAGCCATCACTTTCCGATGCA
>CEAA01043500.1_pt1 | contig 33261 bp, 20 predicted proteins | sample 557551 | NCBI WGS metagenome assembly CEAA01 (sample SAMEA3182115, study PRJEB8094) | gut metagenome | biome: human; feature: gut; material: Stool; isolation source: human stools | place: Canada | collected 2013-06-11
CTGTACAAGGAAAAGCGGTATTTCACTGTAACCGCCCAGCCTTTTCATCCCGCGCCAATCGCTGACCGCGCAGCGGAGCTGACAGCACTGTATGCAAAGCTGTTTCCGCCCCAGCAGACCCACACTCCCCCCTCCCCCGCTATCGACGCGCCGGAATACCTGCGGATAGGGCTAGATAAAGACCGCACCTTCCGCACCCTCTGGGACGGCTACAGGGACACCGGCGACGAGAGCAGCAACGACCTAGCGCTGATGAACAAGCTGGCGTACTGGTGCAACCGCGACGAGGGACGCATGATAGAGGCGTTTCTAGCCTCCCCGCATACCGCCGGGAAGGACGATGCACACCGCGCCAAGCTGGAGCGGGAGGACTATCTGCACCGGACGGCGCAAAAGGCGATCACCGATTGCCGCGAGACGGCGGCGGAGCGGGACGCGGCCTATAAGCTGGAGCGGGCGCGGCGGGATTTTTCCGAGGCTTCCCAACTTCCCGACTTTGCTTTCATCAACCCCATTGAGCCGCCTTCCGTCATGCGGCGGTACACACTGGACGATATGGGAACCGCCCGCCTGTTTGCTGATACCTTTCGTGGTCTCCTGCTCTATTTACCGGAATACCGTGACTGGTTCATATACGACAGCGGACGATGGATACAGGACAAGGGCGGACTAAGGGCGCACAACCTGGCTAAAGAACTGGCCGACTACGTGTGGAGTATTATTCCGCCGCCACCGCCGCCCGAGCCGGACACCAAAGAAAAGCCGGAGGACAAATGGTCGAGCCATCGCAAGCACTACAACCGTTACCGCTCTTTACAGGCTCGGAAAACGCTCATACAGGACGCGATGTCCGAGCTGCGGGGGAACGCGTCCGATTTTGACCATGACCCATACCTGTTCAACTGCCAGAATGGCACCCTTGACCTGCGCACCGGCAAGCTGCGACCCCACGACCCCAGCGACATGATAAGTAAGCAGGCTGCGGTTAACTATGACCCCGCCACCCGCTCCCCGCGCTTCGTTCAGTTCATCGAAGAAATCACCGAGGGCAACACCGATCGGGCTGCCATGTTGCAAAAGGCGCTGGGCTATGCCTTAAAGGGCGAAGCAAACGAGGAATGTTATTTTACGGCCATTGGAGAAAAGACCCGCAACGGCAAGGGAACGCTGTTTGATACCGTGCTACAGCTCTTCGGCAGCTACGGCATACAAATGGATTTTGCCACCATATCCCGTGGGAATACCGTCAAGGACGGTAGCAAGGCCACCCCCGACCTTGCCCGGCTGGCAAGCGTCCGCTTTGTGCTGGCAAACGAGCCGGAAAAAGGCGTTTATCTAAACGAGGCTTTGATGAAACAAATCACCGGCAATGATGACATCACTTCCCGGCCACTATACGGGGATATTCTCCAGTTCAAGCCGGTGTTCAAGCTATTCATCACCGCCAACAGCAAGCCGAATGTGGCAGACGACAGCCTCTTTGCGAGCGGGCGGGTGAAGCTGCTCCCGTTTACCCGGCACTTTGAGGAACACGAGCAGGACAGGACACTCAAAAGCAAGCTGCGGGAACCGGAATCCATGAGCGGCATTCTCAACTGGCTTCTGGACGGTTATCGCCGATACTGCGCCGAGGGCCTGAAAGACACCGAGGAAATGCAGCGCATGGTGGGGGAATACCGGTGGGAAAACGATTATGTCGGGCAATTCCTTGCCGAGAGGGTAGAACTTACTCCCCAAGAGAAAAACAATCGCGTTGCGGTCAGGAATATTGTGAATGGCTATCGGGAGTGGTGCGGGCCAATGGGAGTGAAGCCGGTGGGTTATAAAACCTTCAAGTCGGAATTAGAGCGGCGCGGGGTCGTTTTATATGATTACGGACACGTTTTGTACACAAACGCTAAATTAAAATATGATTACATGTCCACAATGTCAATGAGCGGTTGAGAAAATTTTGAGTTTTGAGAAATGATAGGGTGTTTTTACCTTACTTACGTGAAGGCCTTTCTAGGGTATATACGTGTATATAGAAAGAGTAGAAAACGCCTTAAAAAACTCAAATTCCTCAAAAAGCTCAAAAATCGCCATCTGTGTGGGCTTGGACAGGAGAAGAAAAACATGAGATGGTACGGATTAAATAATTACCGTGAAACCATAGCGGAACGCAACGGCGCCGATGTACGGTTATTGGACGGCTGGATTTCTGAGCATGGGGCGGATCGCTGTAGCTATGACAGGCCAAATGACTTAGTGCGGTTGCTGCGCACCGGACGGAATACCGCTCACGAGTTTGTGGATCAGCTTCCACCATACACCGACCACCCACGCCTGTTTAAGAACAGCGTAACCGGTGAGGTATGGTTCACTTCACAGCCTTATGATCGCCCGGAGGATATACGGAAAGAAGTTATCACTTGGGCGACAGAGCGCGGCCTCCGCGCGGAGGTGTACGGCACAGAAGCAAGCTGGTATTATCCGGGCAGCACATGCCTTGTCGTGATTACGAAGGGAGCCGCCCGTGAATAAGCCTATCAATCTCTTAGCCGACTATAAGGACGAGGCGGGCCGGTATTATCACTGTGTATTCAAAGCATACCACGCCCCCGACGAGAAAGTAGCGGCAGCCTCCCTCATTGTAAGCCTGAACCGGAAAGGCTTCATCCCTTGCGCAATCGTGGCAGTCTACGGCAACTACACCATGGAAGAGCTGGCGCGGATTCAGAACAGCCCGCCGGTTCCGGGGCAGACGCGGATACTTTACATAGACAAAGCAGAATATCAGGCCCGCTCCCCCGGTTGACATATCACAACATCCCCGCGCGCGCGTGAAAAAATCAAGTTTCCGCAAGTTTTAGCACGCCGAGCAGCTTCTACGGCGGAAGGAAATTTACGAGGCGCTGCATCCGGAGACAAGAGCCACTTATGAAGGCGGAGCGTTTAAAGGAAACCAGCATAATGAGGTGGCGGACACGGTGTCCTCCACCAAAATGAAATCCTTCGCCGAAGACACCGCCGAGAAAACGGGGATATCTCCTCGGCATGTTGGGAGCAGCGGCTAAAAAGTCAAGTTTTGTCAAGTTTTCATCGAACCTTACCCAAGCCTTGTCCATGGCGGCTTACTAAGTTTTACTAAGCAGAAACCTCAAGTTTCCTCAAGTATCCAAGTTATTCCAAGTAAAAAAAGCCGCCCCTTTCGGAGCGACCCTCAACACTATCATCTTACACCAGAGAGGGGGGCGGTCAATGACCAATGAAGAATGGGCGATAGAGATTCAGGCAGGCTGGGAGGATTACACGGCGCTATATCGAACCCCGAGCGAACTTCGAGAAAATCGGCTTTTCAGCAATGAGGCCACAATGAGAAAGGAGCCTATTTCATGTCAATTTCAAAAATCGAGCAGGAAACCGTTATTCTTTTCAACGAGGCGGAGGCAAACGCCAGTGTCTACACTTACAACGGTACCTTGAAGCGGAAGCTTTCCGGTTTATGCAGCACGCGGCCGGAAGAAGCCCGGCAGACCAAAGATGACGGGCGCGGTGGCCTGACCTTTGAGGTGCCGAAACGCTGGGTGAAGGTGAATGCGGGGCCGGTTTACACCGAGGAGCAGCGGCAAGCCATGAAGGAACGCGCAAGAGCCATTTCCACCTCAAAATCATCGACGGCGGTCGAGTGAAAACCATCTTGCCCGCTCTGGGAATATACTTTCATGCCTAGATACATACAGAGCGGAAAGTACGACAGCACAGGGCCAGTCTCAGCAATAACGGTTATTGTGGGGCTTCGTGGTATCCGGCACTTCACTTCACTAAAGCAAACCACCCCGGGGGGCTTAAAAATCCCTCACGCGCGTGAAAATCGATTCTGTCGTGCATGGCATCGGTATGCGGCCCCTAGAGAGTTTTCGCTTTTTCAGCCTGGTGGTCAAATCCGGGCTGTTCTTTTTAGGGTGTCAGAAATGTCCAAACAAAAATATAACGATCTCGTATATACAAATGAAGTTCTAAAAATAGTATCCACCTATACCCCGCTCGGTATGGACGAGGCGGCGCCGCTAGCCGATACGGCCAAGCACGGATGCTGCCGATGCCTGCCTTAATATTTCACGAACAGGTAGCGCCTTAGTCCAACCGGCAAGGAAAAGCCCAGTAAAGGTGTCTCCGGCAGCCATTGTATCTACCACGGCCATATCAAAAATAGGATAGAAAATTTGTTGGTCATTATCTTTATAAGCACGCCCTTTTCACCAAGCGTCAAGACGATGGAACTGTCTGGATATCTATTCAACAGCGTATTGGTTATATCCTGAGGATCCGATTTTCCTGGCAATTGCCAACTTTCCGTTTCATTGATGAAAAACCATTGTACATAAGACAGCGGCAGTTCTGTAATATTGGCGTTGTAAGGAGATGGGTTAAAAGCAATTCGTATTCCTTTTCGATGAGCTTCTTCCATAATCTCCGAAAGACTTATCTCATTCTGTATAAGCAGAATATCGCCCTCATGAAAATGGGCCATCACTTCCGTGCTTCAATCCGCGGTTATGGCCTGGTTCGCTCCGTCATACAAAATAAGCTGTTGCTGCCGACGTCATCTACCTGAATAATCGCGTGACCGGTTTTTTCTTCTGCGACGAGGATATGCTGCGTATTCACGTACTCGCTCTCTAATAAAGTCTTAAGCATAAGACCATCTGAACCAATTTTTCCGGCATGGCACACCTTAGCTCCGGCCCGCGCCAACGCGATGGATTGGTTTAAGCCTTTTCCTCCACAGTTAACCTGGTAGCCCGAGGAAGCGATCGTCTCTCCCGGCAATACAAGATGCTCCACCTGATAAACAAAATCCAAATTTAAGGAACCAAAATTAAAATCTTCACGAACGTATCCTCTGTCGAAAAACAGAACCAGCTCTTTCTGCAAAAGTCTCATATCGCCCCCTGTCATCCGCAACGATAACCATCCTTTGTCGGCATGTCCGGTCTAAAGTTTGACCGGACATGCCGACAATTTTATTGGATTTCCACAATTCAGGAGAAAGAGTATTTATTTCAGCCCGGCAATAAAGACCGGTGATCCATTCAGCGGGATAGTAACACGGCCGTTCTCCACCTTATACGTAGTGGCGTTGCCCATCGAATCAGTGACGACCACTTTGGTTCCACTCGCGGCGAAAGACACGTTCTCCGCCTTTTTCCACTGATTTTCCCAGGGTAGGGTTGGCTCCCGCATTTCTGGTTTAATGGTATCGTTGGCTAATCGGGCGCAGTTTGACCATGCTATCGTCACCTGGGACTTGTCGGCCAAAATAGCCTTATACGCTCGGGAAGTAGCGGAAGGATCGGCTTGGCGATCAACCGTTTTCACGGTGTCCAACATCCGCGTCATGTTGGCGAAAGCTACCCCCGACGGCTTAGGCATAACCATGCCGTAGAAGTTAGGAAAATACAAGGTACCGAAATGATATTCCGCGTTGGTCTGGTCGAAGCCGGATAAGAATGAGTACAAATCATAGAAGCAGTACCACTGGATTTTTTCCGCGCCAAAGTCCAGTCCCATAATAAAAGAACGGATAAGATAATCGCCCTGCGTTCGGAGATCACATTCACGTTTCAGTTCGGGCACAGTGGGCCAACCGATTTCAGTGATGTAGACACGCTTTTTTCCGTATTTATCCATCACTTTCTGCGTACGCCTCAACGCGCATTCCATATGCCACAATGTGTCACCCGTGGTGTCCAAATCCGGCGAATACGGATAACCATAGGGATGGATGGATAGGATATCAAACTTATTCCACAGGCCGTTCTGGTACACTGTATCGTCCCATTTGCTGTCGCAGCCCGCATTGGCGGCAAGAATGTAGGGAATTTTTGCCTTGCTGAGTACATTGTAGCCCGGCGTAAACACATTGTCCTTAAACTTTTGGAAGGCCGTATTGAGATCCATTACGCCGTTGAGAACGGGCAGATTGTCCTCATTGCCCACCTCGCAACTGTCCAGATATGGGGCGAATAGTTTGACGCTTTCCTCCGTGATCCTTTCATAGGCGACCGGATCCGTGGGCTGCTGCCAGTAAAGGTTCATACCGTTAAGCACGATGCCGGCGTCCTTATATGTTTTGGCAGCGGCCAGGTTGTATTCCTTATTATTCTGAAAAACCACCGGCTCGATGCTCATACGGGTATTGGCAACTCCCAGCTTTCTCATGATGCTGAGCTGGTTCTCCGCGCTGTATCGCTCGCCGGCAGGGATACCCGAAATACCAAACGGGCTGTCGGCATTGTCCTTGAAGCTGTGCGGCTTGAGCAGAGCAAAGGACAGCATTTCCCGATAACTGGATCCCTTGCCGGCGGCGTCTTTACTGGTTACGGCCAGATTGATGAAGAAAATACCGGTTTTACCGGGAGCGACGTTCACTACCCGATTGGCGTCCAATCCCTTGAACACCTTGCTGTTCAGGAAGACCTTGGCCTCCAGAATATTGCCGTAATAATCCCGAATCTCGTACCGGAGGCTGAACGTCAAATTGTCGCTGGTCAAATTCGTGACATTGATGTTGAAGGAAGTGGAATCCCCTACAAATAGCGTGGTATTGTCCGCGTTGGGCTTGACCGGTGTTATTCGAGTGGCAAAGGAGGAGTCCTTGGCGTTAAACAGGGAGCGGCAGTCGGTGTTCTTCTGCCGTACCTTATCGGCGAAGGTGACACTGTACGACAGGGTGTAATATACACCCTTACCCTGCTCAAACGCCATGGGAAGCGCCGTCTCCGGGTATTCCTCCAATGTGAAGTTCTTCGTTCCGTTTTCTGTCAGCAACGTAAAAATCTGATAACGGCTTCCTACATCATGGATGGTGGCGATTCCGTCGAATTCCTTGTACGGCCAGTCGCCGTCGGAAGGATATACCCACTTTTCGTTTAAGCGCGTATCACAGGAGGTAAAGCTGTTGAGAAACCGGCGGGAAAGCTGTGAATACGTCGGGGACAGGACGGTTCCACCGCTCTCGTAGCCGATAAAGCAGTTCATGGTGACATTGTTGTCATAAAAAATGTAGGTCGTGCGTATAGTCGCCTTTTCTTCATTATCCCCCAAGGCGTCATAGGTAACAGTCAGGGCCGTACGATTCTTTTCCACCGACGTGTGGAAATCGCGGATCGCACCCGCGGTAAGCACGGTACGCTTGTCCGGAGAACGCAGGATGTACTCGCCCGCACCCGCCAGCATATCCACCAGCTTCCCGCCGGCGTCCCGATAGGCCAGCACCTCCTGCTTATCCTGAGTGATGGCATACCGGTAATTCATTCCGTCATAATGAAAGGCCAGTGCCGCATCGTCGGCGGCTGCCGATACACCGAATTCCGCAGTAGGATCGTAGGGTTCCTCCGGCTCCTTGGAAGCGGTAGGTCCCGGCTTTGTTCCCGAGGATGTATTTTCAAAGCCGCCGGCTTCGCTGGATTCACCGGCCGAGTCGGAAGAGCCGGTGTTGTCAAAAGGCTCTGAAGGCTCCTGGGATTCGTCTACCGGCAGACTGTCCACCCAAGAAGCGTCATCCTCCCGCGTGGATGACGACGGCGCTTCTACCGCGCTTGACGCCGGGCTCTTAGTTGTATTGCATCCCATTATGCACACCCCCATTAGGACGGTACAAAGCAGTACGCTAAGCACACGATATCTGGTCATGTCGTTTCCTCCTAATTGTTTAATTTATCCCACAAGGCCCGATCTCTCCACACTCTCCACAAAGGATCTCTGACAAAATACAAACAGGATCACGAGGGGAACCATCACCAACAGGGAACCGGTATTAATAAGCAGTGACGTATAACTGTCGTTGACGGTATTCCAGCCGCCCAGATACGAGGTAATCGTAAACTGTAGGCTGCTCAGTTCGGTGGACAGCAGCCGCAAGTCCGGTGAAAAAATACCTGTGAAAAAGCTGTCGTTATACTGCCATACAAAGGACAGCAGAAACACAACCACTACCGTTGCTGTGACATTCGGAAGCATAATCCGCGTGAATACCGTGCCCATCTTAGCGCCGTCCACCCGCGCAGCCTCCTCGATTTCCCGGGGGAGTCCTCGGAAGACCTGACGAAGTATATAAATATACAAGCCGTTTTTTATGCCCATGCCAGTCGCCGCGAGCAGCAGAAAGGGAGCGGGCCCGCCGATGAGGTTGGCACCGTTGCCCCCGTTAAAAAGGCCGATGAGTCCGAATACGTCAAAATACTGGAATTGCGTGTATATGGTGATGAGATAGGTCTGCGGCGGGATAACCAGCGTGAGGATAACCAGGCCGAAAAGAATGCCGTTGCCTTTAAACTTGAATCGCGCGAAGCCGTATCCGGCCATGGTGCAGGAAATGACCTGCAGAACGGAAACCATGGCGCAAAGGCCGGCGGTCTTGGCCAGGGATGGAAAAAAGTTCATTGCCCCGGCTGCCACGCGGATGTTGTCCAGCGTAAAAAAGGTAGGGATCCATTTGACCGTGACATCGGTCAGGTTTTCTCGCGGCATGAACGCCAGCGACAGCTTGACGAAAACCGGGTAGAGTATCACATATGCGACCCCGATCAGCAGCAGCAGCCGGAATACCGCCCATAGGCCGGACGGCGCCCTCGTCAGAAAAAAACGTGCCGGCCGGCGGCGCCGTGCTTTTTGTTCCATGCTGACCTCCCCCTGACGCGTGTCGTCCCTAATCATAGTAAAACACCCTCTTGGAAATGATGAGGGATACAATCCCGATAATCGCCGCAATGATAACAAAGTAAATCCAGGACATGGCCGAACTGAGCCCGAACTCCTGTCGGGTAAACGCTGTGCTTTTTATGGTTTCCATTACCTGATTGGAACTCGCGGTGAAGGAATCAATGATGGTGTAAACGGTGGCGGTAAGGATAAGCGGGCTGACCATGGGAAACGTGATCTTCCAGAAATTCTCCCAGGCGGTGGCGCCCTCGATGTCCGACGCCTCGTAAAGCGACGGCGAAATGGACTGCATACCAGTCAAGAAAATCAAAATCTGGATACCGGACAGGTTGATGACCTCATATACCCTGTCGACAAAGCCGGTCACCATCTCCACCGCATCGGTACTGAAGCCGGAATTAATGAAATACCGGCCGATCTGGCTGCTGATGGACATAGCCCCCGTGCCGAATGTATTCTTGTACATTTCCGAATTTCCCATCTGCTGCTGGAGGGAATCCCCCGTATTGACCGCTATCATGGCCGAAGAAGCGATAATCACCGGCAAAAACAGGATCATACGGAACACGGCCTTGCACCTGAACTTCTGATTCAGGATACTGGCCATGAAAAAGCTGAACAGCAGAATCAACGGTACGGAAAACGCCATATTGCCGAGAGACTTGGTAACGATCTGCAAATAATCCGGTTCCTTGAACAGAGCTGCGTAATAATGCCCGAAGCCATACGGCGACAGGGTATAGCCTTGGGCGCCGACCCCCACCTCACTGATACTGAACAGAAACGATTTGACGATAGGGATGACAAAGAAAAGCAGCAGCCCGATTAGCAGCGGAATCAGGAACAGCAGCCCCTGGAGGTCCTGGTTGGTTTGCAGGCGGCTTTTTCGCTTCAACAGAACCCCTCCTTTCAGGCCGCCGCGTCCAGCAACGCAAACGACCGGCCGGGAATCTCCCGGTTTTCATAGGTCAGCGCGTCCGGCGCATAGTTGACTACGACGACCGCGCCGTTTTCATAAGTAATCGCCACCGCGTTGGCGTTCACATTCTCCCGTTTCACCATACATTGGTTCGAGACGGCGGAGAGCACCGCGCGGCTTTCCGCATAAAACGCCGGTATTTCCTCCACATAGTGGGTATACAGCTTGTTATAAAACCGGTCGGCGTTGTCCACCGGCTTCTCCACGTTCCGGTAAACCAGCGCATATTGCAGTTCCGCGCCGTATTCCACCGAACGGAGCAGAGCCTCCCGGCTGTCGGCGGCGTCGTTCACCGGCGGCAGACAGTAGGGTATATAGCCGTGGATGACCATTTGGTAGAACGGCACGCTTTCATCCTCGACGGCAAACCGGCTGGAGGTATCGGGGATATTCCAAATTTTTTCTGCGATCCCCAGCGTGTGGAAACCGCCGTACTGCACTGACAAATCGAAATCCGCCGCGAGCGATTCCAGCGCGGCGCGGCTTTTCGCAACCGCGATGGCCGGTTCGGCCTGCCGCTCACGATTGAAATCGGAATTGGCCTGGTACGCGATATCCTCCACAGTCAGCGCCTTGACGCCGCCCCTTTCCAGCCTTATCGCTGCGGAAGCGGCGATCTCCTCAAACTTCCAGGGGGACAGCAATACTTGATAACGCTTGTTGTACTCATAGTACCGGCTGATGGGATCATAGCTGTAAAGCTTTGCCACATCCTTGCTGAGCGCCCGCGCCTCCATCGATTTCGGCGCTGTATCCGCCGTCTGGATATTCAGGTTGAAATAAACCCGCCCGCACCGGGATTCCAGCTCCCGCAGCGCGTCTCGGCGGCCGAGAAGTCCTAACGGCGAGGCCTTGTCCGCCCGTTTCTGGTATTTGCCGCCGTCCAGCGCGCCGAGCAGGCGGACGTCGGCGCCTTCCACCCCCAGTGCGTTCAGGATGTCCACCGCCTGTTGGTAGCCGGTTGTCTTGCCCAAAGCCTCATATTGTATGCCGAAGAAATTCTTCTTTTCGGGCACCGTGGCCGTCAGTTCCAGATTCAGCGCCGTTTTTCCTTCCGCTTTCTGTGTGAGGACACCGCGCTCTACCAAGTAGCTTCGGTAGACGTCAGCCATGTCGGACAACTCCGCACCGTCGGTGAAAAGATAGGCGACGGTCAAATCTCCCGCGTTGCGCTGAACGGGGAAGTTGTATTTCATATTTTCGGAGGAGCCCTCTCCGCCCATGGACACCTGATCATAGGCGCGTACGCGAAAGCTGCCGTACACGTGGTTATAGGAGACGGCTTTCCCTGCCACGTCGGCCATCACGTAGGCCGACTCATAGCCGCCGTCGATGGATGCCACAAAACCACCGCCGTTTCGACCGATGCCGAATACCGGCAGAAGCGCCGGCTGGGAGGGCGCATCCTGATTCTGTTGGGACAGCGCCAGATCGCGGCAGTAGATTTTTTGCTCATACCCGTCGGCCGTCACCTTGCCGTTGTTGAACCGGATAAGAGCTCCGCTCCCGTCCGGCACCAAAAGCTGTCCCTCGTCCTGCGTCCCGCCGCAGCCGAAAAAGGGCAGAAGCGCGATATCGGTGACCGGCGTTTTGTCGTCGCCGGTTATATCGGCGGAGGGCACCGTCACGGTGAAACCGCCGTCGATCAGAGCGTAAACAAGGGACAGTGTGATACTCACCGGTTCCTCGATAACCTTGTCGATCCCGTTTTCTTTGTTATCTGCCAGCAGGTCGTCCCGGGTATACCCGGCCTTTTGGAACATGGCGTACAACTGCTCGCCGACATATTCCGGAAAATTCTTGCGTATGTACAGCGGCGTCTGTTCAACCAGGGGAAAATCATGAATCAACTGCCCGCGCAGACTCTCGTCCGTCTCCTCCAATGCATAGTATTCGTACCGCTTTTTCATCTCGTCCGCTTCGTCGTCGTCGAGGGCGTTCAGCACTTTATCCATGCTTTTTTTGCTAAGTGCCTGCGGGATGTAGTCCAAGCTGAAACTGCTTTGCCCAAGCCGGTACGTCACGCGCAGGGTGTCGCCCTCAACTCTGAAAGCGTGCTGGATAAGGGAGGTACTGAAGCGATAGCTGTCCATCGTCTCCATGGTGCTTTCGTTTTTAAAGTACCGAAGCTGCAGTTGTGAGGCGAGCAGATCGCTCGCCTGACCGGCGGCCAGAGGATCCGACTCCCTGTCTTGAGGGTTGGAATACCACATGTCGCCGCGTTTTACATCCTTGACGGCGATTTCCGCCGTGCTGTCCCTGTAATACAGCTCGTAGCCCTCCCGCGACAGCACCAGCTGGAACTCTTCATTCACTGTCCGGTCCCGATCAACGGTCAGATTGCGGCTTCCTCCGGCCGGCTCCGAAATCGTTATTTTTACTGGCGGGGCGCAGCCGACAGCGAGCGCCGCCATGCACACCGCCGCTGCTATGCGTATTATTGGTTTTCGACTCATAAACGCCGTCCTTTCCATGGCTACATGCGGAACCTGAGCTCCAGCACAAGGGACGATAGGAAGATATACACCTGCTGCAGGAGATTGAAGAACAGAACAGCCAGCACAGCGATAATCAGCATAACGAGAACGGTCAGCACCGCGACTGCCACGGTCTTTCCCATCGAATAGTTATGCACGGTCATACAGCCGACAAGAAGCAGGGCCGCCGACCAGGCAATGGCAACACCGCTGAAAAAGGTATAGAAGGGGATTTCATTATTCGTCAGCACGTTGCTCAGTAAGGTCAACGGTATATTCACCACGATTATCGGCAGCATACTGTAGGCCGCGACCATGAGAATCTCCTTAAACCGGCCCTCGCCGCCCATCAGCGTCGTCAGGCTCCAGTTGGCCACGCAGAACAGCAGGTAGACCAGCGCCACCACCAGTACAAGCTGCACAAAGGAGAATTCGTCCGCCGTGATGGTGGTCAGCAGATATCCCGTGTTGTACACCCGGAACACCAGCGTGGCCAGCAGCAGCGCCATGAGGATGAAAGCCGTGCGCAGGCTCCCCTTTCCCTCTCCTTTGATTCCCCAGAAGCCACGGAATGGATGAACCGCTACGTGGAAAGGATACCGGACAGCGGGAGGAACCCGCCAAGCCGCTTCTTTTTTGCGCACCCGCACCCATACGGCCCGGGCGGCCAGCAGAAGAGCAAGCCCGGCCGCAGCCGCCAAAACCCAAATGAGATTTCGATAAATCCATTGGGTGCGGTAACCCTCCAGCGCTTTGGAATACAGCGATTTGCTGTTTCCCTTGAGAAAGTTCTCCATAGCGGCGGCATTGTCCCCGGCGTTCATGGCGATTTTACCGATGGCAATGTGCGCCAGTTCGAAATTCTCGTTGAGCCGGAGTACATCGTTCCATTTTTCCGCAGCCTTGTCGAATTCCAGCTCCCTTTGCAATCCGGCAGCCTCCCGTATAAGAGCCGCATAACGGGTCGGCTGGAACACCGTGACACTCGCCCGCTCCTTATCCAGCACCACGGCGTTATCTCCGTGGAACGTCACTGCAGCAGGCGCTTTGAACATGCCGTCTCCGCCGCCCAGCGCGCCGAACACATACAGCAGGTAGCCGTCGTCGCTGTAACAGAACACTTTCCCTCTCGTGGCGTCCAAGCAGGCGTAAATACCGGCGGTATCGCAGGCGATGTCGGCAAATACCGACGAGCCCTTTAAATCGCCATACCAGTAGTGGATGGGATCGCCGGCAATCGGCACGTTCGACATTTCTTTGAGGATATCGGTACCGCCGGGGTTCAGCAGCTTGACGGATTTACCATTCTGCACCGTTTTGGTAGTGCAGTAGATAAAGTTGTCGGCGCTGATATCCAGACTGGAATGATCAACGGGGATGAACTGGAGCATGGCGTCTTTCTGCGCCCGGGTGGCGATACTTTTCCAGAAAATCTCCCAAGGTGTCGGTTTAACGGGATTCGCGCCGATAAACCCGTTGAAAGCGCCGGTTTCGTCCAGTGTGAGGATGCCCTCATAGGTCCCCTCGCTGACGACATACAGCATGCCCTCGTCGTCCGCCGCGATCTTCACCGGCTTAAACAGGAAATCATCCGGCAAAATTTCCGAACAGGGAGCGGCATATACCTGACTCACCTTGCCTCCCGTGTCCAACACAACCACTCGCCGCCCCTCGGGATCGGCTACATAGATGCGGCCGTCACCGGCGACAAAAAGTCCCTTTGTTCCGGTCAGTGCCACGCCTTCTCCGTCCTGCATGGGCAGAACGGCTTCCAGCGCATACTCCCGGTTCAGTACCACCACGCGGCTGTTGCCGGAATCCAGGATATACAGGCGGCCGTCCGGGCCGGTACAGATATCCTCCGGCGCGCGGAATGTCCCCGCGCCTAGGGCGTCCCCGTAGATTACCCGGCCGGGCAGATAGGCGTCGGGCGCCGGCATGATGGACATATCCCGGTTGGAATACGTATAGTTGTCATATCCGGTATAGGCGGCGGCGGAGCCGGCCGCGGCAAGCGCGCACACGGCCGTGGTCAGCAACCGCCTCCATATTCTGTGCATTTTCACTCGCACCCCTCAGTCTTTCATTCCCGACGTACTCATCGTCTGGATGATATTGCCCTGCGCAATGACAAAGCAGAAAATCGGCACCACGATCATCAGCAGCGCCACCGCCGAGCCCACGCCGGAGCGGGATATCCCCGCCGACACAATCTGAGACAAGGCCTGGGGCAGGGTTTTCAGCTCCTCGCTGTAGGTGTAGGGGCTGACGATGTTCCACAGGCTCTGGATCGACAGGATACCGAGGGTGAGCCAGGCGGGTTTCAGATTGGGCATCACAATGCGCAGAAACAGCCGCATTTCCCCCGCGCCGTCGATACGCGCCGCCTCCAGCAAGGTGTCCGGCAGAGTGTCCAGGAACTGCTTAATGAGGTATAAGCCAAGGCTGGACTGCAGCGCCGGCAGGATGACGGCCCACAGGGTGTCCACCAGCCCTATCTTGGACATGATGATATAGGTCGGGACCGTGGTAACCACCGGCGAGAACATCAGGGACAGCACAATAATCTGGAACACCGCGCCCGAACCGGGAAACGGAATTTTGGACAGAGAATAGGCGCACAGGGACGCGAGCAGGATGTGTCCGACGGTACCGGTCAGCGTGATAACCAGCGTGTTGAACAGATACCGGGAAAAGGGCATCCAAGCGCCGTTCATGATCTGGAACAGCTGGCGGAAATTATTCAGGGTGGGATTAATAACATAAAATTTAGGGGGAAACACAAACAACTCGTTCAACGGCTTGAAAGCGTTCACCACCACAAAGACGAGGGGCAGCACCATAAAGGCGGACAGCAGCCCCAGAAACACAAACAGGGTGATATTTCCACCCATACTCCGGCTCACCCGGCGGGCTTTCCAGCTCACGGCCATCCCCAACTCCTTACCAAAAAATCAATTGCCCACACGGCGCAGCAACTTGCGAACCAGCAGATTGGTTCCAAAAGTCAACAGGAACAGGATCGTCGCGATCGCGCAGGCGATTCCCAGTTCGAAGCGGGTCGTGCCGTAATCCATCATATGGATAACGATGGTATGGGCGGCATAATCGACGCTTGGAAAGCCCGCCAGATTCATACAGATATCGCTGGCCGCAAAGGCCGCCGTTATCTGCATGACCGCGCCGAACATCAGCTGGGGACGAATAGACGGTAGGGTGATATACCAAAGCTCCTGCCATCGGTTACGGATGCCGTCCATAGCCCCCGCCTCATACAGCGAGACGTCCACCCCCTGCAGGCCGGCGATAAAGGTGAGAAAGCTGGTGCCGAGACTCAGCCAAATCTGCACCAAGATGATAACGCCCAGCATATAGGTCGGATCCTGGAGCCACAAGACGGGCTCGTCAATGAGACCGAGAGTGGTTAGAAAATAATTGGCGATGCCATAGGCGTCGCTGCTGAAGATAATCGACCAGACCACGTAGACCGCGCCCGATATGGACGGAGCGTAGAATATCAAAGTCAGTACGGCCCGCAGCTTGGGAGGAAATTCGTTAATCATCCAAGCTACCAGGAGACATGCCAGATACCCCACCGGCCCGGTGATAATCGCAAATAACAGCGTGTTACGCACGGCGATCAGGAACACCTCGTCCTCCAGGAACAGCCGCAGGTAGTTGCTTACGCCGGCGAATTCCGGCGGGTTGAGGATATCGTAGCGGGTAAAGCTCAGGATCAGCGACATCACAACGGGCAGAACGGTAAACACGGCGAACAAAAGCAGATACGGCAGGGCGAACAGAATAGATGTCCTGTGCATTTTCAGGGTGCGGGATAGTTTCATCGGACCTTCTCCTTTCGCTTAGCGATCCAGTTTCAGCTCCTGCCGTTTATAGGTGATTTCCCTGTCGATAATACCGGCATAGTGCAGCAGGGATTCTCCGGGGACATCGCCCTTGTTGATGACGCTGCGAAAAGCGTTTTCGATATGCCGGGTCATGAAATAGCCGCCGGGCACCTCGGGCACGCCTTGAACGAATGCGCTCTGTTCCATCAGCTTTTCCATGTCGCGGCGAGGCCATGCCATGGCCTGAAACGCCCGGATATTGGCCGCCGGATAACGCCCGGAGGGACCCAGGACGATTTCCATCTGGCTGCCGTATTTCTGTTGAATCGCGTCGGACGACCACCATTCTAGGAATGTCCAGGCGTTGTCCCTCCTGCCCTCATCCTCTCCGGCCAGCAGGATGCTGCACACCCCGCCCGCCGCCGCCGCGCGGCTAACGCTGCCATCCTCCCGTTTCACGCCGGGAATGGGCGCGATGCCCCATAGGCCGGCGATTTCCGGCGCGCCGATGGCCAGCTGGTTATACAGCGTAAAATCCGCGACGACCAGGGGCATTTCCCCCGATCGAAACCGGTTCATGGCGTCATAGGACACCGGAAGCCCGTATCGGGTATACAAATCCGTCCAAAACGTGAACGCAGCCACAGCAGGGCGTTCCGTGAGCGTGGTGGCGGAGGCGTCCTCTTTATAGAGCGAACCGCCATACTGATACAGCAGCGTGTTGAAAAAGCCGGACGGAACGCCGAATTCCAGGTTCTTCTTTTGCAGTTTCGCTGTCAAGGCGGTCATCTGCTCCCAGGTTTCGGGTAAATCGGCCCGCAGCTCTTTCAGTACGTCGGACCGATAGAAGAGCATAGGAAAGGTCTGAGTCTCGGGGAGCCCATACAGCCTGCCTTCAAAGGTCAGTGGAATCAGGGCGCTCTCCCGGAACCGGCTTTTCACCGTGCCGTCCGCGTCGTAGACGTTTAAATCGCACAGCGCACCGCGGAACGCGTAGTTCATCGCGTCGGTCGGGCTGACCTGCAGCGCCGCGTCGGGTCCCCGGCCGGCAACCACTGCCATAAGCAGCTGGTTCTGTACCGTGCCGGAGGAGGACTGGATCAGCTTGATGTTGACGTCGATACCGGTCTTGGGGGTAAAATCGTTGACCGCAAGCTCGCTGATAACCTCCGCCTGATCCCGGCCCGCCTGTACCCAGACGTTCACGGCATCCCCCGCCGCCCTTTTCTGATAGTCCCCGGTAAAGGTGTAAAGTAAGGTGTTTATTTCATGCATCAGCTTACCGAAAAAACCGGCGTCTGCATCTTTTAGGGATGCCCCGCCCTGGTACAGAACCAGATAATCCAGCTCAAGCGGCATGCTTTTTGCTTCGGTCATCCAGGCGCTGAGTGCGCTGATATTGTCTTTAAATTTGGAGAGGCGGCGCTGGATCGAATCGGTATCCCCGCTGAATTCATGCAGCTGGCGCGCGAGCGTGGAGATGGTTTTGGTCCCCACCGAATCCTTGCCCGTTACCGCAAGCAGTCTTTTTTCAATATCATCCAGAATCGCGGCCTGCCGCCCCAGGGTCTCCACCACATCGGGCAGCGCTTCAAACAGGCGGTAGTCGCGGTACCGGTCGGGGTTCGGCCCCATCAGCATGATAATCTTCCGGTAGGCGTCGTTAAGGGCTACGACGCTGTCCTGTATCCGAGGCAGAACAGCGGCGAGATCGCCCAGGACAACCTCCATGCGCAGCGTATGAGGTCCCTGCTTCAGATAAAACAGATAAGGCTCCTCTCCGCCCAGCGTGAGGTTCTGCCAGTTCAAATCGTACGGAAAAGCGACACTCGAGAGCTCATCAAAAGGTATCTTGCCGTCAATGGTAATCCGGCGGTAGCTGCTCATACCGTCGTTGATGTTCTGCCGGTATTTCAACGCGATGCGGTACAGCCCGTCCGCGGGCACATCCATGTTCCATTCCAGATACTGACCCGCCTTGTTCCATTTGGCGGCGCCGATGGTGTTCAGATTCTTCTGTCTGGAGTTATAAGGGGAGGTACTGGGAGAGGTGCGGTCGTTGAGGGGATAGATAGTAACATCCGACTTCGCGGTAATCCGCTCGGCCTCTATGTACTGGATATAAGCCCCGTCGGTCTCCGGCCCATACGGCGCCGCATAGGCGGCGTATCCAGCCGGGGACGGGTCGTTGCAAAGGGTGAGATCGCTAATCACAATGCTTTCGCTGTCCATGGTCAAGGACAGGGCGTTAGCCCCTTCACACAGATAAATCGATAAGGCATCGCCCCAGTAGCCGGTCATGTCGGATAAAACGGCAGTCTGAAAGCCGTCGATCTCCTCGGAATCCGGTATAATCTCGTTCCCCTGAGCGTCCTTTCGGCCGATGTTTATCTCTTTGTACCGGCGTTTCAGGGTCACATTGCGCGCCTCGGTGTACGGATATTCGCCATTCACCCGCATTTGGAGCGCGGGCGAAACGCCCAGGCCGGGCAGCGTCCGATAAGTCAGCCGGACACAGTACAAGCCCGCGCGCGGGACGGTGAGGGGGAGCTCCAGGGTCTCCCCCTCACACAGCGTCCGCGGCTGCGCGTGATCGGTATATACCGGTATGGCTTCCTCCGGGTGCGGCGCGTCCGCGTGTTTTTGCAGGTAGGATACGATGCTGTCGCCGGACAGGTCATTTGCCCCCGCGTCCTCCGCCTCGGCCGAAGCTTCCGGAGACCTTGCCCAGGGGACGGGCAGCGCCGCCGCCAGACACAGCGCGATGAGAATCGACAGCGTTTTTTTCATGACCAATCCGGCCGCCTCCATTCGTCCTTATTTTCCCGCCCATGTGTTGTCTATGGATTTTTGGGCCATCTGCTTGACACTGGCCACATAGCTGCGCGCCGGGGTCTTGCTGAATATCCCCATATCCGACCACACGACCTTGTCGGTATAATCGCCATAGTAGGAAAACATGTTCTCCACCCGGGCATTGTTCCCCATATCCAGCGCGATTTTTAAGGCGGTCGAATCGGAGAACCAAGGTTCCATCTCCTCTTCTTTCGTCATGCGCCAGCTTTGAGGGGACAGCCATTCGGTCAAAACCGCTGCAATTTCTTTGGGGTTCTTTACCACTGTGGGAATATAGTATGTGGGAATTTCACTGGTGTCCGAATAGTGACTTTTCGCTTTTGGCCCGCGGGGCATGTAGACAAAGCCCATATTTTTGCCGAGCGCCTCTAAATATGTCGGCGCGTTGTAGGAGGGCCCGACAAACATGGCGATACGGCCTTTTTTAAATTGGGCTTCATAGTAGGACAGCGCAGCGTCGGCCGGCTTTTTCTCGCAGACGTTTTCGGAGTTATACAGGCGGCCGGCAAAATCGATGGCCTCAATCGCCGCTTCGGTATCGAGATTGAAAACCTCCTTGCCGTTCTCCTTTCTGACCGGCGAGCCGCCGTTGCTGAAGATAAATCCGAGCGGCGCGGTCGGCTTGGCACCGTCGCTCCCCATGCCCCAATACTGGATATCCCCTTCCTTTTTAGTGGTTGCCTTCGCTGCCTGCAGAAATGTGTCCCAGGTCCAGTTGTTTTTCTGAAAGTACTCATAGGGAGAGGTGACACCGAATTTTTGAAACAGAGATTTATTGAAGAAAATTGTGTAAAAGCCCGCACCGAAAGCCTCGTTTGTCGTCGCATAATGCTTGCCGTTATAGGTGGTGTACTCGTTGACAATCTTGTTCCACTGGGGCAGAGAGAAATCGATATACGCATCCAGCGGATGCACATAGCCCTTGATGGGCAGCTTCGGATACGACAGAGAACTGGGGATGTAAATGATATCTCCGTATTTGACGCCGCTCATCAGCTTCGTAGTAACGGTATCCGCATATTGCATGGCATCCGCGACCGTTTCGAACTTAAACTTGAAATTATATTTCTTTTCCAAGGCGGCGTTGAAAGCTGTCTCTTCCTTGTAAGAAGCCTCTGTTTTAATCGGACCGGCACCCGCGCCCCATGCCGTTACCGTCACAGTCGCGCCTTTCAGGTCGATTTTCTGCCCGGACGCCGCTGTGGTGCTCGCCGTCTTATTATGCGTGGTGGTAACCTTTTGGCCGGAGGGACCCTCCGGCTTACCGCCGGACTCTGCTTGGCTTTCCAACGCTGACTCCGCGGAATTTGAATTTACATCGCCGCCGCTTGCCGTCTGGTTGGATACATCCTCGTAATACTCGGATACCTCTTCAATAACCCGTTCCTGCTGGCAGGCCGATCCCAATGTTGCAACCAATAGACAAACCAGACAGCTCGCGAAAATTCGTTTGCTTTTTTTCATTATGAATGTCTCCCCTCTCCCGTTCCTTTTTTAAATCGAAGAATGCCCCTTTTCTTCAGGATAATCAGCGCCACAACGCCGCCCGCCAGCACCACCGCGCCCACAGCAATCCCCACAACGGCCGCGGGCGGAAGCCCGACGGTTACCACGCGTCGCTGGACGACCGTCTTTTTCTTTTGCTGGGTGGTTTCCTCCGGTATGCTGCTGTTTACGTCGCCGGGCTCCGAGGATTCCGGCGATTCCGGCGGTTCCAACGGAGGTTCGCCGGGTTCAGCCGGTCCTTCCTCCTCAGGATCGTTATAATCTATGGGAGGTTCTTCTACGTCGGCGTCCGGCTCCCTGTTGGCCATTTTATCGGCCAACAGCTTATTCTCCGCATAGCCATCGTCGAATTGGGCGGTATCGCCAAGCGACTCATACCGCTGATATCGGGCGATGTCCTCCTCGCTGAGGCCGTAAAAAATATTGAGCAAATCGCTGGCACTCGGCGAATTGTCGCCGCTTCCGCCGGCCTCCGGCTTGGTGAGCGAGAAAACCAGTGACGGATCCCAAATGGCGTAGCCTCCATGGTTGTCGCCAGCATTCTCCACCATCGTGGCCTCGAAACGAAGCACGTCGCCCTTGGCCACCTGGAAGATTTCCTCGCCGATAACCACCTTCTGATCCGCCCGCAGGTACGCCCAGTCCCCGTCCGCCGGCCAGACCTTCTCACCGTTTAAGGTGATCCGCAGCCGCATGTCGTCGTTGCTGTAGCCGTGAAGGCCGACCTCCCGTTTTCGGAGCTTGACATACCCATCCTTCATAGAGGTCCACGCGGCGGCAACGATTCCGTATTTATTTTCCGGCACCTGAATATCGCCCTTCTCGTTGCTCACCCAGAGATAGCCCTCGGCGCCGCAGCCGATGTAACGCGCACCGCTGGCCAGATGATAGCTCCATCCCGTGTCGTACAGCTCCAGCTTTTTGAACGTCGGGTTCACATTGTCAAGAGAATATTCATAGCTCCAATAGGGATCCAGGTTCAGCCCGGCCAGAAAGTCGGTCGACATGCTGAACAAGGTTTTCTCTGTATCGATATTGTCGACAACCGTCAACGAGGGCGTGCCGAGATCCACCGTTACAGAGCCCGTTTCCAGTCCGCTCCCATACGCCTGCAAACAGATTTCATCCCCTTTTTCGAGATTCAGAGACAAAATCGGTATGCCTACCCCGGCGCCCGTGGCCCAGCCCTCAGCGGGCCAAAGCTGCTCGCCGTTTTTCAGTATCCGCGCGTGTACCGTCCCCTTGCCGCTGTTCAGTCCCGCCGCGGTCGTCAGGCTGGCAGTTCCGGTCAGCTGCGACACTAACCGCAGGGACACACCGTAGGATTTGCCGTCGATTTCCTTGAGCTCGGCAGAAACGCCGGCCTTCCGGATATGATAGCCCGCGTTTGTGGAGCGACTGTACAGGTAGCTGTCCCATCCCATCGTGATATAATCCGGCGTATACACCCGCATATTATCCGCCACATCCAGCAGCTCGAAATTCCAGGTGCCCTCCTCAGGCTGATATTCGCCGGAATAAGAGGCCTCCAGGCCCTTCAGCGGATGCCCCAGCAGGGCGGTATAGCTGGTAAAACGCGCGTTGGCGCCCAGTACCGGAACCGGTTCATCGGATTCAGGCTCGCCCTCCGGCTCCGGGTCGGGATCCGGCAGATCGTCTCCAGTCACCGGCTCCGTGGTTTTGGTCAGGGAATACTCGAACAGCGTGGACATGACCGTCGCGGGAAGCTCTTTCCCCTCCAGAAAGAACTCCAGCCGCACGTCGTCGCCCTTAGCAATGTCGAAAACCAGCTTGGACAGGGTAAAATCGATACCCGCCTGTGCGTTGAGCTGCTTGCTTCCCGCTATGGCCCAGCCGCCGCCCGCCGGGTATACCGTCTCGCTGTTCTTCGTAATGCGGAGATGGAGCGCCGCTTCCCGCGGAATGGCGTCGGTTCCCATGGACAGCTTTAGCTTGACAAGCCCCTCCATGGGAGAATTCAGGTTCAGCGACATGCCATAATTGGTGCCGTTGGTGACATGGTTTTCAAAGTTGATGCCGGCAGGGTCAAAATGATAACCCGCGTTTGCCCCCGAAAGATGCAGGTACTGGCCCCAGGTTTTCATATAATAATTGCAGTCCAGCGTATTGAACAGCCATCCGCCGTCCCCTTGCTTAGCCTCCAGGATTTGGTATTCCCAACGACCGGGGGGGTTCGGCGGCGTATAGGCGCCGTCACCCGCGCTGCCCATGGGATTCAAGCCCACCGGAGTCACGCTGTCCGGTTCGGGGCCGGGATCCGGCTCGGGATCGGAGCCCGGCTCTGGATCGGGATCCGGATCGGGCTCTCCCCGTATGGCATCGTCGGTCTTGGATAGGGTGTAGGAAAAGATGGCTGTCTCCACCTTATCGGGTACGTCCTCTCCGTCAAAGTAATATTCCAGCCTGATCTCGTCCCCCTTTGCCGCTTCAAAGACCAGTGAACTGATACGCAGATCGATATCGCCCGTCGCGTTAAGCTGCTTACTGCCCACTTTGGCCCAGCCGCCGGCGGAGGGGTAGACGGTGTCGCTGTTTCGGGTGAGACGGACATACATGGCCGTGCCGCAGGGCACCGTCCCCGTCCCCATCGACAGCTGTGTCTTCAGCCGTCCCGACAGGGGGCTGTTTAACTGCAGGGACACGCCGTAAATTCCGTCGGCGGTTTTGTGCGATTCCGTCCCGATCGCGCCGTCGTTTAAATGATAGCCCGCGTAGGTCGCGTTATGAAACAGATAATTGCCCCAGCTTTCGTTGTAAAAATCACAGTCGATGGCGGTGCCGTCCGCCGCGCTCAGTACCCTATAGGTCCATTCGCCGGGCGGGTTCGGTGGCGTATAAGCACCGGCGGGCTGCCCTTTCTGCGGATTTTTCCCGACAGGCGTGACACTGTCCGGCTCCTCGCCGGGATCCGCCATATCGGGGATGCGGGTCAAATTATATTGATACAGCGTGATCCCCACGGAATCGCTCATATCCTCCCCCGCCATATAGATATCCAGGCGGATTTCATCGCCCTGCGCTGCCGCCAGCTCGAGCTCCGGCAGGGTGACCGCTTCCTGCGCGACATCTCCCTGGCGGAAAACAAACCAACCGGTTTCATCCGGCACCTGGCTGACGTCGTTTTTCCGTATCCGGACATATAGCGCGCTTTTTTCCGGAATTGTACCGACGCCGATGACGGCGGACACCTTCATCCTTCTTTTTACGGGAGAAATGAGATTCAGGGACAGGCCCGCATAGCCGGCCTGGCTTTTCTTCAGCTCCGCGTCGAAAGAATTTTGGCTGTTGAAATGATAGCCCGCCGAGTTCGCCCCATTGTACAGGTAGTTGCCCCATTCTTTTACATATTGGTTGCAGTCCGCAATCGTTTCTTTTCCGTCGGCGGTCAGCTCCAGCGTCTGATACCGCCAGATATCGGACGGAACCGGCTGCGCATAGGCGCCGCTCGCCGCATCGCCCAGCGGGTTCGGACCCATGGGGCTCAGTGTATCCGCCGTCTGATGCGGGAACTGGACGGCCTTGGTCACATTGAATTTACCGATAACCAGATCCACTTCCCCGGCGGCCTGGACAAAAGCCTCCAACCGCAGAATGTCGCCTTCCCCGAGGATCGTCGCCATTTTGGGCAAAGCCGCCATTTTTCCGGTGAGGTCGGCCGGTGTGAACGCCTGCCAGCCGCTCGCCGTGCTCAGCAGGCTTTTGCCGTTTTTTGTTACCCGCACATAGAAGGTATCGCCCTCCGACAGCTCTTTGACCTCCAGCGCGGTTTCAATTTCCGCAACGCCGTTCATGGGATTGTTCAGCTTCAGGGAGATGCCGGTATTATGCGTTTTATCGGCATCCGACTGGAGCCGGGATGCCAGCAGGTAATCGGGACTCTCAAAATTGTAGCCCGTCCAGGTGGTCTGGTCGTACAGGAAGCTCCATGTGTCTTCATAGTAGTTGCACGGGAAAGGAGTGGCCGCAAACGTACCGGGCTCGTCCCCGCTTACCGCTGTCAGGAGATCGTATTCCCACAGGCCGGATACCGTCGGCTTTGTCCAGCTTCCCGATGTCTGGCCCGCATAGGGGTTCGGCCCAAGGGGAGACAAGACGTCCGGCTCCTCGTCCGGGAATGCGACGCTGCGGCTGACATTGTACTGTTTTAGGATAAACTGGATATCCTTCTGGCCCTCCGCATACGTTTCCAGTGCCAACACATCGCCCTCGCACAGTGAAACAGACAGGTCGGGCAACGGTATGTTTCCCACTTCGCCGCCCACATCCGCCTTAACACGGCTTATCCAGCCGGAATCGGTGTCCATCAGGCTGACTCCGTTTTTGGTCAGGCGGACATAGGCTGTGCCCTCGTCTTTCAAGCCTTTGACGTCCACCGTGGTTTTAATCGTCGCCACGCCGCTGTAGGGGGCGTGCAGCTTCAGCGACGTACCGACCTTCGCGGCATGCAGATCGCTTATCAAAATCTCCGAATACTGAAAGCTGTATCCACTGAACGAGGCCGCGTCGTACAGGAACTTCCAATCCGCCTGATAACTGTCGACATTTAAATGGGTAACGCCGGCATCTGCGACTTTAAACAGGCCGAATTCCCAGGGCCCCGATGTCGCCGGCGGGGTATAAGCGCCAGTGGGAACATCGGCAAACGGGTTTGGTCCTATCGGCGACAGCCGGTTTGCATCCGCTCCGCCGTCGGCCTGCGGCAGCAGTCCGCCTCCCCAGCTAAACTGCATCGCCAGCACAGCCAGTACGGCAACTGCGCGGGACATCCACGTCTTTTTCATTGCAACCGCCCTTTCCATTTTGAGTTTTAGGATGCGCTCACGCCCCCTGGGGAGCCATGGAAAACAGTACTTTACCGGTATCATAAAGCTGCGGCCAGTCCCCGCTGTCCATATCGATCACCCGAAAACCCGCATACAGGGCTTCCTCCCTGCCTGTCAGTCCAATGGAATCCAACGGGATGCCGAGAGACAGGGTATAGCCTCTCTCGTGTGTTTGATCGGGCTCGTGCCAAACAGCCGCTTGAAAATCCAAAACAGATAGATCAAATGAACTGTACGAGGTATTCCAGGGGATATCGCCGGTAAATTCGCGAACAGACGCGTTTTCCGCGAGGCCGCTGGAATCTGCCGGCGTCATACAAAAACGGAAGCGGGGCCGTTCTCCATTTTGCGTGTATACAGAAAACCAAACCCCATCGCAGTCTGCGTTGTCACGCCGTGTATTCTGGACCAGGATCAACTCGTCGTCGCAGACGTCCACATAGACCATCAGCTTACCGCCAACGATGCCCAAACGGGCGGTCGCCAGCACCGAGGGGTTCGGCTTGGCCTCTCCCGACAACTCGGGGCCGGTGCGCTCGGCCATGACGCCGGCTTGTAGGCAGGAGCCGGCAATCAGGAACGGCTGTACATCAGACGGTTCCCACACCGCATACCGCTCAATGCGACACAGCGGAATTGGCAGGATATAAGCGGCTGTTCCCTCCGGCGTGACCGCTTCCAGGCGGCATGACGTCCCTATCTGCTCCGCGAGGGGACGGACAGGAAGTTCAAGACTGCCCGCTTCCTCCGGCTGCACCGTAAGCGCCCCCTCCCGGATATCGAGCCCGTCCACAGCGGCCCGTATGGTATAGCTTACAGGAACCGTCTGCGGATTGAAGCAGCGAACGCCCAGACGGCGCATCGCCCCAACGGCCCCCCTCACGGGAGCGAGTCCAAAAGGGCAGGCCACCCGATACAACTGCATGACCGGCAGCCCCGCGCCGCTCTCCAGCCGCGCGCCGACCTCCCTCACGCCGGCCGGTTCCGCGGAACCGCAGCGAAGAGAGAACGCCAGCGTCACCAGTTCATCCGGTTCCGCATGCACGACTCTCCGTGGCTCCGTCGAAAACCCGGAGGGCAAATCCACCAGGATGGTATCGTCCAGCGGTTTATCGCTGTAGTTATGTACCCGGACAAGCAGCGTCCGCGTTTCACCTGGCAGGATTTCCGCTGTATGATAAGCGCCTCGTACGGGGTTCTTATCCTGAATGCCGAGGATAACGGGCGGCGGAAGCGGCGCTTCCTGCTCTGTCATGGGCGGGAACAAAGTGCGATCGTCTTTCGCCGCCATTTTCAGGGCTTCCGCGTCCAGAATATCGATGTACAGGGGGCTCTCCCCTAACGCGGCAAAAACCATATCCCCGTCCCGCTCCATATCTATGGTATTGCCAAAGATATCAAAAGCCACGCTCGCCGCCGACGCAAAAGGAATGCGGAACATAAGAGGCTTCAGCGAGACGCCTTCGCTCTCGCGGCGCGAGCCGTCCAATGTGTAGTTGCACGCCTTTTGGCAGCTCCGGCTGCGCAGCATAGGGCGCCACGCCACGGCGAACACCTTTCCAGCCTTTTCGAATACCTTGCACTGTGCCTCGTTGCCCAGAGCAAGGTCACCGGCATATCGGGCGCCTTCCAAACGGCGGGTCATCTCGCAAAACGCTACGGCTGCCGGCCAAGGAGCCATGCCGTCCCGCTCCATGATGCCAAAGCCATTATACCAGGGTCCGTTGAACCACAAAATCCGGCTCACGCCATAGGAGAGGAGCAGCACATATTTCCGTATCAGGTAATCCGCCTGCGCCTCTTTGGTCACCATATCCTCGGGACTGTATGCCTCACAGCTCTCCTGATCGTCCATCGCGGGATAGCCCTGCTCCGACGCTACAACTGGCAGCGCGCCATATGCGTTGTTGAGCCTTGCTAAATCCCGCAGCCCCTGGAACGACCAGAAGCCATTATCCAACTCGGGCGCCTTGGGAAAGGTGTAGGGGTGGATGCCCAGATAGGTGATATAGGGTCTCAGCCCTTGCCGAAACAGGTGGTTGTAGCGATTGACGTCGGAGCCCGCAATGCCGCTCGGACTATAGAAGCCGCGCGGATTGGCTCTGATTTTGGCGAGGTTCGATACCTTGGTCCACTCCGCCAGTCGGGTGAGATCGTGCTCCTCCCAGCATTCGTTGCCGTGCTCCTGCAGCCGGACGTCAGGATTTTCTTTTGTGTACCAGTAAGAAGTGTTTTCCTCAGGCGGCGCGAAACGGCAATCCAAATCGCCAATCCTGCCGCCCACCTGCTGGCACATGGCAAGCAATCCGTATTCTCCCATCTTTCCGGCCAGATGCGCCGGTTCAGAAGCCGGTACACGCAGCAATTTGGCTCCCATACGCCTGTAAATAGGGAGTTGCCGGTCAGGAGACCAAAAATTGCAGCATAGCCCGAAAGGCGAGTCCTCCCCGCAAGGCGGATCCTCGTTACGAATAACGCCAATGCCGATACGCTGGGTCAGCCATATTGAGGGCGACTGCACCATGCAGAACCAGTCATAATACCCGAGCTCTCCCGTATGAAACTCAAATTCCGACTCCGCTGTCTTCCCTGCGCCGATAAACACGTGGTATTCGTCCGTGTATACCGTTTTACCGGTATAGCCGACTATACGATGATTCAGATTTACATCGAGATCCTGCCCACAGGTGTTCTCAATGGCCACCGCCAGGATCTTCCGCTCGCCCTGCTTGAAAAAATGGCCGTATTCGCTGCGATACCGGAATGTCAGCCGAAACAGATCGGTGTTTTGCGGCTTCAGAAAATACATATCACGCCCCCCATACTGCCATTACGCATAGATTTTGCCATGCGCATCGGCCTGCACCGCCTGCTCCCGCCGATGAACCTGTAGTATCCGCTGAATTAGATCGGTAATTGTCCCCTGTCCGAATTCTGAGACGGATGACCGGATGGTATCCCGGAAAGGCTCCGTCCAACGAGGCTCGATCCCCTGCAAGCCGATCGCCGCTCCGCAGATGCTTCCCGCCGTACCACCGTTGCAATCTGTATCGATCCCGCACATGACCGCGGTCGTTATGGTTTTGGTATAATCCAAATTGCCGTGCAGCAGCGCCAGAACCGTCATGGACAAATTGTTGATCGTCCCGGCGAACGGCAGATTCCCATAGGTTTCTTCAATCCTTGTGCAGACAGCGCTCCAATCTCCCGTTTGCTCATACTGCCGCTGAACCATGTGGATCGCTTCCGCCAGCCGGGAACGCTCCGGTATGACGGACAACCCGCCGGCCAGGATACGGGCTACTGTCGGGCGTTCTGTTAAGGCGGCGGCGATACAACCGGCAACAAACATGCCGCCATAGCAGCCGTTTTTCGCCAGACTGAACGAACAATCTTTGTATGCTAAATAAGCGGCCTGTATAGGATCTCCCGGCGCCAGATACCCCCAAACATCGCAGCGTATCTGCCCGTCAATGCACTCGCGCCACGGGTTCAGGTACCAGGGGATTTCTGAAATCTGTTCCTCTCGGGGACGGCTGTCGTCCAAATTCACCATCTTGTAATAGGCTTGCCGTGACGCGCACCAAAACCAGTTGTAAGGGACATTATCCAGCCAGTTCTCCCCGACGTCCGAGACGGTGAAATTAAGGCCTTTCTTTTCAGCCAGCAGCAGAGCGAGCAGCGTATAATGGATGTCGTCGTCCGGCTGGACGTACTGAATATTGCCTCGTGTGGACGGAATACAGTCCTCACGAAGGCGGATATTTAATTTTTCTGAATATCCGCTTACATAATCTTGAAGCGGATATTCACCTATGCTCTCCAGATACTCCCGGATCCGCTTTCTGTCCATGCTCATTTCCAGCGGCTTCCCCAACACCACGCCGGCGATTCGTCCGTATACCGCTCCGGCAATCCTGACGCTGTATTCCTCCTCCGTCAGTGGAGGAAGCTCAGGCGACGGCGCCGCCTGAGTCAGAATCTCCTCAAAGGTGACCGGTTCGACATACGGGTAATTCTGACGCAGACCATCGTTACGTATATTCCAGAGGCGCTCATAGGCATCTTTCCAGAACCGTTCCGAGGATTGATCCTGCACGGTTACCGGCTGTCCCGGAAAAGGTAGCGGCCTTGCGCAGCTTTCGGGGCGGCTCGCCTCTGCCGTGTCAAAACCTTCCTGTGTCATGGCCTGGAATTCTTCCTGATATAACTGTTCCCAATTTGCATATCCCGGCATACTTCTTACCACCCTGTCTTAAGTGAATCTATTAAATAGAGAAACATCTCCGCTGCATGCCAAGTATGAGGCGACGCATTTCTGCGCTCCGCATATTCGGCGGATAGACGGCGTATCCCTTCATACCTTGCCTCGCTGGCATTGGTCTCATTGGTCATAGGGTACGCTGCCTGAAGATATCGAGGATCAACAGATTCTCTATAAAAATGCTGCTCTGCCCACCACAGGTACGGGTAATTTTCGTCATACTCTCTGCGTAAAGTCGGATGATGGATATTCCGGTAATCCATCCAGAAAAGCGAACTATAATTATCTTCCACATCCGGGATTTCGAGCCAATCCGTATCCAAATGCAGGGCTGTCAGACCATATTTCAGCCATTTTGCCGCATAAACAGGGTGGTATCCATGATCGATTTCCCCCTGCAGAATACCGTCTCTATATATATCATGTGCACACGCCACTAACTTTTTCACCAGTGGGTGTCCGGCATCGGACACCAGTGAAATAAGATACAGTGCCTGCCCTATATTGTCCGGCTCTCGGTTCCCCGCGTTATTGCGGTCAAAGCATTCCGTTAATGATAAAACCCAATCGCGAATCACATCCAAATTCCCGGTTTCTTGAAGAACCATGGCCATCATGGCGCCGTCCCGGTACCAGGGCTTGGAATAGACAAACAGGTTGGGGAGGGGCTTTCCGTCCATAATGTTAAAAAGGACTTCGTGAAGCAATATGCGTAAAGCGCTCGCATAAGGAGACGGCTCGAAATCAGGCAGCACAAGACGCCCTCTGGCAAGTGGAGTGCGGTGGCCATTCAACTCCATGTAAAATTCTTCCTCATCCTCTGCCAGAAGAACTTTACTTTGATCCGTCAAGGTTAGTTCTACCCGATACCGGTCGGGGAAGAATTCCTCCTTCAAGACAGGAAAGCTCGCCGCCTCCTGCCACTGCGGCAACATAAAAAGCTTCCCTTTCTGATAGACATATTTTTGTCTTCCACCCATCCCAAAAAGAAAGAAGCGATCTGTCGGCAATTGTACCATATATATCCTCCTATTTTCTGTGGCATATTTAGCCAAAAAAGCAGCACTACAAATTGATGTATCGTTGACTTTTTTATGTCTTGGTTTTATAATATAGAAAAAATCAAATGTTTTCTATGCAGAAAGAGGAAATACAATGCAAAAACTACATAAATCTGAAATAGCGTTATTGCAACCGCAGGAATTGGAAGAACCATTGCGAACAGAAGTGACATATTACATAAACGGCAACAAATCCGCAGCGGAAATGCATTATCACAGTTGTGTAGAAATCGGATACTGCGTAAAGGGAAATGGTATTTTTTTTATTAACGATCGTGTAGTTCCTTTCACCCAAGGGTGCGTAACGTATATGCCAAGCGATATCATCCACATCGCGCAAAGCCCGGATGATTCACCCAGTGAATGGAGATTTTTGTTTGCCGATCTTAATACGTTGAACATCACCCATATTTTGCAAAAAGGGATTGTCACCTCCGATCAGAGCTGTCGTTATTTGTTTGAAATGATCGTGGAAGCACTGACCCAACGAAAAGAGGAATATGCCGCCTTATATTGGCACCTTATGGAGGCGCTTTTTATCCGGCTGACTCACCTGACCAAAGACGCACTGCCCGATAATCAAACCCATAATTTTTATCAAATCGTTCCAGCCATCAATTACATTTCCAAACACTATGAGGTTGAAGTATGCGTCCAAGATTTGGCGAAAATGTGTAATATGAGTGAATCGCTCTTTTATAAGATTTTTCATACAGCGATCAATATGTCACCTATTGAATATTTAAATTCCGTACGAATTTCATCTGCGGAAAATCTGCTTAAAAACTCATCAAAAAGTATTACCGAGATTTCTCAAGATGTAGGATATACAACTTTATCCTCTTTTTATCGCCAATTCCGAAAAACAAACAACTGTTCTCCCCGCGATTACCGTATAAAGCTATGCATTCAGCCGTCATCAAAAGATATATCGTAAGCATCAAATGGCTTTCTTAAGGTAACCTCTAAAAACCCCCTATAATTTTCAAATTGTAATACCCTGTTCAAACACGTCTGGTATAATATAAGTATCAAATGAACAGGAGATAAACCGCATGATGCAACTTGGATTTTTTAATGAAGAAATACGCTTTGAAAAGCTGAGCAAGCTTGGTGATACCCTTGAAAAGCTGAACATCATCGACTGGGAGATATTCCGTCAAGTACTTAATGTTGCTTTCAAGAAAGAACGAAAAGGACCCGGCGGTCGTCCTCCGTATGACTACCTTCTTCTGTTCAAGGTCTTGATTCTACAAAGACTTTTCAATCTTTCGGATGACCAAACGGAATACCAGATCAATGACCGCATGAGCTTTATGCGCTTTCTCGGTTTGTCGCTCGGAGACAAAGTTCCAGACGCAAAGACCATATGGCTTTTTCGTGACACTCTGACACAAGCAAAAGCAATAGGAGAACTGTTCCGTCTTTTTAACCGTCAGCTTGAAAGTCAGGGAATCATCACGCACGCGGGAACCATTGTTGATGCTACCTTTGTGGATGCACCCCGTCAACGCAATACAAGAGAAGAAAATAAAACCATCAAGGAAGATAAAATTCCCGAAGAATGGACGGAGAACACACCAAAAGCTGCACACAAATTGGCTCAGAAGGACACGGACGCCCGCTGGACAGTTAAGGGCGGAGAAAAGCACTACGGATACAAAAACCACACGAAAGTAGACGCTGACAGCAAGATTATCACCGATTATTCCGTAACAAACGCAGCCGTTCATGATAGTAATAAATTTGTGGACTTCATTGACGAGACAGACAAGGTTGTTTACGCCGACAGCGCATATGCGGGTCGTGAAATTGCCGAAAAGCTTCCTGACAATGTTATAAACAGTATTCATGAAAAAGGTTATCGCAATCGTCCGTTGACTGACGAGCAGAAGAAAAGCAATCGTAATAAATCCAAAGTCAGAGCGCGGATAGAACACGTTTACGGCTTTATGACAGGTTCCATGAAAGGGATTACTGTCCGCAATATAGGTTTGCAAAGAGCCGGATTCAACATTGGGATGACAAACCTTGTTTACAACCTTTGTCGGTATACCATTTTACAACGCCAGAGAGTGTGCGTGGGATAATTGCGTCCAAAATCGGGAATTACCCGATAAAACCGAGGTGATATGCCTCATATTAAATGAATTTCACTTGGTGAAATCAGTTTTCGCCACTTTTTCACAAAAAAAACCGTTTTAACTGCAAAACATCAAATTAAATTCAATTTTTAGAGGTCACCTTAATAAAAGCCGCCATCCCGAAGGACAGCGGCCTCTATCACTTTGCTATGCGAATATCTTTAATCTGCGCGGTGTTGTTCTTCGTGACGTTCTCCAGCGCGGTGACCTTGACCTTGATTTCCTCCACGTCCTCCGCTACCTGGTCGAGCTTCGCAAACTTCTCGTTTATGCCCTTTTGCCCTTCAGCGAGAGCATCAACCTTCTTTTCCAGCACCACAAGCCGTGCCGTGTCTTCCATGACCGCCTGTAAATCCTCACGGATTTCCCGCTGCTCTTTCATAATCGGAGCCAACAGTTCCCCGATAGCCTCAAGCATTTCTCTATCAATCATTCTCATTCACCTCAAAATTTCCATACCAAACGGTGTATTGCATTTACGCAAACGGTGACACCCATTTCACCGAATGGGGACGCCCATTCCCCCAAACGGTGACACCTATACCAGATAGTAAACCAAATAGTAAACCAGATATA
>CEAA01013685.1_pt1 | contig 33192 bp, 30 predicted proteins | sample 557551 | NCBI WGS metagenome assembly CEAA01 (sample SAMEA3182115, study PRJEB8094) | gut metagenome | biome: human; feature: gut; material: Stool; isolation source: human stools | place: Canada | collected 2013-06-11
CTGCGTCGGTGTAAGCAAAAAATAGGGAGCCGGTCGTTCGACTGGCTCCCTATCATATTCATACCTCATTCAGTTTTACTCTCAGCGTATCGACGATCTCGTTTCTTTCCTCGTCTGTGCGTGCGGAACGGTATCGCTCCACCGCCGCGTCGCGGAGCTGCTCCGACTGCCGTGACCATACTTCAAAATCCGCTTTGCTCATTGTCCCCTTACGGACACGGGCAAAGTATTTTTTATAGGCGCGGATCTGTATCTGCCATAGCGGATCGTTCTTGGACTTCTCCTTAAAACTTGTCATAGCCCCCACGTCCCGGCAGGTCTTACCTCCCAGCTGCTCAGACGGCCTGTCGCAGTAGGTATAGCTCATTCCCGGCTTTTGTAAGAACCACCGTCCGCAGTGGGCGCATCGCTTTGGCACGAAGCCCCGCTGCAAACCTTTCATAAACTCCACATACACGAAATCCAGCAGCCCGTCAAAGTACATTCGCTCCACGATCTCCGGCTCGGTACAGTACATCCCCTTGAGCATGTACTGCGTCTTTACCTGCGGCGCATCTACCTCTCTGTCCGCGCCGAGGCTGACGCCGCTGATAAACGGCTCCAAGTGCGCCTGCAAAATGTGTTCCGCCAAGGGCAGCTTCCGCTGCCCTTTCTTCTTTTCGAAAACGGCCTTGCTGAAAAGCTCATCCAAGAACCACGCGTAGCGTTCCTGTACGAAGCGGATGGCCTTGACCTGCTCCTGCATGAAGGGGATCAGCTTGCTCCTGCGCTGCAGTACAAATTCCTCGATCTCTTCTCTTATTTCGCCGGTGAATAGTTCCTCCACCGAGACCATCTCTATATCCTGTGCCAGATACAAGTAGCTGCGGTACAGCGGCAGCCGCCCAAACCATTTCAGAGCATTGAAAAACGTTCCCAATACCGCCTCGGTATGGCTCTGGGAGATCACGCTCTCCAGCTCATCCAATGCTTCCTGAAACGGCGTGACATCCATGTTGAGGATCTCCGTCAGCACAAATCCGTATGGCAGCGGGTACACCTTCTCCTCCACCCAGTATCCCGCCGCACCAAACTCGACGCGTGTGTTGGTGTACATCCTGTCCATATCGAACATATCTTTTCCCAATATTCCCACGGCGCGTCCCTCCTGCGATTGATAATCTATTTCGAATAATAGTGTATCTGCTAATATCGTAAATTATCTATTGCTAAATGTCAAGGAAAATGGTACCATCGCAGCACTCGAATAATCGTAGGTGATATAAATTGTCAAAGGAGGACTGCTATGACATCAAGAAAAACGCTCTCTACCATCGACGCGGACACGCTGCTGTCCACTACATTGCCGCCCACACGGTTCATCATAGACCGGCTGCTGCCGCAGGGGTTACACATCCTTGCCGGAGCACCGAAGGTGGGCAAATCGTGGCTGGCTCTATGGCTGTGTCTGCAAGTGGCGCAGGGAACAAGCGTGTGGGACTTCCCGACCCATAGAGGCACTGTGCTCTACCTCTGCCTGGAGGACAGCCTCACCCGTATCCAAAGCCGCCTGTTTCAGATCACCGACGACGCGCCGGAGGCACTGCACTTCGCCACCATCGCCGCAGGCATCGGCGAGGGGCTGGAGGAGCAGCTCACCAACTTTCTTACACAGCACCCCGACACCTCGCTGGTAGTCATCGACACATTACAGCGCATCCGCACCGGCAGCGACAGCGGCAATCCCTACGCCAACGACTACCGTGACATCTCTGTACTGAAAGCGTTGGCGGACAAGCACCACATCGCCATCCTGCTCATTCACCACCTCCGTAAGATGAACGATGATGATCCCATGAATATGATCTCCGGCACGACGGGCATCAGCGGAGCGACAGACAGCAACTTCGTGCTGAAGGAACGTAGGCGCGGCAGCGGTGAAGCGACCCTGTACTGCACCGGACGGGACATAGAATACCGCGAGCTGCCGTTGGTATTCGATAAGAGCGGCTACACATGGCGGCTGACAGAGCCGGTGGAGGGGGAACGCACTTCCATCGACCCGGAGGCAATTTCCCTCTCTGTCTTTCTGCGGGGGCTGGGCAGCTTCGAGGGAACAGCTACGGAGTTGAGTGCGCTGCTGGAAGCAAAGACAGGGGAGAGGCTAACGCCCAGTGTGCTGTCCAAGCGGCTGGTGAAGTACGCGGAGGTACTGGAGCAGAACGGTATCCGCGTGGTTAGCGAACGCACACGGACAACGCGGATGCTGAGTATCCTTTGCCTTCCGTGTGACGGGAGTGACGGCAGTGACGGGAAAAACTGATATGGTGCCTGTGTTGAATTTGCCGTCACACCTGTCACAGCCGTCACAGAGCGAAAATGTACCGATTTTTGGCAGAGGTACACGATGCTATTTTGCTCCGGAAAAATCACGATTTTGGAGCAAACCCAGGGAAGGAAAAGGAAAGTTTACAGCCACACCGCGCCTCGCGCCGGTTGCCCGCGGTGTTGCCGCCTGTGGGCCGTTGTGTGGCCTCGCAGGGCGAAGGTGGGGTACGGATACCTTCCAGCCTATTTGGGCGCGTGTTGGGGAGCTTTTCGGTGCGCCGAAAGCGAAGCAGGAGAAAGGGGCGGCGTCGTGGACACCCCCGCCCCGGTCACTTCTGCCCACAGTGCGGGCAGTTTCACAGGGTCAGCCACAGGGGTCGTAAAGTGGCTTTTTCGGTGGGCGGTGGGGACGGAAACAGAAAAAGCCTCGTAGTTACGAGAAAAACTGCGGGGTCGCGGCAAAATTTCAAGGAGGAAAACTAAAATGACAAACACCAAAGAAAAGTACGCTTTTTGGCTCACGCCGGAAGCAAAGAAAATGATAGAAATAAACGCGCCGCTGGCTAACTGCGGCAGCCAAAGTGAGTTCGTGGAGAAGGCGGTTCGGTTCTACGATGGCTACCTGAAGGTGCAGAACGCCGGTGCGTTCCTGCCACACGCCGTTGCGGATGTGCTGGAAGGTACGCTGGGCGTGTTCGCAAACCGTATGGCCAAGCTGCTGTTCAACCTGACCGTGGAGCACAACATCATCAACCACCTGCTGGCCGCAGACGTGGATATGACACGCGAGGAATACAACAAGCTGCGCGGCGGCAGCGTCCGCGAGGTCACCAGCACACGGGGCACGATCTCGCTGAAGGATGTGATTCAGGAGGACTATTATGACTGAATACGAAGAATACAAGCAGACCGGTATGCTGGGCAGCTACCAGCCGGAACGTACTCTGCTGCGTGAGACAGACGATGGTGTGCAGCCTGTATTCCGTGATACAACTTATCACTATGACGAGGATGCTGTCATCGTGGAGCGTGACATGATGGTGGGCAAGCACTGCTTCCATGTCACCTCTATCTTCCCCGGCCAGCCAACAACTACCGCCACGAAGAAGTTGCTGGCCTGCATCGACGCAAGCATAGAGAAAGAAGATGCGTAGATATTTCAGTAGACTTTGGACGAGCCTTGCGGTATGGTGTGTGTACCGCATCGGCTTGCCCTTGAGAAAGGAGGAAACATGGCAAGTCAAATCACAGCCAACATCATCAAGAACGGAGAGCCGGTGGACATTCTCTATGGCCGCTTGAGTCAGGAGGACGACCACGCCGGTGACAGCAACAGCATCGTCAACCAGCGCAGCTATCTGGAGAAGTACGCCGCAGACAATGGATTTCAGAACCCTGTGTTCATGGCAGACGATGGTTACAGCGGCACCAACTTTGACCGTCCCGCGTGGCAGGACATCGTAACGCTCATTGAAGCGGGGCTGGTACGCACCCTGATCGTAAAGGACATGTCCCGCCTGGGCCGTGAGTACCTGAAGGTCGGTGAACTGACGGAGTTGTACTTTCCGTCCAAAGGCGTCCGCTTCATCGCGGTCAACGACGGCGTGGATTCTCTGGTAGAGAGCAGCAGCGACTTCAACCCCATCCGCAACTGGGCCAACGAACTCCACGCCAAGGACACCAGCCGCAAGGTACGTTCCGTGAAACGGATGCAGGCGGAGAACGGAGAACGCTTAGGTGGCAAGCCGCCCTACGGCTATCGCAAGCGAGACAATGATAGCAAGCGACTCGTACCGGACGAGGAGACAAAGGGCGTCGTCCTGCGTATCTTCAAGCTCTGCGCCGAAGGGAAGGGGCCGAATCAGATCGCCCGCATACTGCGGGATGACCATGTGCTGAATCCCACTAATCAGTACTACCAACAGACCGGTGTGGCCTGCACACGGCTGGATACCACGCGCCCGTATAACTGGTGCGGCGCAACGGTGGCGAACATCTTATCCAACCCTGTGTACCTTGGTCACACACTGAATATGCAGAGCAGCACCCTGTCCTATAAGAACAAGCAGATATTCCACCGTCCGCCGGAGGAGCAGGTTCTGGTGAAGAACACCCATGAGGCCATTATAGACCAAGAGCTGTGGGACACGGTGCAGCGCGTTCGGGAACACAAACGCCGTCCGCCCAAGCACATGGACGCGCCGGGGCTGTTCGCCGGACTGGTCTACTGCGCCGACTGCGGCGGATACATGGTGCTGTGCCGCACAGGGAAAATGAAGCCGGAACAGTACTACTTCCGCTGCTCCACCTACGGCAAGCGAGGCAAGGATGCCTGCACGGCTCACCATATCACGGAAGCCAACCTGAATGCTATCGTACTGGATGACCTGCGGCGGGTGACGCACTTCGCGAGAACAAAGAAGCACCAGTTCGCTGCTTACATCAACCGCAAGAACACGGCACAGCTCCGCAAGGAGATGACCGCCACCCAGCGGGAGCTGGACAAAATGGTGAAGCGAAACTCGGATTTGTCCGTCCTATTCAAGAGGCTCTATGAGGACAATGTGCTGGGCAAGATCAGCAACGAGCAGTTCCGAATGCTGTCTGCCGACTACAATACAGAGCAGAAGCAGCTGGCCGCAGCCATCCCGGAGAAGCAGGCGAAGCTGGAGAAGCTGAAAGCCTCCGCCGCCAACGTGGACGCTTTCATTGAGAAAGCCAGCCGGTACACGGATATAACCGAGCTGACGCCGGAGCTGTTGTGGCTGTTCATTGAACGCATCGACATCGGCGAGAGGCCCGGACGCTACAACCGCAATGGTATGCAGGAGGTACGAATCATCTACCGCGACATCGGCGTCGTAGACAGCACCATGTCCGCAGAAGATGCCGAGAGGGCCGAAGTCCACTTCATTCCCTCTCTGGAAATGGTCGTGCAGCAGATGGCAGCGCAGACGCAGGTGTCGTAAGCACAGAACAGACAAAATCAAGGCAGAAAAAAGAACAGGCAGGCAGCGGCTTGCGCCACTGCCTGCCCATACAAAAGGTCAGGCCACTTTGTGTACCTGTGAGAAACACCCCGAGGCCGTCTCTTTTTTATGGGTCTGGATCATGCGCCGAAATAGAGCATACCGTTAGCGCCGGCGGGTTATTCGCCGCAGGCAGCCAGATTTAGGTCTATGGCCAGGGCCAGCAGCATAAAAACCGCCCCGGGCCATTGGCCCGGGGCGGTCTGCACGCTGTTTATTTTTTCTTCTTTTTGCCCACGATGAGCAGCACTACAACGGCGATGACGGCCACGACCACCAGGGTGATCCACAGGCCCATGTTGCTGGTGTCGCCGGTGAGGGGGCTGGCACAGGCGACGCACAGGCTCATGGCCGCGGCGCACACCGCGCACAGCAGCGCGATCAGTTTTTTCATCTTTTTCACCTCATTTTAACGGTTTCTCCATTCCACCGCCGCCGGCGGGGAAATACATACAGGCGCAGGTCTATTGTACCATAGTTTTTGGGTTTTGCAACCCCGGAAACGTGCGCCCTGCCGCAGGGAAAGATCGGCGCCCCCGCCGATGGGCAGGGGCGCTGCGGTTTACAGATAGTTCAGCGGGTTGACAAACGTGCCGTTGAACTTGACGCCGAAATGGCAGTGGTTACCGGTGGAGCGGCCCGTCGAGCCCATGCGGGCGATGAGCTGGCCCTTGTGGACCTTCTGCCCCAGGGACGCCACCAAACTGCTGTTATGCCCGTAGTACGTCTGATACCCGTTGCCGTGGTCGATGATGATCAGATAGCCGTACCCGCTCATCCAGCCGGAGTACGTCACCGTGCCGCCGTCGGAGGCATAGATGGACGTGCCGTAGCTGTTGCCGATGTCGATGCCGCTGTGGTAGGTGCTGCCCAGCAGGCTTCGATAGCCGAACCGGCTGGTGAGGATGCCGGTGCAGGGCCAGGAGAACGACCCGGTGGGATACCAGGTGGGCCGCTCCTTCGTGCCGCGGAGCTGCTGCTCCGTCACCGACTGGGACAGCGTCACGCTGGCCACCACCTCGCGCTCCGTCTCCTCGCCGTTGATGTACGTCACGTTGGCGGTCATGTCCGCCTTGCCGTACACGCCGGGGGACGTGACCTTATACTCACCCTGATACATGGACGCGTCGTCGGTGTACTCCACCTGGTACGGCACATCCTGCACGTACCGCTGCCGCTCCACGTTCACCACCGTCAGATAGGGCACGGCGTTGCTGATGGTCAGCACATCGCCCACCCGCAGGATCTTCGGGTCATAGCCGGAGTTCAGCTTCATCAGCGCTTCCACGCTCAGGTCGTATTTCTCCGCGATGCTGTAATAACTGTCGCCGGAGGTGACGGTGTACGTCACCTCGCCCTCCTTCGTCTCGTTGAGGATCTCGGCGATGTAGCCCAGGTTCATCACGTAGGACGACTCCACGTACTCCTGCCGGATGTCCACTTCCTCCGCGAAGTAGGCGTTCACCGTGTCCGCCGTCTCATAGCCCAGCTTCAGCTGCTCCAGCAGGTCCTCCAGCGCGCCGGAGCGGGTGGTGGCCACCACCTTTTCGCCGTCCACATACAGGACATAGGCGTAATCCACCACGCCGAGGGTGTCGCTCAGTGTCTCTTCAAACTCGTCGTCGGAGATCAGCTCGCGGCGGGGGAAAACGCCTGTTTCGGCGGTGAGCAGCGCCGTATCCACGGTGTAGCCGCCGTCGCCGGTGGTCGCGCGGGTGACATCCTCCAGCTCCGCCACCACCTTTTCGGCGGCGCGGCGGGAGGAGACGATGCCAAGGTCCTGACCGTCATAGGTCACCTGAGCGCCCAGGGTGTACAGGGACAGAACGGTGGCCGCGGCGGCGATGGCCATGGCGCCGCACAGGAATGCCACCGGGTGCAGATGCATCTTCTCAAAAAAGTGGCGGCGTTTGCCGCCCATCCAGGTCAGTGCCTTGCGCCGGTTGGAGAAGCCCTCGCGTATGGCGGCGGCCCGGCGCTCCAGGCTGCCGCGGAAGAAGAGGAACAGCTGGGCTGCGCCGTATTCGGATTCGGGGAACCGCCTGTCGCGGTTGGCGGCCGCCAGAGCCCGCGCATTGCTGCGCAGATCGGACAGCCACCGACCGATGCGGCGGAAGCCCGCTTGTATGTTCAGGGTGAACAGATCGTGGTGCTCATCGCAGAAGCTCCGCCAGCTCATTAAATTGTCACGCCACAGCTGCCACAGCTCCGATAGGGTCATGTGCTCCCGGTTGGGGTCGCGGCCGGCGGCTTTTTTCTGTTGTTGATCCTGCGTCATGGTGTAAGCCCCTAAAAGTTACAAATAGTTACAAAGCGTATGATACAATGATTTTCCTCTCACGTCAAGGATTAAATTGTAAACAAACCTTGCTGTGAAGAGAAAACCTTATAAAAAGGGGCTTTAATGGGGGGGGAAACGGCGGGTTTTCGGAAAAAACTTTTTTGATGAAAAGCGACGGGACAGTGGCCGGGGCGGTCAAACGCGGTCTGTATTGTTCCTGATAAAATACTCCCTTTTACCTTTTGTGTGGATAGGGTAGAACTTCGGTGATTTCACTAAATCACGCACTTAACCGGTACTGGATACCGAAAAGAGCCGAAGGTAACTTTGGCATCTTTTCATACCTTGAAAGTAACACAAAAATATTGTATAATATAGAAAAGTCGGAACAATTTGCTGGCTTTTCCGTCTATACAAATAATGAATCAACTAGACAAATTCAAATTTGACAAAGGAGTGTGATAATATGAGAAAAAAAGTAGTTACAGGTATTTGCATCTTGTTGGCTATCGTTCTTTTGATACCCATTCCTATGCGTCTGAAAGACGGCGGCACAGTTGTATATAATGCTATCCTGTATCAAGTTGAGAATGTGCATAGAATAGACCCAGAAGCCACGTCCGAAAATGATTACCTTGAGGGAATGATAGTAAAAATCCTTGGCATTGAAGTCTATAACAATGTTGAGTAAATAGATTAGCCAATTTCAATTTGTCGAACTGAATAGTATATATCCCATAGGAGGAGCAAGGTTGAAATATACCTTGCTCCTTTTCATGTGCTTAGAGTTCCGTTAAATCGACGAAGGATTTGGCGGATAGGCTTATATCAACACAAAAGGTAAAAGGGATATAAAATAAAAATCCAAGCCCCGAAAGGGGGCTTGGATTTTGGCTTTTTCAAAGCTGCTTGTCCAGGGAACGGATCAGCTGGGCAATGGCGTTGTCGCGGCAGTCGGGCAGGCGGCGGACGCCGGGTGTGTGCAGCACCTGGGGAATGGCGTTGGCGGGGGCGTAGCCCTGGCCGGCCCAGGTGAGCATACTGATGTCGTTGGCGTGGTCGCCCACGCAGATCACGTTTTCCCGTGCCACATCCAGCAGGTCCGCCAGACGCCGGACCATGCCGCCCTTGTTGGCGCCCTTGGCTGTCAGTTCCACCAGGGTCACGGCGCTGGGGACTACCTCATAGTCGTGGTACCAGGGCCGGGAGGCCAGAAAGTCCAACAGGGCGGGCAGGTGCGCCTCCTCGGTGGAGAAAAGGGCCTTACTGATGGGGGACGGCACGTCGTCCATGGTGTCTACCTCGATGGACGGCGCGTGGGTGATGTGCATATGACGGCGGGTGACGTCGTTGGCGTTCAGGGCGTGGATGGTGTTGTCATCGTGGTACAGCTCCACAGCCACCTGGGGTAGGGCGGTGACGACCTCCGTGACGTGCTGCCGGACGGAGTCGGGCAAAAAGGCCGTGACCAGGTACTTCTTCTGCGGGAAGTCGTAGATAGCCGCGCCGTTGAACAGCACGGTGGGACCGTTCATGGGAATGCCGTCCACAACCGTTTCAAAGGCGGGCTTGGCGCGGCCGGTGGCCACGGAAAAGATGCCGCCGTAGGCCATGAAATATTCGATGGCGGCACGGTTCTCGTCAGAGACGGGGGGCATATCCACGCACTTTTGCAGGGCCTCCTCGGTGTAGACAAGGGTGTTGTCGAAATCGCTGACCAGCAGCAAACCGTTGAATTTACGCATGATTTACGCCTCCGTGCCGCCGTTGGGCTTACTGCCGCCGCTTCTGCGGCGGGGACGATGGCGGCTGCGTTTCTTCTCGCCGCCCGCGGCGCTTTGGCTGTCCCCGGCGGGCTTGACTGCCTTGGGTGCGGGTGCGCCGGTGCTGCCAGCGGCGTTGGCACCGCCGTTTCCGCCGCGGCGTCCGCTTCTGCGGCGGCGATCGCCGCCCTCGCGGCGGGGCTTGCCGCCCTCGGCGGGGATATCGGAACGCGGGGCTTTTTCCGCAGGGGCGGCGGACTTCTCCGCCGTGCGCTTCTCGCCGTCGCCCCGACGGCGGCTGCGGCTGCGGCGGCTGCGCTTCTTTTCACTCTCCGCCGCGGCGTCCGGGTCGAAGTCGCTGAGCAGGGTGATAGTGGGCAGCTCCTCCTCGGCCAGCGGCTCCACATAGCGCTCGGGGCGCTTGTCGGGGACTGCGATGCCGTCGCGGCTGCCCTTGCCGCTCCGCAGGACGCAGACCTCGCAGTTGTGATAGCAGCGGGGACCGTCGGTGCGGTCATCCAGGCGGACGTTCACCGTCTCCTTCAGCACGTTTACGTCGCTGACGTTGCCGGTGCCGTCCGGCGTCAGGACGAAGGAGTCGTTCTTGGGCAGGCGCTTAATGGCATCCTCATAGGCGTCCTGCTCATATTTCAGGCAGCACATCAGCCGGCCGCAGGTACCGGAGATCTTGGTAGGGTTCAGACTCAGGTTCTGGGTCTTGGCCATCTTGATGGACACGGGCAGGAACTCGTCCATGAACTGGGCGCAGCAGAAGGGCCGGCCGCAGATGCCCAGGCCGCCGATCATCTTGGCCTCGTCGCGGACGCCGATCTGCCGCAGCTCGATGCGGGCGCGGAACACGCTGGCCAGGTCCTTGACCAGCTCGCGGAAGTCCACGCGGCCGTCGGCGGTGAAGAAAAACAGGATCTTGCTGCCGTCAAAGCTGCACTCCACCCGCACCAGCTTCATCTCCAGCTTGTGCTGCTGGATCTTCTTTTTGCAGACATCGAAGGCTTCCTTCTCACGGCTGCGGTTGTAGGCGGCGGTGTGTTTGTCGTTGTCGGTGGCGATGCGGAGGACGGACCGCAGGGGTTTGACCACCGCGTCATCGGGCACCTGGTGGTTGCCCGCCGCGCAGTGGGCGAATTCCGGGCCCTGGGCGGTCTCCACGATCACGTCGGTGCCGGCGGGGATCGTGAGCCCCTTGGGGTCGAAGTAGTATTCCTTGCAGCCGCTGCGGAAGCGGACAGAGATCACATCGGTCATAAAAGTTCCTCCCATTTCACGGCGAGGGCGCCCAATATCTGGCCCACGCCCGCATTTTGGTCACATTGTTCGGCAAAGCGCTGACTGGCCGCGCACAGTCCCAGCAGCTGCCGCGCCGTCAGCCTGTCCGCCAGCAGAAGGGCTGCCTCCGCACAGGCGGGGTCCGGCCGCGCCTTGCCCTGCTGCACCAGCAGGGCTTCGGCCGCGGCGCGCCACAGCTCCTCCAGCTGGGCCTGCAGCGTCTCGCGCTTCAGGGACTGCTCGCGGGAGAGCAGCGCCGTGGTCACCGGCAGCAGACGCCCGGAGGCAAACGCACGGCACAGCTCCGCGGTACCGTCGCTGAGGGGCGCGTCTTCCCCGTCGTATTTCAGCAGAGCACAGCGGGAACGGACGGTCTCCAGCAGGGCGGCGGGAGCGTCGGCGCAGAAGATGAAAGCGGCATAGGGCGGTCCCTCCTCCACCACCTTCAGCAGGACATCCTGATCCCGCTGGTTCAGCTGGCGGCAGTCAGAGACGACGTATACCTTGCGCCGGGCCTCGTTGGGGCGGATGTACACATCCTTACGCAGGGCGCGGACTGCCTCCACCGTCAGCTCTTTGTGCTCTGTATCCAGCACGGGGATCACGTCCGGGTGGATGCCCTCCAGTACCTTGCGGCAGTGGCGGCAGCGCAGGCAGGGCCTGTCCGTCCCCTCGCAGACGTGGGCGGCGGCGAGAAACCGGGCAGCGGCGGTCAGGTCACCCCGGCCCGTCAGGATGACCGCGTGGCTGAGACGGTCCTCCCCGGCGGCGCGGCGCACGGTGCGGGTGAATATGCTGTTTTCTTGGGGCAGCTGGACCATGCGCGTACCTCCCGGTAAAGTGCCTACTAATTCAATATAATAGTATACCACAGGAGTGGGGGAATAGGCAAGACACAAAATCTTCCCTCCGTTCCGCCGGGAGAAGCGCGCCGGGACGGCGGCTTTGTGGGTGCTGCGCCAAAAAGGACGGAAAATAGAGGAAACGGAAATGTGTTATCGGTTTACGGCGAGTGTCCGCAGAGGAAACAACATTTTTTGTAAAAATATCCGCGACAGGGTTGCTTTTAAAAAAAAATATGACTATAATAAATTGTTCTCAATGTTTGGTACAACTATTTAATATACGGAGGAACTGCAATGAGCAAGAAGTATTGTTACCTGTTCACCGAAGGCAACGCCAAGATGCGTGAGCTGTTGGGCGGCAAGGGTGCGAACCTGGCGGAGATGACCAATATCGGTCTGCCCGTGCCCCAGGGCTTTACCATCACCACCGAGGCCTGCACTCAGTATTACGAGGACGGCCGCCAGATCAACGGCGAGATCATGGCGGAGATCATGGAGTATATCGAGAAGATGGAGAAGATCACCGGCAAGAAGTTCGGCGATCTGGAAAATCCCCTGCTGGTATCCGTGCGCTCCGGCGCCCGCGCCTCCATGCCCGGCATGATGGACACCATTCTGAACCTGGGTCTGAATGAGGACGTGGTGGACGTGATCGCCAAGAAGTCCAACAACCCCCGCTGGGCGTGGGATTGCTATCGCCGCTTTATCCAGATGTATTCCGATGTGGTCATGGAGGTCGGCAAGAAGTACTTTGAGCAGCTGATCGATGCCATGAAGGAGAAGAAGGGCGTGACCCAGGACGTGGAGCTGTCCGCCGAGGATCTGAAGGAGCTGGCCATGCAGTTCAAGGCCGAGTACAAGTCCAAGATCGGCAGTGACTTCCCCACCGATCCCAAGGAGCAGCTGATCGGCGCCATCAAGGCCGTGTTCCGCAGCTGGGACAACCCCCGCGCCAATGTCTATCGCCGCGACAACGACATCCCCTATTCCTGGGGCACCGCCGTCAACGTGCAGTCCATGGCCTTCGGCAACATGGGCGACGACTGCGGCACCGGCGTGGCATTCACCCGTGACCCCGCCACCGGCGAGAAGAAGCTGATGGGCGAGTTCCTGACCAATGCCCAGGGCGAGGACGTGGTGGCCGGCGTGCGTACCCCCATGCCCATTGCCGAGATGGCTGAGAAGTTCCCCGAGGCCTATGACGAGTTCGTGAAGGTCTGCAATATCCTGGAGGACCACTATCGCGATATGCAGGATATGGAGTTCACCGTGGAGCACGGCAAGCTGTACATGCTGCAGTGCCGCAACGGCAAGCGCACCGCTCCCGCCGCTCTGAAGATCGCCTGCGACCTGGTGGACGAGGGCATGATCTCCGAGCAGCAGGCCGTGGCCATGATCGACCCCCGCAACCTGGATACCCTGCTGCATCCCCAGTTCGACCCCAAGGCGTTGAAGGCCACCGAGCCGGTGGGCAAGGCACTGCCCGCCTCCCCCGGCGCTGCCTGCGGCAAGATCGTGTTCAACGCCGAGGACGCCAAGGAGTGGGCTGCCCGGGGCGAGAAGGTGGTTCTGGTTCGTCTGGAGACCTCTCCCGAGGACATCGAGGGCATGAAGGCCGCTCAGGGCATCCTGACCGTCCGCGGCGGCATGACCTCCCACGCGGCTGTGGTGGCCCGCGGCATGGGCAAGTGCTGCGTCTCCGGCTGCGGTGCCATCAACATGGACGAGGCCAACAAGCAGTTTACCCTGGCAGGCAAGACCTACCACGAGGGCGACTGGATGAGCCTGGACGGCTCCACCGGTAATATCTACGACGGCGCTATGCCCACCGTGGACGCCAATGTGGGCGGCGATTTCGGCCGCATCATGGCCTGGGCCGACAAGTTCCGCCGGCTGAAGGTCCGCACCAATGCCGACACCCCCGCCGACGCCGCCCGCGCCCGCTCTCTGGGCGCCCAGGGTATCGGCCTGTGCCGCACTGAGCATATGTTCTTCGACGGCGACCGTATCGCCGCCATCCGCGAGATGATCTGCTCCGACACCAAGGAGCAGCGCGAGAAGGCTCTGGCCAAGCTGCTGCCCATGCAGCAGGGTGACTTTGAGGGCATCTACGAGGCCATGGAGGGCTGCCCCGTCACCATCCGCTTCCTGGATCCCCCTCTGCACGAGTTCGTTCCCACCGAGGAGGCGGACATCGAGCTGCTGGCCAAGGATATGGGCAAGACCGTAGCCGACATCAAGGCCATCATCGCCTCCCTGCATGAGTTCAACCCCATGATGGGCCACCGCGGCTGCCGTCTGGCCGTCACCTTCCCGGAGATCGCCGTTATGCAGACCCGTGCCGTCATCCGCGCTGCCATCAACGTCCAGAAGAAGCACCCCGACTGGAATATGGTGCCTGAGATCATGATCCCCCTGGTGGGCGAGGTCAAGGAGCTGAAGTTCGTCAAGGACGTGGTGGTCAAGACTGCTGACGAGGAGTTGGCTGCTGCCGGTATGAATATGAAGTACCTGGTGGGCACCATGATCGAGATCCCCCGCGCTGCGCTGACCGCTGATGCCATCGCCACCGAGGCGGAGTTCTTCTCTTTCGGTACCAACGACCTGACTCAGATGACCTTTGGCTTCAGCCGTGACGATGCCGGCAAGTTCCTGCCCGCCTACTACGACAACAAGATCTACGAGAGCGATCCGTTCGCCCGGCTGGATCAGGTGGGCGTGGGCAAGCTGGTGGAGATGGCCTGCAAGCTGGGCCGCGCCACCCGCCCCGACATCCATCTGGGCATCTGCGGCGAGCACGGCGGCGACCCCTCCAGCGTGGAGTTCTGCCACCGCGTGGGTCTGGACTATGTGTCCTGCTCCCCCTTCCGCGTGCCCATCGCCCGTCTGGCCGCCGCACAGGCCGCCATCAAGGACGCCAAGTAAGGGCTCGATTTCCCGCATAATCATAATACCAAGCGCCCGGCTATCAGCCGGGCGCTTGTGTTTTTGGTGGAAGCATGGTAAAATATAACAATAGATCAACAAAAGCAGACAAACGGGGTCGTATTATTTGCTGGAGGGATCGTATGGAAAGACGAGGGGATAAGGTCGATATTGTGCAAAGGGTGTCCTGCTGGATATCGGACATGGCGTTTGCCAGGTTTAAGAGCTTTAGTGATCGTGTGCTGGGAATACAGATCGATGAGATTCCGACTGTGGAGAGCATCCTTATGCGGCAGAATTTTTCGGTCGTATTTTATGCAGCCATTCTGTTTATACTGACCAACGGGATCTACCTGGTCAAGAACATCGCGGCGCGCTCGATGATCCCCATTGACATGGTGCCGCTTTACATGATGATCGGCGGCTCGCTGGCGATGCTGGTGTTTACGATCGCCTATAAAAAGCGTGGAGGAGAATACGATGCGCCGCCGGCGCGGTTTGCGCTGCTGGCCTACTATGGGGTGGTGATCGCCAGCGTTACCGTCTTTATGGTCTCCTGCAACTTTCACCGGGTCGGGTTGTCCATCTCCATGTGCTATCTGTTTGCGATCATGATCGCGCCCACATACCGCCGTGTGGATACCGTGGCGGTATGTGTTCTGATATTGATCAGCTGGTGGCTGCCCGGACAGCTTCCCTACGCGGAGAACTATGATCTGTTCAAGCATTTCCTGCTGCGATTTTCCATCATTGTAGGTTTTATCGTGCTGCGGTCCATCTTCCTTCGGCAGTCTGCCAACGAACGGCACATCAAGGAAATGGGTCACGCTTTCATCAAGCTGGCCTACAACGACGTGATGACGGAAACACTGAATAAAAAGGCGATGGAGACGTATGGCACGTTCATTGCCGATAAAACCGCGCCGGAACGGGTCAGCGTCATTATTTTTGACGTGGATGATTTCAAATCGTACAACGACAACTACTCCCACATGAAGGGCGACGAAGCGCTGCGGCGTGTGGCCGGAAGCGTGGTCGGGGTGTTGGCGGCGGCTGACCGGTATCTCTTCCGCTTTGGGGGCGAGGAGTTCGTGGCGATCCTGCCGGGTATCGGTGAGGAGGAGGCCCGCCGTATCGCCGGTGCGCTTCTTGACGCGGTGCGCGCCGCGGCTGTTCCAAGAGAGGACCTGCCGGACCGGCACATTGTTACGGCCTCTTTCGGTGTTGCGTGCGGGACAGGCCGGGAATTGAAGGACTTTTCACTCATCGCAAAGGCGGACAGGCAGCTGTATATCTGCAAAAACAACGGAAAGAACTGTGTGGCGGCCAGCGGCGCCATATACAGATGAGGTACGCAGGCGCCCGGCTATCGGCCGGGCGCTTGTGTTTTGCGGGAAAATATGATAGGATGACAATACAAAGAAGCGGGGGAATATGATAGGATGACAGCACAAAGAAGCAGCAAAACATGATAGAATGACATTACAAAGAGGCGGAAAAACTGATAGGATGACAGGACAAGGAAGCAACAAAACATGATCGGATGGCGATACAAAAAAGTAACGGAGGGGATACTGCTATGTACGAACTGATACAGCTTACCGAGAGGACGTATTACATCAAGAGCCCCACCAACATCGGCCTCTTTCGGCAGGATGAGAAAAACGTCTGCCTGATCGACAGCGGCAACGACAAGGACGCGGGGCGGAGGATACGGCAGGTGCTGGACGCCAACGGCTGGCAGCTGACGGCGATCTACAACACCCACGCCAACGCCGACCACATCGGCGGGAACCGGTATTTGCAGGGACAGACGGGCTGCAGGATCTACGCGCCGGGAATCGACTGCGCGTTTACCCGGCACCCGGTGCTGGAGCCGTCGTTTCTCTACGGCGGATATCCGCCCAAGGACCTGCGGCACAAGTTTCTGCTGGCACAGGAGAGCGACGCGGCGGAGCTGACGGCGGACAAGCTGCCGGAGGGCTTTGCGTCTATCCCCCTGCCTGGGCACTTTTTCGACATGGTAGGCTTTCGGACGCCGGACGACGTGGTGTTTCTGGCGGACTGCCTGTCCAGCCGGGAGATACTGGACAAGTACCAGATCGGCTTTATTTACGACGTGGCCGGGTACCTGAAAACGCTGGAGCAGGTGCAGGCCATGACGGCGAAGGTATTTGTGCCCGCGCACACGGAGGTGACGGAGGACATCGCCGATCTGGCGCAGTACAATATCCGAAAGGTGCATGAGATCGCGGAGAGGATCGTGGACCTCTGCGCTGTGCCCCGCGGCTTTGAGGACATCCTGCAGCAGCTGTTTGCCGCCTACGGGCTGACCATGAGCTTTGAGCAGTATGTGCTGGTGGGCAGCACGGTGCGGTCCTATCTGGCGTGGCTGAAGGACACGGGGCGGCTGACAGCCCTGTTCGAGGACGGCTGGATGCGCTGGGCGCGGGTGTGAGCGCTAACGGAATACGAAAAAAACAAGCGCCCGGCTTAGGCCGCCTGGCATAAGAAAACATACGCCGCAAAAGGCGCGTTTCGCGCAGCCCCATCGTTGCGCCGCCTTGACAGACATCCAGTATGCCTGCGGCGGCGCGCCTCGGCTCTGCACAAAACGCGCTCTTTTTCGGTGCGAAGCAGTTTTGCCAAAGTAAATTCGAGCTGAAATTGGCTGCAAAAACGCCCGCATGCTGACGCATGTGGGCGTTTTTGCGGTCGATTTCAGCCGGATAGACACAGGCAAAACCGTGTGTTTTCTTGTGTCAGGCGGCCTTTCTGCCGGGCGCTTGTTTTGCGGCGCGTGCCGCAGGGGGGAAGAAATTTGTGAGAGAGGGATGTGTCAGTTAGTTGTACTTCTCCAGGTACTTGCCGAACTCCTCCAGGCCGGCCTTCAGCACCTGAGGATCGCGGAAGGCACCGTAGCCCACGCGGATGGTCTTGGGCATATCGAAGTAGTCGCCGGGGACCACCAGGATCTGCTCGGTGGCCATGGCGTCCTTGGCCAGGGTCTCGGAGTCCACGTCGTAGTCATAGTCGATCAGGCAGGTGGTGCCCATGGCCTTGGCACGCAGGTGCAGGTGGGGCTGGGAGGCCACCCAGTCCTCCACGATCTTGCGGTTGGGCTCCAGAATGGAACGGGCGCGGGCCCACAGGGCCTGGTAATGCTCCAGCGCGATGGAGGCGATGATCTCGTCCCAGATGCCGCAGCAAATGGTGTTGTAGGAACGGCGGGTCTTCATGACCTCGTACATCTCGTGGTCGCGGCAGACGATCCAGCCGATACGGGTGCCGGCCATGGAGTACATCTTGGACATACTGCTGATGGAGATGGCCTTGTGGTAGCCGTAGTCCAGAATGGAGGGCATATAGTTCTCGTCCAGTCCGCGATAGACCTCGTCGCAGAGGATCCAGGCGTCGTGCTTGGCGGCGATGTCCACGATCTTACGCAGGCCCTCGTCGTACAGGGTCACGCCGATGGGGTTGTTGGGGTTGGTCAGGACGATCATCTTGGTGTTGTCGTCGCAGGCCTTGTCCAGGGCGTCGAAATCCAGCTGATAGTTATCCTCGGCCTTCAGCTGGACCACGCGGGTCTCGATGCCGCTGCCCTTGGGGATATCGTAATGCTGCTGATAGGAGGGCTTGATCACCACGCAGTTGTCACCCGGCTCCAGCACGCTCATCAGCACCAGGTCATTGGCGCCGGTGCCGCCGTGGGTGATCATGACTTCCTCGGGCTTCACGTTGCCCTTGGGGTAAATGCCGGCCACCGCCGCCTTGATCCGGGGGGAGCCGGTGGCGTCGCCGTGGTGATAATGCAGGCTCATGGTACGCATTTCGTTCAGGAAAGCGTCCAGATCCTCGCCGGTCAGGTCAAACAGCTCGTCCATACGAAGGGCGCTGACGCAGCTGCTGCCCAGATTGATACGGGCGAGAGAGTCCATGGGATTCAGCCACTCTTCCACACCAAACCATGCCAGTTTCATTTTATTGTCCTCCTCATTTCGTCTGTTTTGTAGGGTAAGCGGATATATCCCGCAGGGTTACAGGTCGGCCTGCAAGCCCACGCCCTCGGCCAGTGCGCGGTCGATGGCTACCTTGGCGGCGGCCAGATCCAGAATGTACAGGCCGGTGGCGTCGAAGATGGTGGTCTGCGTGTCGCTGGTGCGGCCGGGGACCTTGCCGTCGATGAGGTCACCGATCTCGCCGGTGATGTCGTCGGCACTGATGACGCCCTGCTTGATGGGCAGCTCCATCTCGCCCACGCGGATGCACTGGGCGCGGTCGTCGGCGTAGAAGGCGGCGCCCTGGAAGATGGTGCTCTCGATCTCCTGCTTGGATTCCATGTCGGAGCCCAGGCAGCTCAGATGGGTGCCGGGCTTCAGCCACGCCTTCTGGATGATGGGCTTGCGGGAGGGCGTGACGGTGATGATGGCGTCACTGTCGCCCACGGCGGCGGCCAGATCCAGCGCCGGCAGGAACTCCACGCCGGAGGCGTCGATGCCGAAGTCATCGGAGAGCTGCTGGGCAATGTGGGCGGCGAACTGCACCGCGTTGTCGGGGAACATGGGGTCGGCGATGTAGACCTTATCGATGGCCGGACGCAGCAGCAGCGTGGCGGCGATCTGGAAGGGGGCCTGCTTGCCGGCACCCAGGATGAACAGGTGTCTGGCATCCTTACGGGCCAGCAGGTCCACGCCCAGCGCGCCGGCGGCGCCGGTACGCATACAGGTGACGTAGGAGGCGTCCATGACGCTGACGGGAATACCGGTGTTGGAGTCGTAGACCATCATGATGCCGTTGAAGGGCGGCAGGCCCTTTTCCCGGTTCTCGGGAAAGTTGTTCAGCATCTTCAGGCCGTGGAGCTGTACGCCCTTGATATAGCCGGAACGGATGTCCATGGCGGCGTGCTCGTCCACGAATTCATAGTTGACCAGCGGCCAGATCACGGACTTGCCCTGGGATTTCAGACGATAGACCTCGCGCACCTCCTGGATGACTTCCTTCATGGAGATGACCTGCTTGACCTGCTCGCGGTTCAAAATCAAAACGCTCATATACATCCCTGCCCTTTCGTTTTTTCGGGAGGGCGGAGAGGGGCCGCGCCGGCCGTGCTCCGCCTCAGTTTGATGTCATTGTAACCGGGAGATGTTGCGCCGCGCGTGGGAAAAGCGTTGAATTTCCGTTGTTACTAAACATTTTAGCAAATTGTGCCGCGCTTTACAACCAACGATTTGGTACATTTGCCGCCGGGGACACAGCGCCACTGGACAGACGGCCCGCCCTGGTGTACAATACGGCCATAACACAACACGGCTTTCAACAGGAGGACGGGACGCTATGTACGCGGATATCATCATTAAAAACGGGCGCTGCGTGACCATGTGCGGCGACGGCGGGGCCGACTGGGTGGCCGCGGCGGGGAAAATGATCTGCGCCGCGGGACGCGGCGATGATTGGCAGAAGCTGGTGCGCCCCGGCACGCAGGTCATCGACGCCAGAGGCGGCACGGTGCTGCCGGGGTTTATCGACAACCACTTCCATGTGATGCAGACCGCTGTGAACATGATGAGCGTGGATCTGGGCGGCGCGCGGTCCCACCGGGAGCTGGGCGAGATGCTGGCCGCCGCCGAAAAGCGGGAGGGCGCGGTGCTGGGCTGCCAGGTGGAGGAGTCGCAGTTCGAGGAAAAGCGTTTTCCGGACCGGTATGTGCTGGACAGGTATTGCAGCGACAGTCCGGTGGTGCTGTTTTCCAAGGAGTACCACGTCAGCATGCTGAACACCCACGCCCTGCTGTATTACAAGGTTCCCTTCTCCCTGGAGGGCGTGGAGCTGGACGGCAGCGGCCTGCCTACGGGCATTTTCCGGCGGAACGCCAACTATGTGCTGCGCTCCAATGTGCTGCGGAGCCTGCCGGACGAGTTCCGCATGGAGGCCATCCATCTGGCCATGTCCCGGCTGCTGGAAAACGGCATCACCACCGTGGCGGCCATCGAGGGCGGCTGGCTGTTCGACGACCGGGACGCGGAGTTCATCTACGCCCACAGCGGCGAGTTTCCGGTGGATATGCCGCTGTTCTACCAGACCATGGACCTGGCGAAGGTCTGGAAGCTGGGACTGCGCCGGGTGGGCGGCAATATTATGGTGGACGGCACCCTGTCCAGCCACAGCGCTGCCCTGTCGGCACCCTACGCAGACCGGCCGGACTACCGGGGACAGATCTTCCTGCCCCAGGATGGACTGGACGAGTTCGTGCAGCAGTGCTACCGGCAGGATATGCAGCTGGCGCTGTACAGCATCGGCGACCGGGCCATCGAGTCCGTGCTGCTGGCCCACGAGAGGGCCATCCGTCAGGGCGGCAGCACCGCCCTGCGCCACCGCATCGAGCACGCCATCATGGCCACGCCGGAGCAGATCGCCCGGGCGGCGGATATGAAGCTGATCTTCTCGGTGCAGCCGGCCTACGCCTATCTGTGGGGCGGCAAGGGCGGTATGTACGAGCGCCGGGTGGGCGAGCGCTATCTGCGATCCAACAACTTTGCCGCCATGTTCGCCGCCGGCGCGGTGGTGTGCGGCGGGTCGGACAGCGACGTGACGGAGCCGCGGCCCATGCTGGGCATCCACGCGGCGGTGAACCGCGCTGTGCCCCAGTGCGCCGTGTCCGTGGAGCAGGCCATCGAGATGTACACCGTCAACGGCGCCTACGCGCTGTTTGAGGACAAGCGCAAGGGAAAGCTGGCGCCGGGATACCTGGCGGATATCGTGGTGCTGGACCGCGACATCCGCGCCGCGCCCGCAGAGCAGCTGGAGCAGACCGACGTGACCGTGACCATCAAGTCCGGGTCGGTGCTGCACAGCCGGCAGTGAGGTGACGGCCATGCTTCAGATCAGACTGTTTGGCAAGCCGCAGGTCATCTGCGACGGCACGGATATCACCCCGGAGCTGGGCAACAAGGGATGCGCCCTGCTGTGTATCCTGTTCCTGCGGGGCGGGGACTACTACGCGCGGGAGAAGCTGGCGGCCTACCTCTGGCCGGACAGCGCCGCCAGCGCTGCCAAGTATAATCTGCGCTATACCCTGTGGAAGATCAAAAAGAGCACCGACATCGGCGAGGGCGGGCGGTCGCTCATCAAGCTGGACCGGGAGTACTGCTGCATCGACCGGGCATACGACTATATCTGCGATCTGCAGACCATCGACGAGATCGACCCGGAGACCCGGTCGGCGGACGAGCTGAAGCGGGCGTGTGACGCCTTCGGCGGCGAGCTGCTGGAGGGGTACTATTTCAACCACTGCGAGGACCTGAATGAGCTGATCCTCAGCCAGCGCATCTATTATGAGAAGCGGAAGAACCGGCTGCTGATGAAGGCGGCGGAGCTGTATGAGCAGCGGGATATGCTGCCGGAGGCCGTGGGCATTCTGGAGCGGGTCATGGAATACGAGCCCTATAACGAGCAGCTGGCCCTGCGGCTGATGACGCTGTATGAGCGCGGCGGCGACCGCAGCCGTGCTATCCGGTTTTTCAACGAGTTCCGCAACCGGCTGGCCTCCAACCTGGAGATCTATCCCGGCAGCGCCATCACGCAGAAATACGCGGAGCTGAAGGCCGCGCCCGCCGCGCCGGAGGAGCCTGCGGCGGCGCGGACCGATGCGCCGGGCCTGCACGTGCAGACCTACTGCCTCCGGGCGGTGCCCTGCTTCTGGATAGCGGACACGGTGGGGAAGCTGCTGGACGCCGTCGGGAACGACGTGCGGCCGGACGACCGGACGCTGCTGCGGGTGCTGGGGGCTATACAGCCCGCTGCGGCGGTGTGTGCCGGCGCGGAGGGCGAGGTCACGGCCGCACCGGCGGCAGTAGCCCAGGCGTTTATCCGGTGGCTCACCGGTCTGGCGGCGCGGCAGCCGCTGGCGGTGCATATCCGCCGCGCCGGGGAGATGGACGACGTCAGCCGCGGTGTGCTGGAGTATCTGCTGGCGGAGTGCCCTGCCGGGTTGACGCTGCTGACAGAGGACGGCTGCACTCTGGTCGATATGCCCAGCGGAAAATGACGGCGGAAAGTGACCGAGATTTGCCGGAATGCCGGATACATCCGAACTTTAAAGCGCGAAAGTGCGTGGCGGAGTGTTTATTCCTGGCAAATATTTTTGGCGGATATGACGGTTGACGGTGGCTCCCTGTTGTGATATCTTACAGAAAACTTCGGGAAAGGAGAACGCCACACATGATGAAGCAGCTGTACAAGGCATACGCATTTAGCTTTTACTTTACCTATGCGGATAAAGTAAGAGTGATTTGTGATGCCCGGAAATGCTGCTGATGAGATGAAATGAGGACGTTCTCCCACGGAGACGCACTGACATCAAAGCCGCCCTATGGATCACAGATCCACAGGGCGGCTTTTTTGCAGCCAAATTTTCAAAAACACCCATCAGGAGGAACCACACCATGAAAAAGAACATCACACGGCGGCTGATGACCGCCCTGCTGGCCGCCGTCATGTGCGTGAGCATGGCCGCCTGCGGCAGCAAGACCGACGACACCAAGACGGACGGCACCGGCGATGCCGACGGCGCCAAGAAGTATACCATCGGCGTGTGCCAGCTGGTGACCCACGACGCACTGGACGCCGCCACCCAGGGCTTCATCGACGCGGTGAAGGACAAGTTGGGCGAGGAGAACGTGACCATTGACGTGCAGAACGCCGCCAACGACCAGAACGTCTGCACCACCATCGTCAACACCTTCGTATCGAAGAAGGTCGACCTGATCATGGCCAACGCCACCCCGGCGCTGCAGGCGGCCTATAACGCCACCGCAGAGATCCCCATTCTGGGTACCTCTGTTACCGAGTACGGCGTGGCGCTGGGTATCGACAACTTCTCCGGCACCGTGGGCGGCAACGTCTCCGGTACCTCCGACCTGGCGCCCCTGACGGAGCAGGCGGACATGATCCTGGAGCTGCTGCCGGAGACCAAGACCGTCGGACTGCTGTACTGCTCGGCGGAGCCCAACTCCGAGTACCAGGTCCAGGTGGTGGAGGAGTACCTGACCGGCAAGGGCATCACCTGCACCCGCTACTCCTTCTCCGACTCCAATGACGTGGCCGCTGTGACCACCAAGGCCGCCGCCGACAGCGACGTGATCTACATTCCCACCGACAACACCGCCGCTTCCTGCACCGAGACCATCGGCAGCATCGTTCTGAACGCCAAGACCCCGGTGGTAGCCGGCGAGAAGGGCATCTGCACCGGCTGCGGCGTGGCTACGCTGTCCATCAGCTACTATGACCTGGGCTACAAGACCGGCGAGATGGCCGCCCAGGTGCTCACCGGCGAGGCGGACATCGCTGAGATGCCCATCCAGTACGCGCCCGCTGCCAAGATGTACAACCCTACCATGTGCGAGGCCCTGGGCATCACTGCCCCAGAGGGCTACGAGGCCATGGAATAAAATTCAGACAGGAAGGTCTGGTGTAGCCACATGACACAGCTATTGAACGCGCTGCCCGGCGCTCTGGCCCAGGGACTGATCTGGGGCGTGATGGCCATCGGCGTATACATTACCTATAAAGTGCTCGATATCGCCGACCTGACCGTGGACGGCTCCATCTGCACCGGCGCGGCGGTGTGCACCATGCTGCTGCTGGGCGGGCAGAGCCCGTGGCTGGCGCTGCTGTGTGCCGTGCTGGCCGGTGTGCTGGCCGGCGCCGTGACAGACCTGCTCCATGTGGGCCTGGGCATCCCGCCCATCCTGGCAGGCATCCTGACCCAGATGGTGCTCTGGTCCGTGAACCTGAAGCTGCTGGGCAAGGCCAACCAGGCGCTGCCCGCCCGCACCACTCCGGTGCTGCTGAGTCAGATGGACGTGGGCGGTGCGCTGCCGGTGCTGCTGGGCTTCTGCGTGGTGCTGGTGGCACTGCTGGTGCTGTTCTTCGGTACGGAGCTGGGCTGTGCCCTGCGGGCCACCGGCTGCAACCCGGTGATGAGCCGGGCCCAGGGCGTGAACACCGGGCTGATGAAGATCATCGGCCTGGCGCTGTCTAACGGCGTGGTGGCCCTGTCCGGTGCGCTGCTGTGCCAGTACCAGGGCTACACCGATGTGAACATGGGCCGCGGCGCCGTGGTCATCGGCCTGGCGGCGGTGGTCATCGGGCAGGCCGTGCTGGGCCGCCGGGGCGGCCGCATGGCCGTGCAGCTGGGCGGCGTGATACTGGGCGCGGTGATCTACTACATCGTGTACCAGGTCATCATCTTCGCCGGCTTCGACACCGACCTTTTGAAAATGTTTTCCGCCGTGGTGGTGGCCGTGTTCCTGGGCGCGCCCCACGTCAAAGCACAACTGAAAGCCCATTCCCGCAGTAAGAAAGGAGACAGCGGCCATGCTGAAAATGAATAACATCACCAAGACCTTCAACAGCGGCACCGTGGACGAGCGCGTGGCGCTGGACCACCTGAGCCTGACGCTGCGGGACGGGGATTTCGTCACCGTCATCGGCGGCAACGGCGCCGGAAAGAGCACCATGCAGAACGCCATCTGCGGCACCTGGCAGCCCGACGAGGGCAGCATCGAGCTGGACGGCGTCAACGTCTCCTCTCTGCCGGAGTACAAGCGCGCCCGCTACCTGGGCCGCGTATACCAGGACCCCATGATGGGCACCTCCGCCGGCATGGAGATCGAGGAGAACCTGGCTCTGGCGGAGCGCCGCGGCCGGCATCACACCCTGCGTCCCGGCATCCGCCGCGGCGAGCGCGAGGACTATCGCCGCCGCCTGCGGGAGCTGGGTCTGGGTCTGGAGGATCGCCTGACCACCAAGGTGGGCACCCTCTCCGGCGGACAGCGTCAGGCGCTGACGCTGCTGATGGCCACCCTGCAGAAGCCCAAGCTGCTGCTGCTGGACGAGCACACCGCGGCGCTGGATCCCCAGACGGCCCAGCGGGTCATGGACATCACGGACCGCCTGGTCCGGGAGAACCACCTGACCGCGCTGATGATCACCCACAATATGCGCGACGCCATCCACTACGGCAACCGCCTGCTGATGCTGCACAACGGGCGGATCGTGCTGGATATCTCCGGCGAGGAGAAGGCCCGGCTGACGGTGCCGGACCTGCTGGCGCTGTTCAGCAAGGTCAGCGGCCAGGAATACGACAACGACCGCGCCCTGCTGGCGTAAACGCGAAGCCGGGGACTGCCCGTGAGGACAGTCCCCGGCTCTCTGCCCTTGACGGGCTGTGCGGCGGATGGTATGATGGTGGACGGAAGCGCCGGGGCCGTTCCGGCGCAGGGGAGGACGCCATGAAGAAGATAGACAACTGCGAGAATTCCACCGTGCTGGTGGCGCTGCTGCTGGCGGGCATCCTGCTGGTCATGGGCGCCTACCGGCTGTTCTCCTGGCTGTGCAGCCGGGGGCTGACGGACACGCTGACCTGGGTGCTGGGCGCGGCGGCGCTGGTGCTGACGGCACTGGGCCTGCTGCTGGCGAGCCGCAGCTTCCGGCGGCTGAAGGAGCTGCATCTGTAAGAGAACACCCCTGACCGGCAGGTCAGGGGTGTTCTTTCTTTACAGCTCGAGGGGCGCCGGCACGGCGTCCGGCGGGATGGGGCAGGTGTACCCGCCCGCTGTCCGCTGCCGGAACTCGGCCTTGGCGGCCTCCAGCAGCGCGGGCTGCTCCAGCAGATCGATGGCGGCGGCGCACAGCACCTTGCCGGCGTGCACGGTGGCCTTATGGGCCATGGGCGTCTTGTTGCAGGACACCACCTGCCAGCTGTGGCAGGGGACGTGGTTGGGCCACACCGCCACATGGATCTGTGCCGTGGGGCACTGATAGCTGACATCACCCACGTCGGTGGAGCCGGCGTTGAAGGCGGGACCCTGATACAGCGGCATCAGGAAGTCGTTGAAGTGGCCGGTCTGCATGGCCTTCACCTTTTCGGCGAAGGCGGGATCGTTCTCCGCGCCCACGCCGCCGGGGACGTCACGCCCCTCGTAGGTGGCGGACAGTGCCTCCATGAAAGCGTGCTCCTCCGCCGTGCAGGGCGGTACGCCCAGCTGGGAGAAGTTGTCGTACAGCACCTTCTCCAGCGCGTGGTTGCACACGGTGTCAGACAGGCCGTCCACGAAGCGGCGCTCGATGGTGGTGTCCGTCATCAGCGCCGCGCCCTGTGCGATCTTGTCCACCCGCTGGTGCAGGGCCATGCAGTCCTTGACGAAGTTGGAACGGATCATGTACAGGACGCTGGCCTGGTGCTGCACCACGTTGGGGCTTACGCCGCCTGCGTCCAGAATGGAGTAGTGCACCCGGGCGTCGCGGGGCATATGCTCCCGCAGGAACTGCACGCCCACATTCATCAGCTCTACCGCGTCCAGCGCGCTGCGGCCCCGCTCCGGCGCGGTGGATGCCTGGGACGCCAGCCCGTGGAACGTGTAGATCATCTGGATGCAGGAGTTGGTGGAGCCGGTAGTCACCTCGCTGCTGTCGCCGGGGTGCCACGTCAGCGCCGCGTCAAGGCCGTACCACAGGCCCTCCCGAGCCATATAGGCCTTGGACGCCACGCCCTCCTCGCCGGGGCAGCCGTACAGGATGACGGTGCCGCTTTTTCCGGTCTGGGTCAGATAGTGCTTCAGGCCGATGGCGGCAGCCATGGCCCCCGCGCCCAGCAGATTGTGGCCGCAGCCGTGGCCGCTGCCGCCCTTCACCAGCTCATGGTACGCGGTGCTGCCCGCCGCCTGCGAAAGGCCGGACAGTGCATCGTACTCCGCCAGCAGGCCAATGACCGGCCCACCGCTGCCGAAGGAGGCGGAGAAGGCGGTGGGGATGCCGCATATGCCTTCCTCCACCTGAAAGCCCTCAGCCTTCAGCACCTTGACGAACAGGGCGGCGGACTTTACCTCCTGCATGGACAGCTCGGCATAGTCCCAGATGGCGTCCGCCACCTCTGCCACCAGTTCCTTCTTCTCGTCAATGGCGGCCAGCGCCGCCTTTTTTGCATCGTTCATTGTCTGCTCCTTTTTCACAGCACCTTCTTCAGGAAATCCTGAAGGCGAGGGCTCTGGGGGTGATCGAAAACATCGGCGGGGGTGCCCTGTTCGGCGATCTTGCCGGCGTCCATGAACAGCACGCGGCTGCCTACCTCTTTGGCGAAGCCCATCTCGTGGGTGACCACCACCATGGTCATGCCGGACTGGGCCAGCTCCTGCATGACCTCCAGCACCTCGCCCACCATCTCCGGGTCCAGGGCGCTGGTGGGCTCGTCGAACAGCATGACCTCCGGCTCCATGGCCAGGGCCCGGACGATGGCCACACGCTGCTTCTGTCCGCCGGACAGCTGGGCGGGGTAATCGTTGGCTCTGTCGGCCAGGCCCACGCGCTGGAGCAGCGCCATGGCCTTCTGCTCGGCCTCCGACTTGGGGACTTTTTTGATCTTGATGGGCGCCATGGTCAGATTCTCCAGCACCGTTTTGTTGGGGAACAGATTGAAGTGCTGGAACACCATGCCCATTTTCTGCCGATGGAGGGGGAGGTCCACCTTCTTGCCGGTGATGTCCACCCCGTCGAAGATGATGGAGCCGGAGGTGGGCGTTTCCAGCAGGTTCAGGCTCCGCAGGAATGTGCTCTTGCCGCCGCCGGAGGGCCCGATCACCGCGATGACGTCGCCCTTGTACACGTCCACCGTGACGCCGTCCAGCGCCTTGACGTCGCCGCCGTTGTAGTATTTCTTCAGGTCCTTGACCTGGATAAGCGTCTGTGCCATCAGATATGCACCTCCCGCTGCTGCTTCCGCTTGCGCCCATAGCCGTTGTTCCGGTCGGCCTTCTTCATTTTTCTTTCAAAGTGGCCGAACACCTTGCTGAGCACGAACGTCATAATGAAGTAGATGACGCCCACGATCACCAGCGGCTCGATGGGCAGGTATGTGGCGCCCTTGACCACCAGGTACTGGGTCATCAGGTCGCCGATGAAGAACGTGGAGCCCAGGGACGTGTCCTTGATGATCATGATAAACTCGTTGCCCAGGGCGGGCAGGATGTTCTTCACTGCCTGGGGCACCACCACGAACCACATGGCCTTGCTCTCGCTGAAGCCAAGGCTCAGCGCTGCCTCCTTCTGCCCCGGATCTACCGCCTGGATGCCGGAACGGATGACCTCGGACACATAGGCCGCGCTGTTGCAGATCAGGGCGATGGCGATGCAGAGGAACTTCTGCTTGTTCAACGCCGGGATCAGCATGGGCAGGCCGAAATAGAAGAAATACAGCTGCAGCAGCATAGGCGTGCCGCGGATGATCTCGATGTAGATGGTGGACAGCCACCGCAGCGGCGGTATCTTCGACATCTTCATCAGTGCCAGTACAGAGGCGAACACCGCGCCGAAGGCCACGGTGATGGCGGCCAGCGCCAGCGTGTACGACACGCCGTCGATGAGGAATTTGTCCCAGTATTTCAGGAACAGCGCGGCCAGCTTTTCAAAGTCAATGAATTTCATGGTGATTTCCTCTTACTGTGTATACGACGGCGGGTACGGCTTTCGTACCCGCCGCCGCGGTGTATATCCGTGTCAGTTCAGTGTCAGCTCCTGTGCGTTCTCGCTCTTGCCCAGCTCTACGGCGTCCTTGTACCAGCCGTCGTAGAGGTTGGCCTCCTTGGCCTGTGCCAGAATGGCGTTCACCGCGTCCAGCAGCTCCGTCTCACCCTTCTGCATCATGATAACGTTGGCGGAGTACTCGGCCTTCACGTCGAATTCCCAGGTGCAGATGACCAGATCGGGGTTGGCGTCCACAATCATCTCCGCGTTGCCGTAGGCCACGGCCAGCGCCTCGATGTTGCCGCTCTTGAGCTCCATGACGCCCACGGTGATGTCGCCGATGGAGATGGGATTGGCGTCCGTCAGCTGCTCCGTCACCAGCTGCATCTGCAGGGAGGCGTTCTGCGCGCCCACGTCCTGACCGGCCAGATCCTCGGGGGAGGTGTACTTATCCGCGTTTTCCTTCTTGATGAGCAGAGCCTGTCTCGTCTCGTTTTCACCGGCGTAGTAGTAATCGCTGAGCTCATAGTTCTGGGCTCTGTCCTCCGTCCAGGAGTAGCCGGAGATGCTCATGGGAACGGAGCCGGTGTACACGGCGGTCTGGCTGGCGTCGAAGCCCATAGGCTCGATGGCCAACTCCACGCCCAGGTTCTCGGCGATGTACTTGGCCAGCGTGATGTCAAAGCCCACATACTGGTCCTGACCGGTCTTGGAGGAGTCCACGAACTCCATGGGGGAGAAGTCGGGGCTGAGGGCCACGGTCAGCACGCCATCGGCCTTGATCTTTTCCAGCGCGTTGGCCGGCTCGGTCACGGTGTCGTCGTCGGTCTTGTCGTCGGTCGTCGTATCAGCCTTGCTGCCGCAGGCTACCAGAGAAAGCGCCATCATCAGCGCCAGAAGCAAAGAAACAAACTTTTTCATGGTCGTATATCCTTCCGTATATGGTGAATATTTATTCATGTATAAAATGTATGTGGTCGGGAGAGCTCATGCCGCGCGGTGCAGGCGGTGCGCCTGTCGTCGTCGCGGCAGTGCCATCGTGCCAACTCCTTTGCTGTGGTGATTTTTCATGGGCCGTACCGCCTTTCCAGTGTGCGTTTTCCGGGGATGGGCTTGCCGCCGTCCGGTGCATCTCTCTCGTTGATGTTGCATAATTTACCACCACAGTCCGGGAATGTCAAGGCAAATTTGAATATTTATTCGCAGAATATGCGAATTTGGTGAATATACTTACAGCATCGGCTAAAGCGGCGGGTCATTTGCATCAAAATGACGGGATCCGCCAGCAAAAAAAGAGCACCGCCTTTAGGCCGCCTGGCATAAGAAAACATACGCCGCAAAAGGCGCGTTTCGCGCAGCCCCATCGTTGCGCCGCCTTGACAGACATCCAGTATGCCTGCGGCGGCGCGCCTCGGTTCTGCACAAAACGCGCTCTTTTTCGGTGCGAAGCAGTTTTGCCAAAGTAAATTCGAGCTGAAATTGGCTGCAAAAACGCCCGCATGCTGACGCATGTGGGCGTTTTTGCGGTCGATTTCAGCCGGATAGACACAGGCAAAACCGTGTGTTTTCTTGTGTCAGGCGGCCTTTCGGCGGTGCTCTCTCGTGTTGTGTATGTGAATTACTCCTCCGTCTCGATCAGGCCGTAGCCGCCGTTGTTGCGGTGGTACACCACGCACACGGCGTTCGTCTCGATATTGCGGAACACATAGAAGGAGTGCCCCAGCAGGTTCATCTGCAGAACGGCCTCGTCGGTGGTCATGGGCTTGACAGAGAAGCGCTTGGTGCGGATGATGTCGAAGTCGTTGTCCTCCACCACGTCGAATTCGGCGGGCACGGTGGACACCAGCGCGTCGGGCCGCAGGTTCTTGGCCAGGCGGGTCTTGTTCTTGCGGATGCGGCGGTCGATGAAGCTGACGGCCTCGTCGATGGCGCTGCGCATATCGCCGTCGGGGTCCTCGGTCTGGGCGCGGAACAGCGTGCCGTTGGCGGCGCGGATGGTCAGCTCCACCACACAGCGGTTTTTCTTCTCCACAGCAAAGGTCACAAAGGCGTCTGCCTCCTCCGGAAAATACTTGTCCAGCTTACTGATCTTTTTCTCGGCGTATTCCTTGATGGAGTCGTTGAGAGAGATCTTCTTGCAGGCGAATGTGAACTTCATAGTGTTTGCTCCTTTCCGTAACGGGTAACGGTGCAAGGGTCAGGGAGTGGTTTCCCCTTATCCTTAACTAATTATAGCAAATATGTCTTGCGTTGAAAAGAGGGTTTGGAAGAATTTGTGAAATGTTCACAAAAAATTCGTGGAACGGTCAAATTCGACAGCCTTCGACTTTTTCCGCCAAAATGCGGCAAAAGCTCCTATTTACAAGCGCTTCGCCCCGGTGTACTATACGGTTCGGAGGCTTTCCAATATCCCACCCGCTTGCGCCGTCCCTTCCGGGGGCGGCGTCTTTTTGTCTATGACCCCGCCGTCCTTGTATTTCCCCGCCGGGTGTGCTATACTGTCCACGATATTTCAACTTCGCCCCCACCGGGGGCAGGGAGGTCCTCTTGGAAAGAACACAGGTACAGATCCCCGCCGCGCAGCTGGACCGCCAGCGGGATTTTGAAGCAAAGCTGAAGGAGATGCACGCCGACCGGCCCCTCCGCGCGCTGGTGGATACCTTCGGCTGCCAGCAGAACGTGGCCGACAGCCAGTATATCATGGGTATGCTCCGGGCTATGGGGTGCTCGTTCACCGACGATCCGGCCCAGGCGGACGTGGTGGTGCTGAACACCTGCGCCATCCGCGACCACGCGGAGAAGCGGGTGTACGGCAATCTGGGTGCGCTGACCCACACGAAGAAGGCCAACCCGGCGCAGGTGATCTGCCTGTGTGGCTGCATGGCGCAGCGGCCGGAGGTGGCCGAGAAGGTGCGCCAGTCCTACCGCCATGTGGATCTGGTGTTCGGCCCGCAGGCCCTGTGGAAGTTCCCCGAGCTGCTGTATCAGGTCTATACCCAGCGGCGGCGGGTGTTCTCCGTGGAGGATGAGCATGGCGCCATCGCCGAGGGTATGCCCGTGGTCCGCGAGGGCCGCACCCGCGCGTGGGTGTCCATCATGTACGGCTGCAACAACTTCTGCTCCTACTGCATCGTGCCCTACGTCCGCGGCCGGGAACGCAGCCGCGACCCGGAGAGGATCATCGACGAGGTGCGGGAGCTGGTGGCCGACGGCTTCCGGGAGATCACCCTGCTGGGGCAGAACGTCAACTCCTACGGCAAGGATCTGGGCACCGGCTATGACTTCGCCGATCTGCTGACCGACCTGGACAAGATCGAGGGCGACTATCTCCTGCGCTTCATGTCCTCCCAGCCCAAGGACGCCAGCTACAAGCTGTTCGACGTGATGGCCGCCAGCCGCCATGTGGCCAAGCAGCTGCACCTGCCGGTGCAGTCCGGCTGCGACCGGGTGCTCCGCGCCATGAACCGCCCCTACGATGTGGCCAAATACCTGGACCTGATCACCTATGCCCGCAGGGTCATGCCCGACCTGGTGCTGACCAGCGACGTGATCATCGGCTTCCCCGGTGAGACGGAGAGCGAGGCCATGGAGACGGTGGCCCTGGTGGAGAAGGTCCGCTTCGACGCCCTGTTTACGTTTATCTTCTCCCCCCGCCCCGGCACCCCGGCGGCGAAGATGGAGGACCCCGTCCCCCGTGAGGAGAAGCAGCGGTGGTTTGACCGGCTCTGCGCCGTGCAGAACGGCATCTCCGAGGAGCTGCACCGCCAGTATGTGGGGCAGACGCTGCGCTGTCTGGTGGACGGCGAGAGCGACGACGCCCGCTGGCCCCTGACGGCCCGTACCGCCGGCGGCCGCCTGGTCCACTGCACCGGCGACCGGGCTGATCTGGGCGAATACCGGGATGTAAAGATCACCGACAGCAATACCTGGGCGCTGTTCGGCGCGATCGAATAGAGCAAAAAAAGAAACCGCCGCAGGCGGTTTCTTTTTTTGTCAATCGCTGTCCAGCTTGAGGACGGCCATGAAGGCTTCAGTAGGCACCTGGACGGTGCCGAGGTTCCGCATCTTCTTCTTGCCCGCCCCATGAAATGCGGATACATTTCATGGGGACCCCTTCAGGACATGACATCCTCGGCGGAAATGAATTCCGCCTGCGGCAAGGTTTTGCTTCGCAAAACGCTTGTAACGCCGCACCGGCGGCGGTGAGGGCAAGAAGATCAATCGCTGTCCAGCTT
>CEAA01005199.1_pt1 | contig 33054 bp, 30 predicted proteins | sample 557551 | NCBI WGS metagenome assembly CEAA01 (sample SAMEA3182115, study PRJEB8094) | gut metagenome | biome: human; feature: gut; material: Stool; isolation source: human stools | place: Canada | collected 2013-06-11
AAGGAAGGCGCTGCGCCTTGCGCACCGCTTTGTGGTATAATAACCTCACGGCGTTCTCCAAAGCCTTGCAGTGCAAGGCTTTGGACGCCTGAGAGAACATTGTTCCACTCCGAAACGGGCAAAGCCGTTTCGGGCTAAGGAAGGCGCTGCGCCTTGCGCACCGCTTTGTGGTATAATAACCTCACGGCGTTCTCCAAAGCCTTGCAGTGCAAGGCTTTGGACGCCTGAGAGAACATTGTTCCACTCCGAAACGGGCAAAGCCGTTTCGGGCTAAGGAAGGCGCTGCGCCTTGCGCACCGCTTTGTGGTATAATAACCTCACGGCGTGAGCCGAAGTCTTGCTGTGCAAGCCTTCGGACGCCTGAGAGAACATTGTTCCCACAATTTGGGGCTGGCGTCCCCGCGGCTGCGCCGCTCCTACGCTCCGCGCAGTAAAATTGTGGTATAATGAAAGCGATATGCCGGCCTGAGCCGGCGAAAGGGGGAAATCGTGTTGTCCATAGAAAAAAGAGCGTTCGGCATCCTGCCGGACGGAACGGCGGTGGAGCAATACCGCCTGACGGCGTCCGGCGGCCTCAAAGTGTCCGTTCTCACCTACGGCGCCACCCTGCAGGCGGTGAAGTTCGCCGGCAAAGACGTCATTCTGGGCTACGACCGGCTGGAGGATTACATAAACGCCAAAGGCTCCTACCAGGGGGCCACCGTCGGCCGGTACGCCAACCGCATCGCCGGCGGCACCTTCGCGCTGGACGGCCGCACCTACGACGTGGGCTGCAACGAGACGGGCCGCGGCCACCTGCACGGGGGTGTCCATGGCTTTGACAAAAAAGTCTGGGAAGCGGCCGTCCTCGACGAGGGAGACGAGCCCCGCCTGCGCCTGTCCGCCGTGTCGGAGGACGGGGAGGAAGGGTATCCCGGCCGCCTGACCGTTTCCGTCACCCTGACCGTCACCGCCGACAATACCCTGCGCCTGTCCTACGAGGCGGCAAGCGACAAGGATACGGTGCTCAACCTGACCAACCACGCCTACTTCAACCTAAACGGCTACGACGGCGGCGACGTGCTGGATACCGTTCTGACCATCCACGCCGACGCCATCACGCCGGTGGACGATCGGCTGATCCCTACCGGCGAGCTACTTCCGGTGAAGGGAACACCCTTCGATTTCCGGAAGGGGCAGACCATCGGCGCGGCCCTGGCCGCCTCCCATCCCCAGCTGAAAATCGGCGGGGGCGTGGATCACAACTTCGTGCTGGGCGACAACCGGCGCCTGCGCCACGCCGTGCACGCGGTCAGCCCCCGCAGCGGCCTGGCCGTGGACTGCTGGACCGATCTGCCCGGCGTGCAGGTGTATACCGCCAACTTCCTCGGGGAGGACGCGGGCAAGGGAGGGATCAACCTCTACCGACACCAAGGCTTCTGCATGGAAACCCAGTTTTTCCCCGATAGCCCCAATCATCCGGAATTTCCCTCCACCCGGCTGAAAGCGAGAGAGGCCTTCCATTCCGTGACGGAATACCGCTTTACCAAGACCTGACGGGACAAAGCCCGCAGGGTTACGAACAGCCGCCGGATTTTTCCGGCGGCTGTTCGGCGCGTTTATTCAGTATAGCACGGAGGCCCGTGTGGATCAAGCCCCACCGTCGAATACGGTCGATCTCAAACGGCAAAAAGCTCCCTGCTGGACGCAGGGAGCTTTTCCGTTTACATGGAATAAATTCGGCCGGCGTCGAGAATCTCGATGTTTGCGGCTTGCAGAGCCGCCACCGCTTTGTCCGTATCTTCCTGCGTGAAGCGGAGGATGACACAGGCCCGCCCTTCGTCGCGGGAGATGAACGCGTACATGTATTCGACCCCCACCCCGGCGGCGGCCAAGGCCTTCATCGCGGCAGCGAACCCGCCCGGCTCGTCCGGGATCCCGATGGCCAGCACGCTGGTCAGCGAAACCGTCAGCCCCGCCTCCTTGAGCGCTGTTTCCGCCTCGAAGGGCTTATCCACAATAATCCGCAGAATGCCGAAATTGGTGGTGTCCGCGATGGACAGGGCGCGGATATCGATGCCTGCGCCGGCAAGAACCGCCGTGATTTCCGCCAGCCGTCCCGACTTATTCTCAACAAAAACCGAAAGCTGTTTGATAAACATAAGCCACAACCTTTCTCACGCTGTTTATCGCCTGGTTTCGGGAATCCCCTATGGGTATAGTATATCCTCAAACGCCGGAATTTGCAAGCCGCTTACAGCGCCCGGTTGTCGATCACCCGCTTGGCCTTGCCTTCGGAACGGGGCAGTGCGCCCGGCTCCACCAGACGAACCTTGGCGTGTACGTTCAGCGTGCTTTGCAGCGCGCCTTCGATGCGGTGCTCCACCGATTCCAGATCCCGCACCGTGTCCGAGAAGAGGGCGGCGTTCATCTCCACCTGAACTTCCATAGTGTCCAGATTGTTCTTCCGATCCACCAGAATGAGATAGTTGGGATCCATCCCCAGCTCCAGCAGCACATGCTCCACCTGGGAGGGGAACACGTTGACGCCCCGGATGATGAGCATATCGTCGCTGCGGCCCCGGGGCTTGGACATCCGCACCGTCGTCCGCCCACAGGCGCAGGGAGCGCGGTGCAGGGCGCAAATGTCCCGGGTGCGGTAGCGTACAAGAGGCAGGGCCTCCTTGCCGATGCAGGTGAACACCAGCTCGCCGTATTCCCCGTCGGGCAGCGGCTGGAGGGTGTCCGGATCGATGACCTCCGGATAGAAATAATCCTCATTGATATGCAAGCCGTCCTGCATCTCGCAGTCGTAGGCCACGCCCGGCCCCGCGATTTCCGACAGGCCGTAGATGTCGTAGGCCTTGATATCCAGCAGCCGCTCAATTTCCCGGCGCATGTTGTCCGTCCACGGCTCGGCCCCAAAGAGACCAGCCCGCAGTTTGAGCGTTTTGGGGTCGATCCCCATGTCCCGGACGGTCTCGCCGATAAACATGGCGTAGGACGGGGTGCAGCACAGGATATCCGATCCGAAATCCTGCAGCAGCTGCACCTGCCGTTTGGTGTTGCCGGAAGACACCGGCAGGGCGGTAGCCCCCATATGCTCCGCCCCGTAATGCAGGCCCAGACCGCCGGTGAACAGGCCGTAGCCATAGGACACATGGACGATGTCGTTGCGGGTGCCGCCCGCAGCCGTTAAAGCCCGGGCCGCCCCCTCTGCCCATATGTCGATATCGTGGGCGGTATACCCCACCACCGTCTGCTTACCGGTGGTGCCGGAGGAGGCGTGAATACGCACCAGCTCCCCCTGCGGAACAGCGAACAGACCAAAGGGATAGTTGTCCCGCAGATCGGTTTTGACCGTGAAGGGCAGCTTGGTAATGTCGTCGATGGAATGGATGTCGCCCGGCTGCAAGCCGATCTCGTCGAACTTCCGCTTATAAAACGGCACCTTTTCATAGGCGGTCCGCACCATTTTCAGCAGCCGCGCCGACTGGACGGCGTGGAGATAATCGCGGGAGGCGCACTCGATTTCCGGGGTATACACGGCCATGGGTGGTCAACTCCTTGCTTTTTATCCATGGGGCGTATCCGCAAATACGCCCATATGGTTTCCAATCGGTTTATTTTATCACAGTTTTCGCGGCTCTGCAAGACGCGCAGGGGGCATTCCTTCGGGAAAACCGGTTTCCTCGTGGCGCGGACCCTTACAACGGCAACACGCCCGTTTCCAACGAAATTGGAAACGGGCGTGTTCATCTTTACCAGCGGATATTCCAGCGGGGGTTGTACTGCCCGGAGGGGGCCTCCCCGGCGGTGTCGGAGGCTTTCTTAGCGGATCCGGCGATGCGCGCCCGCAGCTGCTTCTCGTAGGCCGCCGCATCCAGAGGCAGGGAGACCCAATCGTCCGTCCAAGAGGACAAGTAGGCCGCGTTGGTCAGGGCGACCTGGTGGATCCCCTCTTCGCCAGGGGCCAGCAGGGGAGCGCCATGGAGCACGGCATCCGCAAAATTGCGCAGGATGCCGGTATGGGCGGTTTCCGGCGCGTCAGGCTGCATCGTCCACTCCTTGGCCTCGGGCATGACAAAGCCCTCCCGGCTGGAGAAGCAGAAGGCCCGCTCGGGCTCCGCCAGCTCCCAAAAACGCAGCCGGCCGTCTTCGATCAGCAGCTTGCCCCGATCCCCGCTGATTTCCAACCGGTTGGTGCCGGGGCATTCCCCGGTGCTGGTGATAAAGGCCGCCGTCGCGCCGCTATCGTATTCCGCATAAATCGTGGCGTCGTCCTCCACCTCGATATGGTGGTACTTGCCGGTGGTACAGAAGGCGCGCACACGGGCAGGCATGCCGAAAATCCACTGCCAGATATCCAGGTTGTGGGGCGCCTGGTTGAGCAGCACGCCGCCGCCCTCCCCCGACCAGGTGGCCCGCCAGTCACCGGAATCGTAGTAAGCCTGGGTGCGGTACCAGTTGGTAATGATCCACACCAGGCGCTTGGGAACCCCCAGGCGGCCGCCGCGCACCAGCTCCCGCGCCCGCTGAAACAGGGGGTTGGTACGCTGGTTGAACATGATGCCGAACACTCGGCCCGAAGCCCTGGCGGCGGCGTTCATCTCTTCCACCTGCCCCACCGAAACCCCGGCGGGCTTTTCCGTCAGCACATGCAGCCCCCGGGCAAACGCCTGGCAGGCAATGACCGGGTGCAGGCCATGGGGGGTGGCGATAATCACCCCGTCCACCTCTCCGCCGTCCAGCAGCGCGGTAAAGTCGTCGTAAACCTTCACGCCGGGCAGGGTCTCCGCCGCCCATCGCCGCCGCGGTTCCTTGACGTCGCACACGGCGGTCAGCCGCATACCCGGCACCCGGCCCTCCCACAGGCTGCGGGCGTGGGCGCTGCCCATATTGCCGATACCAATAACGCCTATACGGCAGGTATCCATCCTTATCCCTCCATCCGGCGCGCCGCGTCAGGCATTATAGGTGCCGGCGGTATCCGCCAGAACGGAGACAGCGTTCGTCTTCCGGCGGGAAACGGCCACCCGCTTCATCAGCTCCTGGTAATACAGCTCTTCATCCAGGGGGAGCTCCACCTCGCGGCCCAGCCAGGCCGACAGGTGCATGGCGTTGGAAATGGTCAGGCCGTTGATGCCTTCCTCGCCGCCCGCCACCAGGGGCGTGCCGTGCAGGATAGCCCCCGCGAAGGCGTTGAGCACGCCGGCGTGCTGCTCCGACTTCCCATCGGTCTCCACCTCGGTAAAGGTATTCCTGGGTGTGCCGAAGGGCGCCTGGTTGATGCGGGACCATTCCGGCTCGCTCATCTCCAGCTCCCATTTGAGCAGCTTGCCGCCCTCGCTGACCAGCTTGCCCTTCTCCAGCGTGATTTCAAACCGGTTGGTGCCGGGTACGTCGCCGGTGGTGGTGATAAAGGTACCGGTGGCGCCGCTTGCGTATTCCACATAGGCGGTCACGTCGTCCTCCACCTCGATGTCGTGCCATTTGCCGAACTGCATATGGGCCTGCACCTTGACGGGCATGCCGCAGATCCACTGCCACAAATCCAGGTTATGGGGGCATTGGTTAAGCAGCACACCGCCGCCCTCCCCCGCCCAGGTAGCCCGCCAGGAGCCCGAGTTGTAATACGCCTGGGGCCGGTACCAATCGGTGATAATCCAATTGGTGCGGCGGATGGCGCCCAGCTCCCCGCTGTCCACCAGCTCTTTCATTTTCCGGTATACATGGTTGGTACGCTGGTTGAACATCATACCGAACACCACGCCCGCCCGCTTGGCGGCCTCGTTCATCTCCCGCACCTTCTTGGTGTACACACCCGCAGGCTTCTCCACCATGACGTGCAGCCCGTGCTGGAAGGCCTCCATGGCCAGGATGGGATGATCGTAGTGCGGCACCGCGATGAGGACGGCGTTCACCAGCCCGCTGTCCATCAGGGCCGCGGCGGAATCGAACCGAGCCACCGACGGATCCATATTCTCCTGCGCCCACTGCAGACGGGCGGGATCGATGTCCGCCACCGCCGTGACCGTCACCTCCGGGCACAAGCCGTTACGGATGTTGCCGATGTGCCCGGTGCCCATGTTGCCCACGCCGATAATTCCCAGTTGAATGGTGTCCATAAGTATCCCCTTTCCTCAGTGCAGCCCGTTGGTAAGCGATGATTAAATCCATCCGCTGGATTTAATCATCGCTTACCTTGGCCGCCAGATTCCGATAGCTCATCGCCAGGCATTCGAAGGGATCCGCGCCATAGCAGTCGTCCTGCTCCACCAGCAGATACCGGGCCCCCGCCTGCTCGCAGGCTTTCAAAATGCCGTCGAAGTTCATGTTCCCCTCATAAACCGGGGCCATGCGGGGCTGGCCGTCCGCGAAGGCCATATCCTTGAGATGGACGCAGGGAACGCGGCCAGCCAGCCGGTTCAGCCACTGGACGGGATCCCCGCCGCCCGCCTGCACCCAGTAGGTATCCAGAGTGAAGCCCAGCTCTTCGGGCGCGAAATCGCGGAGAAAACGCTCCAGATAAATCTCCCGCCCCTCGCCGGTGCGGGCGAATTCCATGTGGTGATTGTGATACATCAGCCGGCAGCCCAGGGCCGCCAGCCGCCGCCCCACCGGCCGGTAGGTTTCCGCAAACGTCTGGTAACCGGCCAGCCCCTTGTCAAACCCGCCCGGCAGGCTGCCGATGCCGATATGAGTGCAGCCGAACGCTTGATGCTCCGCCGCCACCGCGTCGGTCTCGGCGGCAATACGGCCGGGATCGGTGTGGGTGAGGACGCAGCGCAGGCCTGTTCTGTCCAGCTCCGCTTTCAGCCAGGCGGGCTCGTAGGCGCAGGTGCCCGACACCTGCACGTTCCGATACCCGATGGCCGCGATTTTTTCCAGCGTCCGGCTGAAATCCTCCAGGGTTTTGGTGTGCTCCCGCACCGTGTACAGCTGCGCGCCGATTTCCATTACGCTTCCTCCTCGTCCAGGCAGGCCTTCAGGGCCGCCACCGCCGCGTCAAAGGCGGCCCGCTGGGACGGATAGGCATAGGCGTCCACCACGCTCTTCTCCCCGCTCTCCAGCTTATCCAGCCCGCTGAACACCGCCAGATGGGGCTCCACGGTCAGCACCCGGCCGCCCTGCGCCCGGTAGCGGCGCAGGATTTCCGGAACATGCCCATCCCCCTTCCCGGCCGGCACCACCTGGCCGCCGGCCAGCGCGTCCTTAATGTGGAGATATTCCACATAGGGCGCCAACAGCTCCCAGGCTTCCAGGGTTTCCTGCCCGCACTGGATAAAATTGGCCGGATCGAAGACGGCCCGCAGGGCGGGCAGCTGCCGGTGGATATCCAGGCAGCGGGCGGCTGTATCGCCGTAAATCCCCTTTTCGTTTTCATGGCAGAGAACGACCGGACATCCCTCCGCCTCCTCCAGGAATCGGGACAGCCGATCCATCACCTCGTCCCTGTAAAGGGCCGGATCGCTTCCCGCCGGCAGGAAAAAGCTGAACAGCCGGATACAAGCGGCCCCGGTAATCGCCGCCGTTTCCAGGCACCGGCGGAAAACGTCCAGGTGGGGGGCAAAATCCTCTTCGATGCCGATTTTGCCCAAGGGACTGCCCAGGGACCACACCCGCAGCCCCTGCGCGGCCAGCCGTTCTTTGAGCGTCCGGGCCTCCCCGGGCGTCAGGTCGGCAATGTTTTTTCCGTCTACGTTCCGCGCCTCCAGATAGACCATGCTGTTTTCCTTCAGCGCCCGCATCTGCTCCGTCACCTGCCCGCTCGCCTCGTCGGCAAACGCGCAGAGCACCGCCGGTTTGTTCATCGTCATCCCCTGCCCTTTCCCTGTCCGGCCAAGCGGCGGACGGTTTCTATGGGCATCATAGCAGAATTTTATATACAAATCCATTGCATATAAAGGCGGAAAACCTTGTAAATCTACGCACAGCATGCTATAGTAAAGGCAAAAAAGGGGGACGGCGGTATGGCCACCATTTGGAGCTACGAGGAAAACGGTATCAACTTTACCCACGGGTTGGATCGGCACCCCCGGCCGGAGGACTATACCATGCACGCCCACGAGATGCACGAGCTGTATGTTTTCATGGGCGGCATCGGCACGTACATGGTGGAGGGGCACGAATATCCGCTGGAGCCGGGGGCCATCCTGCTCATGCGGGCGGGCGAGGCCCACAAGCTGCAAATCCGGCCGGACAAGCCCTATGAGCGGATCGCCCTGCATATGCAGCCCCGGCTGCTGGCCGGGGTAGATCCCGCCGGCCTGCTGTTCGAGCCCTTTACGGACAGGCCGCTGGGCTGCGGCAACCATTATGAGCGCGGCTGTCTGCCGACGGGGCGTTTTTACGAATATATCCGCGGCATGATGCCCGAGAACGGAGACGCTTATATTCGCCGTCTGGCCATTCTAACCTATCTCTGCCCCCTGATGACCGAGCTACGGGAGGTGTTTCTGGCCCGCCGGCGGGAAGAAAACGACGCCGTTCCCCGGCAGAACGCCGGGCAGGCCCTGGTGGCCTATATCAACAGCAATCTGGCAGGGGATCTCTCGCTCGACGCCCTGTCGGACCGGTTTTATCTCAGCAAATCTCAGCTGGGCCGCCTGTTCAAGCAGGCGACGGGGTCTTCCATTTGGGAGTATGTGCTCATCAAGCGGCTGCTGAACGCCCGGCAGCGGATCCGGGACGGGGAGCCGGCGGGCGAGGTTTGTCAGAGCAGCGGCTTCCGGGATTATTCCGCCTTTTTCCGGGCGTATAAAAAGCGATTCGGCCTCTCGCCCCAGGAGGACAGAGGCCGCGGGCGGGCCGGATAACGGCCGCCATACAAAAGCAGGCCGGGAACCCGCGGATGATGCGGATTCCCGGCCTGTTGGCTTTGTATTACCCCTGATAGGTGGTGATATCAATGGTTTTGATGGTAACGGCTTCCTTCGGCTTGTCCTTGGAATCGGTTTCGACCGCCGCGATGGCGTCCACCACGTCCATGCCCTCGTACACCTGACCGAAGACCGTATGGCCTCCCCGGTTGCGCAGCGAGCCGTCCAGGTTCATGTTGCCGCCGGTCTGGCAGTACAGGTCGATGACCTCGTCGGTCAACCGTTCGGGCAGAATTTGAAAAGTCCCGCTGGTGGTATCGGACATCCGGTTGGCCAGCAGCGCCTGCCAGCTCTTGATATCCTTATAGGAGTCGGTCTTCTTGTACCGCTCATAGTTGGTCTTGATGCTGTCCACCATCGTCTTGAAAGCGTCGGCCTTGGACTGGTTGATGAAGAACTGGCTGCCGTTGGTGTTGGGGCCCGAATTGGCCATGGCCAGGGAACCTCGCAGGTTCAGCAGCTTGGCGTCGAACTCGTCCTCAAAAGCTCCCTTTTTATTGCTGTCGCTTTTATAAATGCTCTCTCCGCCGGTGCCGTCTCCGTCAGGGTCGCCGCCCTGAATCATGAAATCCTCAATCACCCGATGGAAGGTCAAATCATTATAATAGCCCTTTTCCGGCTTGTCCAGCTGAAAGCCCAGCTTCTTGTCGGGGTAAGCGGTTGCGCCGGCGTCGTTGGAGGAGCAGCCGGCCATGGAGGCTGTCAGCAGCAGCGCGGCGGCCGCGGCGGCGAGGAGCCGATGAAGTTTCATAAGATGATGCATCCTTTCCTGTTCAAAATCCTAATCATATCCGCGGGGACTTCCGGCAAAGAGGGCCCCGCTCGTCCTTCAACCGCAAAAAGCGGTCGACGGCGTCTATCTCAGCCGCTTCCTCCAAAAGGAACCGGCGGCCCTCCTCCTCTTCGGCCAGCAGACGGCCCACCGTGCGGACCGTCCGCACAAAATCCCGCTCCAGGGGCACCCGCCGGTGCTCCCGCACCAGGGGGCAGACCCGGTAGGCCCGGGGATCGTATACCGCCCGGATCCGGCCTGTCGCCGCGTCCAGATACGGAAACAGCGGGAACAGCCGACAGGCCAGCGGCCTCTCCGACCGCCGGCACCGGCCGCCGCAGACGAGGAGCGTCCCTCCTTCCGCCGGCAGCAGGGTCATGCCCTCCGTCTCCCGCAGCAGGGCCTCCTCCCCCGGGAACAGCCGCATCCCGCAGGGCTCGTCCCCCTGGCACCGGCAGCAGGCATGGCCGCAAACCTGCCCGCAGTCGACGGCAAGGGGCGTCCGGTTCTCCAACAGGTACCGGGCCTGTTCCACCGGACTGCTCATTCGCAGACAGACACGTCGATGGAGGAAATCAGCACATCCTCGACGGGCATGTCGTTCCGGCCGGTTTTCACCGCCGCGATGGCGTCCACCACCACCATGCCGTCGTACACCTGGCCAAACACTGTATGACGGAAATCCAGATGGGGGGTTCCTCCCACGCTTTCATAACCCGCCACCGTCTCGGCCGGGAAGCTGTCGGACATGTTCTTCATCTGGCTGATGAGGCGGGGATCCACACTCTTGGCCTGCACGATGAAGAACTGGCTGCCGTTGGTGTTCGGCCCGGCGTTGGCCATGGAGAGGGCGCCCCGCAGGTTGTGCAGCTCCACGTCGAACTCATCCTCGAAGCTGTCGCCCCAGATGCTCTCGCCGCCGGTGCCGTTGCCGCGGGGGTCGCCGCCCTGGATCATGAAATCGTTGATGACCCGATGGAATTTCAGACCGTCGTAATACCCATTTTTCGCATGGGTAACGAAATTCTCCACCGTTTTCGGAGCTTTATCGGGAAACAGGCGAATGGAAATATCGCCCAAGGAGGTGTGCATCACCGCAATGGTCTCACCCTTTTGGGGCCGATCGAGCTGATTCATGTTCGCAGTCCTTTCTATTTACAAGCTATCACTAAGTAGGCTTTTCCCCATAGTACCATGTGTTTCGCGAGCTTGCCAGCGGCAAGCCCTTAGTAAGCCTTCCCTCATAGTACCATGTGTCTTGCGGGCTTGCCAGCGGCAAGCCCTTAGTAGGCTTTTCCCCATAGTACCATGTGTTTCGCGGGCTTGCCGCAACAGACACACGTGTCGGACAGATGCTGCTGCTCCAAGGGGATGCAGCGGGAGCCAACGCCGGTTTTTTCCTTGACCGCGTCCTCGCAGGCCTCGTCGCCGCACCACATGGCTTCGATAAACCCGTCGCCCTTTTCCTCCAGCACCCGGACGATGTCCTCCAGGCTCCGGCAGGCATAGGTGCGTTTCCGGCGGTTTTCCAGCGCCCGCTCGTACAGCCCGTCGTGCACCTCTTTCAGCAGGGCGGGCACCGCGGTCTCCAGCTCGTCCAGGGACACGACGTGCTTCTCCCGATTGTGCCGGGTGACCAGCACGCACTGGCCCTTTTCGATGTCCTTCGGGCCGATCTCCAGACGCAGGGGCACCCCCTTCATCTCATACTCGGCAAATTTCCAACCTGCCGAATTGTCGGAATCGTCCACCTTCACCCGGGCCACTTTCGACAGCCGCTCTTTGAGCGCGGCGGCCTTTTCCAGCACGCCCGGCTTGTGCTGGGCGATGGGCAGGATGACCACCTGCACCGGCGCCACCGCCGGGGGCAGCACCAGGCCGTTGTCGTCGCCATGAGTCATGATAATGGCGCCGATAAGCCGGGTGGTCACCCCCCAAGAGGTCTGGTGAGGGGTCTGCAGGGTGTTGTCCTTGCCGGTGAACTGGATGCCGAAGGCCTTGGCGAAGCCGTCCCCAAAATAGTGGGAAGTCCCCGCCTGCAGCGCTTTGCCGTCGTGCATCAGCGCCTCGATGGCGTAGGTAGACACCGCCCCGGCAAACTTATCGCTCTCGGTCTTTTTGCCCTTGATAACCGGCATAGCCAGCGCGTTCTCGCAGAAGTCGGCGTAAACGCCTAGCATCCGCTCGGTTTCCTCGATGGCTTCCTCCGCCGTGGCGTGGATGGTGTGCCCCTCCTGCCACAGGAATTCCCGCGACCGCAGGAAGGGCCGGGTGGTCTTTTCCCAGCGCACGACACTGACCCACTGGTTGTACAGCTTGGGCAAATCCCGCCAGGAGTGGACGATATTCGCGTAATGCTCGCAGAAGAGCGTCTCGCTGGTGGGGCGGACGCACAGCCTCTCCTCCAGCTCCTCGCTGCCGCCGTGGGTCACCCAGGCCACCTCGGGGGCGAAGCCCTCCACGTGATCCTTTTCCTTTTGCAGCAGGCTTTCGGGGATGAACATCGGCATACAGACGTTTTCATGCCCCAGCGCCTTGAACATGCCGTCCAGAATCCGCTGCATATTCTCCCAAATGGCGTAGCCATAGGGCCGGATGACCATGCAGCCCTTGACGCTGGTGTACTCCACCAGCTCGGCCTTTTTGACAATGTCGGTATACCACTGGGCAAAATCCTCGTCCATGGAGGTGATGGCCTCCACCATTTTCTTGTTGTCCGCCATACTCTACATTCGATCCTTTCCGGATGTTATTCGCCGTCGTCTTCCTTTTTGTCCCTGGCAAACCGATTGAGCAGCTTGACCGCCACCATGATGACGATCATCACCACGAAAATACCCACCATGCCCAGCAGCATCAGCAGCAGGGCGTTGGCCAGATTGGGGAACTGTTCAAACATAAGCGTCGTCTCCTCCTTACGCGCCAATCAAGCGGGGCACCACGGTCAGAATGATGCCGCCGGCCACCACCGAGCCGATTTGACCGGCCACGTTGGCGCCCACCGCGTGCATCAGCAGATGGTTCTGATTGTCCTCCTTGAGGGCCATTTTCTGGATAACCCGCGCGGACATGGGAAAGGCTGAAATACCCGCGCCGCCCACCATGGGGTTGATCTTCTTGCCCTGGGGCAGGAACAGGTTCATCAGCTTGGCGAACAGCACGCCGCCGATGGTGTCAAACACGAACGCCACCAGCCCCAGCGCCATAATCAGCAGGGTGGCGGGATCCACGAATTTATACGCCTTCATGCTGGAGGCGATGGTCAGCCCCAGCACGATGGTGATGAGGTTGGCCAAAGTGGTCTGCGCCGTTTGGGACAGGCTTTCCAGCTTCAGACACTCCCGCAGCAGGTTGCCGAACATCAGCATCCCCACCAGCGACACCGACTTGGGGGCCACCAGCCCCGCAATGATGGTCACGATAATGGGGAACAGAATCCGAGTCTTGCGGGACACCGACTGGGGATTATAAGGCATGCGGATCTGCCGTTCCTTCTTGGTGGTGACCAGCTTGATGGCCGCGGGCTGGATGATGGGCACCAGGGCCATATAGGAATAGGCGGCCACCGCGATGGCCCCGATATACTGCGAATTAAAAATGCGGGAAACCAAGATGGAGGTAGGGCCGTCGGCGGCGCCGATGATGCCGATGGCCGCCGCATCCTTGAAGGGAAAGAAGAAGGACGCCACCAGCACGGTGAAGAAGATGCCGAACTGGGCCGCCGCGCCGAACAGAAACATCTTTGGATTGGATAACAGCGGCCCGAAATCAATCATGGCGCCGATGCCGATGAACAGCAGCAGCGGCAGCGCTTCCGACGCGGTGATACCGACGTTGAACAGCCAGTCGATGATGCCTTGCGACCCGTCCTCCGCCGCCCCGACGGCGCCGGAGAAGGGAATGTTGACCAGGATGGCGCCGAAGCCCATGGGCATCAGCAGCGCGGGCTCGAAATCCTTGACCAGCGCCAGATAAATCAGCAGGCCGCCGATGACAAACATCACCAGGTATTTCCACCCGGGAACCATCTGCACGCCGTCCTCTGTCAATACCGGATTGCTCTTGAAGAAGTAGGCCACGCCGTCATACAGAAATCGGAAATGCTCTAAAAATTCCAACGTCCATTCTCCTTTGGCCTGTGCGGAAGATCTCTTCTTCCCGCAGGCTTGTCCTTTTTTCCCGGACATGCCGCCGCTTTCCGGCGGTTCTGCCCGTATGGTCATTCAGTTTTTCATTATACCGAAATATTTCCGGTTTTTCAACCGAAAAAGGGCGCTGCCGCAAAATAAATTGCCCTGGCCCACCCCGCGAAGTAAAGGGCATTCAACCCTCCGTATCCGTCCCCGGTCAACCAATTCCTGGAATTCACCGTTTTTCACAGCGGCGCTTTTTCAAAAAAAGGAGAAAATAAGCGACTTATTCACACTTTCCACAGAGTTTTCCACAGCCGCCCGTTAACAATCTCTTTACAAAAGGTATAATGACCTTTTCCCTTCATAGGCGGGGTTTTACCCTCCGTCCAGTAAAAACCGGCCCTTTTCCCGCCGCCTTCGCATAGAAACGCGGCGCCCGACCAAAACTAACAAGGCAGAATCCGAATAAAGGGAGACAGGGATTATGATAAAAGGCGTCAACCGGCAGATCATCGAGGTCATGGACACAGGCAATCAGTATTTTGAGCGGGCGCTGCTGGTGGTGCGCCCCGGCTATACCGACACGGAACCGACCCGTCTGCGGGAGGAGGCCCAGCGAATGCTGCGCAAGGCTGGCGGCTATGCCGGCCTGAAGCGGCAGCGACGGCGGCGGTATCTGAAGGCCGCCCTCTACGGCTTGGCGGCCGGCTGCGTGGGGGCGCTGGCGGGGGCGCTGCTGTCGCTGCTCTGCCGGTAAAGCCGGCCGTTCGCCTCCTGCAGGCGGCGGTACGCCCCCGGCGTTTGGCCGTACCGCTGCTTGAAGCGGCGGGAAAAGTAGAACGGATCGCAGAAGCCAAGGGCATCGCTGATTTCCCGGATGGTCTTATCGGAACGGATTAGCTGGGCCTGGGCGGAGAAAAACAGCAGATCGTCGATGTACCGCCCGATGGTCAGCCCCGTCTCCTGGCGGAACTGCCGCCCCAGGGCGTTGGGCGTCAGATACAGCCGCCCGGCCAGCTCCCGGACAGACAGCTGCAGCGACAGGTGACGGCGGATATACCGGATGGTGTCCGCCACGGCGGGGGAATAGTCCCGGATGACCTGCTCCTCCAGCGTGCCGCTCTGCGCCATGTCCGCCGTGAGCGCCGTAATCGCGGCCTTGAGCAGGAGGGCCGCCCCATAATCCCGCCGGCGGTAAAGGGCCAGCAGGCGATCCAGCTCTCCGGCGGGCAGCGGCCGCGTTTCCACCCGGCCCATCCCCATCAGCAAATCGTAGCCGTCGGGCTTCAGCGCCTGGACATGGAAAAACAGCTTCTCCATCGTGTTCTCACACAGGTAATCGAAGCACAGGCCGGCGGGGATCCAATACGCGAAGCCCGGCTGCATCGTCAGGCTGTTCCCGCCTACGCGCAGCAGCCCCTCCCCCCGCCGGACGAGGTACAGACGGGAAAAGGGGGAGCAGACCTGCTCGCTGTGCCAGGTGCGGTCCACCTGTACATACCCGTGATCCCCAAGGCGGATCTCCAGATGGTTCATCCCGTCGGCCAGCTCCTTGTTCTCTTCCAGGTACATGATGAAATCTCCATTTTCTCGGTGGCAATATCCATGGTGAAACCCGCACAACTGTGCTACCATGAGGGTAAATATCCATCCCGATTGTAGCACGCCCCGCCGGCGGGCGCAAGAGGGATCGAGAGGAGACGACGCCATGTCCAGCTATATCACACGCAAGACCCCGGGGGACACCGCCTGGTTCACCCACGACCGGTTCGGCATGTTCATCCATTGGGGCCTGTACGCCCTGCCGGCCCGCCACGAATGGGTCAAAACCAACGAGCGGATTCCGGAGGAAACCTACCAGCGGTATTTCGACCGCTTCGACCCGGATTTATTCGATCCCAGGGAGTGGGCGCGGCAGGCCAAGGCGGCGGGGATGAAATACGCCGTCCTGACCACCAAGCACCATGAAGGCTTTTGCCTGTTCGACTCGGCCTACACCGATTACAAAAGCACCAACACCAAGGCCGGGCGGGATCTTGTACGGGAATTTGTCGACGCCTTCCGGGCGGAGGGGCTGCATATCGGCTTTTACTACTCCCTCATCGACTGGCACCATCCCGATTTCCCCATCGATCCCCTCCATCCCCGCCGGGACGATCCCGACGCCGAACAGCAAAACCAGGGCCGCGACATGCGCCGCTACGCGCAGTACATGAGAAATCAGGTGGAGGAGCTCCTGACGAACTACGGAAAGATCGATATTCTGTGGTTCGACTTCTCCTATCCGGACACCCGTCTGGAGGGCAAAGACTGGATGAAGGGCAAGGGGAAGGACGACTGGGAGGCGGAACAGCTCATCGCCCTGGCCCGCCGGCTGCAGCCCGGCATCATCATCGACAACCGCACCGGCCTCGAGCAGGATCTCTGGACGCCCGAGCAATACCAGCCGCAGGAATGGATCCGGCACCCCGAAACCGGCGAGCGGGTCGTATGGGAGGCCTGCCAGACCTTCTCCGGCTCCTGGGGCTATCATCGGGACGAAACCTCCTGGAAATCCCCCGAGACCCTGCTGCTGCTGCTCATCCGCACCGTGTCCCTCGGCGGCAATTTGCTGATGAACGTCGGCCCCACCGCCCGGGGCTACTTCGACCAGCGCGCCGAGGCGGCCCTGGAGATCTATGCCGACTGGATGCGGCTGAACAGCCGCTCCATCTACGGCTGCACCATGGCCGAACCGGCATTCATCGCCCCGAACGGCTGCCTGTTCACCCAAAGCGAGGACGGTTCCCGCCTGTACGTCCATCTGGTGGAATATCCCTTCGGGTTCCTGGAGCTGCCCGGCCTGGCGGGCCAGGTGGCCTACGCCCAGTTCCTCCACGACGGCAGCGAGCTGCTTTTCCGGGAGAAGCAGGCCGACCATTTCAGCGAAGGGAAAACCACCAGGGACGATTTGCTGGTGATCACCCTCCCCCCGCTCAAACCGCCGGTGCTCATCCCGGTCGTCGAACTGTTCCTGAAATAGAACACAACGGGGACAAAGCCAGTCGGCTTTGTCCCCGTTGTGTTTCTCTTTATTGATGTGATTAAGACAGCGCTTCCTCCAGCATGTCGTCAAAGATGGCTCCTTTGGAGCCGCTGGTCACATGCTGGGCGTACCGCCGGGCGTAGCCGGACAGCGCTTTCACCGGCGGCTTCCAGGCCGCGCGGCGCTTGGCTAGCGTTTCCTCGTCCACCAGGAGAACGATGCTGCGGGAAGGGATGTCGATGGCGATGCGATCGCCCTCCTCCACCAGCGCGATGGTGCCGCCCACCGCCGCCTCGGGCGAAATGTGCCCGATGGACGCCCCGCGGGTGGCGCCGGAGAACCGGCCGTCGGTGATGAGGGCCACGCTCCCGCCCAGCCCCATGCCGCAGATGGTGGAGGTGGGGGTCAGCATTTCCCGCATGCCCGGGCCGCCCTTGGGCCCTTCGTAGCGGATGACCACCACGTCGCCCGCCTGGATTTTGCCGCCGAGGATCGCCTCGGTGGCGTCCTCCTCGCAGTCGAAGACCCGCGCCGGGCCTTCGTGCACCATCATCTCGGGGGCCACGGCCCCCTGCTTGACCACCGCGCCCTCCTCGGCCAGGTTGCCGAAGAGAATCGCCAAGCCCCCATCTTTGCGGAACGGTGCGTCCAGCCGGCGGATAACCTCGCCGTCCGCGTCGGGCGCGTCGGCAAACCGATCGGCCACCGTGCCGCTGACCGTGACCAAATCCCGATGGATAAGGCCCCCCTTGTCCAGCTCCTTGAGCATGGCCTGAATACCGCCCACCTCGTTGAGATCGGTGATAAACACCTGGGAGGCGGGATTGAGCTTGCAGATCTGCGGCGTCGTCTTGCCGATGGCGTCGATTTTCTTCAAATCCACCGGGCAGCCCGCCGCGTAGGAAACCGCCAGCAGATGCAGCACCGTATTGGAGGAGCAGCCGATAGCCATGTCCGCCCGCAGCGCGTTCTCAAAGGCGGCCGGGGTGAGGATATCCTTCACCCGGATGTTCTGACGGAGCAGCTCCATCACCCGCTCGCCCGCCTCCTTGGCCAGGCGGATCCGGGCGGCGTGCACCGCCGGAATGGTGCCGTTGCCGGGCAGGGCCAGGCCGATGGTCTCGGTCAGGCAGTTCATGGAATTGGCCGTGTACATGCCGGAGCAGGAGCCGCAGCCCGGGCAGGCGGTGTTTTCCATCTCGGCCAGGGTGCTTTCGTCCCGCTGGCCCACGGCCACGGCGCCCACCGCCTCGAACACCTCGTTAAGCCCCACCTTCTGCTTGCCGTCCCGGCCGGGCAGCATGGGCCCGCCGCTGACGAAAATGGAGGGCAGATTCATCCGGCAGGCCGCCATCAGCATACCGGGCACAATCTTGTCGCAGTTGGGGATGAACACCACCGCGTCCATGGGATGGGCGGTGAGCATCACCTCGATGGAATCGGCAATCAGCTCCCGGGAGCACAGGGAATATTTCATCCCCTTGTGGTTCATGGCCAGGCCGTCGCACACCCCGATGGTGCTAAAGGTAAAGGGTACGCCCCCGGCGTTGCGGATCCCCGCCTCCACCGCCTTGGTGATGGTGTCCAGATGGGTGTGGCCGGGTATGTAGTCGCTCTTCGAACTGACCACGGCCACGAAGGGCCGCTTCATCTCGCTGTCGGTGATTCCCAGGGCCTTGAGCAGGGAACGGTGCGGGGCGCGGGACACGCCCTCCTTCATAAGATCGCTGCGCATGGGGCATTCTTCCTTTCTGATCGAAGGCTCACTCGGCCTGGGTGGCGGCGTTCCCGTCTCCCAAAGGCCGATCGGTGATAAAAGCTTTAAGCAGGGCGAGGGAATCGTCGCGGACATCGCCGTTTTTAGAGGCCGTCCCGATGGCGTCCCGCACGCCGAAATACAAATCGGGGGGGATCACGCTGTCCAGGTCGTCCCAGCCCAAATCCTCAAACTGCTTGACGACCTCCGTCCGTTTCCCGTTTTTCCAGTTCCAAACCCGGCCGTCCTCCAGCAGATTGTCGTCCGCAACGTCCAGCTTGGTGAAAAACCGGAAGCCGTCCTTCTCATTGTTCTTGACATATTGTTCGTAATACTTCGGCTCGAAGGCGAAAAACAGCGCGTCTCCCGCGCCCATATGCACGGTCAGCTTCTGGGCATTGGCCATGGCCATTCCCGACTGGGTGGAATCCGACATATACAGGTTGTCGATGCGAACCTCCACATAGCCGTCGCCGTCCAAATCCTGCCCGTAAACTTCCAGCTCCGCCTTCAGCCAGTTGAGCACCGGCTGGGCCAGCGGCTTCTCGGTGACAATGTTCAGGGTATAGTCCGGCTCGTTCTTGGTGACCATCTGGACGATCAACACGGCCAGCACCACCACCACGGCGATGGCCCCCAGGGTGTGCCATTTATAATGATACCAGTAATTGTCCCATTTGCCTTTGGGCGTTTTCGGCCCTTCCGGCTTGGGATCGGGCTTCAGCTCGTCCTCGCTGACTCCCACCAGATACATGTCACGCGCCATATCGCAGCCGGCCTTTCTCTGTTAACACTATCCTCAGTTTCTGTCCTTCATGGTCGGGATTAGATAATCCCTTGTTATATAACCGTTCATAAGTATTCGTAAATCCTTTGTTCACGCCATTTCTTTGCCTTTTCATTTTCGCTGCTCTACATATCTCTACGCAGAAAACAGGAGAATCGGCGTAAGATTTGGCGTAAGATTTGGCGTAAATTGGCGTAGACTGATTAGACAGCTATCTTCCCGAAGTATTCGCCCAACACATTGAACTCTTTTTGCTTCATGTCTTTTGTGACATCCACATAAATATCCATTGTAGTTGAAATATCAGCATGCCCCAGGACATCTTGAATCACCTTCACGTTTACTCCCGACTCACAAAGTCGGGTCGTAAAGGTATGCCTAAGAGAGTGACAGCTAAACTTCGGCAACAGAACAGGATCAGCCTCACCGCGCAAAAGCACCTCATCATTGCAATCCCGAATAATACGGCGGATCGCCTTGTTCAAAGTACCTTGATGATGGACATCACCGAAACGATTGATAAAAATAAAGTCGGTATAGCAGTCCACCGTGGCCTTACAATGCAGTCCCGTTTCTTCCTGGTACTTCTTTTCCATCAGGAATGCTTCCTTGACAAAATCCAGCATGGGTATGGTTCGCTCGCCAGCTTTGGTCTTTGGCGTATTGATGCTGAAAGAGCATCCTTTCCCATCTCCGTGATTATAGTAGACCAAAGTGTGATTTACACTGATAATATCTTGCTCCAAATCAATGTCACACCAGCGGAGGCCTACAATCTCGCCAACGCGCATTCCCGTCCCCAGCATTACCGCAAAGACAGGATACCAATGATGATACTGCGGATGATTTTGCAGAAAATCAATAAACAATTTCTGTTCAGCTACGGTCAGTGCTTTTCGCTTTTCAGTCTCAAAATTATGGGACTGCTTTAGTTCCTTCAACATATGGTCTGTCGGATTGATACGAATATAGTTGTCGTCAACCGCCAAATCAAAAACCTGATGCAACACCGTATGGATGTTATCAATCGTAGCGATTGTCAATATTTTTTCATCTGCAAGCGTGTTATAAAACCGCTTAACATCAGATTTTTTTACTGACGCAATCCGGAGCTTACCAAAGCTTGGACGAACAAACATATTATACATATACTTATAATTTGTAAATGTATTGTGTTTTAGTCCCCGCTTCAAATCACACCATAGCTCAAAAACATCGTTCACCGTCGTTCTGCGTATTTCCGTTTTGATGCCATCCTGCTTATCTCTGATGATTTCTTCTTCTTTTTCCCTCAATTCCTGAAGGGTCGCTGCATAAACAGAATGACGTTTGCCATCCGCTGAAGTCCAACGGAAATCATAAGTACCGTCTTTACGCTGCGTTTCACCTTTGCGAAGTGTCAGCCTGTTTTTGTCTAAACGCCTGCTTGCTTTTCCTTTCTTTGTAGTATTTGCCATTGTTCTCAACCCTTTCTAAAAGACAAGGGTTGCTCTTAGCAGTTCATTATACCATAAATACGCCATCATAGCAAGTCACCCTTTCCTGAAAATACAAGACTTGAAAAAACTATAGAGCATAAAGCTTTTCAATATATTCATCGAATTTACGTCTCTTAATGAGTCGTTTCGTTCCAATCCAAAGTACAAATTCACAGTTATCGTCATCCGTAAGTTGTCTCAGCTTATTGATTCCGATCCCCGAGTATGCCGCCGCTTCCTCTAATGTCAGATTGCTTTTTTCCCAAATCGGGATCTGTTTCATAAAATTCCTCCTTTATCTAAAATGTTAGATTTCTCAAAAAATAACACCTAACCGCCGGACCATTTCCTGCGCTCCTTTTCGACCGCGTATTTTCAGGCCCCGCTGTGCGGTATTTCATTTACGGGCGCGCTCCACAAAGATATCATCGCACACTATCCATAAAACCTGTATAACTTCCGGCGGCGGCTATTCAGTTGTCAAGGTACAGCGAGAGGAGAACAGTTGCTTTTTCCTTCTCACCCATAAACACGAAGGTTGTCCCCAAAATTCTGCGGCAAGCAAAAAAACACAATATATAGCGTTTGTCAGTTGACAAATCGCATATATTGTGTTATATTTTCTTTGTAATTGATTTTTGTGCCTCTCCCGTTCTGGGAACAGCAGGTTTTATCTGCATTGCACACTTTGTTAAGTTTGTATTCGGTCAGTAGTATTGCTCTGCCTTGCGGCAGGAATATTACTGGCTTTTTTGTTTTTATGGGGCCCTTTATCCCCACACGCAGCGAGAATGACGCCGACCTGTATTTTTGCAGTCGATAGTACCGTTTTTACGGCCGACGTTATTCCCGCTTTTTTTATTGCCCAAAACGCCGCAGGCGTTTGGAAATATTATTTAGAAAGGCGGAAACAGAATGAAAAGACGAACCCATGCACATTGCCGACGGAGGGCAAATCGCCCCGCTGTTTTGAAGCAGCAGATTTTGAGAAGGGAGGCGCGAAAACGGGCTAAGTATCCCATGCACACGGTATATCACTATCCTGCCTTTATTCGCAGGAGCAGAAGCAGGGGTGCATGAATATGGCTGTTGCAACCTATAATCCGCAGGTTCTTGTAGATACAAATGGCCTGACGGAAAAAGAGTGGTTGGAGTGGCGGCGAAAAGGCGTAGGCGGCAGCGATGCTTCCATTATTTTAGGCATATCCCCTTTTGCCACCGCAAGGGACTTGTACTATGACAAATTGAATGTCGTGTCGTATAAGGACGATGCCGGCAACTGGGTAGCGCTTCAAATCGGACATCTGCTGGAGGATCTTGTGGCGGAAATATTCCATAAGAAAACGGGATATCCGATTTATCAGGATAAGAGGATGTACTACCATCCGCTTTATCCCTACATGCTTGCCAACGTCGATTATTTTGTCACGCTTCCCAACGGGGAAACAGCCATCCTTGAAATCAAGACGACCAATTACAACGCAAGGGACAACTGGTGGATTGACGGAGAGGAGACTATCCCCGTGAATTATCAAGCCCAGGGGCGGCACTACATGGCGGTGATGAACCTAAACCATGTGTTTTACTGCTGTCTGTATGGTAACAACGAAGACGATGTCATTATCCGCCATATTGAACGCGACGCAGCCTATGAAGAGGAACTAATTGCTCTGGAGGGTATCTTCTGGAACGAACACGTCCTCAAACAAGTGCCGCCTCCCTATACGGAAGACGGCGACCTGGTAATTCAAAGCGTAAGCCGTCACACCGGTATGGCAGACCCGAACGCCTCGGCCGTAGAATTAAGCCTGCCGCTGGCAAGCTGTGTAACCAGGTTTTTGGAACTACAGACACAGAAAAAGCTGGCGGACGCACAATCCAAAAAAATCGAAAGTGAAATGAAGCGGTTGCAGGGACGGATTGTTTCGGAAATGGGAAAAAGTTGCACGGCGGTTTGTTCTGCCGGAGGCGAAGCCTATACCGTAACCTACAAGCCGGTCAAGAGAACGGTCGTCAGCAAGGATAATTTAATCCGGCTGCAGGCGCAGCACCCGGATATCTATAAGGATTATGTAACCGTTTCGGAAAGCCGCCGGTTCTATGTGAAAAAGTCGCAGGAAGAAAATGCGGCTTAATTTTTTGCCTATTTTTGAGAAAGGAGCCATTGTCAATGAAGGATGACAGATACCATTTTCAAAAAATCAGGGGGTGGAGTGCATGAGCTATCTCGGTGTGTACGACAGGACGATCTTCTATAATCCTACCAGCAAATACTGTATCATCAGTGTGAAAACCTCCGACCAAAGTATCCCCCAGCAGGCCAGAAGTGCATATAAGCACCGCGACCACCTGATCCGTTTTGTGGCGGTGGGATACGAACTGCCCCGTACCGATAAGGTCAGTATGCGTCTTGACGGAGAGTGGCAGAACGGAAAACACGGTTATCAGCTTCAGGTTCAGCAGTGCGAAGAAATTGTGCCGCAGACCAAAGCTGGTGTCCAAGGATATCTTTCTTCCTGTTTAGTAGGCGTAGGAGAAAAAACAGCCGAGCTGATTGTCGGCCGTTTTGGAGCGGACGCATTGAAGGTGCTGGAAAACGAGCCGGAGCGATTGCTGGAAATCCGCGGCATCACGCCTGATAAACTGGAGGACATTAAAGCCTCCTATGTGGGAAGCCGGTGCATTCGTGATTTGATGATCCTCTTATCGCCATTCCAAATAACTCCGGTTACCGCTATGAAGATTTATGAACATTTCGGCGCCAAGAGCGTAGATATTTTGCGCAGCAACCCCTACAAGCTGTGCCAGGTATCCGGCTTTGGATTTAAGCGCGTCGATGCCATCGTCCGGAAAGGCGATACGCCGATGAATTCCCCCATGCGGATCCACGGAGCAATTTATGCCGCACTGGACGCCCAGCGGAGTGAGAACGGCCATCTGTATCTTGAAACGGATGCGCTGAGGAAAACATCCCTGCAACTACTCAACGATAAACTGCCTCTCCCTCAGATGCGCGTAACCCCCGGAGAAATTGAAAATGTCCTGGAAAACATGATTCTTCAGGGAGAAGTCGTCAGCAGCAGCGGAAATATCTATCAGCTTCCCTGCTTCACTCGGGAGGATGAAACGGCAAGACAGATTGCACGGCTCATTTCCGAACCGCCGCAGCATTTCGATGTAGTTTCGGCACTGGAACATATCCGCAGCAGCATGGGAATACCTCTGTCGCAGAGACAGAGCGAAGCTGTGTATATGGCGTTCCGGCATAACCTGTCCATCGTGACCGGCCCTCCCGGAACCGGTAAAACCACCATCCTGCGGGCAATTATCGAAGTGTTCAAGCATCTGTTCCCGGAAAGCAAAATCATGCTGGCAGCGCCCACCGGACGCGCCAGCCGCCGTATGGTGGAGAGCACAGGCGTCGAAGCCAAAACGCTTCACAGCCTTTTGGGGCTTGTCGGAGAAGATATGGAATTCGGCAAAAAAAGCCGTAAAGAACCACTGGACGCAGGCCTTATCATCATTGACGAGACTTCGATGGTAGATATGTGGCTTGCCCGCCAATTTTTTGGACGCGTTGAGCCAGGGACAAAAGTTGTCCTGGTAGGCGACGTCGATCAGCTGCAAAGCGTCGGCGCCGGCGATGTGTTTCGGGAGATGATTGACTGCGGGATTATCCCGGTCACCATACTCGATGAAATCTTCCGGCAAAAGGAAGGGAGTATGATTGCGAGAAACGCCAAACGCATCAACGAGGACAACACCGGCCTGGATTTTCAGTACGACATTGAAAACGGCGAATTTGTGTTTGTAAAAGCCAAAACTCATGAGGAAGCGGCCGACGACATCAGCCGTATCTTCTGCGAACTGGTAAACCGCTACGGCATTGAGCATGTGCAAATCCTGTCCCCTTTCCGTTCGGAGGGGCTGGCCTCTTCCGATCAGCTGAACCGGACGATCCGGGAAATCGTCAATCCCATACAGGGTGACCTTCCCGATTTGAAGGTCGGCGGGAACTACTTCCGGCTGAACGACAAGGTGATGCAGAACAAGAACAACGGAAAGGCGTCAAACGGCGACATCGGATTTATCCGTAAAATCGACCGTAACGAAAACAACGAACTGAAGGTAACGATTGCCTTTTCAGAATCCCGCATTGTCGAATATGGCATGGAAGAAATGGAACATATGGAACTGGCCTATGCCACCACCATCCATAAAGCGATGGGCAGCGAGTACGACATCGTAATCCTGCCGGTTATCCGGAACCATATGCGGATGCTGCAACGCAACCTTGTCTATACGGCTGTTACCCGTGCGCGGGAAAAAGTCGTACTGGTCGGCCAAAAATGGGTGCTGTTCCAAGCCATTCACAAAACCGCCGACAAGCGCAACACGATGCTTGGAGAGCGAATCTGTAAATATGCAAAGTCCTTCGCCAAACAGCAGGAACTAAAAAATGCCAGTTGATTTGAGGATGCCCGTGCAGAAAAAAGAGCCGGTGTCCCGTATTTATTTTTGAAAGGAGCTTCTATCTATGAGTGCAAATGATAATGGAGTCATGCGTAATTTTCAGCCCGTCGTGGCAGAAGGCAATCTTGTCCCGAACTTTGACCCGCTGAAACTGCTTGTTTCAACGCCGGACGGACCAAAGCTTGCTCTGCCGTATAAAAAACTGTGGTTTCATAAAAAGCACCTGAATGGCCGGATCAAGCTCTCGCCTCTGAGAATTACCGACCAGCTTGCCATCATTGAGGCCAGCGTGTTTTTTGACCGGGGAGATCCCGAACCAGCGACAAGCTATATTGTTGAAAAGAAAAAGGACGACGTCCCGCGAGGCCGGTATATCGAAGCCGCACAGGACGCAGCCATTGAGCAGGCGTTGTCCAATGCGGGATTCGATATACAGTTTGTACCTGTGCGGCAGCCCAATCAGCCGGGCGAAAATATAAAAGCGGCACAACCGCCCGAACCTGTATCAAAACCCTCTTCTGTTAAGGCCGGCATATCTCCAAAGACCGCCGCTCCTTCTCAGGAAGAGAAACGGGCGGATTCTGCAATAGCGGTAGAGAAACCTGCCGCGCCGGCAGAAACACCGGCCACGGCTGTTCCTGAAGAACTACCGAAACAGGAAGCTGCTCCCGTTTTGCCCTTGTCTATGGTAAAGGAAACCGCAGCCGAACCTCCGGTACAGGAAGCGCCTCCCCAAGTAGATGACTTTGAAGAAATCCTCTGGGAGGAGACGGCACAGGATACCCCTGTGGCTCCTGCTGTCCCTGCTGCTCCTGCCTACACATCAGATACGCCGGTTGATACCATCCTGTCGCTCATGACTTTGGAAGAAGCCAGAAGCTACATAGTTAAGGAAGGGGCCTGCAGCGGCTGGACGCTGGCGCAGGTGGAGGAACGCCGCCCGGCAAGCCTGAAATTCTACGTGAACGGTTATTCCGGGAGAGATAATATCCTGCGTGCCGGCGCCAAATTGCTGCTGTCTGACACGCAAGCAAAAGCGAGCTGACTTCCTTTCTGAAAATCCATTTGGAAAGGGGGTCGGTTTATGGGCCAGACACAGGATTTTCCCTTTGACATTGAGGACATTACCGAGCTGCTGCGTCTGCGGATTCGCAGGCGTTGTGCAGACGGCGTTTATACCGACTGCCCGTTCTGCGGGGACAATCGGGGCAAAATGAAGGTCAGCTATGTCAAGAATGTCTGGCGCTGCAATTATTGCGGTGAGAGCGGCGGTATGCTGAAGCTCTATGCCAAAGCAAGGGGCATTACAACATCGGAGGCTTATCGGGAAATCTGCGACGCCATTCAAAACGGCGCCTGTTTTCCCGTCGGCCTTCCGTCCAATCCCAAAAAAGAAAAGCGCCAGGAAATCCCTCAATCTGCCCGTGCGAAAAATCCTGTGATTCACCATACGCTTTCCGGGCTGCTCGGACTGCTCAAGCTGTCCGAGCGGCACCGGGAGCATCTGCGCACTGTCCGCGGGCTGACCGATGAACAGATTGATCGGCTGGGATATAAAAGCACCCCGCCCTTTTATCTATGCGGGAAGCTGGCAAACCAGCTAATCGCCCAGGGCTATACGGTGGAAGGTGTTCCGGGATTTTATCAGAAAAACGGCAAGTGGACGGTAAATTTCTCCACGATAACCGCCGGCTTTCTGATTCCCGTGCGCGGCATCGACGGCATGATACATGGCTGCCAGATTCGTTTGGACATACCGCTGAAAAATGACAACGACCCGCCGGAGAAAGAGGGAGCCAAATACATCTGGCTTTCCTCCGGCAGCAAGCCGATGGGCGTCAGTTCCGGAAGCCCGGTGCATTTTGTCGGCGATCCGTTTGCACGGGTGGTATATGTTACGGAGGGATTTCTGAAAGCGGATGTGTCCCACTGTCTGTCGGGCCGTACCTTTGCGGCGACAGCCGGGGCCAACAATACGGAGCCATTAAAGCTATTGTTTTCCCTGCTGGCCGCCAACGGCACAGAGATGATTGTGGAAGCGGAAGACATGGATAAATACCGCAACGAGCAGATCTACGCAGGTGCCTCCAAAGTCAGCCAAATTGCAAAAACGGCTGGAATGGAATGCAGGCGGCTGACATGGAACCCAAATTATAAGGGATTTGACGACTGGCAACTTGCCATCAAACAAAAATCAGAAAGAAGGGCTGAACGAATGAATTTCAAGACACGTTTTTTGTATGGGCTGTGTGATTTCGACGCCATCGATGAAGAGGTTGCCGCATGGCACGAAGCACCGGAGCAAACCGAAACTCTGGAAGAACGACTGGGTTTTACCAATGAGGAGCAGTCTCTATTCATAAAAGGTGAGGAGGAAACCCTTCTCAAAATGCTTCTTGCACAGCGCCGTCAGCAAGCTTTCCGGATTTACCAGCTCCGGTTGGACGAGGAACATCCCACCGCCCCTTTTGCCTTTGGCGGTATCGAGGCGCTGCGTAAGGCCGGTTTTCAACAGCCACCAGCATCCGAATACAACCGGGTGTACGACGGTGTGCTGTTCTATATTGCCGGTGAAAATGAACAGCACCGGCTGAAGCGCATCTTCGAGCAGTACAACGACGAGCTGCCGGACGGCTATCCCGGCAGGAGTATCGCTCCCTCAGATGTCATTGAGCTTTATGACGATGAGAACCGGCGTTATTACTACTGCGATACGGACGGCTTCTGTCCGGTGAAATTTTCGCCGATGCTGGCAAAACCACTCAAGCAAAACAAGGAATAAGGCCTTTAGGCCAAACAAAATCAAAGGCGCTGTATGGGTTCTTCTCATGCAGTGCCTTCATTTTTTGAAAGGAGTATCCATATGGGCTTTTTTTCGAATCTGAACATGGAACAGGAGAGCGACCGGGAGCAGGTCGCCGTTTGTCAGACGGAGATGTTTGAGCAGAAGAACGAATCGGTGCAGTCTGTGCCGCCTGCGAATACGGCGGACGGTATGACAGCAGTGCCGCCATCGTCTGAAGCTTCAAAGCCGGCTGAGGAAGAAAAACCTCAGTCCGAACAGACTGAAGAGGAAAAGCGCAAAGCGCACGAGGAGGCTGAAGCCAAACGGAAAGCCGAATGGGAAGAAAACCAGCGCAAGCGCAAGGAAAAGGAACGGCTTGAATGGGAAAAAGCGATTGCCATGGACAACGACACGCTGATCGCCACATCGGTTAAACGGCTGGGAGACGCCACCGAACGTCTCACGCGAAGGAACATGAAGCTGTGTGTTACTGAATATGTGCAAACCCTGTGCTATGAGGACATGGCTTTTGCCAAGCTGGTGATGCATCCCCGCAAGAGCATGGTAAACTGCTTCCACTATATCAACCGCAAGGCGCGGGAGTATCTGGAAAAAGAGATGAAGGACAATGACGAAAAACCGATGGCCGGCGGTTATGGCGGAGACGTACCCGACGAGTTGTGCTATCAGTGGGCGGAAGAGTATTTCCGTGATCTGGACGTCAAAGAAGACAAAACAGAAGAGGACGAAAAATTTGTCCCCAGGCCATACCGTGGTATTTCCTCCACGCCGAAGAAAAAGGTGGAGAAGAAAAAGCCGCAGCCTGTGAAAAAAGAGAAGCCAAAGGAACCGGAGCAGTTGTCTATGGATAACCAGATTACCCTGGACAGCTTTCTCCAACCGGAGAAAATGGCCGGCTAAACAAAGGAGTGTTATTGATGATTGCATACAAAGCGTTTCGCCCCGGACTAATATGCCGGGGCTACCAGTTTGTCATGGGCTTAAATGTCACCGATAAGGCAAATTGTGCAAGAAACGGATTTCATTCGGCGGAAAATCCTTTGGATTGCCTGTCGTATTATCCTTTTGAAGACTCGGAATTTTACCTGGTGGATGCCGGCGGCGATATTGACGAGGATAACACGGATTCTAAAATTTCCTGTACGGAGCTTCGGATTCTCAAGCAGCTCAGCCAGAAGGAATTGTTCCTGCACGCCCTGGCCTATATGGTGGATCACCCGCATCGGAAATGGAGCAGTCATGTGACAGCGGATCGTGTCCTTGCGAACGGCGGTTATGCCGTTGTACGCGGCCCCGACCCCCTTGCCTGCGGAAGCATCGGTGATTATCTTGCGTTTGCCAAAGAAGACCCGGCAAGCGGAAAGATAGAGCAAATCGCCTTTGCACAGGTGGACGGGAAAGTTCTGCTTCCGGGTGTATGGTATGATGTGAATTTTGAGAAAAGGACGGTAGGTATATTTTGAAGAAAGCTGACTTATTAAAAATGGATCGGTTGACAGCCACGCCGGATATGATGCGGCACGCGAGGAACGATTCCCCCACGACGGTCACATTAGGTTATCGGGAAATGCGGGAGCAGTACAAGTACGACCTGTATCTTCGCTGCCGTGTGCAGAACGGTATCCTGAAGGTTGCCCTGTTCTGGACAGCCAATATGCACAAGGGCGGAAATCTGCCGATTTATGAAGTGTATTTTTCCCGTGAGGAAAAGAAATTTATCACCTATGACTGCACCTACAAAAAGTGGCTGGATTCAAAGCTGGATCGGCTCGAATGGCCGCAGTACAGATCGGCTTACTGCATGAAAGCATACATCAGCCGGCGAACCCGCATCACCATACGGAATTACCTGGGGATAGAAAACGGCCGCTTTTCCGACATGCTTGACTACCAGCTTAAAATCCGTGAGGAACAGCTGGAGCAAAGGCACAAAAGAGAGACTGACAGATGGGATAGTGACCTGGCACAAACGCCGCCGCTTCCCAAGGACTGGAGCCGATGGGTGGATAAAGTGGCAATTCCCGAAAACTACATTTTCTACCACTACAAAAAGGGAGGCGCAAAAACCGGCTATTGTTCCTATTGTGATAAGGAAGTCCCTATCCATAAGCCTCTGTATAATAAGGAAGGGCGCTGCCCCTGCTGCCGCCACAAGATTACATTCAAAAGCATCGGACGGTCAGGCTTTTTCCATACCCAGAATGTTTATTTCTATCTGATTCAACGCTGCAAAGATGGCGTCATGGTTCGGGAATTTGAAGGTCACCGCACCTATCGAAAGGGAGAGTATATGACGCCGGAATGCTATGTCCATGAAATCCGCCGCATGATCTGCGATAAAAACGTTATTCCCCAGCGTGCTTATTACTGGGGGCTTTATAAGCAGAAAACTTATCGATGGATAAATGGATATATTAACAAGAGCGGCTGGTATACGGACTATTCCGGTATGGTGTACGGCAAAACACTTCCAGCCCTTTCAAAGCGTGAACTAAAGAAAACCGGACTTCTGGAATATGTCCGCGGCAACAAATGTGTTGATCCGGAGGAATACCTGATTGCCTATGAAAAGCGCCCGTACATCGAAAAGTTTGTGAAGGCGGGGCTTTCCCGTCTGGCAAAGGAACACGTGAAAGGTCGTCATAAATACGGCTGTGATGACGTTCCCCTGTCTATCCAGGAAAGCAGCCTGACAAAGCTGCTCGGTATTGACGGGCAGAAGCTGAAGAGGCTTCGGAAAAACAACGGCGGCAGCGGTTTCCTGAACTGGCTGCAATACGAAAAGGCTTCCGGAAAGGAAATCCCAGACCGCACCATTTCCTGGCTTTGCAGGGAAGAAATCACGCCCAGCGACTTAAAATTTATCCGAGAGAAAATGAGCATTTCTCAAATCCACAATTATATTGCCCGGCAGATGTCAAAAGAGCATATGTCCAGCCACAATGTTATCAACACATGGGCCGACTATCTCTCCATGGCGAAAGGGCTGCACATGAATACGGACGATGAACTCATTTACCGTGTGCGGGATCTAAAAAGGCGGCACAACGAATTGGTTCAAAGCTGTCAGAAGTACGGGACGAGCATGACGATCCGTGTGGGCAAAATCCTGAATGAGTATCCCCATATTGATGAAATCTGTCAGTCGCTCAAAGAAAAGTATGAATACAGCGATGAAGAGTACATGATTGTTGCCCCCACCGGCGTTGAGGATATTATTCTTGAAGGGAATGCCCTCACTCACTGTATTGCGAACAGCGACCGCTACTGGGATCGGATTGAAAACCGGGAGTCGTACATCCTCTTTTTACGCAAGAGTACCGACCCAACGAAAGCATTTTATACGCTGGAAATTGAGCCGGACGGTACGATACGGCAGAAACGCTCCACACTCAATGAACAATATGAGGATATTGAGCAGGCCACGGGCTTTCTTCTCAAATGGCAGCAGGTTGTGGCAAAGCGCCTGACAACTGAAGACCGGTCGCTTGCCAGACAGAGCCGGGCACTGCGTACGGAGGAATTTGAACAGCTGCGCAAAGACCAAGTTACCGTTCGCACGGGAACCCTGTCCGGGAAACTACTCGTCGATGTCCTGATGAGCGATCTCATGGAAAACGCAGCGTAATGAACGATTGCCGGTGGTAGATACGCTGGCGCCGCTTCCAGCGGGGACGAAAGGGGACGCCTTGCGGCGCCCCCTTTCTTTTTGCTTTTCTTACCTGTTTCTATACCCGGAAATTCCGGACACAGCGCAGAAAAACAATACACAGTTCCTGATACAGATCCTCGTCAAATGTACCGTTGACCACTGCTTCTTTCATCAGAAGCGGCCGGTACATGGAGAGCAGCGTTTCCATCGCCTGCGGGTGATTTGCTTTCGCCAATATGAGCAGTTCTCTAAAATTCATTTTCTTCACCTCTCAGAAGTTTTCTCAGCTTTTCAAGGGTACGGTAATACACTGCTGCCGTCCCTTTATAGCTCAGGCCGACCTCATCGGCAATTTCAGCAAAGCCCTTTTCATCAATGACTCTTGCCAGCAGTATGTACCGTTCTTGTTCCTTGATCTCTTGCAGGGCCTGACGCAACGCCTCATATTCAGCAAGCTGCAAAAGAAAGTCACTTTCTTCAGCCATTAGATAATCCATGTCCTCCAGCATTATTTCAATTCGCTGCGGCTTGTCCTTCCCACGGAGATAATCTATCCGACCGTTATGAACCGCGCTGCGCAGGTACGCCGTAAATTGATTTTGCAGTCTATGGTCTTCGGTTAGACCGTCGTTTCTTTTATACATCATTCTTCCTCCAAGCTAATCTGAATTTTCTAAAAATCCAGGTCATTTGGAGGAGAGCGAATATGCTTACGGGCTAAAAAAGCACACAGACAAAACGGGGAGAATCCCGTCTGATTGTGCGCTTCTTTACAGGTGTAATTATTTGGAACTAACAGTTCCTTTTCATTACATAAAACGGTTGCTTCAGCAAACCGGATTTTAAAAAGCTCTAAAATCCATATAAGCCAAAGCGGAATGTCTTTTTCTTATCACCGCAGTCTGCACAAGCTTGTGTGCAGACAAATAGGATTACTCCTCATTTTTTGCCCTCTCTCTTCATTATATTTGGAACTATTAGTTCTAATAAATAACCACGAACGTATCGTTTTAAGGACCGCAGGAAATCCTTAAAATGAAAAAGGATGAACTAATAGTGGCAAATAAAAAGGAAATATCAATCAAAAATATGGGATATATCTTAAAGCAGGCACGGCTGAAAATGGGATATACCAGAGATCAGCTTTCTGAGCGTGTCGGCATCAGTCATAGATATTTAACAGCCATTGAAAATGAGGAACGGCGGCCCAGTTATGAGGTTTTATCCAAGCTGCTCCGTAATCTCGGTTTATCTGCCGACAGCATCTTTTATCCGGAAAAGGAATCCGAGCCGGAAGAAAAACAACTGCTG
>CEAA01021450.1_pt1 | contig 28551 bp, 20 predicted proteins | sample 557551 | NCBI WGS metagenome assembly CEAA01 (sample SAMEA3182115, study PRJEB8094) | gut metagenome | biome: human; feature: gut; material: Stool; isolation source: human stools | place: Canada | collected 2013-06-11
TTCGATGAACACGAGTGGATAAACATCAACCGCCAGAAGACGGGCGTGGTGTCTAACATCCGCCTGCTTGACATTGCGAAACAAATCATCGACAAATACCGCGGGCTGTGCGAAAACGGCAGGATTTTCCCTGTTCCCCACTACAACACGTGCCTCGCCGGGATCCGTGCCGTCGCCAAGCGTTGCGGCATCACCAAGCATATCACGTGGCATCAGAGCCGCCATACGGCAGCCACGACGGTGTTCCTCTCCAACGGTGTACCCATCGAAACAGTCAGTTCCATGCTGGGACACAAGAGTATAAAGACAACGCAGATATACGCGAAGATAACCAAAGAGAAGCTCAACCAAGACATGGAGAACCTTGCCGCAAGATTGAACCAAATCGAGGAATTTGCAGGATGTACCATCTAAAACAGAGACGCCATGAAACGTGACATAATCATTATAGAGGACAAGACGGTCAGCATAACCGGTAACGAGGTATGGATGACCGCCGGGGAAATCGCCGAAGAGTTCCATGCCACCGTCCCGGCAGTGAACGCCGCCATCAAAGCCGTCCGCAAGTCGGACGTGCTGAACGACTACGAGGTATGCCGCTACATACAGCTTGAAAACGGCCTGTACGCGGATGTTTACTCGCTTGAAATCATCATTCCAGTAGCCTTCCGGCTGAACACCTACTATACACACGTGTTCCGCATGTGGCTGGTGGAGAAGGCACTCTCAAAGGAAAAGAGGCAGGCATACGTGATGTTCATACAGAACGGGAAAACCGGATATTGCTGAACACGCATACAGACAACGAAAAAGGAAACGGACAACACCATCGGGTGCTGTCCGTTTCCTTTTTTTTCATGCAACCGCCTTATTCCAGCGGCTTGAGGTAATTCGCCTCCAACAGTTCACGCAGTCCCGATTCGGGATAAAGCACCTTACCTGCCAGAAGGATAAAGGGCAGCATCCTGTTGTTGCGATACTCCTGCAAGGTGCGGCGGCTTACCCGGAGCAGTTCCGCCACCTCGCCGTCCGTCAGGTAACGCTCCCCGTCCAGTGGCGGACGGTAACTTTCCAAAAATGCGGAGAGCCATTTGGAGCCTTTGAGCATATTCTGTATCGCGGTGGCAACCGGCTCGTCCTCCATTGAGAAAACCTCGTTGTTCTCGTTCATCATAACATCGGATTAAGTGGTTAATAAAAACAGAGTCATTTTCCATCGGGATAGATCGTGCCGATAAGCGGAATAAGCCGCCTGACCTCCTCCGGCCTGTAATAGAACCTGCGGTTTATCTGCGAGTAGCCGATAAGCCGCCTGTCACGCAATGACTGCAACGTGCGCGGGCTGATTCTCAACTGCCCGCAGACATCCTCGCCCGTGAGCCACCTTTCCAGCCGCCCGCCGTCGCTTTTGCGCCTGAGGGCGGCGACTTTCTCCGAGAGGGCGTTGAATGACGCCAGCATCATCTCGAAGGTCTTTTTCTCGATAGATACGATTTCCATATACCAAAACATTTAATGATTTACCGCAAAGGTAACGCAGCCGCCTTGAATGCGTGCCGTTTTCCGCTATACGGCAGCTTGTTGCGCCGGTTGTCCGGGTTACGGAGTCACTTTCAAAGAAAATCTTACGTGAGTCACGTAATGAGTTGTTAAAGCCCCTTTTGTTTATTGCCGAATTTTGCCGCAGAGAAACAAAAGAAAGGACAAAATATGAAAGTGATAACGATTGAAAGTTCCGCCTTCACCGCCCTGACGGAACAGATAGCCGAGATAGCGGTCTATGTGCGTGCCGTTTCCGGTGAGAGGAAGGGAGAGTCTTCCGACATGCTGCTCACCACCCGCGAGGCGGCGCACCTGCTGAACGTGAGTACCCGTACCCTCCAACGTATGCGCAGCGAACAGCGCATCGGCTATATCGTGCTGCGCGGCAAATGCCGCTACCGCCGGTCGGAAATAGACCGCCTGCTCGCAGACTGCACCGTGGCAGAAGATGCAGCGACACTGACGGAACTGAAACGCAACCACACGCTGCGCACGGGCGGCGGCAAACCCAAAGGAAGGAGGACATAAGATATGGAACTGCTTACACGAAACAATTTTGAGGACTGGATGCAGAAGCTGATGGAACGGCTCGACCGTCAGGACGAGCTGCTGCTCTCCCTGCGACCGTCCGGCAAAGCCCCAAACCCGATGGAAAGTATCAGGATGTTCGACAACCAAGACCTCTGCATGCTGCTCCAGATAAGCAAGCGTACCCTGCAGCGCTACCGCAGCATCGGTGCATTGCCGTACAAGACGCTCGGCAAAAAGACCTATTACAGCGAGGAGGACGTACTGACATTCCTCTCCGAACACGTAAAGGATTTCCGCAAGGAAGATATAGCCTTCTACAAGGCGCGTATCCATAATTTCTTTAATAAATAACCCATTAAAACATTTTTCAAATGGCAAAGAAAACAACAGAAAAAGACGTGCTGATAGTCCGCGACGAGAAGACGGGCGAGATTAGCGTGGTAGCCGGGCTTAACGCCGACGGCTCACCCAAGCGTACCCCCGCAAAGGCGGAGAACGCGCAGAGTTTCCTGCAATTCGACAGGCACGGAGACGTGCTGGACAACTTCTTCAAAAACTTCTTCCGGCAGTGCAAGGAACCCAGCCGCTTCGGTTTCTACCGTGTCGCGGCGGACCAAGCCGACAAGCTGCTGGAAGTTATCAAGGACTTGCTGAAAGACCCCGAGGGCAACAAGGAGATGCTTGCGCCCCACAAGGTGGACACCTCCGGCTACGAAAAGAAAGTACAGGAGGAGCAGTCCGCCGAAAAGCAGGAACAACCGGAACAGAAACAAGATGAAGAACCTAAAAAACAGGAAGAAATGGAACAGAAAAACGAACAGAATCAGAAAAGCCCACAGCAGGCGCAGAGCAACCGGGGCTACCAACCCATCGACGAGAGCAAGATCAACTGGAAGGAGTTGGAGGAGAAATGGGGCGTGAAGCGCGACGACCTTGAAAAGTCGGGCGACCTTGACCGGATGCTCAACTACGGCAAGTCCGACTTGGTGAGGGTGTCGCCCAATTTCGGCGGAGAGGCTTTCGAGCTGGATGCCCGCCTCTCCTTCAAGAAGGACGGCGAGGGCAACGTCAGCCTTGTGCCGCACTTCATCCGCAAGGAGCAGAAACTCGACGAGTACAAGGAACACAAGTTCTCCGACGACGACCGGAAGAACCTGCGCGAAACGGGCAACCTCGGCAGGGTTGTGGACCTCGTGGACAGGGAAACGGGCGAGATCATCCCCTCGTTCGTCAGCATCGACCGCAAGACGAACGAAATCACGGATGTCCCGGCAAACAAGGTGCGCATACCGGAGCGCATCGGCAAGACGGAAATCACCAAGCAGGAGCAGGACATGCTGCGTGCCGGGCTGCCTGTGCGCGACAAACTCATCGAGCGCAAGGACGGCAGGAAGTTCGTCACCACCCTGCAAGTGAACGTGGAGCAGCGCGGCGTGGAGTTCGTGCCGGGAACCGGCAGGTCGCCACGTGCCGCACAAGCACAGGAAGCCAAGAGCACCCCCGCACAGGGACAGGCGCAGGGTACGGAAAACACAGCCAACACGAACAAGGAGCAACGCCGCAACACGTGGACGAACGCCGACGGCAGCATCCGCCCCATCAGCAAATGGAGCGGCGTGGACTTCACCGAGCAGCAGAAAGCCGACTACGTGGCTGGCAAAGCCGTGAAACTGGAGAACGTGACCGACAAGCAGGGCTTCCACGCCACGATGTACATCAGGTTCAACCCGGAGAAGGGACGCCCGTACCGCTACGACACCAACCCCGACAACGCGCAGAAGGTCGCGCCTTCCAACGAGAGCCGCACGCAGGTGGCGGTGAACAGCGAGGGCAAGACCAACGAGGCTACCAAGAACCTGAAGGAGCCGTTGCGGAAGGGACAGACCGCCCCGAAGGACACCGCACAGCAACAGCAGCAGGAGAAGCCGCAAAAGAAAAACAATAAGGGCATGAAGATGTAATCCGGTGTCCGCCACTAAATCCGAAGTAACATTTGTAAAATTCAAAACGACAGAAAAATATGAAGACAATCATTGCAGAAAAGCCGTCTGTGGCACGTGAGATCGCCCGTATCGTGGGCGCGGCAAAGAGAGAGGAAGGATATTTCGAGGGAGGCGGCTACGCCGTGACATGGGCGTTCGGACACCTCGTGCAGCTTGCCATGCCCGACGGTTACGGCATACGCGGCTTTGTCCGTGACAACCTGCCCGTCATACCCGACACCTTCACGCTCGTCTCCCGTCAGGTAAAGACGGAGAAGGGCTACAAGCCTGACAGCAGCGTGGTGGCGCAGATTAAAACCGTCGCCCGGCTATTCAAGGAAAGCGAACAGATCATCGTGGCGACCGATGCCGGACGCGAGGGTGAGCTTATCTTCCGCTACCTCTACCATTATACCGGATGCACCACCCCGTTCGTCCGCCTCTGGATAAGCTCGCTTACCGACAAGGCTATCCGCGAGGGACTGCGCAACCTCGAAGCGGGCGACAAATACGACAACCTCTATCTTGCCGCCAAAGCACGGAGCGAATCAGACTGGCTCGTGGGCATCAACGGCACGCAGGCACTCTCCATCGCCGCCGGACACGGCACTTACTCCGTCGGGCGGGTGCAGACACCCACGTTGGCGATGGTGTGCGCACGCTATTGGGAGAACCGCCGCTTTACCCCCGAAGCCTTCTGGCAGCTCCATATCGCAACGGACGGCTGCGATGAAGGAACGGTGAAGTTTTCCTCTTCCGAAAAATGGAAAGAGAAAGAGTCCGCGACGGAACTGTATAATAAGGTGAAGTCGGCAGGCACAGCCACCGTCACGAAAGCCGAACGCAAGGAGAAGACGGAGGAAACACCGCTCCTGTACGACCTGACCACGCTCCAGAAGGAAGCCAACGCCAAGCATGGCTTCACGGCGGAACAGACGCTTGAAATCGCGCAGAAGCTCTACGAGAAGAAGCTCATCACCTATCCGCGAACCGGAAGCCGCTACATTCCCGAAGACGTGTTCGCGGAAATCCCCAAGCTGCTTGCCTTCATCGGCAGCCTGCCCGAATGGAATGGCAAGTTGCAGCCGAAAGCCGTGCCGACACGCCGCAGCCTGGACGGCGGCAAGGTGACAGACCACCATGCCCTGCTCGTCACGGGCGAGAAGCCGCTGTTCCTCTCCAAAGAGGACAGCACCGTCTATCACATGATAGCCGGGCGCATGCTTGAGGCTTTCTCCGAAAAATGCGTCAAGGACACTGCCACCGTCACGGCAGAGTGTGCCGGAGTGGAGTTCGTGGCAAAAGGCAGCATCATCAGGCAGGCCGGATGGCGTGCCGTCTATGGCAAGGAGAATGGAGAAGAGAACAACAGCCAAGAGGAAACCGCCGCCATTCCCTGTTGGCAGGAAGGCGACACGCTGGCACTGAAAGCCGCCTCCATCACGGAGGGAAAGACCAAACCCAAGCCGCTGCATACCGAAGCCACCCTGCTGTCCGCGATGGAAACGGCTGGCAAGGAGATAGAGGACGACGCATTGCGGCAGGCTATGAAGGATTGCGGCATCGGCACGCCCGCCACCCGTGCGTCCATCATCGAAACGCTTTTCAAGCGCGGCTATATGGAACGCTGCAAGAAGTCGCTTGTCCCCACCGAAAAAGGGCTTGCCCTCTACTCGGTCGTGAAGGCGATGCGTATTGCCGATGTCGCCATGACGGGCGAATGGGAAAAGGAATTGGCACGCATCGAGCGTGGGGAACTGCCCGCCGATGACTTCCGCAGGAAGATTGAGGCATATACACGGGAAATTACCTCCGAACTGCTGTCGTGCGACAAGCTGTTCGCCCGCAGGGATTCCGGCTGCAAGTGTCCCAAGTGCGGAGCGGGGACGATGCAGTTTTACGGCAAGGTCGTCCGCTGCGACAACGCGGAGTGCGGTCTGCCCGTGTTCCGCCTGAAAGCAAACCGCACCCTCTCTGATGATGAAATCAAAAACCTGCTCACCGACGGACACACGAAACTGCTCAAAGGATTCAAGAGCAAGCAGGGCAAGAGTTTTGATGCCGTAGTCGCCTTTGACGGGGACTATAACACGGTTTTCGTGTTCCCAGAAAGGAAAAGTAAAGCGACCTCTGCGAAAAGAAGAAAATAAATGTTTAACTTTGCCACTGGTTCAGAGTAATGAATTGTTCTTCGATACCGGATTACACTCATACTTTGGATTTAGTGGTGGCACTCGGAGGGATACCGGGTGCCTTTTTCTTCTCGTTTTCCAACGATTATCCCTATCATCATTATCAATCCACTAAATTCCAAAGAAATGAACAACAAGAAGAAAAACGAGGGTCGGACCGACTTTTCCTATTACGGTCTGTACCTGCTGGACTACCTCACCACGAACAAGTTCGAACAGGCAGCCGATGAAGCCTTCATCCGAGAAAGAACCGACCGTGCCGCCGAAGCGTATGAACGGGCAAGGCTCGAAGGCTATCCTGCCGACGGGGCGCAGGAACTGGCGATGAAGGTGCTGACGGAGGGCCTTCGCTACTCCAGGCACGCCATCCTGCGCGAAGTCGTGGAGAACGAATTTGCGGGTGAAGTACCGGGAGAAAAATGTGAAGCCTTTACCCAGAAGCTGCTGCCGCTTGTCGGAAACGTATTCTCCATCTATGACCTCTCGGACGACAATTTCGCCCTGTCGCCCGAATATGACCTGCTCTACACGGAGCTGACGGGAGCCGTCATCCTCTATATCGAAGAGTATGGCGTTTAACCGCAAACAGAGGCTGCGGGACAACATCGAGGCGATACGGACGGCATTCCTCCTTGACAGGGAACAGCGCACACCCACCGCACGCGAACGGCTCTTGTTAGAACGTTATTGCGGTTTCGGGGGACTGAAGAACATACTCAACCCTGCAAGGGAACTGACGGATGCCGTCCACTGGGCGAAGTCCGACCTCGAACTGTTTGCCCCTACCGTGGAACTGCACAGGTTGCTGCGGGAGAACACAAAAGACGAGACGGAGTACAAACGGAATATGGATGCCATGAAGCAGTCCGTGCTGACCGCCTTCTATACCCCGCCGGAGATAACCGGGACCATCGCGGACGTGCTGCATGAACACGGCATCCGTCCCGACCGGGTGCTGGAGCCGTCGGCAGGTGTCGGTGCATTCGTGGACGCCGTGCTGGAGAACAGACCGGACGCGGACATCATGGCTTTTGAGAAAGACCTGATGACGGGCAAGATACTGAAGCACCTGCATCCCGGACAGAAAGTAAGGGTACAGGGCTTCGAGAAGATAGAAAAGCCGTTCATGAACCATTTTGATTTGGCTGTCTCCAATATACCGTTTGGCGATGTGGCGGTGTTCGACCCGGATTTTTCGGGCAGCAAGGATCCTGCAAGGCTCTCGGCGGCACGGACGATACACAATTACTTTTTCTTGAAAAGCCTTGACGCGGTGCGTGAAGGCGGAATCGTGGCGTTCATCACCTCGCAGGGGGTACTGGATGCCCCGACCAACGCGCCCATACGCGAGTATATGATGAACCATGCCAATCTGGTGGGCGTAGCCCGCCTGCCGAACAACCTCTTTACGGATAACGCGGGAACGGAGGTGGGCAGCGACCTGATTATCCTGCAAAAGAACAGCGGAAAGAATGGTGAACTGTATTACAACGAAAAACTCTTCGTGCAGACCGAACAGACCCCTATCGGCACTTCCGTAAATGGGTATGTATGGAGCATCGGCTCGCTTTCACACACGGATTTGATCAGAAGTACCGACCCATACGGGAAACCAGCCTATAAACTCCTGCACCGTGGGGACATCGCACAACTGGCGGAAGACTTGCGGGAGCATCTGAAAATAGAACTGCAACAACTTGACAGGAAACTGTATGAGAGACACAGGCTGCATCCGACAAAGGAGGAAAGCACGGCTGCGGAAGTGCAACCTGCTCCGAAAACAGAAAAGGTATCACCTTCTGTAATAGCCCCCGTTTCTGTAATTGAGCCTGTCAAGGGAGTGGAGAAGCCGCAGGCACAGCCCATAGAGGAAAAGCCGGAGATTGAGCCGCGCCAACCCAACCATTCGTCAGCCGTGCAGCTTACCCTGCTCGACCTTTGGGGTATGCCCATAGAGGAACCGGCAAAAAAGAAAAAGGCAGCGAAAAAGGAAAGCAAGCCGAAGCCTATGCCGTCCACGCCTAAACCGCAAGTCAAAGTTACTCCACCCGTTGAAGCCGCCAAGCCGGTAAACGGTAATAAGGAAGAAAAGCCGGAAAATGCCGAAAAGCCAAACGACCCGGACGACATTTACGCCACTCTGGATTGGGAAACCAATCCTCCCATCAACGGCTTCTATGAGACAATGATGAGCCTGACAGCGGAACGGCGCAAGGCCCTACGGCTTGAGGCAGAACGGCACAGGCAGGAACAACTGAAAAAGATGGGTATCAAAGACACGTTGAACCCTGCTTTTGCGCCTTCTTCGGACAATATGGATAAAAAGCCGGAACAAACGGAAGAAATAAAGCAACCTGAAACACTGGCAGAAGTTGTGCCTACTTCCGAAACGGTTGCCACTTCCCTGTTCCCGGAACTTGAAACGGAAAAGCCGAAGGAGGAAGTCATGGACCTTTCTCCCCGTCCGTTCAACGGCCTGCTGGAGCCACACCACCGTGACGGCTCGATGGTGCTGGATGCTTCACGCAATCTCGGTTACCTGAAAGACCTCACGCCTTACGGTGCGACCTTCCAACCGCTCGACCTCCGTGGCTATCAAAAAGAGAAAGCGATGCTGTATATATCGCTCCGTGACGCTTACGAACGTCTGTATAGCCACGAGACGGAGAACCATACGGAACACAAACCGCAGCGCGGGTATCTCAACACCTACTACGATGAGTTTGTCATGCGTTACGGTAACCTCAACGCCAGACAGAACGTGAAACTGGTGATGATGGATGCCGGAGGGCGCGACATCCTTTCGCTGGAACGTGCGGAGGACGGCAAGTTTGTCAAGGCGGACATCTTCGACCGTCCCGTTTCCTTCTCGGTGGAGAGCCGTGTCAATGCAGGCTCTCCCGAAGAAGCCTTGTCCGCATCGCTCAACAAGTTCGGCACGGTCAATCTCGGCTATATGCGGGAGATAACCGACACCACGGAAGAGGAACTGCTTGGTGTCCTCAAGGGGCGCATCTTCTACAACCCGCTCGTAACCGATTACGAAATCAAAGACCGCTTCATCGCGGGGAACGTGATAGAGAAGGCGGAACGCATAGAGGGCTGGATGGAGGACAATCCCGAAAGTGAGCGGATGCCGGAGGTGAAACAGGCGTGGGAGGCATTGAAGGAGGCCGAACCGCAGCGCATCTCCTTTGAAGACCTCGACTTCAATTTCGGGGAACGCTGGATTCCCACGGGCGTGTATGCCGCCTACATGAGCCACCTTTTCGACACGGACGTGAAAATAGCCTACTCCGCAAGCATGGACGAGTTTTCCGTGGCGTGCGGCTACCGCACCATGAAGATCACGGACGAGTTTTTAGTAAAGGGCTATTACCGGAACTATGACGGTATGCACCTGTTGAAGCACGCCCTGCACAACACCTGCCCCGACATGATGAAAAGTATCGGCAAGGACGAGAACGGCAACGACATCAAGGTACGCGACAGCGAGGGCATACAGCTCGCCAACGCGAAGATAGACGAAATCCGTAACGGGTTCTCCGAATGGCTGGAAGAACAGTCGCCGCAGTTCAAGGAACGGCTCACGACGATGTATAACCGCAAGTTCAACTGTTTCGTGCGCCCGAAGTATGACGGCTCGCACCAGACTTTTCCCGACCTCAACCTGAAAGGGCTGGCAAGCCGGGGAATCAAGAGCGTTTACCCGTCGCAGAAGGATTGCGTCTGGATGCTGAAACAGAACGGCGGCGGGATCTGCGACCACGAGGTGGGAACCGGCAAGACGCTGATAATGTGCATAGCGGCACATGAGATGAAGCGTCTGAACTTGGCGCACAAGCCGATGATTATCGGGCTGAAAGCGAATGTGGCGGAGATTGCCGCCACCTATCAGGCGGCATATCCCAATGCGAGGATTCTCTACGCTTCTGAAAAGGATTTCTCGACCGCCAACCGCGTGCGTTTTTTCAACAACATCAAAAATAACGATTACGATTGCGTCATCATGTCGCACGACCAGTTCGGCAAGATACCGCAGTCACCGGAGTTGCAGCAGCGCATCCTGCAGGCGGAGCTTGACACGGTGGAGGAAAACCTCGAAGTCTTGCGGCAGCAGGGCAAGAACGTGTCGCGGGCGATGCTGAAAGGGCTGGAGAAGCGCAAGCATAACCTTGTGGCGAAGCTGGAGAAGGTGGAACACGCTATCAAGTCCCGCACGGATGATGTGGTGGACTTCAAGCAGATGGGCATCGACCACATCTTCATTGACGAGAGTCACCAGTTCAAGAACTTGACTTTCAACACCCGTCATGACCGTGTGGCGGGATTGGGAAACTCGGAAGGAAGCCAGAAGGCCCTGAATATGCTCTTTGCCATCCGTACCATACAGGAACGCACGGGCAAGGACTTGGGGGCTACGTTCCTTTCGGGCACGACCATTTCCAACAGTCTGACGGAACTGTACCTGCTCTTCAAATACCTGCGCCCCAACGAACTGGAACGGCAGGACATCCGCTGTTTCGATGCTTGGGCTGCCATCTTCGCCAAAAAGACGACCGATTTTGAGTTCAACGTAACGAACAATATCGTTCAGAAGGAGCGTTTTCGCTATTTCATCAAGGTGCCGGAGCTTGCCGCCTTTTACAACGAAATCACCGACTACCGCACGGCGGAGGACGTGGGTGTGGATCGTCCGCACAAGAACGAGATACTGCACCACATACCGCCTACACCCGACCAAGAGTATTTCATCAAACAACTGATGGAATTTGCCAAGACAGGTGACGCGACGTTGTTGGGCAGGTTGCCGCTGTCTGAAACGGAAGAGAAGGCTAAGATGCTCATCGCTACCGACTACGCGCGGAAGATGGCTTTGGATATGCGCATGATAGACCCCAATTACGAAGACCACTCCGACAACAAGGCGAGCCACTGCGCCAAAATGATAGCGGAGTATTACCACAAATACGATGCGCACAAAGGAACGCAGTTCGTGTTCTCCGACTTGGGTACATATCAGCCGGGGGAAGGATGGAACGTGTACAGCGAGATAAAACGCAAGTTGGTGGAGGATTACGGCATACCGGCAAGTGAGGTGCGCTTCATTCAGGAGTGTAAGACGGATAAGGCTCGTAAGGCGGTGATAGATGCCATGAACGCCGGGACGGTGCGCGTGCTGTTCGGCTCCACAAGTATGCTCGGAACGGGCGTGAATGCGCAGAAAAGATGTGTCGCCATCCATCACCTTGATACACCGTGGCGACCGTCCGACCTGCAACAGCGTGACGGACGGGGTGTTAGAGCCGGGAACGAGATTGCCAAGCATTTTGCCGAGAATAACGTGGATGTCATCATCTACGCGGTGGAAAAGTCGCTGGACAGCTACAAGTTCAATCTGCTGCACTGCAAGCAGACGTTCATATCGCAGCTCAAAAGTGGAGCGATGGGCGCACGTACCATCGACGAGGGAGCAATGGACGAAAAATCGGGTATGAACTTCTCGGAGTATATGGCGTTGCTCTCCGGCAATACCGACCTTTTGGATAAGGCGAAATTAGAGAAGCGTATCGCCTCGCTCGAAGGGGAACGCAAGTCGTTCAACAAGGGCAAGCGCGATTCGGAGTTCAAGCTGGAATCCAAGACGGGAGAACTGCGCAACAACACGGCTTTCATCGAAGCCATGACGGAAGACTGGAACCGTTTTCTTTCCGTTGTGCAGACTGATAAGGAAGGCAGCCGCCTTAATCTTGTCAAGGTGGACGGCGTGGATTCAACGGATGAGAAGGTCATCGGTAAGCGTTTGCAGGAAATCGCCAAGAACGCCACGACTGGTGGACTGTACAAGGCTGTCGGGGAACTTTACGGCTTTCCGATAAAGGTGGTCAGCGAGAGGACACTCAAAGAAGGTCTGGAGTTCACTGACAACCGCTTCGTGGTGGAGGGTAACTACAAGTACACCTACAACAACGGGCATCTGGCGATGGCAGACCCGATTGCTGCCGCACGAAACTTTCTGAACGCATTGGAGAGGATTCCGACCATCATCGACCAGTACAAGTCTAAGAACGAAGTGCTGGAAAAGGAGATTCCGCAGTTGCAGGAGATAGCGGGCAAGGTGTGGAAGAAGGAGGACGAGCTGAAACAGCTGAAGTCCGAACTCGCCGCACTGGACCGCAAGATACAGCTTGAGCTGGCTCCGGCTCAGGAAAACACGGAAGAGAACCGGCAAGGCAACGAGAAAAAACAGACGGAACAACAGCCGGAAAGCCCGCACGTGGACTTTGTACGCAGTCATTTAATTATAGGGAGACCCGGTTTATCGGAATCCAAAGGTGTAAAACTTTAATATCGAAGTCTTGACAGAAAAAGCCAGTGGTTGAATTTTTTCACCACTGGCTTTAATTCTAATAATTTTTCAATCTAATATGACCGAATCTATAACGTTAAATCATAGATTATGTGTCTATTTGTGAAGAAAAAGACGTAACTTTGTATCAAAATCAAATAAGCATAACAATGGAGCCATCTATATCTATATACAGTTTTTCACTTTATACCGCACTGCCGTTGATGTTATTCTTCGGCTTTTATTTTTTGTTTGCAAAGACTCCTGAAAAGAAAATTTTCAAGAATTATCTCCGCTCCCGACAGATTATGGGTATAGCTATGCTGCTGCTTTCGGCAAATTATTCGGTACATTTCTTCTTTGGTATCCGATTCAAAAATGCGGATTCTGCCATATTGATGAACATGTCCACATACTTCCTGTGCTATTCTCTGTTCAGTTCGGCATTGATAATGTTGCTTGATCGTTTTTACATTACCAAACGGCGTGTGTGGACACATATCATTTTATGGATTATATTTTCAACTCTTTCCGGAGTTGTGTTGTTCCTGTTGCCAAGCGGAATCATGCAAAAATTCTCTTTATTTGCTTTAGCTGTATGGTTAGTCGTTTTTGGAGTCGTTTTAGCTCGCAGAGTCATAATTGCATACCGTAGAGCCATTCGGATTTTCAATGAAACTCAGGCGGATGATATAGGTACATATATCGAATGGCTTTCCATATTCACTTATTGGGCTGTTATCTTCGGTGTCGGATGCGGATTGCTGACATTTCTGCCAGACAAATTTGTTTTTATCTGGATTTTGTCGTCAATACCGTTCTACAGCTATCTTTTCTACAGCTATCAGAACTACCTGCTGTTCTATGAACAGGTGGAAAATGCTTTTGAGCAAGATATACAGTCTGAAGAAGAACTTCTGACAGATACAGAAACAGAACCTAAAATAGTTTCTGAGAAAGAAGTTCCAGTGTCCTATACAGAAATTATAGAGAAAGTGGCCAACTGGATAAAGACAGACGGCTATGTCCAGCAGGGACTTACCATAAAAGAACTGTCCGAAATACTTCATACGAACCGTACCTATCTTTCCGCTTATATCAAGACTACGTATAAAATGACATTCCGCGAATGGATAACCGGTCTCCGGTTGGAGTATGCGAAAAACATGCTGAAGGAGCATCCGGAAATCAATATACAGAAGCTGGCTGAGTCCTCCGGTTTTCTTTCCCGCAGTAACTTTATCAAATTATTTTCCGAGAAGGAAGGATGTACGCCTGCCAAATGGAAAAAAGCAAATCGGGAATAATTTGTGTACTAAAAAACATTGAAAAAGGTCTCAGAAACCCATTTCCCAAAAGTGCTCAAACGACAAAAAAAGTGCTAATTCGACAAAAAGGTGCTCTAACGACAATTTGAAAAGTGCTCAAACGACTATTTTTCATAAAACGCTGTATTTCAACAGAAAAAGTTTTTGTAATATTTTGGGCGCTGAATGGCATTTATTACCTTTGGAGAAGACAAAGATAATAAATTCAAGTTTATATGAGCAGAAAAATCACTTTTCTTACCCTGTTTCTGTGGCTGATGACGCTAACTTTTCCTGTCATTGCGCAGCAGAAAGCAGACACGACCTACACCTTCCGCTTTGTTCCGCAGAAGGACATGTTCTACGTGCCTTGGAATGGCAACGACACGGAACTTGCCCGCCTGTTGGAATGTATCGAAAACAACAAAACCACAATTCTTGACGGCAAGCTGCCGCTATTGGTTGACGGCTACTGCAATTCGCTGGGCGGTGAAGCCGAGAACCTTGCAACAGCGAAGATCCGTGCCAATCGAGTAAAATCAGAACTGATTACACGCGCGAAAATCAAGGAAGAAAACTTCATTACCCACAATCATGCGACAGGGGGTGATTTTGTAATCGTGCGCCTGACGGTACTGGTAAAGGAAACAGCCGTGACGGATGCGGAAGCGGAAGCACGACGCAAGGCGGAAGCCGAACGACTGGCAGCCGAGAAGCGTGCCGAACAGGAACGGCTTGCCGAAGAGCAACGTAAAGCGGAAGAAGCCCGACTTGCCGCTGAAAAGGCAGAAGCTGAGAAAGCCGCTCAACAAAACACACTTGCCGACACGCCGTCGGAAACCAAAATCACAACTGATTATCATCTCTCCCTGCGTGCCAACCTGCTGCGCTGGGCTACCCTGACACCCGACCTTGGCGTGGAATGGCGCATCTGCCCATCGTGGGGCATTGCCGTAAACGGCTCGTGGACTTCATGGACGTGGAGCGACAAGGACCACCGCTATGCACTCTGGGAAGTGGCTCCGGAAGTACGTTACTATATGGGTGAGAAGAAAGCCTGGTATCTGGGCGCGATGTTCAAGGCCGGACAGTTCAACTACAAGCTCTCCGAAACGGGCAAGCAGGGCGACCTGATGGGTGGCGGCATCACCGCTGGCTATCAGCTGAGGCTGAACAAGGCACTGGCTCTTGATTTCAACCTCGGTTTGGGCTACCTGAATGCCGATTTCGAAAAATATGAAGTCATCGACGGTGTACGTGTACGCCGCGGCAACGAAACAAAAGATTGGTGGGGCCCCATCAATGCCGGTGTGACATTGGTATGGAAGTTATTCTAACTCGGAGGAATCGAATATGAAAGCAAGACAATATATAAATATGATGGGAATGGCAGCCGCCGTGCTGCTCTCTTCCTGCGTGAAGGACACGCTTTATGACACGCCGCATCCCGACTATGGGAAGATTGCGGTGACAGCCGACTGGTCGGCCCGCGGTGAGGGTATCAACATACCTGCCACATGGACGGTCACCATGGGCGACTATACGGGTACGGAGACTTCCGCCACCCATGCCCCCGACCATCTGTTTGCTCCGGGCAGCTACACCCTTGCGGTGTGGAACCCAACTGAAGGAATCACGGTAAATGGTACCACCGCCACCATTGCCGCAGCCACGGGAAACCGGGCAGGCACGGATGCCTTTGTGAACAATGCCCCTGGATGGTTCTTCACCTATACGAAACAGGTGAGCATCGAGAAAGACAAGGACTATCCGCTGACCGCCGCAATGAAGCAGCAGGTACGCGAACTGACGCTTGTCGTCGAACCTACTGGTGATGCCGCCAGACGCATCACGGAGATTGTTGCCCATCTGACGGGTGCAGCCGGAACACTCGACTTCGCTACCGATACCTACGGAGCCGCTTCGAACGTCGTGCTGCCCTTCACCAAGATTACCGAAGGTGACGATGCCGGCAAGTGGAAAGCCACGGTGCGGCTGCTGGGTGTGACCGGTACGGAACAACTGCTGAAGGGTGAAATCCGCTATGCTGACGGCAACCCGACCCCCACCACGCTGAAAAGCGACCTTACGGAAGCCCTCAAGGAGTTCAACACCGGAAAGGGCGAATCGCTGACCCTCAGCGGAACGCTGGTTGAGACTCCCGAAGGCATGGAAGTGGACGGAGCCGAAATCAACGGCTGGGAAGAAGTGAAAGGTGATGATGTAAATGCTGATTTGTAAATAATAAAATTATAGATATAATGAAGACAAGATTTTTTACACTTGCAGCGCTCGCCCTCGCACTGGCAGCCTGCAACAACGACAACGAGAACCTGAACGGTGACCCCGTGGCCGCCCAGTTTACCGCCAACATCGCCCCCGCCACCCGCGCCAGCGGAACCACCTGGACTGGCGGCGACCGTATCGGCATCACCGACATCGGCAACGATTCCCAGTACGGCAACGTGCCTTTCATCCTGAAAAACGGGAAATTTGAGGCAGAAGGAAAGGTTATCTATATCGAAGATACAAAGACCCATACTTTCCGCGCCTACTATCCGTACAACACGACGGGAGGCATCCTCGCAGCCACGACCGATGCCACGGCGCAGCAAAACAAGCCTGCCATCGACTTCCTCTTTGCTTCAGGAGCCACGGGAGACAAAAACAACCCGGTAGTAAGCTTTACCGACAAAACCGCCAAAGGCGGTGAAGACAACTCCTTCCACCACCGCATGAGCCAGATAACCCTTACCTTCGAGGCGGGCGACGGCGTGGATTTCAGCGTGGTCAAGCCTGAACGTTACACGCTAGACGGATTGTTACTCACCGGTACGTTCAACACGGCCGACGGTATTGCCACCGCAGACAACGGAGTACAGACCGGAGAACTGGCCATGAATCTGGCAGACGGCAATCTCACGTCATCGATCATCCTCTTCCCGCAGACAGTTGCATCCCTGCCGTTGGTTGTGAATTACAAAGGTCAGGAATATCATGCCACACTCACCATGCCCGAAGGCGCACTGCTGGCGGGCAACAACTATACCTATACCGTCAAGGTACGCAACAAAGTCCTTGAAGTCAGCGAAGCCACCATTGCAAAGTGGAACGATATAGACGGTGGAGATGTGGGTGCTGACCTGTAGGATTTTAATAATTAATCGATTAGAATAAAGAATTATGAGACATAGATTATTTATCCCCGCAGCCACCGCACTGCTGTTCGCCCTCGCCGCCTGCACGCAGGACGAACTTGCTGATGATAACCGTCTGCCCGAAGGTGAATACCCCGTCGTCATCCGTGCCACCGGACTGTCCGTAGAAGCAACGCCGCTGGCAGCCCATTCCACCCGTGCCGCTGTGGACGGCGACTGGCAGGGCGTCACTTCCGTGGCACTCAAGATGGGCGATGCGGTAAAGGAATACACCGTTACGGCTTCTACCGATTTCAAGAGTGCCACGCTTTCACGCGAGAACGCCCCGTACTACTGGACCAGCCGCGACCCGATTACCGTATCGGCATGGTGGCCCTTCGACAATGCCGACATCACACAGATGCCTGCCGTGAAGGTGGCCGAAGACCAAAGCAAATTGACTGACTTCCAGAACAGCGACTTCATCTCTGCTGAGAACCGGAAGGTGGAATTTAACAACCCGACACTCGAATTTACCCACCGCACGGCACGCGTGACAATCGAACTGAAGCCCGGCACGGGATTCACGAGCGTCGCTGGTGCCACGGTGAGCCTCATGAGCCTGTCCGCCGATAACGGCAACCCGACCGCCATCAAGACCTACAACGCAAGCGGCAACACCTACGAGGCACTGACCGCCCCGCAGACCGTTGCGGCAGGCAAGCCGTTCATCCGGGTGGAACTCGGCAGCGGCACCTTCTACTTCCGTCCGCAGAACAACGTCGTATTAGAGGCTGGCAACCGCTATAAATATACCGTTAAGGTGAACGCCACCGGCTTGACGTTAGAGGGTTGCACCATCGGCAGCTGGGCTGACGGTGGCGGCGAAAGCGGCGAGGCTGAGGATTTAGGCTATTCTATACAGAACGACGGCAGTTACACGGTCTATAACGCCGACGGCCTGCTGGCATGGAACAAAGCCGCACAAAAGGACGAATCGATTAATTGCACCCTCACCGCCGACATTGACCTCACAGGCAAAGACTGGACACCGATAGGCACAGACTACGACAACTCATACAAAGGCACCTTCGACGGTGGCGGCCATACCATTACGGGGCTGACCTTTACGACAAATGACGAATATGCGGGTCTGTTCGGCTGGCTCAATAGAGCTGGTACGGTGAAGAACGTGGTGATGGAGGGCGTACAGATAACAAGCAATCAAATATATGGCGGCAGTATTGGCGGCGTGGTAGGATATAGCTGGGGCACCATTGAAAACTGCTCGGTGTCGGGCAGCGTCAGCGGCACGGTGTATGTCGGCGGTGTGGTGGGTGCTCAAATAGGCGGTTCCATCACCGGATGCAGTTCCTCGGCCACAGTGAAGGGAACGGTCGATGTCGGCGGCGTGGCAGGTCAGACGAATTCGAGTGCCACCCTGACCGCTTGCTATGCCACGGGCAACGTGACCATAGAAATAAACCCCGCAAAGAATATCGCTGGCGGCAGTCTGGTGGGAATGAACGCAGGAAGCAGCCTCCTTGCCTGCTATGCCACGGGCAACGTAACCAGTACGGGTAGTAGCACTGGCTATGTACATATCGGCGGCTTTTTGGGAAATAACTACACCACCGTGACCGCCTGCTATTGGAAGAACAATCATGAACAAGGTATCGGCTACAATAAGAAAAGCACCGAAGCCACGAAGGTGGACGGCACTGGCGTTACCTGGCAGAAAGCCGTTGATGCCATGAACACCGCCTTGCAGACCGCAGGCTCAGAGTGGCGTTACGAACTTAAAGGAGCATTGCCTACCTTGAGGAAGCAGTAAACCGTAGGGCGGAAAAGTTCCGCTCGCAACGGAAAGAACCGAAGTATAACCCCAATAAAGAAAGGAGGACGTGATGGAACACACGGTGTAATACTGGTGTCATTGCAGATATAAATTTTAGCCCTTCCTATTCTTATGCGCAGTCAGGAACAGGTCGGTGGTCTATTGGTCTTAATTATAGAGGCCTTGAAATTTATACCATTCATTGCCAATCCGGATGTGGTGCTATAGATATAAATAAATTGGTATCATCCGCAAATCACCCATTTATTATTGGTGGGGACATGAATATGACTCCAAGCGAATTATCAGAATATTTACACAGGTACCAGGAGTAGGCCGGGAAATAGTGCTAATTTTGCATGTTGTGGTATGCCAACACATATTTCAGGTCGAGAATTAGATTATTTCCTTATCGATAGCAGATTACAGCTAAGAACATGTGTACTAAGATATCATATGAAGGGTGGGGATCACTATCCTGTGATATTGATATTTAGTTAACCAATTATATTTTTCATCAACAAACAGTGTCGCTGCGATATAAAATATTTTTCGGCTATGCCATACTTATGGCGGTCATCGGTAGCATGGCCGCCATTCTCATCCATGAACCTGCGAAGTTCCACGACCTATATGCGTATGTTGAATAACGGTATTTACACAAACAGCAAATGGGCGAACAATTCGTTACCACTACCAAGCATTTCCGCAAGCTGCTTGCCGCAGGCTATCTGTTGATAGTCCTGCTGGTGGGCGGCATCATCTGCACGTGGCTCGGCGAATGGCGCGACTTGGAGTTGCTGGAACGGGAGAACCGTGAAATCAACCGCTTCCGCAAGGAAACACACGATGCGTATGTGGGTGTGGTGGAGTTGTCACTTTTGGGCGAGTCGGTGCTGGAATGGGACGATAAGGATGTGGCGGCATACCGGCGGCAACGGATGGCGGTGGATAGTATGCTTTGCCGCTTCAAGAGCCATTACGAATCGGTGCGCATAGACAGCGTGCACCACTTGCTGGAGGACAAGGAAAAGCGGCTGTGCGCCATCATGGAGGCTCTGGAACAACAGGCGGACATCAACCGCCGGATAGCCAAGCAGGTGCCGGTGATAGTGCAAACGAGCAGGCAGGAAGAGCCGAAGAAACAGAGGAGGAAAGGTTTTCTCGGGTTGTTCGGCAAGAAACAGGAAGCACCTCCGACGACGACCACCACGATGCTCTACACACTGAACCGTGATATGATAGCGCAACAACGTGCCCAGAGCCATCGTCTGTCGGAATATGCCGACAGCCTTGCCAGCCGCAATGCGGAACTGAACCGCCAACTGCAAACCCTTATCCAGCAGATGGACCACAAGGTGCAGGCTGACTTGCTGGAACGGGAGGCGGAAATATCCGCCATGCGCGAAAGATCGTTCTTGCAGGTAGGTATCATAACGGGTGTCATGCTGCTGTTGCTTATTATTTCATACATCATCATTCACCGCTATGCCACCCGCATCAAGCAGTACAAACGTAAGACAACAGATTTAATCGGGCAACTGCAAAAGTCAGTAAAACAAAACGAATCGTTGATAGCCTCACGCAAGAAAGCGATGCACACCATCACCCACGAGCTACGCACACCACTGACTGCCATACATGGATATGCGGAACTGATGCAGGACAACGAAGAAGAAAAGATAAGCGGTTATGCGGACAATATCCTGCAAGCCTCCAAGAGAATGACCGACATGCTCAACTCCCTGCTTGACTTCTTCCGCTTGGACAGCGGCAAGGAACAGGCGAATGTCCGTCCGTTTCGTTTGGAAAACATCGCGGAGCTGTTGCAAACGGAGTTTACGCAACAAGCAGAAGCAAAAGATCTTAAACTTACCATCGAGTGCCCGGAGGGTATTATCCTGAATGGCGACAAGGAGCGCATCATACAGATATGCGACAACCTGCTGGGCAATGCCGTCAAGTTCACGAATGCCGGAAGCGTTTCACTTGTCATAAGCTATGACGGCAATAGGCTGACCCTTGTAGTAGAGGACACCGGAACCGGCATGAGTGCGGAAGAACAACAGCGAGTGTTCGGAGCGTTCGAGCGGCTTTCCAACGCCGCCACGCAAGACGGTTTCGGATTGGGGTTAAGCATTGTGAAACAGATAGTCGGGATGCTTGGCGGCACTATACGCTTGGAAAGCGAAAAAGGAGAAGGCAGTCGTTTTACTGTGGAGTTGCCAATGAACACTGCCGATATTGGTATTGAAGAACAGACAGCCGCAGAAAGTCTGGCTCATATAGAAAGACCTTATTCTGTCATCGTATTGGACGACAATCCGATGGTATTATCCATGACAAAGGAAATGTATGCTGGTATAGGTGTGCATTGCGACACGTTCACCACTATTGGCGATGCAATGGAAGCCATGCGGCAGCACACATACGACCTCATGATAACCGATATGAAGATGCCGGAGATTAACGGCTATGAGGTGTTGGAGTTGTTACGCTCGTCAAGTGTCAGCAACTCGAAAGAGATTCCCATTGTCGTGGCGACCGCCTCCGGCAGTTGCAGCGAAGAGGAGCTGTTGGAAAATGGATTTACCGCCTGCCTGTTCAAGCCATTTTCCATTTCCGAACTGGTTGCTGTATCAGACAAATGCCTTTTGACAAGTACGGACAAGGATGAACTTCCCGACTTGTCCTCTCTGCTTGCCTATGGTGACAAACGGGCGATGCTCGACCGTTTGATAACCGAAACAGAAAAGGATATGCAGGCTGTCCGGGAAATCATGGAGAGGAATGACCGCAAGGCGTTGGACGAATGGATACACCGTCAGCGAAGTTCATGGGCTGTTATCCGTGCTGACAAACCCTTGTGGAACCTGTATGAACTGCTGCATCAAGAATCTGAATGTTCCGAAATGGAATTGCGGAAATGCGTGGATGCCATGCTTCGTATGGGAACAGTTATCATAGAACTTGCGCAAAAGGAAAGGAGGTCGTCGGATGAAAGTATTTGTGATTGAGGACAACCCCGTCTATAACGATTATGTCTGCAACCTGCTGAAGAAAGACAGCTTCGATACTATGTCGGCATATAATCTTGCCACTGCCAAGAAACTATTGGCAAAGTCAGAGGTGGATGATATTGTCGTTGCCGACCTACGCCTCCCCGACGGTGAAAGCATAGAGTTGTTACGGTGGATGCGTGCCAACGACAAACAGCAGGTGTTTATCGTTATGACCAATTACGGGGAGGTGCATACGGCAGTGGAAAGTATGAAGCTCGGCTCAAAGGATTACATACAGAAACAGTTGTTGGAGGATAAACTGATACCGCTTATCCGCACCCTGCAAAAAGAACATGAAAAGCGACTACAATGGAACATTCCGATATTCGTCCGGCAGGGCGAAGCCTATCAGAAAATCAAGAAACGTGTGCGCCTTGTAGCCACCACCCGGATGAGCGTGCTGATACTGGGCGAGAACGGTACGGGCAAGGAACATATCGCACAACATATACACCAACAAAGCAAACTTGCCGATAAACCTTTTGTGGCAGTAGACTGCGGAGCCTTGTCCCCGTCATTGATACAATCCGCCTTCTTCGGACACGTCAAGGGCGCGTTTACGGGTGCCGAAGCAAACAAGACGGGGTATTTTCTGGAAGCGGATGGCGGCACGCTGTTCCTTGACGAAGTGGGCAACCTAACAATGGAGATGCAACAGATGCTGCTCCGCGCCATACAGGAACGCCGTTACCGTCCCGTCGGTGCAAAGGAGGACAAAACAGCCAACGTGAGGATAGTGGCTGCAACCAACGAGGATTTGCAGAAAGCCGTAACGGAAAAGCGGTTCCGGCAGGATTTGCTCTATCGCTTGCAGGAGTATGTGATAACCATGCCGCCCTTGCGCGACTGCCCGGAAGACATCATGCCATTGGCCGAGTTCTTCCGTGAAATGGCAAACCGTGAGTTGGAACGTGAAGTAAAAGGTTTTGCCGCATCTGCCCGTAATGCCCTGCTCGCCCATGCGTGGCCGGGCAACGTGCGCGAGTTGAAACAGAAGATACAGACGGCAGTCCTGCAATCAGAAGGCGATATGATAACCGAAGCCGATTTGGAACTTGACAATGAACCGTCCGCTACTTCCGCTTGTTTTACATTGAAGAGCGGGGATGAAGAAAGAGGACGTATCCTGCGTGCTTTGAAACAAGCAGCCGGTAACAAGAAAATGGCTGCAAAGATACTGGGTATCGGCAGGACAACGCTGTATAATAAATTGGTAGAGTATGGATTGAATGAAGAAAACTGACCGGAGTATGGCTGTAAATGGCAATAATTGATTAACTTTGCAATTGTATTTCAGAAAATAGCAGGCGATTGGGTAACTTTTCGCCGATGATATAGACATAAGACCGCAAGGCGTTTCGAGCGAAAATCTGGAAAATTGAAACTACGGAGACGATTGCGTGATGCTTATGCTATGCCTACGCATAGCGTGCATTCACGTACTCTCCGTAAAGGCTTTACCAGAGCCATCGCTTGAAAGTAGTGTGAATTGCACGCTACTTTTTTGCCTCGCCAAAAAGGAAAGGAAATACGTTATGGCGAAAATACAATTACTTGCCGTTATCTCAATAGATGGCTGTCCGATGAAACTGCATCCCCGGAAGCGGTTGCTTCAAACCGAAGATTACGGTATGGATGAAATACGTGCCAATGCCCTGTATAAGCTGACATCCGACTATTCGGTATCCGTGCTTCAAGAATGGAGGGAGGAAGGTGGAAGCATTTGCCATTTGTTGGAAGTAACTGCCGGGAATACCGAATATGCCAACGGACTGTTACGGATGAACGTGATAGATGAAATCATACTATACGTTGTTCCAACCATCGACGGAAACGGAGCGCATTTTTTCAAGTCAGCACTACCTATGAATGACTGGCGGCTTATGGAGAACAAAACTTATAGGGACGGAGTAATCCGGCTTACCTATCATAAAGAGCCACGGGCATAAAATGTTCAGATTATGAACATCTTGGCGGGATTTCCGTGCTCAGAAAGTGAACACATGTTCAGAATCTGAACACATTTCACAAGGGATGCAATCAAGGATAAAATTATTTTTGAATTTTATCTTTCTGAAAAACAATGTAGTACAATTTTCTCACAATCTTTTCTCGTGTTTAGGGCTATGATTTGCACCATATATCAGTGTGCGCACACTGATAAACAAGTGTAAACCCTCAAAACAGAAAAGATAATGAACCATCTCATACTGGCGGAAACACAGTTTTTCGCCATGATAAACGGAAAAGACAACGGTAGCACGGAAACGGCATACGGCGGATTCGTGCAGGAAGTAATAAACCTGTGCTACGGCGGCAATGATGCCAAGCATATTATTGTGGCGTTGGCTTTTGCCGAAATCGAATTACAGCACCATCCGCAGAACTTGTCGGCATCGGAGGAGAATGTCGTCACTGTGTATATCCGCAAGGCGTTATCCTTCATCCGAAAGATGCAGAAGATGGTATCCGCTTCTGCAATTACCTCCGTGCCACCACTAACATCCACATCCGAAACCAAAGCCACAGTCCCAGCCTTGCAATGGACCGGTAATGCCGTCGAGTTGGTAGAACTAATCTATGCCCTCTACGCCACCGGCTGCATCAATGGCGGCAAGGCTTCGCTGAAAGAGCTTGCTCCTGTCCTCTATTCCTTTTTCGGTGTGGAGTCCAAAGACTGCTACCGCTTCTATACGGACATCAAACGCAGGAAAAGCGACAGTCGCACCTACTTCCTTGAAAAGATGCAGGACAAACTGAACGCGAAGATGCGACATGACGATGAATTGGAGCGGATGAGGAGATAAACGAATGCCAAACAAAGGATAAGCGGCCGGATTATACGGTTTCTTATCCTTCTTCATTTACAATCACTCTATTATCTGCCGGAAAGCCGATTAAAATCATTAACTTTGCAAGTATTAATCAATGACGGATGAAAATAGATAACCTCGAAATATTGAACGGACTGATTGCCGGAGCCGAAGGCGGGACAGTTGAGTTCAAAGAAACTACCGGGCAGTTGGAGCGTGGAATGGAAACTCTTTGTGCCTTCTTGAACGGTACGGGCGGCACGGTGCTGTTCGGTGTAACCGACAAGGGAAAGATTATCGGTCAGGAAGTGAGCGACAAGACGAAGCGCGATATTGCGGAAACCATCAGACGAATCGAGCCGTTTGCGACCATTGATATATCCTATACAGACATTCCGGGAACGAACAAAAGTGTTATAGCTTTATCAGCGGAAGAACAACGATATATGCGCCCGTTCACCTATAAGGGGAGGGCTTATCAACGGATAGAGAGCGTTACATCTGCCATGCCGCAGGGTATATACAACCTGTTGGTTATGCAGCGAGGCGGAACCTATGCTTGGGATTCCATGCAAAATCCCGGCTTGAAAATATCCGACCTTGACGAAACGGCAATCTTGGGCGCAGTACGTGGAGGAATCAGAGGCGGACGTTTGCCGGAAGGTTCTATGCAGGAGGATGTCCGAACCATCCTTGAAAAATTTGACTTGTTGAATGATGGAAAGCTGAACAATGCTTCCGTTGTCCTATTCGGACGGAACTTCTACCATTATCCCCAATGTCTGCTCCGTTTAGCCCGGTTCAAAGGAACGACAAAAGATGAATTTTTAGATAATCAGCGTGTGACAGGCAATATATTCAACTTGCTGGATGCTGCAATGGCATTTTTCTTCAAGCATTTGTCCCTCTCCGGTAAAATTGAAGGTTTGTACAGAGAAGAGGAACTGAATGTGCCATATAAGGCATTGAGAGAATGTTGCATAAATGCTTTTGCACATCGTGTTTACCATCGCCCCGGCAGTTCAGTCGGGATTGCTATCTATGATGACCGCGTGGAGATTGAAAACAGCGGAACATTTCCGCCTGATATTACCATTGAGAAACTGTTGGGTGGCCACAATTCCGAACCACAAAATCTGATAGTAGCCAATGTGCTGTACAAAAGTGCAGTATTGGAGAGTTGGGGACGTGGCATAGCCCTTATGGTAAACGAATGTCGCCGTGTCGGTATTCCGGATCCGGAGTTTCATACCGACGGCAATGCTGTATGGATTGTGTTTCATTATACAAGAACTACAGTAGGACAAGACCCCACAGCAACCCCACAGCAACCCTATAGTAACCCCACAGTAACCCCACAGTTAGGAAAACTGTTGTCTGCTATTGGGAACAACACTCTCTCTGCTAAAGAAATCATGGAGAAAACGGGAATGAAAGATAAAAGGAATTTCTTAAAGAACTATATCCATCCGGCAATAAATTCCGGTTTGGTCCTTTCACTTTATCCCATAGGCTCCAAGAGTCCGCAACAGAAATACTATCTTACTGATAAAGGTAAAGGTTTCCTGCAACAATAACGGGTATGGCTAAAAAGAAGAAACATAAGAATGATGTAAAAACTGATTTACCGATAATCATGGATTATGGTATCGGCAGTATATCCGTTTATGACCCGGCAGACATAATGCCATACAACGAGCCGCCAATTAGCGAACAAATCCGCTTCAAGAAACTCGGCAAAGAGATGAAATCCGAGTTCAAGTGGCTGGTATCTTCCGTAGTGATTGAGTATTGGCAAGAAAACCGACAGATACCTTTCGGTGAAGAAATGTCGAAACTCAGAACCAGACTGTTGAGAATGTTTGCCGAAGAATACAGCATACTGCTTAAAGACGATACAGAGCTGAAAAATTATTTGCTGACGCTTGCCATTACCACCATCAACAAGCATCTCAAATCTGAGAATAAAAAGAGGGTGTCAAAACTCTCTTTTTAACAAAATTACCCTTGCTACAGATATCTGTGACAGGGGTAATTTTCATATTTTGGGTGTTTTGACACATCCCCTTTTTCACATATAAAGGAATCTGTTATTTCTGCTGCAACAGGTGTTTCAAGTTTTCATCATTTGCGATACGTTCCAGTTCCTCTTGAACAATCTGCTTCACTTCCTCCTTGATGCGCCTGTAATTCGCCTGAACCGTTTCTTTCATGCGGTCGTTGCCGTCCCCGTCCGTAAAGTCGGTAATGACGGGGATTTTCTTGTAGGCTTTCTCCTCGCGCCTCACCTTCTCGGCATCCACGACAATCTCGCAATGGAAAATCTTCTGCTCGATACGCTCGTTGAAGTTGTCGGACACCGAACCAACAAACATACCCTGCGTCAAGCCGGAAATCTTGCTCGGCGGGATGAGTGAATCCATCTGCGTGTTGATGGAGGTGGAAACATCCTGCCGGTTGATGGAAATGGACTGCCGTTTCTGCAACACCTTACCGAAGCGTTCGGAAAGCGTCTTGGCGGTTTCACCCACCACCTGACCGGAAAAGATATTGCCGACGGTGTTCATCACGACCTTCGCTTCTTTATCACCGTAGTCGCGCACCAACTGGCTAAAATCCTGAAAGCCCAGACACACGGCAACCTTGTTGCTTCGCGCGGTGGCGATAAGGTTGTCCAACCCCTTGAAATAAATCGTGGGCAGCTCGTCGATGATGACCGACGACTTCAGCATCCCTTTCTTGTTGATGAGTTTCACGATACGGGAGTTATACAGACCGAGAGCGGCCCCGTAGATATTCTGACGGTCGGGATTGTTGCCCACACAGAGTATTTTCGGTTCTTCGGGGTTGTTGATGTCCAGCGTGAACTCGCTGTCCGACATCACCCAATAGAGCTGCGGGGAAATCATCCTTGACAAAGGGATTTTCGCGCTTGCTATCTGCCCCATCAACTGCTCCGCAGCCCCTCCGAGCCATGCGTCCATGAACGGAGAAAGATAGTTTTCCAATTCCGGGTAAGAGGTCAGTATCGGGAAAATATCCTCATAGCGGCGGTTCAGGAACTCAATCGCATGGGGGAACGTGCAGTATATGCCGCCTTGATAGATTTTGAGATACCATATAATGCTGGCAAACAAAATAATAGGTGATTCCACAAAGAAGTCGCCCTGCTTCTGCACATCGGGTAAGTCAAGGGCATTGCTGCCCCCTTCTCCCCTAAGAACCGTACATGAGAGTTTCCCCTCATACGGCTCAAGCAACTCAATATTTCTATTTGTTGTTAGAAATCGGCTCATACTTTCAACATTTTCGTTTATTTCGCTTGTAGCAGTTGTTGTGGACAAGTTGCCGTACAATCGAACCACCAACAGATATTTCGTTGACGTTCCATGCTTTTGTACAATCTATTTCCTTGCCGCATAACGGACAAATCCGGTTCTGCTTGTTCCATAAATATAAGAGAGACTTACGTCCCTTGAGAGATTCCAGCATTTGTTGCTCCTTTCGCTGAAAGAAATAATCATCGTATTCCGGGTCGAAAGGGTTTGCCTCACCTTTGATTTGCTTGTACGGGGTATAATGTATATCCGACAACCTTTTAAGGGTCAGGTAGTTCACTTTCTTGCTCTTGGTTTCATATTTCCATGCAAACGTCCATTTACGCCCCCGAATTTCATGCCAATATTTGTCTGCAACCCAAGACTTGCGTTTCTTTGGATGGCGACGTAAAGCCCATTTCTTCGTGAGATTGTAAATGTGATTGTCACAACCATGAAAAGCATCGGTTGATGCACCATAT
>CEAA01047779.1_pt1 | contig 28551 bp, 27 predicted proteins | sample 557551 | NCBI WGS metagenome assembly CEAA01 (sample SAMEA3182115, study PRJEB8094) | gut metagenome | biome: human; feature: gut; material: Stool; isolation source: human stools | place: Canada | collected 2013-06-11
TTCCGGTTTCAGAAATCCCCGAAGAGGTGCCCGCTGAAGCTGTGGAAGCCCCCAAGCCCAAGCGCCCCCGCCGCAAGAAAGCGGCTGCTGAGGAGGTCGGCAGCGTACCCATCCCTAATGCACCGGAGGCCGCGCCAACGGAGGAAACGGAGCCAGTCACTTCCGAAGAACCGGCAGCTGGGGCCGCTGTTTCAAAACCAAATCCCACACCATCGCGTCCGGCGCCGATTCTAACGCTGGAGGCGGGCGCTGACGTTGAAACGGAAGAAAACCTTGCCGACATCATCTGGCATGAAATTCATAACGCCTACCGCACCCGCAGGATACTGACCGGCACGCTGGGCGGCCTGGAGCAGACGGACAACGGAAAGACCATCGCCATAGTGGAATACAAGGGTTTTCGAGTCGTTATCCCGCTGAAAGAGATGGTGATGGGATATCAGAACAACCTCACCGGGGATGCCTACAGCGCCATGATTGTCCGCCAGCATAAGCTATTGAGCCGCATGCTGGGGGCAGAGATTGATTTTGTCATCAAGGGGATTGAATCCAAGACGCGCAGCGTCGTCGCCAGCCGTAAGGAGGCCATGCTGAAAAAGCGCAAAATCTTCTATATGGACACCGACGAGGCCGGGGAGTACCGCATTTATGACGGCCGGATTATCCAGGCCCGAGTTATCGCCACAGCGGAAAAGGCCATCCGCATTGAAGCATTCGGTGTGGAGTGCTCTGTTATGGCGCGCGATTTGTCCTGGGACTGGATCGGCGATGCCCGCGACCGTTTTTCAGTGGGTGACCAGGTGCTGGTGCGTGTCCTCAGCGTCAACCGGGAGGATATTGAGCATATTTCCATCAAGGCGGACCTGCGTAGTGTATCGGACAACCGGCAGGACAATCTCCGCCTGTGCCGGATTCAAAGCAAATACGCCGGCACCGTTACCGACGTCCACAAGGGCGTGGTGTATATCCGGCTTACCAACGGCGTCAACGCAATCGCCCATTCCTGCTACGACCGCCGCCGCCCCGGAAAAAAGGATGACGTCAGCTTTGTTGTTACCGGCATTGATGAAGAACGCGGCGTGGCGCTGGGAATCATCACCCGCATTATCCGCCAAAATCTCTGATTGTTGAAAAACAGCGGCGTTTGGTCGTATATAGAAAGTAAAGACGAAAATTCAGTTCTGGGAGGGATACGCTATGCGTAAATTTCTATTCGTCTTACTTTTAACCCTGCTGGCTGCTTTTACAGGCTGCCGGTCGGATGAGCTTCCGGATGCCGCCGCTTCTTCAGCATCGGATTCAGCAAAAACCACTTCCGAAGCATCTACTATGAATACCGGCCGCGATGAGAGCATATCATCAGGGGATTCGTCATCTTTAGACACCGGCGATACTCCTTCAGCCTCATCTTCCGATGCGGCGGGAGAACTGTCCTCCGCCAGTCGGCCGGATAACGCCACGGCTGCGACTTCACAAAAACCAACCGCACCTGCGGAGCAAAAGCCAACGGCAGCGCCGGAACAAACCAATCCGCCGGAGAGCGCCAGCGGCAACACTTCCTCCGCATCGGCTTCGTCCAGCCCGCCGGCGACGCCGTCTTCGGAAGAAAAGCCTATTACATCGGAACCGCCTGTGTCCCAGCCGCCGGAAACCACAAGCCAGCCGGATATGGAAGCCGAATACGCCCGGATCATCCGTGAGGCGGTGGCCTATGCGGAAAGCTACGCAGCAAAGGGCTTTACCTTTGTCTGGGACGATTCGCTGGAGTTCAGCTGGGAGAGCGGAGCCGGCTGGATGGGGACGCCTCGTGTCAAATACGAGGGCGTGGACGGTACCATTGAGATGCTGAAATACCATATTGACAAGATTGTGAAGACGTCTACTGACTCGGGCAACGGCGTTCCCGCCCATTCGGCCCATTACAAAGTCATGCAGGTAATGGTAGACGGCGATACCGCCTTTGTTGTCCTGTACGGATAAATAAAATTGAAAATTGCGCAAACGAGCGTCATTCTTCGGAATGGCGCTTTTTTGCGCCCAAATTTAGGAGGTTATCTATGAGAAAAACAAAAAAACGGCTGCTCTCTCTGCTGATGGCGGCCGTGATGCTTCTTGGGATTCTCCCGACGACAGCCTTTGCCGCTGACGTTACGATGGACCTTTCCAAGTGCGAGGTCAGCTGGGACTACACCCTGACCGACGCGGAAGGCAACGCATTCACGGCCGGCTACGGGCTGCGCGCCGAAGACAATCCCTTCGGCTATGCGGTCGCTCCGCTGGTCCGGAATATGCACGACTACACAGCCAAGCGCCCAGGCCTCACTTCGGACAAATCCCAGTGGGTATACGGCCAGGACTACGTGTATTGCTACTGCATTGAACATGGTGTCCCTCTGCCGGATGATACCAGTTATGCCGGCTCCAGCAACGCGACACATGGGAACAAATACGAACAGCTTTCAGCGGAACAGAAGGACTTGCTGGCGCTTGCTCTCACCTATGGCTATCCAAATCGTACCGATCTGGAGACGTCTAAAGATGCCAACGCCTGCTACAGCGCCACTCAGCTGATTGTCTGGCAAATCACGCTCGGTTTCCGCAGCTCGCCTACGGAACTGAACGACAAGACCTATCCGGTCAGCGGCTATACCGGCACTATGACCGAGCAGCTTTGCCGCAACAAGTATTTTAAGGAATATTACGACCTCATTTTGTCGGATATGGCGGCGCACTATAAGCGGCCCAGCTTTACGGGAACACTGCAAAGCTCCGCTCCTTCCTATGAGATGGACTTCGTGGATGGAAAGTACACCGTCACCCTGACAGACGAGAACAACGTCCTGCAAAATTTCTATGTTTCATCAAATGGCGGCGTCACTGCTTCCATCAGCGGGAACAAGCTGACGCTTTCCTCCTCCCAGCCGATCACGGACGAAGTGATGATAAAGCTCAACCGGCGGATACCGTCTACCAATCAGACAACGGGATTCCTCATTTGGAGCGTGCCCGGTAAAGAGGAAGCAAACCAGGACATGGTAAGCGGCGTGCCTGCCAACAACGACCCGGTACCCGCCTACCTGAAGGTTTCCGCCCCGGCCGGCAGTGTCAAACTGGTGAAAACCAGCGAAGACGGCAAGGTGGGCAACGTCCCGTTTCATATCAGCGGAAATGGCGTCGATCAGAATATCCGCACTCTGTCGGACGGGACCTTTTTACTGGAAAATTTACGACCTGGGGTATATGAAGTAACAGAGCAGACGGAAAACAAGTATGAGCCGCAGGCGACGAAAAGAGTCACGGTTGTCCCGGGCCAGACGGCAACGATAACCTTCAGCAATACTCTCAAGCGTGGGGACTTAACCGTTACCAAAACCGCAGAGGACGGTTTTGTGGAGGATAAGACCTTCCATTTGTACGGCACCAGTTTATCCGGCCTTCCTGTTGATGAATACGCCATCACCGATGAACGCGGCGTCGCCACTTTTGAGGACGTTTTGATCTCCGGAGACCAGACTTATACCCTCGAAGAGGTGGGTACGGAGGACAAATACGTTATCCCCGACCCGCAGCAGGCTACCATTGAGTGGAACAAGGTAACGCATAAGTCGTTTGACAATGTACTGAAGAAATGGCGGGCTACCCTGACGAAATCCGACAGCGAGACCGGTACCGCCCAGGGCGACGCCAGCCTGGAAAATGCCGAATACGGCGTGTTCAAGGACGGCCAGCTGGTAGACAGCTATTTTACAGGGCCGAACGGCGATTTCACAACGGACTGGTACAACTGCGGCGTGGGCTGGACAATCAAGGAGCTGGAACCAAGTGAAGGCTACAAGCTCAATCCGGAGGTTTACGATGTCGGCGCCGAGCCGGAGCTGTATGAACTGGAGTACAACGAGGTAGCCGTTGATGCAGACGAAGATGTATTAAAAGGCCGGGTTGCCATTATCAAGCACAGCGATGACGGCTCCACAGGAATTGAAACGCCGGAAGCCGGCGCAGAGTTTGAACTGTTCCTGCGTTCCGCCGGTTCTTACGAAAACGCCAAAGAAGCCGAACGGGATATCCTGATTTGCGATGAATTCGGTTATGACGAGAGTCTCGACCTGCCTTTCGGCTGGTACACATTGCATCAAACGAAAGCCGGCGTTCCTGGAACCGAGTTCATTAAGGACATCGACATTTACATTTCCCAGGACGGTCAGGTATACCGGTATCTGCTAAACAACGCGCAGTTTGAAAGCCGCGTGATGGTTGTCAAAAAGGACGCCGAAACAGGCAATACCGTCCCATTAGCCGGGCATGGCTATGAACTATACGATCCGGAAGGCAATCAAATTACTATGACCATCACCTATCCGGAGGTCGTGGAGCTTGACACCTTCTACACGGCGGAGGACGGGACGCTCATCACCCCGGAGAGCCTGCCCTACGGCGAGGGCTATTCTCTGGTCGAGGTGGAAACGGTGGAACCCTATGTGCTGGATTCCACGCCGGTCTATTTCGATATAGTACCGGAGGAAGCCAGTGAGCAGGATGGCGTTACCGTTGTAGTAGTGGAAAAGGAGAACATGCCGCAGAAAGGCACCATCTCCCTCTACAAAGACGGCGAAGTGTTTTCTTCCGTCACCACCGCCGGCGGCGGGGACAGCCCGCTGCTGTACCAGCCGGTCTATGCCAAAGCCGGGCTGGTTGGCGGTGTATATGATGTAGTCGCTACGGAGGATATTATCTCCGGAGGCGTGCTCCGCCATCACAAAGGCGATACGGTTGCCACCTTAACCACCGGCTCGGATGGCTGGGCGACCAGCGAGCTTCTGTATTTATCCACCTATCAGATTTTTGAGCGGAAGGCGCCCTACGGCATGGTGCTCAATCCGGAACCAATTACGGTTGTATTAAGTTATGCGGGCCAGCATGCGCAGTTCACCACCGCTGAGGCGCACATCACCAACGAGCGCCAGAAGGTGCAGATTGACCTGACAAAAATTCTCGAACAGGACGAGCGTTTCGGCCTGGGTACAAATGGCGAAATCCGGCACGTTGCCTGGGGCCTGTATGCCGCCGAGCAGCTGACGGCTGCCGACGGCAGCACTATCCCGGCGGATGGCCTTCTGGAAATCCTGTACTGCGATGAAACCGGGAAGGCGACGTTTAAAACCGATGTGCCGGCGGATTCCAAGCTGTATGTAAAGGAGTACACCACCGACAACCATTACATTATCTCCGATGAGAAGTATCCGGTGGAATTTTCCTATCAAGACCAGGAGACGGCGGTTGTCCACATCAGCGTGAACGACGGCGAACCTATTGAGAACGAGTTGATCCGCGGCGACATCTACGGCCTGAAGGTAAACGAGGACGGCGAAGGGATTGCCGGAGCAGTATTTGGTTTGTTTGCGCCGGATGAAACCGAATTCACCGAAGAGACCGCTTTGATGACCGATGAAACCGGGGACTCGGGTGAATTTTCCTTTTTGGGTATCCCTCGTGGCGACTGGGTCATCAAGGAATTGTCCTGTCCGCCGCAATACATCCTATCCGGCGAACTGTTCCGGGTGACGGTGAGCAATCAGGCGCAGCGCATTGAAATCGAAGCGGTCAACGAATGGATTACCGGTTCGGTCCAGACGACTAAGGTAGATGCGGATTATCCGGACAACAAGCTGTCGGATGCACTATTTGGAATTTATCTCGATGTCAATGGCAATAAGGTGTTTGACAAAGACGTTGATACCTTTGTAGGCCATATGGCGGAAATCGAGACAGGCGTTTACCGGCTGGACGGGCTGAAGTATAACGGATATTTTCTCTATGAGGAGCGCAGCCCGGAGAACTTCATCAAAGACGACCGCTACTATTACTTTGAAATCCGCGAGGACGGCCAGGTTGTCATAATTGAAAACGAGGCCGGCGTGGGCTTCATCAACCAACCGACTACACCGCCGGAGCAGCCGGAGGAACCGGAAGAGCCGACAGAACCGCCGAAAACCGGAGACGATTTCAACATCTGGTTATGGGTCGGCGCAGCTTCCGCTTCTCTCGGCGCCATCATACTCATAGTAATACGAAATCGCAAAAAACGGATTCCTGCCGAATAAGGAAATGAGAGGTGCCGGGGCATTGTATGACGCAATGCCCCGGTTTTTCTCCCTCTTTTGAGAGCACCTGTCAGGGGATCTTCGGAAAAAAGTAGTCTAATAATAGTGAAGGGTATTTTTTACCTGTCTTGAACATTGGAGGGAAAATGAATAACCAGATTTTACAACTGTATGCATTCCTCCAGGCGTCCTGCGGTAACTGGCGGAACGCCATATGGATCGAATGTAAATCTTGCCTATATGAGAATCAGCAGTGCGATGAGTATTTGCTGACAGCAGACCGGAACGGCACTCCGCTTGTTTTTTCTGTAGCGCAGTTTCGGCAACTCACAGGAGATATGCCGGTCAAAGACGAATGTATAGCCGTTTTAAGCGAACATGCTTTTGAAGTACTGTATTCTTCCTGGCTTCTATGGAATACAGACTGGAAGAACGGCTGTCGTCTGCGCCAGTTGGCGCAAGGTAAAGGTTCCACGCTGTAGTGACTATTCAATCCGTATTCTAATCGTATTGGAGGTGATGGTTATGAAAAAAATTCAAATCCGCTGTCCATATTGCGGCGCAAAGGCCACGCTGCGTCCGTCAAGCGCCGTTTATGGCAATGCCGCGAAAAAAGAGGGGTATCTTTATGTTTGCGACCGATACCCGAAGTGCGACGCCTATGTGGCGGCACACCGAAAATCCAGGCTTCCGATGGGAACCTTAGCCAATGGAGATTTACGGCATAAGCGTATCGAGGCGCACAAAGCTTTCGATTGGATGTGGCGGAGCGGGTTGATGTCCAAGCGGCAGGCCTACAAGTGGATGCAGGCGAAGCTGGGGCTGAACGAGAAACAGGCCCATATTGCCAAGTTCAGCGAGTATATGTGCGACCAGTTGATTGCCATCTGCACACAGGCATATGACAATATCCGGGCAGCATGAAAAAAGGAGGCGAAAAAAATGAGGAGCGTGAAAGAGTATGAGAGAAAGGCTTTTCCTGAATGACAGCCAGCGGCGGCTGGCAGAACAAAATTTAAATATTGTGTCCCGGGTTATCTACCGGCACATTATTGTCAACGAGACCTTGGTTGGTTTTGAGTATGATGACCTATACCAGGAAGGCTGTATCTGGCTGTGTAAAGCAGCCGCCAGCTTTCAGACGGGGAAGGGCGTCCCGTTTACAGCATATGCGGAAAAAGTGGTTGCCAATGGGCTTCGTACACATTGCCGGCTGATGGGCGGCAAGCAGAAATGGAGTTGTTGTATCCCTTTGTATTCCGACTCGGATATTCTGCGGTCCACTTTGGAGCAAATCCCGGACATCACATATCAAGAAGACGGGATGCTTACTGATATGGACGTTATGCAGCTCCTGCACCGCCTCAAGCGGCAGTACACCGGTACGGCACGGCTCGGCATTGAGGCGATTGAACTGAAGGTAAAAGGCTATTCCGGAAAAGAAATTGCGGCCATGTATGGTGTCAAGCCCAATCTGGTTGGCGCATGGATTTCAAGAGCAAAGCAGAAATTGCGCCAAAATCAAGTGTTTATTTTATGGATGGACGATTATATGGGACAAGCTGCATCATGATGTAAAAATTGAGAGGTGTTGTTATGAACAGGTTATTGACGGCCGTAGGCCATTTTCACATCGAGAAGCGAAACAAGGGCGGTAAAATTCCCGTTGTGATTTTGAAAAACCGGGAGTACATACTGGACATTCAGGAATTTGTGGTGTGGTCATCCTTAAATTGGAGGATTCTCAGGCCTGACCAGATTCGGGAATTGTATCAGAAAAAAGAGCTGGAAACCGGCTTCTATTCTTCCCGCAGCTTTGATGACTGTATGTGTAGGCTGATTCAGCGCGGCCTTGTTGCCGAGGGCTGTGGAGATACGGAGGTGCAGGCATTGTATCGTCTACTGTCTGACTTGTATATCATGCCGATTTCGGAGAATCCACTTCTTCGTCTTTGCTCTTTCTTTCGGCTCTGCGTTTTTGGAGAGGTTCCTTATTCCACAGCGAAAAAGATATTTTGTAAGGACAAGCGAACGGCTGACGAAAAGAAAGTAATCCGTTTGGCGAAGCAGACGCTTCTTTCTACAGCGGAGATCATCAAGTGCTTTGAAAGAAACAAGCTGGACTTTTGCTGTGAAGAGGAACTGCTGGATACTTTGTATTATGATGAATTTACTACCAGCGACAATATCGCCGATATGGTATCCTACTTGCCGGAATGCCGTCCCGTCATGCTCTCGGTGGCAAACCTTTATCTGCGTAAGCAAATCATCTTTGAAAGGATTTGAGAAATGGAAAAAATCCTAAACGCACCGGCGCCGCTGCGGCGCCGCCTCATACTCACGGTACTTCTGGGTTTTGCCTGCCTTTTAGTCGGGCTTGCCATGTTCCTGTTTGCCAAGGACAGAATCATGCTGCTGTTGAGCGCCGCGGTCTGCATCCTCAGCTTTTGCAGGGCATACACGTTTTACCGTGCTATCAGCAAAAAGGAATATGAAGTGGTGGAGGGCACCTGTGTCGGTATTGTACCCAAGCCTTTGCGCAAATACCGGAAAATCCGGATTATGGACGATGACGGCAACGAGTCTGCCCTTCTGCTTGGCAAGCACTCCAAAATTCAGATCGGCTTCCGCTACCGCTTTTATTTCAAAAAAACGCAGCGGCTGACATTGGGCAGCGAGTATTTTGATTCTGCCCTTTCCTCCGACTGCTTTCTCGGCTTTGAAGAGCTGGGAGAATTGGACGACCATTCCGAACCGCCAGAAAAGACGGATTGATATCTCTTTCTATGTCCATTGACAAACCGCCTTTTTGATGATATAATAATTGCAGAATAAAAGATTGTATTTTGCATATAATATATCATAAAGGAGGCGCGGCGATGAAAGAGCAAACTTATACCCAGTTTATTCAGGAAGCGATTGATGGCTTTCAACCCGGTGAGCCGATCCTTATCCGGGAGCTTGGAAATCGAATTGCTGATGCGTACCACATGGAGGAAAAGAAAGCCTGCGCTGCAGCAGCTGTTGCAGTAAAGCGGCTGATCGATACCGGCACATGTCCCAACCTTCGCTTTTTTGCAAAGGGAGTCTATTATGTGACAAAGCAAACCGTTTTCGGTGAAACTGGCATCAACAAAGATAAATTGATTGAGCTGAAATATCTGAAGGACGGCACCGGGTATGAGACGGGCGCTGCGGTTATGCACAAGCTGGGTCTTACGACGCTTATGCCGGCCGAAAGGACCTTTGTTTCCAACAGCGCACAGCACAGGGCCAAGCGGGATGACGCGCTGGGCATTGTCATTCGTGCGCCGCGGATTCCCGTAAATAAAGAAAACCGCTTTTATCTTCAATTCTTGGATTTGCTCAACATGTATGACGATGTGCCGGTGGACGCAGAAGATCCGTACCTGCTGCTCGGACGGTTTGTGCAGGCAAGAGGATTGGATTACGGTACGCTTCTGCATCTGGCAGATACCCACTATAACGGAAATACGATTATGAAGCTTGCCCATGTGGCAGGCAGACAAGGAGTATAAAAATGAAGCTGCATTTGGACTCGGATGCTTTTCGCGTCCTGATAGAGCAGGTATCCGAAAACACCGGATACCGTCAGGACGTTATTGAAAAAGATTACTACGTTTCTATGCTGTTGCAGGAGCTGGCACAGTTCCAAAGAGAGGGCCTGCCCGCCTATTTTAAGGGCGGTACAGCTCTGTATAAGGCGCTGCACAGTGTCCGGCGTTTTTCAGAAGACGTCGATTTATCCGTCGATGTCCGGGAGTGCAGCCGCACACAGGGAGACAAGCGGCTGGAGAGGGCGACCAAAAAATACACCTGTATGGAGCGCAATCCCAATGAAGGCCGCACCAATCGCTCGGAGGTAATTTCCTACTACCGTTATCTTCCAGTTGTGGAATACGATTCTAACGACGTTTTGCAGCGGTTCGGAAAAGTAAAAGTTGAGGCCACGTCCTTTACCATCAGTGAACCGTATGAGCCTGTGGTAATTGCCCCGCTGATTTACGAACAGGCGGGGCCAGACCAGCAGCTTATATTGCTTCAACAGTTCGATGTCCGCCCCTTTGAAATTCTCACTATGACAATCGAACGGATTTTCATAGATAAGCTGTTTGCAGCGGAAGCCTACACCCGAAACGCGGAAAAGGAGCACCGTGCCTTTGAAGCGTCAAAACATATCTATGATTTGGCGGTTATCGCAAGCGAACCGCGCATCGTTTCATTGCTCCAGGATAAAGAGCATTTGGCAAAGCTGCTGACAATCCGGCTGACTGAGGAACAGAACCGCTTGGACGGTATCCCCGGCGTTCTTCCCAAAGACTTTATCTTTTTCGACAAAGCATGTGCAAATACGCACATTACGAAGGCTTATGCAACGATGCAGAATCAATATGTCTTTATTCCAGACGACCGGATTTCGCTGGATGAAGCGCAGTATCAACTGCATTGTTTGCAAGATCAACTAAACCAAAATCAAGCGTGGAGCCATGCAACTATTAGGGAATAGCTTCATGGCAGCTTAAATCAAATCCTCCTTATGGCTTTTGAACGCCGTGAGGAGGATTTCTATATAGGAGGATAAACTGTATCCATGAGAGAATCGCCTTTGGATATACTGCATAGGTTAGTCGGGTGTGAATACCTGTCGGATATGCGGCTGAAAGAACACGAGAATCGAAAAGCGCGAGCCCTACTGCATCAGTTGAATCCAAAAGATTTTTCTGCTGCACAGTGGAAAGACACAATAGAGTATTTGTATGGGGACACATAAGAATTTATTACAGTAAATATCTATATATTGATTATACGCGCTTGACAAACACAAGATATAGTGTTACAATACCCTTGTAATTGATTTTTTGTGCGTGATCCGTTAGGATTTGCAGGCATAAGTTGCTTGTATCGTGGGAAGTTTCTCACATTGCACACGTTTGTCAAGTTTGTATTCAAAGTGCCGACAGTACGGTTTTGCCCTTATGGGTGGAAACTGTGTGCCGGCGCTTTTTTGTATATAGATATTTTAGCCGAAAGGCAGAAAGGAGCGAAATGGCACAGACCTATGTAATCGGCCGGGTAACCGCTGATTTGGAACTGAAGACCAGTATCAACAGAAATCCGTATGTGCGCTTTGACATTGCTGAGAATGTCGGCAGCAAGGAGCACCGCAGGACGCAATACCTTCAAATCTGTGCGATGGGAGACGATGCCGAAAGGCTCGTCCGGGCTCGCGTAAAGAAAGGCAGCCTTATCTGGGTATCCGGCTCGTTGGAACTGGAGGTATACACCAGGAGGGACGGTGTTACTACGGATAAGCGTCTGAAAGTATTGCTTGATAACTGGGGCTTCGTCCCGGTCGGTACAGACAAGGCGGCAACAAAAGCCTTGGACGGTAAATCCTCCGAATCACCGGCAGAAATTTCGAGGGTGATTGACGGGGAAAGAGAAGCCTTGCCGGACTGAGTTCGGCGCCAAGAGGGACCGTATGTGTTCAGAAAGGAACGCATATGGTCCCTCTTTTTTTATTTTAGGGAAAAAGTCTCAGAAAGGATGAAACGAATGAATAAGAAAACAAGCCTGTGGTCAGGCGTATCGGTGTTGATTGTAGCCGTGCTGGCGGTTATGGCCTTTATCCGGGGAAATGTACAAATCTGGCTGCTGAGTGTTGCTTTTGCTGCGTGGGCAGTATGGGCGGCAGTAAAATTTCTGCTTCCCTATCTCAAAGCGCAGAAATATCGCCATGAGGCACGGAAGCTGCGTAAAAAGAGCAAGCAGCAGTCTCCTAAGAAAGCATTGTCCATACCGGATATTTCCGATCCGGTGGGCCTTGTCGTGCTTCGTCATGTGAACTTCCGTATTTCCGCCTATTTGCAATCGGCTTATCCGGAGGCTACCTGGCAGTGGTTGGAGGAATTTCCGGAGAAAATCGTCGCCAAAGGCGGTACGGGCAGAATTCAGCTGTACGGTGTACCGGATTTCAACTATGCCGACGTCAGTTTTGACCAGAAGGCCGATATTAGCTGTTCATTGCTGAAAATCGTGCCGATGGCCGAAGTACAACAGGCTTCAGGGGAAAAGAAAACCATTCCCCAGCAGCAGACCCCGGTAGACCCTCAGATTTGGTACGAGAAGCAGGGGCGCAGCGTACTGGAGAGCTTGATTGCCGACCTGCATTCCCGCGGGCATCACAGCCTGACAATCCGGGAAAACGGAGAAATTGCCATTCAGCAGGCGGATTCTGAAATTACCCGTCCGGCATTTGAAAATGTACCGGAGAAAACCTACTGGCCGAGGCTTGTAAAGGTTTTTGAGCGCGAGGGGATGGCGGCCGATATTACGGAAAACGGCGTGGTCCTGTCCTGGTGAAAGACAAAATCGGGAAGAAAGGAGTGACGAATGATGAAATCCGGGTTGACCATCCAGGAGCTGGCAGCGGAAATTCTGCGTCAGAAGGATTCCAAGGAGGATTATATCGTCAGCACCCGGCGCTTGCAGATGGAACCTTCCGGCACAGATGTAGTCCTTCGTGTCCTGGATGAAAATGCGGGAGACCGCATTGAGCCCTTGGACATAGGACCAAATGCACACCGGCAGATCGGCACGCATTTATCCATACCTGTAAAGTATTACGAGAAGATGCGGGAGGAAAACCCTGAGCTGTTGACCGTGAATGTCAACAGCTGGTTTGAGCGTTCCGATTCCCAACGGATGCTGCGGGTGATGGACGGCAAGGCACGGGCTTTTCTCAGCAACCGCTATCTGCGCCTGGATCATTTGCAGATAGCCGAGGCGGTCTTGCCGATCATCGGTGAAATACCGGATGCACGGTTTGAGAGCTGCCAGATTACAGAGGACAGAATGTATATCAAGGTGGTAAATCCCCGGCTCCAGCAGGAAGTTGTGCCGGGCGATATTGTACAGGCCGGCGTCATCATCAGCAACAGCGAGGTAGGGCTTGGCTCGGTCAATATCCAGCCTTTGGTCTACCGGCTGGTGTGCAGCAACGGCATGGTGGTAAACGACGCCGCAACCAGGCGCAATCATGTGGGCCGTATCAATTCGGCGGACGAAAACTTTTTGCTTTATTCCGCTGAAACACTGGCGGCAGACGACCACGCGTTTATGCTGAAGATTCAGGATACCGTCCGTGCGGCGGTTGATGAAACGAATTTCAGCCGTGTTGTCGGTATGATGCAGGAGGCGGCAACCGCCAAAATGAATACGGCAAACGTGCCGGAGGTAGTTCGTCTGGCAAGCCGTGATTTCGGCATTACGGACGAGGAGCATCCCGGCGTATTGCAGCATCTGATTGAGGGCAAAGACCTGACGCTTTACGGACTTGCCAACGCGGTTACCCGGTACAGCCAGGATGTGGCGAGCTATGACCGAGCGACCGATTTGGAAAGTATCGGCTACAATATCCTGTCGATGCCCGCAAAAAGATGGAACACTATCAACCAAATGGCAGCGTGATTGCTGCCCTAAATGATATTAGGAGGATTTGCTTTATGACTTACAATAATGAGAATGCTTTGGCTGAAGTCAAAAACTTCACCCTTCCCGCTATGATTGAGAGCGATTTTTCCAACGAAGAACTGTCCGAGGATTTCGACGGTTTGCAGATGAGCTTTCAGCGTGTGAAGATTCCGGCCGGCGGTGCGCTTCAGTTTGAGATACCCGGCGATGACCCGGAAAACCCAGAATACGAAAAGACGCTGAGGGGCGTAATCATCTACAACCACCAGGCCGGCGCTTACTGGCCGGAGGGTGCGGAGTATGACGATAACGTGGCTCCCTTGTGCTCTTCCGTTGACGGGAAGCTCGGGATCGGTACGCCCGGCGGGTCCTGCGCCCTGTGCGAGCTTAACAAGTTTGGCACAGACGGGAAAGGCAAGGCCTGCAAAAATATGCGGCATCTGTATATCCTGCGCAGCGGGGAGTATATCCCGATTCTCCTTTCGCTGCCTCCCACAAGCATCCGCCCGTTCAGCGATTTTATGAGCGTATCCTTTGTCTCCCGCCGCCGCCCCGCCTGGAGCAGCATTGTGGAGATTGGGCTGAAGCGTGTGGACAACGGCTCAAACACCTACAGTGTGGCGACTTTCCGGAAGCTGTACGACTTCTCTGGGGAAGAGCTGGCGCAGGTGAAGCAATATGCGGACACCTTCCGGGAGCAAATCAAAATGATGCTCCAACAGCGCGCCGCAGATTCAGAAACCCGCACGGAGGCGGAAAGCATGTATGACCATGATTCCCGTTATTCAACAATGGAAAGCGGCGAACATTTTGCAATTTCCGGCCCAGGGACAATCGATGGCGAACGTGAATCTTTGCCGGCATAAAGAACCAAATGCGCGGCTGTGCTGCACAGAAAGTGAGAAAAGGGATACTGTGGGTGGAGCCGCAGTATCCCATTCTGTTTTTGGAGGGATAAGAATGACGATGAAAGCCTTGACGGACGAACAGCGAAAATTTGCTGAAGAAAACCACGACCTGGTGTACGCCTTCTTAAAGGAGAATGGTTTGGCGTCCGGCCAGTATTATGACATAGTGATCTTCGGATATTTGTGCGCGGTACAGGAGTATTGCGAGAATCCAAAACTACAAAAATTCGCTTTTGCTACGCTTGCATGGAAACGCATGAGAAGAGAAGTTTTTAATTACCATAAATATCTTTCAAAGGATATTAGCTCACATGCAACTACTATGCACTTGCAGGATATCCAGTGCGATAGAGCATCGGAAAATATCGCCGGCAGACAGGATGAATTGATGGTGCAGCTGGAGACAGAGTTAATTCTCCATGCGCTGGCAAAAAAGCTGCCGTCCAAAGAAATGCGGATTATCCGTATGAAGCTGGACGGCGCCGGAATGCACGATATTGCCAAAGCCGAGCGCATTACCTTCCATGACATCAAGCAGCTGCTGGCCGGAACATATGATACGGTCGTGCAGGTTCTACTGGGTTAAGAAAAAGCAAGGAGGTCAATGCAAGAATGAAAAAGCATATTTCCCTGAATGGGCGCTTACTATTTCCTTTGAAAGAGGGACAGTGCGCGCTTATACAACGCGGCGGCGACATTATTCGTACCTCAAGGGTTGTGGAAATTTTGGAAGTCACCGATGTATTTGTTCAGTTTGAAACCATGAACACCGTTTATCAGGTATCAATGGCTCCCGTCCCGGGCGCTGCCGCAGCGATTCAGACGCTGCGTATGTGCGCATAAATTTTAGGACAAAGGAAAATTGAAGAGGCAGCGCAGCTTATCGGCTGTGCTGTCTTTTCATTTCATTATTATTAAATATGGAGGATCCTATGAGACAGCAAATCATTGCCTGGAGCACACAGCAAGCATTGTTCCTGACTTGGCATCAGCTACGTCGTTTCGTAGCCAAACGGCTTTACGAGGCTTTAGGACGAGATATTCATCCGAAACCTTTTCAGGATAACGGATATTGGGATATCCTAACCGATAAAATGCAACCGGCTGAAATTAAAAAACTATGCCCGTATTTTACCGAAACCGCCAGAGAAAAGCAACGGTTTCGGGCGTATTATTCCAAATGGAAACGAGAGATAGGCTCAGAATTTATAGAGAAATTGGTGGAAAAAGAGGCGCCTTTCCCTATCGTGGGAAGTGTTGCTAACCATGAAGGCGTTTGGTTCCTCGGCAAAAGCACGCCATATTTTATAAATTATAAAGATAGGAGGAACAAAAGGTGAACGCTTTGGATAAACTGGACGCCGTACAAATTGAAGCAGACAACCGGATTTCGGAAACAGACCGGCGGTTTTGTGAGGCACATCAAGCGGCGTATGTGGATGCAAAGGCTTCATTAAACGAATTGGAGTATATGTGGACAGATATTGTCAGCCAGCAGTCAAAGCTTTTGGAGCCGGCCGCAGCGGTCTGGAACAATGTGCAGGAGTATACACATCTTTCTCGATTTTCCGAACAGGACATTCGAAATCAGCTGGAAGAGTTGAACGACCTGTTTATTTCCAATCTGGTGCGCTATTTTAACGACAGGTATAAGGTATCCCTCGATGCCGACAGCATCATGGGTACTTTGCTGCCGCATAAACCCAAAAGCGATTATTTTTCTCCGAATACAGAGGCAGTGGCTGAATACCATCAAAAGCTGCGCACTATGACGGTGAGCTATAAGGATGTGCTGGAGCAAATATTTGTCCAGCTCGGCGGCCGGACTTTTCGGGAACGGGCACTGGATGAAATCAAGGAAGCGTGCCATCAAGCGGCCTGGTGTACTTATAACGGGAAGGCAGAGTATGAACTGAAAAACGATACTGTCCGGTTTACCTATGGCTGTAGTTTTGAAGGTTTATTTGGCAGTTGGAAAATAACTGACAGTATGCGAAAAATTCTCCGGGGGCTGGCATATTTTGAAACAGAGGTTTTTGGACATTATCCTACCGGCATCGCAAACCTGCTTGATTGGAGCTATAAGGAGGATCCAGTTATCAGTTTTTCTACTTACACCAAACTTCAGTCGCTGCGGCTATTCAAAAACGGTCGTGTAGACGTCAAATTCAAAAGCAAGGACTATGCCAGCCGGTTTGTGTCCGAGTTTTTGGGCGTTGTCTGCTGACGGAGGTGAGGCAATGAAGTATGCGTTTTATGATACCACTGTACCGCAGGAAAAGCGGCAGGAAACAAATGAAAAACTGTTGTATCTCATTGACAGCGGCAAAGCTGAGAATTATGGGATCAGCAGTGACGACATCTATAATCTGTATACCGGTGACGGCGGCCTGCATGGACTGCGCCGGCAAGATTATGAAAATTACGCTTCGTACAGCGAAGCCAAAAAGGAGATTGAGAACGGGCAGTTTTTTACCCCGCCTATGCTTTGCCGCCTGGTAGCAGAAGCATTATCCCCACCGCAGGATGCGGCTGTTGCCGATCTGGCCTGCGGTGCAGGGGCTTTTTTCAATTTCATGCCGGCAGAAAGCAATCTATACGGCTGTGAGCTGGACATTAAGGCATATAAGGTGGCAAGGTATCTCTATCCCCAGGCGAATCTGGTGAACGGCGATATCCGTTCCTACCAACCGTCCGTCCGCTTTGATTATGTGGTCGGAAATCCTCCGTACAATCTTCGATGGTGGGTGGACGATGACGAAGAGATACTATCACAGCTTTATTACTGCCGGAAGGCGGCGGAGCTGCTAAAGTCCTTTGGAATTCTGGCGATGATCGTCCCTGCGTCCTTTTTGTCGGATGATTTTTCTGATGGGACATCTATCCGGGAGATGGAAGAGCGATTTAGCTTTCTGGGGCATGTGGCCCTGCCTGCAAACGCTTTTTCTTCTTTGGGAGTGCGGCATTATCCGGTTAAGCTGCAATTCTGGCAGAAGCGCGGTGAAGGTGTTGAAGCACGGCCGTATCACATCAAAGTGGATCGGTTTTTAACCGTTGGCTTTGATTGTGGGAAAGAGGCGGCATGGATTTCCGAACATCTGCTGAAATCCGCCGCCCAGCTGCTGGGGAAGAACCGATATTCCGCCGTGCGGGAGCTTGCGAAGGAAAAGGAACTGTCGTCGGAGTTCCTGTACCAGGTGCAGAAAATGCTCTATCAGATCAAGTGCCATCCGAAGCTGAAGGAAAGTTATGCTAAGTGCTACGAGTATTTTTACCGGTTCTGCACAGAGACGCAGCCAATGGATATGAAATATGAGGAATGGGTGAAAAAGAGGCTGACGGAGGCTAAAGTGCTTGCCTATCTGAAGCGTACCCTTCAAAAGCAGAGCGCCCAGCCGCCGCAGGATAAGATTGCCCTGGTGAAGCGGGACTATGATTTTGTTTATAAGGGCTACAGCGGCAAGGCACGCCGGCAGATTCCAGCAGAAAAGCGGGCGCCTGTCCCGATGTACGAGATTGTTTCCTCAGACGGCGCGTGGGAATTTCCCGGCTATGAACGCCTGGTGAGAAGAAAACAGCGGGAATATGTCGAACAGAACAGGCCCTTTGCTACTATGGAGGAAGACCCGGAGATTGGCGCGTGGCTGGAAAACTTTCATCTGTGGGATTCTGAAAACGAAGAGGAAATCCGCCTCAACGATATTCAGAGACACGATCTGAACCTGATGCTGCAAAAACGGTATGGGCTGCTTCAGTGGGAACAGGGCAGCGGTAAAACGCTGGCCGGTATCGCCTCGGGGCTGTACCGGATGGAGAAGCAGCACATTCACCATACCTGGGTGGTATCTCCGGCCATCTCTATCCGAAACAACTGGGATGTAGTTTTGCCAAACTACGGCTTATCCTATGTGTTCATAGAAAAGCTTGCAGATCTACAGAAGATATGCCGGGGTGATTTTGTCCTGATTACGCTGAACAAGCTGGGCACATACCGCCGACAGATTAAGCGATGGGTGCGAAGGTACGGTCAAAAGCTGCATCTTGTCTTTGATGAGAGTGATGAGATGACCAACCCTTCCAGCATCCGGGCCAAGTCCGTACTGGACTGTTTCCGGCGCTGCCGTTGCAAACTTCTGACAACCGGCACAAGCACGCGGAACAATATTTCGGAGTTTGCGCCGCAGCTGGAACTGATGTATAACAACTCGGCCAACATGCTATCGTGGAGTCCGGAAATCTACCATTATGATTCAAAAGATGATTTTCTTTCGCATGAGAGTAACCCCTATTTCGGGCAGCCTATCCCTGCTTATAAAGAGGGCTATCGGCTGTTCACAGCCTCCCATCTACCGGAGAAGATTACCGTATTCGGCGTGGGACAGCGTACACAGGACATCTACAATGCGGACGCACTCAGCGAAATTCTTGACAAGACGGTCATCACCCGGACCTTTTCGGAAATCGTTGGCAGAGAAATTCGACGGATTCATCAGGAACTGGTATCGTTCACCCAAGATGAACGGGATGTGTATCAGATGGCGATGAAGGACTTCTGGAAAATGCGGGAAAACTACTTTGCCAGCACGGGAAATTCCCGGAAGGACGCCATGATGCGTCTGATGCAGCAGATTACGCTGCTTCTGCGGATCAGCGCGGCGCCGGACACGGTTGTAGAATACCAGGGCGGTTTGCCCGCCAAAATACGCCGTGTTGTGGATCTGGCCGGTCAGTTCAAAAATGAAATTGTAGCCATAGGCGTCCGTCACAAAGTCGTCTTAGATTCTTACAAAGCGGCGCTGGAAGAAGCTTGCCCATCTCGTCCCATTTTTGCGGTGACGGGCGGGACAACCAGCTTTGCACAAAGGCGAAAACTGCGCAAGACGCTGAAAGAGAGCGGCAACGGGATTTTGCTGTGTACTCAGCAGAGTCTTCCGTCAAGCGTCAATTTCGAGTATGTGAATAAGGTTATTATCCCGGAACTGCACTACAACAACGCGAAAATGAGCCAGTTCTATATGCGGTTCGTCCGCTACAATTCTACAGAATGGAAGGACATCTACTTTGTTACCTATGCAGGAAGCATCGAGTCCAACCTGATGCAGATGGTGCTGGCGAAGGAAAAGATCAATCTGTTTATGAAAGGGCAGAACACTGATTTGGATGAAATTTATGACCGCTTCGGCGTGGACTATGACCTGCTCTCCCTTCTCATGCACCGTGAGATGGACGAAAAGGGGAATTTTCATATCCGCTGGGGCGAACAGAAAATAGCATGATAGAAAGGATGGAACAATGCGAGACTTACTATTTCGGGGACAGACCCGCAAAAAAGGGGAAAAGGTTTTTATGGACGGCAGGCCTGTCGATGCAAATTGGGTGTACGGCGGTATTTTTCAGGGAAAGGGTGATTTTTCCGTTAGGGAAGAAGAGAGCAGAGTCAGTGGAGGTGCGTTTTACTTTTCCTGTAAAAGTCAACTAATAGGAAATATACTAAAAAGAGAAACAAAAAGGCTCTCTGGATGAGGCGGAAGAGTTAATCCAGAAGATAGAGAGAATTGTGTTGGCCAAATGGAGCAAAGCCGGCTAAACAGGGCAGACAAATGAGGGTTAAATCCGTAACATAAATGGATGTGAGGAGGATGCCTGGCCTCCTGTTTTTTACTACAATGGTTAGCGTTGCCTAATTAAAAGGAGAGTGTAATATGTCTGAACCAATGAAACGCCGCGGGATGGGCGGCAAGGATGTCATTACCGTGGGAATTTTTTCCGCCATCTATTTTGTTATCAATTTTGCCTTCATGCTCCTGGGCGGGCTGCATCCGCTGCTGTGGATTTTGATGCCCGGCTTCATTGCCCTGTTTACGGGTATCCCATATCTCATGATGTGCGCCAAGGTGCAGAAAGTGGGTTCCGTCCTGCTGATGGGCCTCATCACGGGCCTCATTTACTATGTTACAGGGCAGTTTACCCTAGTGATCTTGGTTACCTTTGTCCTGGCCTGCGGCCTGGCGGAACTTACCAGGGGGCTCACCCATTACCGGAGCATGGCCGGCAACCTGGTGTCCTTTGTCCTGTTCTCCTTGGGGATGGTGGGATCGCCATTGCCCATCTGGCTGATGCGGGAGGACTTCCTGCGGCAGATCACGGAGCAGGGGATGCCTGCGGACTACATAAACACCCTGGCTTCCCTTTCCTCCAATGGAATGCTGGTAGTGCTGTTCCTGGCGCCCATTGTGGGGGCGATCATCGGCGGTTTCCTTGCAAGGGCCATGTTCCGCAAGCATTTTGAGAAAGCCGGATTGGTGTAAGTAAGATGGAGAAGAAGCAGTCAATCTTCGATCCAAGAGCCGGGCTTTGGGTACTGATCGCCGCTAACATCATTGCCTTCAGCGACCACTCTCTGTGGGTGGAACTGATACTCATCAGTCTGCTGCTGGCTCTGATGATGGGGCATGGGCGTTTTACAATGGCCGTTAAATGGGCGGCAGGGTACTGTGCGCTGCTTGTTTTCCAGCAGGTCATCCTGCCGGCGTCTCCCATGATCATCGCCACCAGCTTTACCATCTTTGCCACCTACACCCGCCGGATGTTCCCCTGCCTGATGACAGGATCGCTGATGCTGGCCTGTACACCTCTGCGATACCTGATCGTAGGCCTGCGGCAGATGCATATCCCCCAGAAGCTCATCGTAGCCGTCTCCGTGACGCTGCGGTATTTTCCCGCCATCCGGGAGGAGTTCGGATACATCCGGGACGCCATGAAGCTGCGGGATATACGGGGGTTTGCCCGGCTGGAGTGTATGGTGATGCCCCTCATGGTCTCCGCCACAGAGACATCGGAGGAACTGTCTGCGGCGGCTGTGACCAGGGGTATTGAAAACCCCGCCCGCAAGACCAGCGCTGTGTCTCTGCGGCTGTCTCTGATGGACTTATTGGGAATGCTGGCAGTTTTGGCCTTGCTGGTACTTTCATTTGTGATACAATAAGGGGGGAGACGGACAATGATTACCATGGAACATGTTTCATTTGGATATGGAGAAAGTCAGGAGACCCTCTCCCAGGTCAGCATGGCAGTGGCTCCGGGGGAGTGCGTTTTGCTGTGCGGGGCCTCCGGCTGCGGGAAGACCACGGTGACGAAACTGATCAACGGCCTGATCCCGGCCTTTACCCCCGGCTGCTGCTTGGAAGGACGGGTGGAAGTAGACGGCGCGGATCCTGCTAAAACGCCTATGTACGAGCTTGCTCGAAAGGTAGGCTCAGTATTCCAAAACCCGAAATCCCAGTTCTTCAACCTGGACACGGACAGCGAATTGGCCTTTGGTTTGGAAAACGAGGGACGGCCCCCTGAAGAGATTCGCGGCCAAGTGGCGGATACGGTGGAGGCACTGTATCTTCAGGATTTGCTGGGGCGGAGTATCTTCTCCCTGTCCGGCGGACAGAAGCAGCTGCTTGCCTTCGGCTCTGTCTACGCTATGGGCCCCGAAATTTTTGTGCTGGATGAACCTACGGCCAATCTGGACCAGGACGCCATTTCCCGGCTCCATGACCAGATTGCCAGTCTGAGGCGTCAGGGCCGCACGGTTGTGATCGCGGAGCACCGGCTGTACTTTCTCACCGATCTCATTGATCGGGCTTTTTACCTGCGGGACGGGATACTGGAGCGCATTTTCACGCGGGAACAGTTCAGTGCCCTGACTGACCGGGAGCGTGAGGGACTGGGCCTGCGGACCCTGACGCCGGCAGCCTGTAATCTTCCGGCAGCGGAACCGGCCGGCAGCAAAACCGGTTTGTCCGTAGAGGGGTTGACTTGCGCATACCGCAAAGAGCCAGCCGTATTTCAAAATCTTTCTTTTTCCGCCCGCCCCGGGGAAGTGGTGGCCATCACCGGACCCAACGGCGTTGGCAAGACCACCTTCTCCCGCTGCCTGTGTGGGTTACTGCGGGAAAAGGCCGGACAGATCACATTGGATGGCAAGCCGCTGAACCGGAAAGGGCGGCAGCGTATAGCGTTCTGCGTGATGCAGGATGTGAACCATCAACTCTTCTCCGACAGTGTGTGGGGAGAGTGTCAGATGTCCGCGCCGGATGCATCGGATCAAACCATTGAGAAGGTACTGGACAGCCTCCATCTGCTGCCCTTTCGGGAGCGCCATCCCATGTCCCTCTCCGGCGGGCAGAAGCAGCGGCTGGCGGTGGCTACGGCGCTGTTATCGGAGAAGCCGGTCTTGATCTTTGATGAACCCACCAGCGGCCTTGACTACGCCCGTATGGTGGAAGTGTCCGGGGTGATCCGGGACCTGGCCAGGCAGGGGCGGATCGTGCTGGTGGTCACCCATGACCAGGAATTTCTGCAGCGGGCCTGTGACCGGGTGCTGCGGCTTTGAGAGGAGGAGAACCCATGCTGGAGCGGATGATGGCGGATAACGGCTATCCTGTCCCTGTAGTGGAGAACGATGGATGCCGGGTCTTTCAGATCCATGACGAAACAGGAGAGGGGACCATGACCCAGTATGACCTGTTTCCAGGTGTGTCGCTGATGTATAATGATTTCCACATGGAGAGCTGCGACTCGGAATTTTACACCACGGAAGATCTGCTGTGCATTGACTATTGCCGCCAGGGCCGGATGGAGTATCCGGCGGGGCCGGACGCCTATTCTTATGTGGAGGCCGGGGATCTGAAATTAGACCGCCGGCTGGAGCACCGGGGCCATTTTACCTTTCCGCTTTCCCATTATCATGGTATTACCATCGGTTTTATACTGCCCCAGGCGGCCGGATCCCTGGCGGAGTGGGTACGGGAATTCCCTGTGGATCTTGGGCGGCTCCAGGAGAAATTTTGCTCCGGAAGCCATCCCAAGGTGATCCATAGAGCGCCCTCTGTAGACCACATCTTCCAGGAACTCTACGCCGTACCGGAACAGATCAAACTGCCTTACTTCCGCATCAAGGTGCTGGAGCTGCTGTTGTATCTGGACGCTCTGGAACTGGACGGGAAAACTGAGAAGCCCTACTTTTACAAGTCCCAGGTGGAGAAGGTCAAGGCCGCCCATCGTCTGCTGACGGAGGATCTGGAGCGGCACTACACCATCGCGGAACTCTCGGAACGCTTTTCTATCCCTGCCACGGCATTGAAGGAGTGCTTCAAATCGGTCTACGGTCAGCCGGTCAACACTTATATGAGAAGTCTTCGTATGGACCGGGCCGCGCTGCTCCTCCGGCAGGAGCCGCAGGCCAGTGTGACAGAGATTGCTGGGCGGGTCGGCTATGACAGCGCCAGCAAGTTTGCCGCCGCGTTTAAGGATACCAAGGGGAAAACCCCTTTGGAATACCGGCGGGAGGGCCGGTAAATTGTTTCGTCCAAACGGGACGGAACCGTCGCCGCAGAGCGGACAAAGACAGGATATCCTGATAGAATCGTTGTAGTTAGAGAGAACAAACTACAACGATTTTTTCTTGAGAGGAGTCCTGTATATGAAGGAGCGAACTTGGCTTGGTACCCTGCTGTCCTTTGCTTCGCCCTGCCGTGGGAAGATGGCGGCCTCTGTGGCACTGGCCATCCTCAGCGTGGCGGGTGGATTTGTGCCGTATCTTGGCGTCTACCAGATCATCCGGCTGTTTTTGGAGCGGCAGGCAAGCTTGGAGGGGATCTTGTTCTGGTGCGGCGTCTGCCTGGCTGGCTATGCCGTTAAGGTGGCGGGTTATGCACTGTCCACCATGCTGGCCCATGTGTCCGCCTATACGATTTTGGAGGGCCTGCGCCTTCGGGCGGCAGACCGGCTCATGGGGGCGCCTTTGGGTGAGGTGGAATCCCGGCCCATCGGAGCCATGAAAAGCACTATCGTGGACCGCATTGAGGATATTGAACCGCCTCTGGCCCATATGATCCCGGAACTCAGTTCCAACATCCTGCTGCCTCTGGTGGTGGTTATCGTCATGTTCTTAATCGACTGGCGGATGGGGCTGGCTCTGCTGGTAACGATTCCTGTGGCCCTGATTCCCATGGCTTTCGGGATGAGAAGCTACAACAAAAACTACGCCGCCTACATGGAAGCCAATGCCCATGTAAACAGCGTCATCGTGGAATATGTGGAGGGCATCCAGGTGGTGAAGGCGTTCAGCCAGGGGGAACGGTCCTATCAGAAGTTTGCCCGGGCGGTATCCTCCTTTAAGGAGTTTACCATGAACTGGTACCGGTGTACCTGGGCCTCCATGAACCTGTGCCTGTCCATCCTGCCAACCACCCTGCTGGGGACGCTGCCCGTGGGGGTCTACCTCTATCAGGCGGGTGTGCTGGACCCGGCCCAGGTGACCCTGTGTCTGATGATGGCCCTGGGGATCGTGAGCCCGCTGATGAGCGCTACCGCCTTCATCAACTCCATGAAGAGCATGCAGTTTGCAGTGAAGGATACCCGGGAACTGCTGGATCTGCCCCAGTTATCCCAGGCGGAGCAGGACGTACCCTTGGATGGCCGTGCCATGCAGCTGCGGGACGTATCCTTCTCCTACGGCGGTCAGGATGGGAAGGAAGTGCTTCACCATCTCGACCTGACCATCCCGCAGGGGAAGTTCACCGCCCTGGTAGGCCCCTCCGGCGGCGGAAAGTCCACCATCGCGCGGCTGGCTGCCCGGTTCTGGGATGTGACCAGTGGCTCCATCACCCTGGGCGGGCACGACATCCGGGAACTGCCCCTGAAACAGCTCTCCCGGGAGATCAGCTTTGTCACCCAGGATAACTTCCTCTTTGACTGTTCCCTGAAGGAGAACATCCGGCTGGGCAGGCCGGGTGCCTCAGACGAGGAGGTGTTCGCGGCCGCCAAGGCAGCCCAGTGCGAAGAGTTCGTCAGCCGTCTGGAACACGGCTGGGACACCGCTGCGGGGGACGCGGGAAAGCAGCTCTCCGGCGGGGAACGCCAGCGCATCGCCATTGCCCGTGCCATCTTGAAGGATGCTCCCGTCGTCATTTTGGACGAGGCCACCGCCTTCACGGATCCGGAGAATGAGGATAAGATCCAGCGGTCCATCATGGCCCTCTCCAAGGGAAAGACGCTGCTGGTGATCGCCCACCGGCTCTCCACCATTCAAAATGCGGACCAGATCGTGGTACTGGAAAAAGGAGAAATCGTGGACCGGGGCACCCAGAGGGAACTGCTAGCCCGCTGCCCGCTGTATCAGGCCTTGTGGGCAGCCCATGTAGGGGCACAGAATTGGGCCGTGACATCTGGAAAGAAGGAGGGGAACTGAGATGTTTCATAGTGTCGGACGCATTTTACAGTGGGCAAAGGGTTACCGGAAACGGATGATCCTGGGCTTTGTGTGTTCTTTCTTCGCCACCTGGTGTACTGCCGGACCGGTGATGCTGGCAGCCTGGGCCTTGGGACGGATGATCGGAAACGCCTGGGGAGAAAACGGGCTCCCCGCCTCGATCCCTTGGCTGTGCTTAGGCGGCATTGTGGTGCTGATCCTGCTGCGGTTCTTCTTCACCTACTGGAAGAACCGGCTCCAGGAGAGCATCGGAACGGAACGGGCGGCGGAGCAGCGCATGGAGCTGGGAGATGTCCTGAAGCGGGTGTCCCTGGGCTACTTTGCCAAAAATAATCTGGGGGACATCCTGGCGGCTCTCACCACGGAGCTGAGCACATTGGAACTTCAGAGCATGAAGATGGTTGACGCAGTGGTCAACGGCTATATCCAGGTGGCGGTGATCCTGCTGTGTGTGGCCATTTTCTGCCCGCCCGCGGCTCTGGTAGCACTCATCGGCGTATTGGTATCCGCCTTTGCCCTGCGGGGCATCGGCCGGCAGAGCGCCCGCACCGCCCCGGTGGGCCACCGGGCCCAGGAGGCTCTGTCCGGCGCGGCCATTGAGTATATCCACGGCCTGCCGGTGGTAAAGTCCTTCGGCCAGGATGGCGTATCCGTCCAGCGGTTCCGAGACGCCTGCCGGGACAATAAGGCCATCCGCATCAAAAATGAGTTTGGCTTTGTGCCTTGGAACTGCCTGCACCTGTTCGCTCTGCGGGCGGCGTCCGTGGGGCTGGTCCTCACCGCAGGGCAGCAGGCATTGGTGGGCGCCTTGCAGCTCCCGTATTTCCTGATGATCGCCTTATTCTCTTTCACCATCTTTGGCAGCGTGGAAGCTATCAACGATGCGGCCCATATCCTGTCGGTGACGGATTCGGTGCTGGACCGGCTGGAGGAGTTGGAGCGCACGGACTTCATCGATAAGGATGGGCGGGAGATCATCCCAGAGCGGTTTGATGTGGCCCTGTCCCATGTATCCTTCGGATACGGCAAACGGGAGGTGCTCCATGATGTGACCTTCACCGCGCCCCAGGGGACCACTACCGCCATCGTGGGACCGTCCGGCTCCGGCAAGAGCACCATCTGCAATCTGGCAGCCCGGTTCTATGATGCGGACAGCGGTACCGTATCTGTCGGTGGACACGACGTGCGGAAATTCACCTGCGAGAGCCTGCTGCGGAACATCTCCATGGTGTTTCAGAATGTGTATCTCTTCCAGGACAGCGTGGAGAACAACATCAAATTCGGCTGCCCCGAGGCGACCCACGAACAGGTGGCAGCCGCCGCCAAGGCCGCTTGCTGCCATGACTTCATCATGGCCCTGCCGGAGGGATACGATACGGTCATTGGTGAGGGTGGTTCCACCTTATCCGGCGGAGAGAAGCAGCGTATTTCCATCGCCAGGGCCATTTTGAAGGACGCTCCCATTGTGATCCTGGACGAGGCCACCGCCAGCGTAGACCCGGAGAATGAGCATCTGATCCAGCAGGCGCTCACAGCCCTGACAAGGGGGAAGACCATTCTCATCATCGCCCATCGTCTGGCTACCATCCAGCACGCCGATCAGATCCTGGTGGTGGATGACGGCCGCATCGTCCAGCGGGGCACCCATGAGGAGCTGATGGCCCAAGGTGGGCTGTACCGGCGGTTCATCGAAATCCGGGAGCAAGCCGAGGGCTGGCGCATTAGCTAACTTGTTGTCCAGAAGGAGGTGTGCCATATGGCTTTGACATCCTCAATGGAGGATTATCTGGAGGCTGTCTTTATGCTTCAGAAACGAAAAGGTTACGCCCGCTGCACGGATGTAGCGGAGCATTTGGGTGTGAAAAAGCCTTCGGTAAGCCGAGCGGTCAAGGAACTATCTAAAATGGGTTATTTGCTGAAAGAGGCCGACGGCACACTTTCCTTGACAGAGCAGGGGAGACGGATAGCAGAGCAGGTATATGAAAAGCACCAGTTCTTTACGCAGCAGCTTATCGAAGCCGGTGTGCCTCCAAACATTGCGGCCCGGGACGCATGTAAGCTGGAACATGTTATCAGTGAAGCAAGTTTCAAAAAACTCAAAGAAGCTATCAGCGATAACAAATAAAATTTCTTTCTGCTGGTTACTTTATCCATTTTCCAAGTTCTTTGACCGCCGGTATTCCAACGGCAAGAGACCAAACTGTTTTTTGAACACGGCTGCAAATTTCCCTTGATTGGAGTAACCAACCTGCTCTGATATTTCGGCAATCGGACACTTTGTAACCGAGAGAAGTCTGGCGGCCTCGTTCATGCGGATTTCTCGCAGCCAAGTAGAGATATTTTGGCCATATACGCCTCTAAAATAATTTTTCAGGCTGGTTTCACTGACCGAAAAGCGTTCTGCAATCTGCCTTACAGGGATGTGCTGGCGAAGATCATCGGAAAGAATTTTTGCTGTCCTTTTTGCAAGCTCCACTTGCGTTTTTGTGTAGAAGCCGCAGGTTTTCGCAGGCCGGATTTCCATGTTGAGAAGCCGATGGATAAGTTCAAGCGTATAGATTTGTAAGTGGAAGGCAGACGGCCTTTCAGAAAGCCGCCAGAGTTTTTGAAATATATTTTCCAGTTCGTTGTCCGCTTCGTTGATGTATGTTTTATGGTTCGCGCAATAGTTTTCTTCCAGGCGCATGAGATCAATCGAAAAAGATTTCATCAATTTGCCGCAGGACTGTAATAGGAGCGAAAGGTCAAAGTATATTTTTATGCCCTGATATTGCCGTGTGGGAAA
>CEAA01004316.1_pt1 | contig 28381 bp, 26 predicted proteins | sample 557551 | NCBI WGS metagenome assembly CEAA01 (sample SAMEA3182115, study PRJEB8094) | gut metagenome | biome: human; feature: gut; material: Stool; isolation source: human stools | place: Canada | collected 2013-06-11
ACCACCGCCGCCAGCCTGATCCCCCGGTTCTGGGACGCCACCTCCGGTACAGTGGAGGTTGGCGGCGTGGACGTAAAGCAGATCGATCCCCATGTGCTGATGGATCAGGTGGCTTTCGTCTTTCAGAACAGCCGGCTGTTTAAGGCTTCCATTCTGGAAAATGTCCGGGCTTCCCGTCCGGACGCCACAAGGGAGCAGGTGCTGGAGGCGCTGCAAGCCGCCCAGTGCGGGGATATCCTCGAAAAACTGCCGGACGGCATCGACACGCAGATCGGCACGGAGGGCACCTACCTCTCCGGCGGCGAGCAGCAGCGTATTGCTTTAGCCCGGGCTATTTTGAAGGACGCGCCCATCGTAGTGCTGGACGAGGCTACCGCCTTTGCCGACCCGGAAAACGAGGTCTTAATTCAGAAGGCCTTTGCCGTGCTGACCCGCGGCCGCACCGTCATCATGATCGCCCACCGCCTGTCTACCGTGGTCGGGGCGGATAAGATCATCGTTCTGGAGGAAGGCCGCGTTGCCGAGCAGGGGACGCACAAAGAGCTCACCGCCGCGGGCGGTCTGTATGCCCGGATGTGGGCGGATTACAACCGGGCGGTGCAGTGGAAGCTGACAGGCGGTTCCACCGGCGAAAAGGAGGCGAAGTAAATGTTCAGCAAAAAGTTTCAGCGGAAATACGCCCTGACCGATCAGGGCCTGAAAAACACCAAAAAAGGCGCTTTCTGGACGGTGATCGTCAATCTAGTCGTCATGGTCGGCATCGGCGTTTTGTACCTGATGATGTCCGGCTTTATGGGGGCGCTGACCGACGGCAGCCCGCTGCCCGGCGTCTGGCTTCCCATCGGCCTGACCGTTTTATTTGTCCTGCTGTCCTTTATTACCCATCTGCAGCAGTACAAGGCCACCTACGGGCTGGTGTACGGCGAGGTCAAAACGACCCGCCTGCGTCTGGCGGAACGGCTCCGCAAGCTGCCGCTGGGCTACTTCGGCAAGCGGGATTTGGCCGACCTCACCGAAACCCTTATGGGGGACGTCAACCGCATGGAGCACGTCTGGAGCCATGTGCTGGGGTATCTGTACGGCGCATACATCTCCACGGCGCTCATCGCCGTCTGCCTGCTCATTTACGACTGGCGGCTGGCCATCGCCTGCCTGTGGGGCGTGCCGGTGGCTTTCGGACTGCTGTTCGGCAGCAGGAAGCTGGCCGCCCGCGCCTCCGAGCGGACAAAAAAAGCGGCCGTCCGGGTCTCCGACGGCATTCAGGAGGCATTGGAGAATGTGCGGGAGATCCGCGCCACCAATCAGGAGGAACGGTATCTGGAAGGCCTTAATAAGAAAATTGACGACCATGAAAAGGTCATGATCAAAGGCGAGCTTTCCACCGGCCTGTTCGTCAACGCCGCCAGCGTCATCATGCGCCTGGGTGTGGCGACGACCATTCTTGTGGGCGCAAGCCTGATCCTCTCCGGGCAGATCGACTTTATGCTTTTATTCCTGTTCCTGCTGGTCATCACCCGCATCTACGCTCCCTTTGACCAGAGCCTTGCCCTGATTGCGGAGATGTTCGTCTCCCAGGTATCGGCCGACCGCATGAATGAGATCTACGACACGCCTGCGGCGGAGGGGTCGGAAACCTTTAAGCCGAAGGGCCACGATATCGTATTCGACCATGTGGGTTTTGCCTATGACAAAAAGGACGTCCTGCAAGACGTCAGCTTTACCGCCAGAGAGGGGGAAATCACGGCGCTGGTCGGCCCCTCCGGTTCGGGCAAGAGTACCTGCGCAAGGCTTGCCGCCAGGTTGTGGGATGTCACCAGGGGTTCTATTAAGGTGGGCGGCGTGGACATTTCCACCGTGGACCCGGAAGTGCTGCTCAGTGATTACTCGATGGTGTTTCAGGACGTGGTATTGTTTGACGACACGGTGATGGAAAACATCCGTCTCGGCAAACACGGAGCCACCGACGAGGAAGTGCTTGCCGCCGCCAAAGCCGCCAACTGCGATGAGTTTGTCCGCAGGCTGCCCAAAGGCTACGGCACCCCCATCGGGGAAAACGGTGCCAAGCTCTCCGGCGGGGAGCGCCAGCGCATCTCCATCGCCCGGGCACTGCTGAAAGATGCGCCTATCATCCTGCTGGATGAAGCCACCGCCAGTTTGGATGTGGAGAACGAAACCAAGGTGCAGGGGGCGCTCTCCCGCCTGCTGGCCGGCAAAACGGTGCTGGTCATCGCCCATCGGATGCGCACCGTGGAGGCGGCGGACAAAATCGTTGTCCTGGCAGACGGCAAAGTAGCGGAGCAGGGCTCCCCATCGGATCTGATGGAAAAGGGCGGCCTGTTCCGCCGCATGGTGGAGCTGCAGCGGCAAAGCGCCGACTGGAAGCTGGGATAAACGGTTTCCGTATACGGCACAGGCTTTATATTGCAAGCATATCAATAAGACCCGCAGGAAAGAGATTTTTCCTCGTTTCCTGCGGGTCTTATTTCTCTTGATTGTCTATTGTATAAATCACACAGGCAATCCCGGCAATCATCGAAAACAGAATTGCCCCGCCCAGCGCGTTATTCAAAGCCGCACCAATAAAGAAACCGGCTGTTCCAGCAATAACCATTGTGATAACAGAGGCAACAGTTCTAAACTTTTTCATATACGATTCACCTCCTAAAATTAAGTTTTATCGTTACAGTGATAGAAATTATTATGGAATAGAGTTTTCCTATTTCACGTTCACTTGGTATAGGTCAGTATTTTTGCATTACTTCATTGGTTCCTCTATCCTGCGGGTTTTGCATGATTGCGGTGTTTTTCCCTATATCCGCTCCCTGATATACTCCGTCACAAGTTCAGCATACCGCTCCAGTCTGACCATCAGCGCCAAATGCCCGCCGGTTAGGTTTGTGACAACGGTAGGGTTTGGCATAATGGCAATCAGGGCATCCTTGCAGGCTTGGTTGAAGGTGGTATCATCTTCGGACAGGATCAGCAGGACTTTGTCGTCCCACCTGGCAAAGTCCTGCTCTGTCATACCGAAATAATTTTCCGCGTCGCAGAGGAAGTCAATCATGTGGTATTCATAGGGTTTGGTGAGCAGCTCCAGCATGGCGCCGCACAGCTCTTCCATGATAGCTTTCTCCCGCCGGGTAAAACCGTCTGTTTTCTTTTTCATCACCGCCCATTTCATCATGCGCTTGAAAAGGGAGAAAGGAAGAACCGATAAAAGCTTTTTGGATTTCTTCTGGCTTTCCATCATCTTTTTCAGATGGCTGGACGCCTCATCGCCCATATCTTTTGCCAGGGAACAGGTGTTGGAAAGCACCAGCCCTTCCACCGCCTCCGGATGTCGAAAGGCGATGACCTGGGCCACCACGCCGCCCAGGGACTGGCCTGCCAGCCAGACCTTTTCTTTCAGGCGGCAGAGCAATTCTGCCACGGCGTCGGCAAACTCGCCATTGTCGGCAAACTGGATTTGATAGTCAAAGGTCAATACGGAAAAATCCCCTGCAAACCATTCAAAATGCCGGTAGAACAGATCGGAAAGGCCGATCCCGCCTGTCAATAAAACGACCGTTGCGGCCGCCTCCGGATTTCTGTAATAACGGTATGTAAATGGCTTCCCGTTGCCCAAGGTCATTGTCTGCGCCGGATACTTCCGGCGGAACTCCTCCAAGCTCATGTTTTCCTCCCGAAATAGATGCTTCGCCCGCGTTACTTCCTTCCCACCAGCAACCTGGAATCCCCCAGCATCATCAGCGCCGCCCGGCGGCGGGAACCGAAGGCTTCTTTCGCGGTATCGATCAGCCGCACCTCCTGATAGCCCATATCCCGGAGCCTTTGCGCGAAAGCCTCCATATCTCCGTACATCCGGGGCTTCATCTCATCGTTCAGGGCGAACACACCGCCCTTTTTCAGCACCCGCAGCGTTTCCAGCAACAGTTCGTGCTTATCCGCCCCGGTGATGTTGTGGTAGACATAGTTGCTCACCACGGCGTCAAAGCTTTCATCGGGAAAATCCAGCCTGTTGGCGTCACCATGCTGAAAGGTACACTGGGAACCCACGCCTTCACTGGCGGCGTTTTTCTCGCACATAGCCTGGCCGTATCCGTAGGCCGCGCCCCAGTAGTCGATGCCCGTTACTTTTGCCGACCGCCACGTCAGGGCAGCCCGGATGGTCAGCGCGCCGGAGCCGCAGCCTACATCCAGCAGCGTACCCTTTCCGTCGTAATCCAAATGAGAAAGGATGGTGTGATGCACCCGTTCCATCATACCGCCCCCACCGAAGGCATACTGCCGCCGGATCCAGGTGATCCAGCCAAGCAGCACAAGGAATATGGCTGCGGCGATAACGAATATCACGCCAAGCACTGTAAGGCGGAACACCGTGAACGACAGTACGGCCAGCGCCACTGCCAGAGCCAGAAGCCCGCCAACCATATAAAATACCGGATTGGACATCCAGTTTCCATAGTCCTCGCCGTGAGTGCCAAGACGGATTGCCGCCTGTCGGGAATTGCTGTCTTGCATGATACGATCATCTCCTTACTTAGTTAAATCCTTCTTGTTTTATTCCACATGCACCATCTTCACCATACAAAATCGGTCGGATACACTCATGCTGAGTTTTGTGGAAAGCTTCAGTCCGGTCCTGCCGATATGCCGGTAATAGGGCTCCTCCGTAATGGCGCAGGCATCACTGCCAATTTTCCGGGCAAGCTCCGCCGCAGAATCCACATAGAAAAACATCCTCGCGTCGGCATGGCCCATCTGCTTCATGTATTTCTTCCGCATCATATCCATTCCTCTTTTGTTCACGCTGTCGAATACTAGCTCCATATTTCCGAAGCTTTGCAGCATCCGCAGAAGGGCAAGCACTTTTTCCTCTTCAAAATAGTGGAACAGACCGCCGGCAGTAACCAGCACCGGCGCATCCGGTGCATCGATACGAATCTGCCTGATCCAGCCATCGGAAAAGGCGTCGCCGGCAAAGTATGCCTGCCGTTCCGGTTCCGGGAGCAACGTCTTTCGATATTCCATGACATCCGGCAAATCGACAGCGTACCAGTGGGTATGCCCATCGTCGTTCCTGTAAAAGGTGGTCTCCAGTCCACACCCCAGTTCCGCGATTACGCCGTCTGGTTTGCGGCGGAGGAAGTCCCGGATATACCGGTCCATATTGGCGGAACGGGAAGCAGAAGCCAGCAGGGTGTACTGGCTCTGGGAACCTGTTTCCGCCAGGCCTTTTGGCAGCACATCTTTCAATGACAGGGCCTTTTCATCATACAAAATGTTTTGAAAATGCTCGCTGGCGTAGATCCTGCCCAGCATTGGAATAAACAAAGTGTTCTCTACAGCGTTGAATTCCGGCATAATATCCCTCCTTATTGTTCCTACCGCAGCATATCCATGAGCACTCCCAGCCCTGCCTGCGCCGCCGCCATCAGGGGGCAGAGGATCAGCGGCCATTGCAGCAGATGTTCCGGCAGGGCGTAGCTTTTCATCCATGCCTTGAACCCATAGCCGGGGTGCCCTTCCGTACCGGGAATGACAAAACGGCGCTTCGCCTTTTTCTGGATGAGAAAGATGTCCAGAAAAAACAGGTCGCACAGGTTTACCATCATCCACTGGATATATCCTGTCAGCGCCATCTGCCAAAACCCCTGCGTGCCGCCTTCCACCATGCTGACTGCGCCGTAGATCAAAAGGGGCAGCAGCTCCCCAAAACAGATCCACAGCCAGTAAAAGCGGTTCTCCGCTTTTGTGGGCGGTTCCGGCGCGTCCCTGATAATAGCCGGCGGATAGCTGGGAAACATCAGCCGGGGGTCATACAGCGCCACGGCAGCGGCAAATACATTAAAATAGGCTGCCATGGCAAACCCGTCCAATATTGTCCGCAGCCAGTTCATCGGGACACCTCCTTAAATTCCATCCGCACAATTTGCAGATGCAGCGGCCCGTCGGCGATGTTAGCCAGAAGGCGGTGGATGGGTCTTACCCCCGGTCCCTCCAGCTTCCGGTATCCCTGCATATACCCGCGGCTGGAAACGGAAAGGAGCGGCGACCAACGCTCCAGCTCCTCTTTGGCGTCCTTTACGGAGAAGTATGCGCCGACATCCTTAATCCCCGCCTGCTTCACCCAGGTTTTGAGCATCAGCTTGACGGCGGTTTTCCCCGCCCCGTCGAATACCAGCCGTCCGCCGGGAAACCGTTCCGCCATGGATGTGACTAAGCGTTGCACCTGTTTTGTGGTGAAATAGTAAAATACCCCGGCGGCAAACAGCACCGTGCCGTCGGCCGAGTCGGCATTGATGGCGTCCATCCAGGCCGGGTCGTTCAAATCCAGCGCCAGATTCTGTTCCCTTGGCCCGGCGGGCAGAAGGCGGTTTCGCAGCCGGGTCACATCTGGCAGGTCGATATTGTAGACTTTGCAGTCCCCATTGTCGCAGGCCCGGCCGGTGTTGTCCAGCCCGCAGCCGAGATTGACAACCGCCGCCTTTGGATGGGCTTTCAGATAATCCCCCACCTCCCAGGCCAGGTCGCTCTGGCGCATGGCGACTTCCAGCGCGCCGAACACCTGCATCAGGCTGTTTGACTGCTTCTCCAGCTCCGAAAAATCATAGTCCATGCGCTCCATCAGTTCCGCGGCGCTTTCATCCTGAAAGAGCGTTGGGAACATCCGGGAGCACAGCCAACGGCCATAAAGCGGGATAATCAATGTTTCCTGTACCGTATTCTTTTCAATCTTGTATTTATCCATGGGAATCCCTCAAACCGATAGAATTGTCCACCCTTTATTATAGTTAGTTATAGCTAACCAGTCAAGAGAAATCTTATCTCTTGACAAAAGAATCCGTCTGTGATATATTGATAATCAGATTATCGGTAATTAAATTATCAGAGTGAGAAGGTGATACTTTATGGCAGTGCCGGATCATTCCATTGACCCGCGGATCTTTGAGAGCGCCCGGAAGGAGTTTCTGGAAAACGGGTTTGAAAAGGCTTCCCTCAAGGCCATCTGTGAAAAGGCCGGCGTGACCACCGGTGCGCTGTACAAGCGGTACAAAGGGAAAGAGGACTTGTTCTGCGCCGTGGTGGAGCAGACGGTGAAAGACCTGTACGAGGTGGCCCATTCCCGGGGAGACCGGGACCCTGCCGCCATGTCGGACGCGGAACTCATCAAGGCCTGGGATATGGACGGCCCGGACATGATGTGGTGGATGCGCTTCCTCTACGACCGGCACGACGATTTTGTCCTGCTGCTCTCCCGTTCCGACGGGACCCGGTACGCGAATTTCCAGCACGACTGGGTGGAGGTGCTGACAAAAGCCACCAGCGCCTTTTTGGCGGAGGCCCAGCGGCGGGGCATCTGCCGGACGGACGTGGGGCCGGAAGAGCTGCACATCCTGCTTTCTGCCTTCTGGACCACTATCTATGAACCGTTCATCCACGGCTTTAACTGGGAGCAGATCGAACAGCACTGCCGCATTGTCTGCAAGCTGTTCGACTGGCATAAGGCGCTGGAATTTCACGTGGAGAAGTAGCCCTCAACGGAGGGCTTTTCTTCCGACCAAGAGTTAGTTCAAACTAATCAGATCATATAAGGAGGTAACAACCGTGTTCAAAAAAGTGTTGGAATATGCGGGCGAGTACCGCAAAACCACCTACGCTTCCATGGCGGTCATGCTCATCGGCATTGTGATGAACGTACTGCCCTTTCTCTTTCTCTACCAGCTCATGGAACCGCTGCTTTTACATGAGAATGTGGAGGTTTGGTACGTGGTCTGGCGGGTACTGGCCATTGGAATCTGCGGGGTTCTGTATGCCCTGTTTTACGTCAAAGGATTGGCCCTCTCCCACCGGGCAGCCTACAAAACCCTGCGGAATCTGCGTTCCTCCCTCCAGGGGAAGCTGGAGCGACAACCCCTGGGAACCATTCAGGAAAAGGGCGTGGGAACCCTCAAAAAGATGTTTATCGACGACATTGACTCTATCGAGCTGTTGCTGGCCCACGCCCTGCCGGAGGGGCTCTCCAACGTGGCGGTTCCCTTATTCGTCTTTATCGCCATGTTTTTCGCAGACTGGAAGCTGGCGCTGCTGTCCCTCTGCGCCCTGCCCTTAGGGCTCATCGCCATGGGCGCCATGTATAAGGCCGGCACCAGCAAGATGGGGGCCTACTACGCTTCCGCCCAGAAGATGAACAACACCATCGTGGAATACATCAACGGCATGGAGGTGGTCAAGGTTTTCAACCGGGACGGTGAATCCTACAAACGGTTTGAGCAGGATGTGCGGGGCTACCGGGATTTCACGCTGGCCTGGTACAAGGTCTGCTGGCCCTGGATGGCGCTGTACAACAGCATCCTCCCTTGCCTGGCCCTGTTCACCCTGCCCATCGGGGCCTATCTGGTGCTTTCCGGCGCTTCCACGCTGCCGGATCTGGCCCTGGTGCTCTGCATGTCCTTCGGCGCGGGGGCGCCGCTGCTGCGGGCTCTGAGCTTTATGTCCACCCTGCCCCAGATCAACTACAAGATCACAGCGCTGGAACAACTGATGAACGCCCCGGCGTTGGAGCAAAAAGAAAAGCCCTTTACCGGGAAAGATCACAGCCTTTCCTTTGAAAACGTCCGCTTTGCCTACAAGGAGGACGAAGTGCTCCACAGGGTTTCCCTCACTGTGCCGGAGGGCAGCCTCACCGCCCTGGTGGGTGAATCGGGGTCCGGGAAGTCCACCCTGGCAAAGCTGCTGGTCCATTACTATGATGTGACCGGCGGCAGGATCCAGGTCGGCGGACAGGAGCTGCGGGAGATGAGCGTGGAGGCGCTCAACGGCCAGATCTCCTATGTATCCCAGGAACAGTTTCTCTTTAACATGAGCCTTTTGGAAAATATCCGCCTGGGAAAACCGGAGGCCACAGACAAAGAAGTGCTGGCCGCGGCCGAGAAGGCCCAATGCACGGAATTTCTCGCCCGTCTGCCCCAGGGCATCCACACCATGGCCGGGGACGGCGGCAAACAGCTCTCCGGCGGGGAGCGCCAGCGCATTTCCCTGGCACGGGCCATTCTGAAGGATGCCCCCATTGTGGTTTTGGACGAGGCCACGGCCTTCATGGATCCGGAGAACGAGGAAAAAATGAATGCGGCAATCGCCGAGATCATCAAAGGAAAAACGGTCATCGTCATCGCTCACCGGCTCCACTCCATCGTAAACGCCGACCAGATTTGTGTGCTGAATAACGGCCAGGTTGCGGGGATTGGACTCCATGAAAAGCTGCTGGAAAACTGCCCAGAATATGCGAAGCTGTGGCAGGCGGCGGAAGGCAGCGCCGCTTGGGGCGTTACAGCCAACGCGGCTTTGGAAGGAGGAATAGACAATGATTAAACTGATGAAACGGATTCTGGCCGTGTCGGGGAAATACAAAAGACGGATCCAGCTAGCCTTTGTATTCTCTTTCTTAAAGTCCCTGCTGGCCAAGGCACCCATTATGCTGGCGTTTCTGGCTCTGGCCGGATTTTACGAGGGCACGCTGGCCGCTGTGGATTGCCTGTGGTATGGAATCGCCATGGCTGCCTGCGTCCTATTACAGGTCGTCTTTCATCACATTGCCGACCGGCTCCAGTCGGCGGCGGGGTTTATGGTGTTCTCCGACATGCGCATGGAGCTGGGCGCCCATCTGCGGCGGATGCCCATGGGGTATTTTACCGAAGGAAACATCGGCAAGATCAGCTCGGTGCTTTCCTCCGACATGGTGTTCATCGAGGAAAACTGCATGACCGTGCTGGCGGATATGATGAGCTATATTTTTGCGGAAGCCATTATGGTGATTTTCCTGCTGTTCTTTAACCTCTGGATCGGCCTGGCCGCGCTGGTCATCATCGGGATCATCCTGCTCATCGCCAGGAGTATGAAGAAAGAGGCACTCCAGGATTCCAAAGACCGGCAGGAACAGAATGAGAACCTGACCGAAGCGGTGCTGGATTTTGTGGAAGGCATCGGGATCATCAAGACCTACAACCTGCTGGGTGAGAAGTCCAAAGAGCTGACCGAAAACTTTGAAAAGAGCTGTGAAACCAACATCCGCTTTGAAGAAAACCATTCTCCCTACCAGCTCTGGATGAACATCGTCTACGGTCTGGGCGTTGCCGCCATTGTGGCCCTGTCCTTCTTTCTCAACAGCCAGGCGCTTCTGGGCGTCACCTTCCTGGTAGGCATCATGCTGTTTGTCTCCGACCTGTTCGGCCCCATCAAGGCCCTGTACACCCAGGCCACCCGCCTGACGGTGATGAACAGCTGCATGGATCGGATCGAGGAGGTCTTTGGAGAGAAGGAACTGCCGGACAATGGGAAAACCTCCATTCCGGAAAACAGCGAAGCGCCGGAGGTAGAATTCCGGAATGTCCGCTTTGCCTACGGGGAAAAAGACGTGCTCCACAGCATTTCCTTTACCCTCCCGCAGCACACCATGGCGGCGCTGGTCGGCCCCTCCGGCGGCGGGAAATCCACGGTGGCGAACCTCCTGGCCCGGTTCTGGGATGTGGGTTCCGGGAAGGTGCTGGTGCGGGGCAAGGATGTGCGGGACGTGCGTCTTGCCGACCTGATGGATCATATCTCCATGGTGTTTCAGCGGGTGTATCTCTTTCAGGACACCATCTACAACAACATCGCCATGGGACGGCCGGACGCCGCCCGGGAGGAAGTGATGGAGGCAGCGAAAAAAGCCCGGTGCTATGATTTCATCATGGCGCTGCCGAACGGGTTTGACACGGTGATCGGCGAAGGAGGCGAGAGCCTTTCCGGGGGCGAGCGCCAGCGCATTTCCATTGCCCGGTGCATTTTGAAAGACGCCCCCATCGTCATTCTGGACGAAGCTACCGCCAGCGTGGACGCCGACAATGAGAGCTACATCCAGCAGGCCATCAGCGAACTGTGCAAGGGAAAGACCCTGCTGGTGATTGCCCACCGGCTGAACACCATCCGGAACGCCGACCAGATCCTGGTGATCGCGGACGGCCGGATCGCCCAGGCCGGCACCCACAAGGAGCTGATGGAGGCCGGCGGTCTGTACCGGGATTTCGTCACGGTGCGCCAGCAGAGCCAGGGCTGGAACCGCCGGGTCAATGCGTAATATCCTGGAGAGCGGCGACACAGAATTTTCTTGTGCCGCCGCCTTTTTATTTTCCTTTCTTTCCGGATACGCAGAACATAAATTTATTCCTTGTGACCCTGACATCCATGAAGCCAACGGCCTCCATGGCCTGTTTTATTTCATCCGGTGTATATGATTTCATCCCCGGTATCATCTTTTCCCAATGTTTTTCAGGATCACCAGGGTCATTGACCACCACGAATTTTCCGCCCGGTTCAATCGTTCTCTTAACTTCCGCAAAGCATTTCTCCAAATCTTCCCAGAAATACACTGTTTCAAAAGCTATGGCAAGTTTTATGGAATTATCCTTTAACGGAAGGTTGTCCGCACTCCCAAGAAGCACCTCACATCTTTTACCGATATTCTTTTTATTCGTCTTTTTGGACTTCTCAACGCTGGTGCTGGAAATATCGATCCCGTAAACAAAACCGCCCTTGGAACGCTCTAATAATCTTCGGATATTAAATCCGCCGCCGCAGCCGATATCAACCAACTTCCCGTCATTCGGGACATCGAATTGTGTAAATGCCCATTTGGCCATTGGACTGTGCCCCATATTCATGCCGGAAAGCATGAGTTTTCCTATAAAGCCCTGTGGATTGCCGAAATTGTCTCTGAACGCCATTTTATTGCTCCTTCTTCATCAGATTTGTAATACCGGTTTCATATACTCTGCCAATCATCTTCATACAGTTGATGATCGTTTCTTTATCCCTGTCAGAGGTAACGAGTCGGAATAATGTTGCGATGTATTCTTCCATCAGGATGGCGAGAGTTTCTTCTTTGATTCCCTCAATATCATTTTCTTTGGATTTCTTTGCCGCATTTTCGATATTTGCGGTATTTCTTGAAGCGATGGTTTCAACAAACGCTTCATACTTGGTTCCCTTGGAACCAGTTACAATGAGTTTCACTGCATCACGGTCTGATAACAAGATTTCAACGATTTCAGGGATATGATGATAGTAGGCGCTGCCCATTCGTTTCAGTCTATATTTGTCAGGGATCGCATCCATTTCTTCCCTTATCTCATTCAGCTTCTTCATCAGGCTCTCTGCGATAGGATCGGTTATTGCATAAAAAAGAGCTTCTTTCGAATCAAAATAGCCGTAAAGGGCTCCGGAAGTAAATCCCGCATCCATGGCTATTTTCCTTAATGGCGCTGCCTGAAAGCCATATTCCAAGAAATATTTCCTTGCGCTGTTAAGGATCCTATCTCTTGTTGCGATATCACCAAGCTCCGATTGTTTTCTTCTTGCCATATTCACCTCAAGTAATGCCGTCGTCGTTAATATAACTAAGTTATATTATAGCGACGACAACGATCCCTGTCAATAGATTTTCAAACTGTCCCCAAAGTCTCTGTCAATAGTCCAGAAAGCTTTCACGGAATAATTTTTTCTATTTTCAATTTTTTGTTTGACAAAGAAGCAAAAGGGCATTATAATTAAAACAGTGTTATGAAACACTGTTACGAATATTTTGAAAGAAGGTGATCGCTTTGGCAAAACAGATCGAGGGCGTCTATGAAGCGGTACTGGAATGTGCGAAAAAAGAATTCCTGGAGAAAGGCTATAAGGACGCCTCCCTGCGGACCATCGCCCAGGAGGCCGGTACCAGCACCAGCTCGATTTATACCCGGTTTGGGGATAAGGAGGGACTGTTCCGCGCCATTGTGGAACCTGCTGCCGAAGAAATGAGACGGATGTTCCTGGAGATCCAGGAGAATTTCCACCAGTTGGACGACAACGTCCAGCAGAGCGAAATGGGCCAATACACTTCCCTGCATCAGATGGAGCTTTTGGATTACATCTACGACCATTTTGACGAGTTCCGCCTTCTATTGGACGGTGCCGAAGGCACACAGTTTGCCTGTTTCTTAGATGAACTGGTGGACATTGAGGTGGACTACACCTACAAATACATGGAGGTCATCGGCTGTGAGAGCGTGAAATCCGGCCTGGTGACAGAGGATTTCATCCACATCATCGTTACCGCCTATTTTAACGGGATGTTCGAGGTGGTGCGCCACAACATGAGCAAAGCAGACGCCGTAAAATATGTGAAGCTGCTCAACCGCTATCACATGCAGGGCTTCTCCACGGTATTCAATCCGGCAGAGCCATAAATTCGATAATCAGGCTGTTTCCTGTTTGGATCCGCAGGCGGCGGCCTTTTTATAGCAATATAAGTTAGTAAAAGCTAACCCAAAAGGAGGAATCGATATGGAAAAACAAAGTCCTCTGCTCCGCTTGTGGGAGCTGGGGAAAGACTATCACGGCGGCCTGGTCGGGGCCATCTGCTCCGCTTCCATCGGCGTGCTGTGCGGTATGCTGCCCTATTTCGCGGCAGCGCAGATCATCATCGGCTTTTTAAATAGGAACAAGGAGATATCCTTTTATGTGCTATGGTGCGTGTTGGCGCTGGCGGGATTTCTTGTCCGCTCCGCCCTTTACTCGCTGGCTCTGTCCCTGTCCCACAAATCCACGTTCTCCATTCTCAAAAGTATCCGGGAACGGATCTTGGAAAAGCTCCCCAGGATGCCGCTGGGCACCGTGATGGACACCCCCAGCGGGCAGATGAAACAGATCATTGTGGATCAGGTGGAAAGCATGGAACGCCCGCTGGCCCATCTGCTGCCGGAAATGACCGCCAACATTTTGGGGCCGGTGTGCATCCTCATCTACTTATTTGTCCTGGACTGGCGGATGGCGCTGCTCTCCCTGGTGTCGATCCCCGTCGGCATGATCTTCATGATGGCGGTGATGAAAAACTACGGGACGCAGTATGAAGGCTCGGTCAAGGTCACCCAGGCGATGAACTCCACCATTGTGGAATACATCGGCGGCATCGAGGTCATCAAAGCCTTCAACCAGGGCAAAAACTCCTATGCCAAGTTTACCGACCGGGTAAAGGCCAACGCCTCCTACTTCTACCACTGGATGAAGAGCTGCCAGATGCCCATGTCCCTGGCGCGGGCCATCTCTCCCACCACTATGATCACCATTTTGCCGGCGGGCTGGCTGCTCTATATCCATGGAAGCCTGTCTATTGGGACCTTCATCACCACCATTGTCCTGTCCTTAAGCGTCGCCGGCCCGCTGCTTGCCGCCATGGACTTTGTGGACAGTCTGGCAAAGGTAGGGACCATTGTGGGCGAAGTGGATTCCATTTTAAACGGCGAAGAGCAGGATCACGGCGAAAAAATGGTAAAGCTGAACTCCATGGATATTCAGGTGGAGCACGTTTCCTTCGGCTACCACGACGACAAGGAGATCCTGCACGACATATCCCTTTCCATCCCGGCAGGCAGTATGACCGCCTTTGTGGGCCCCTCCGGTTCCGGTAAGAGCACCATTGCCAAGCTCATCGGCGGATTCTGGGATGTAAAGAAAGGCAAGATCACCCTGGGAGGACATGACCTGAAAGAGATCCCCCTCCCCCAGCTTTACGACCAGGTAGCCTTTGTCTCCCAGGACAACTACCTGTTTGACGAGACCGTGCGGGAAAATATCCGCATGGGCAAACCCGGCGCCAGCGACGCTGAGGTGGAGGCGGTTGCCAAAGCGGCCGGCTGCGACGGCTTCATCCGCGGCCTGGAAAATGGCTATGATACCGTAGTCGGCGGCGGAGGCGCACATCTCTCCGGCGGGGAGCGCCAGCGCGTCTCCATTGCCCGGGCCATGCTGAAGAACGCCCCCATCGTCATTTTAGACGAGGCCACCGCTTACATCGACCCGGAGAATGAAGCCGTCATCCAGCAGGCCGTCGCCAGGCTGGTCAAAGGAAAGACGGTGCTCGTCATTGCCCACCGCCTTTCCACCATCACCGACGCCGACCAGATTTTCGTCATTCAGGACGGCCGGGTGGACGGCAGCGGGACGCACAAAGAGCTTTTGGACCAGAACAGACTGTATCAGGAAATGTGGAACGCCCACATCGGCGCAAAGGACGGTGACGCGGCATGATTGAAATACTCAGAAAGATCTGGCGGTTTGCCGGGGAAGAACAGAAGAACATACGCACATCCATCATCGGCTGCTTTTTCTTCGCCGTCTTCCATATGTTCCAGATGGCCGCCATCTATGTGATCGTACTGGCTTTGGTGGATGGTTCCGCCTCCTCCGCCCCCGCATGGCAGGCCTTGGGGCTGCTGCTGGTCAGCATCATCGGCCGGGCCATTGTAAACCGGTTCACCCAGCTCCAGCAGACCCACGTCGGTTATTTCATGGTGGCAAACAAGCGCATTGCCATCGGCGACAAGCTCAAGCGGGTTCCCATGGGATACTTTAACGACAAGAGCCTGGGCGAGCTGACCGGCATTACCACCACCGTTCTGGACGAGGTGGAGAACACCGGCCCTATGGTGCTGGTGAATATTTTAAGTGGACTTATCAATTCCCTTGTCATGCTCCTGTTTGTGCTGGTATGGGATTGGCGCTTGGGCCTGCTGGCCCTTGCGGGCATGGTGCTTTATTTTCTGCTGCTCTCGGCCATGGAACGGAAATCTGCCGTCCTTGCTCCCAAGCGGCAGGCGGCAGAGGCCAAGATGGTGGAGACGATACTGGAGCAGCTCCAGGGCATGAGCATCATCAAATCCTTCAACCTCACCGGAAAGGGCGACCAGAAGGTACGCCAGGCCCTGGAGAACAGCCGCAGCAGCAATCTGGGGATAGAAAAGCTGTTTACCCCCTATATCATGGCCCAGGAGATGGTTCTCCAGTTCTCCAGTGTGCTGATTTTAATCGCCACTGTAGCGTTTTTCCTGAACGGCACCATCTCCCTTGCCAACGCCCTGATGGCGGTCATTGTGGCTTTCCTGATTTTTTCGCAAATCAAATCTGCGGGCAGCGGCGTATCCGCCCTACGGCTGGTGGGGAGCTCCATCGACCACGCCAACCAGGTAGATGAGATCCCGGAGATGGACGAAAAGGGCAAAGCGCAGCACCCCAAAGCCCATGATATCTCCTTTGAGCATGTGAGTTTTTCCTATGACCGAAAACCGATTCTGAAGGACGTTTCCATCACCATTCCGGATAAAACTACCACAGCCATTGTGGGTCCCAGCGGCTCCGGCAAAACGACCCTGTGCAACCTGATCGCCCGGTTCTGGGACGTGGACGGCGGCGCCGTCCGTATCGGCGGGATCGATGTGAAGGACTATACCCTGGAATCCCTGATGGACCAGGTGAGCATGGTGTTCCAGAAGGTTTATCTCTTTGCCGATACGATAGAGAACAACATCAAGTTTGGACGGCCGGACGCCACCCATGACCAGGTGGTGGAGGCGGCGAAAAAAGCCTGCTGCCATGAGTTTATCCAATCATTACCCGATGGATACGATACCGTCATCGGCGAAGGCGGCGCTACCCTCTCCGGCGGTGAAAAACAACGCATCTCCATCGCCCGGGCCATGCTGAAGGATGCGCCCATCATCATCTTTGACGAGGCCACGGCCAACGTGGACCCGGAAAACGAGGATAAGCTGCAAAAAGCTATGGAGGCGCTGATGAAGGATAAGACGATCCTGATGATCGCCCACCGGCTGAAAACCGTGCAGAAAGCCGACCAGATCCTGGTGCTGGACGGCGGCCATATCGCACAGAAGGGAACCCACGACGAGCTAGCCGGACAGGACGGCCTGTACCGGGATTTCCTCGACGCCCGCAAAGAGGCTGCCAGTTGGAAGCTGGCATAAAACAGCTTACATCATTACAGCAAATGCAAAAGACGACGCTGCTCCTGAAAAGAGCGCGTCGTCTTTTATATATTCCTTTGTATCCGTGCTGGTGCAGAGATATGAGCACGATCCCTTCTTTCAGCCTTCTGCTGCTTCCTTCAGTTTTTGAAACGACTCCTCACTGACCCCGTGTTCCATATGGCAGGCCTCTTTTGCCGCCGTTTCAGGGTTCACACCTGCGGCAATTAACCGTTGCGTGAAAAAGCGATGGCGCTCATAAATTTCCGCAGCAATTCTTTCTCCAGATGGCGTCAGTGTGACGGAACCGTCTTCGTCACGGGTCAGATGTCCCATTTTCTCCAATTCTTTGACAGCCCGGCTCACAGAAGGAAGGGTGACATTCATCCGCTCCGCAATGTCGATACAGCGAACCCTTTTGCGGGCTTGCCGCAAGGTAAATACTGCCTTTAAATAGTTCTCCAGTGAAGATGTCAGTGGCATAGATCACTCCCTCCTTTTAGGTATCCCGCAGCACATTGCGGTGATAGCGTACTTTGCCCTGCTCCATATAAAGCACACAGTCGGCGGCCGCTGCGATCAAATCCATGTCATGGGTAATCAGCAGCAGGCACTTCCCCTCTGCGGCAAGCTGCCGGAGCAGCTTTACCGTCAGGCGCATATTGTACCCATCCAGGCCGCTTGTGGGCTCATCGAATACCAGGAGATTCCGGCCGCTCTCCGCCGCAAGGGCCAACAACAGGCGCTGCTTCTGCCCGCCCGAGAGGGAGGCCGGATGGCGGCTCGCAAAGGGCTCCAGCCCCATTTCGCTCAGTCTTGCCAGAGCGGCTTGTCTGAGCTCCGGTGACGCCTTCCTGCCAATCAAAAATTCATCCTCTACTGTTGGGGCATAGAGCTGGTAGTCGGCGTCCTGCTGCACGAAAAAGGATTTTTTGGTGCGTCGTTTTCGTTTCAGATATTCTCCATGGATTTGAACCGTTCCCATGGAACGGTATAAGCCGGTGATCGTCCGGCACAGGGTAGATTTCCCGGCGCCATTGGGCCCGGCGATGGCGAGAATCTTGCCGCTTTGCGCCGAAAAGGTAACATCCTCTAAAATCTGCCGCCCGTCCAGCATACAGGAAATTTGAGATACTTTAAGAGTATCCTCCGGCTTAGGGAGAAACGCCCCGCCCACCTGGAAAGCGGGCGGCTGGAAGGGGCGTAGCCCCATGGCCGCAAGCTGCGCTTCTGTCAGGTTGAGTGCCTCGCTGCGGCTGTAAATGGAGGAGATCTCCCCATTCTCCATAAATACCAGCCGGTCAAAGGAGTCGCGGACATAGTGAAAGCGGTGCTCTGAGAGCAGGATGGTATGCCCGGCCTCTTTCAAGCGGTACAGCAGGGCGCCCAAACGAACCATGGAGTCGCTGTCCAGGTTGGCGGATGGCTCGTCCATAACAATAACTTTAGGCTCCATGGCGCAGACCGAAGCGATGGCAATCAGCTGTTTCTCCCCGCTGGAAAGCGGGAAGATTCGCCGATCCAGCAGGCGCTGGAGGTTCATCTGGCTGCACACAGCTTTTACCCGCTGCTGCATCACAGATCGCTCCAGGGGAATATTCTCCATGCCAAGAACGATCTCATCTGTGGTATTTGTGGTAAAAAACTGGCTGCGGGGGTCCTGGAACACGCTTCCCACAATCGTACCAAGCTGGTGAACCGGCATTTTCAGGGCGTCCTGTCCATCCAGCAGATAGCTGCCGGTAAGTTCACCCGGATAAAACTGCGGGCACAGCCCGTTGAGCACACGGGTCAGGGTGGTTTTTCCGCATCCGCTCCGGCCGGCGAGGATCACCAGTTCGCCCCGCCCCACCTGCAAATCCACATGGCGCAGCTGGCTTTCTCCCTCCCGGCTGTTTTCATAGGTAAAGGAGATATTTTTCAGTTCAATCAAAGGACACCGCTCCTCTCCAGAAGCAGAACTGTACAGGCGACAGCGAACAGTATGGCAAGAAGAGCAGCGTCCTTCCAGCAAAACCGGATGGAGCGGTAGCTGACCGTCTCCCCGGAAAACCGCACGCCCCGCACCGTCATAGAGGCAGAAAGCTCCTCCGCCACCTTCGTCGTGCGAAGGATCAGCGGGATCAGAATATACTCCGCCGTGGTGGGAAGATGGGTAAGGGTGTGCAGCACCCCTACCCCGATCCCACGAAACCGCTGGGAAGAACGGATGGCCCGGTATTCCCCGGCGATTGTCGGAAAGAAGCGCAGTACAACCGCCGTCCCGATCCCCGCAGCCTTTGGCAGATGCAGTTTTTGCAGCGCCGCCATCAGGGAGCCGGTAGGCTCCCCGGCCAGGCAGATGGCAAAGGAGAGGGGGACCAGCACCTTCCGGCTGACGATTCCGATACTGGACAGCATGGAACTGACCGAAAAGGCGACCCCGCTGTCCATCAGCCGCACGCCCAACCAGCCAATGCCGTAAAAAATGAGGTAATACAACGCGTATGGCAGGATTTTGCCGCTGTTGCCCGCCAGTAAGTGGATGAGTAAGCACGCAAGAAACAGACACAGGCATCCTATCTCAGAGCGGATCACGAGAATAGCGGCAATCCCCAGCAGGCAGAGCAGCAGCCATGTGCAGGGGTCCGGCTGAAAGCGCCTGCGGTTTTCTGCTCCCATTACGCAACTCCGGCCGGTTTAAAGTGTTTGCCCAGCATTTTCATCCCCAGCGCATAGCCGGCGATGGACAGCGCCGCCGCGGCAATCAGGGCGATGGCAATGTTCTGCGGCGCCAGCCAGAAGCCCTCCAGGGATGCAATGGCGGCATCCGCACTGGCTGCGTCCATACCCATGGACACATAGCTCTCAACCAGGCTGTCCCGGAACAGCAGCATCGTCAGGGTGCTGCCCATGGCGTTGAGCATCCAAGTGAGCGTATGAGGAACAGCAGAGCGAATTTTGCTTCTATATCCGCCGCCCAGCATGATGAGCTCGTTTACAACCGCCAAAATCATAAAGAAAATGAAAACGTACACACTTCCGGTAAACAGGAAGTACAGCCCATAGATGGCCGGGATGATAAACTGTGTGCCTATCTTTGGGCACTTTTTGATAATCAGGACATAGATGATTCCGTTGATCAGCCCGGCAAGCCCAGGGGCGAGAAAATAGACAAGCTGGAGATTGGCCGCAAACGGCATGGTAACCACAAGTCCAATGGCCGTCTTCACGCAGGCGAGGAGCAGCACGACGACAAATTCCTTCAGGCTTAAAAATTTAGATTGTTTCACTTTGTTTCCTCCTTAGTTGACTGAAATGTATAGGCTCCAGCTTGATTCTGTAATCCCCATAGCCGGGCATAGAGGCCATTTTCCCCGACAAGCTGGTCGTGGGTCCCTTGTTCTATGATTTTTCCGTTCTCCAGAACGAGAATCTGCTCTGCGCCCCGGACGGTTTTCAGGCGGTGGGCAATCATCACAACCGTGCGTTCTCTGGCGATTTCATCCAGTGCCCGCTGCACCATGGCCTCGTTATCGGCGTCCAGAGAAGCTGTGGGTTCGTCCAGCAGCAGGATGGGCACATCCTTCAAAAAGGCCCGGGCCAGAGAAATGCGCTGGCGCTCCCCGCCGGATAAGGTGGCGCCGCCTTCGCCTACCATGGTGTCGTAGCCCTCCGGTAGGGCGGAGATGAATTCGTGGCAGCAGGCTTTTTGGCATGCCTCCACCATCCGTTCCTCGCTGATTGTCTCATTCCCGAAGCAGAGGTTTTCTCGAATCGACCCGCGGAACAGGTAGGCATTCTGCATGACCATGGAAATCTGGTCAATCAGGCTGTCCGGCTGGATTTCCCGGATGTCCCTTTTCTCCATGCGGATATGTCCCTTCTGATAATCCCAAAACCGGGCCATGAGCCGGAGCAGCGTGGATTTCCCGCTTCCGGAAGGCCCTACCAGGGCGGTGAGAGAACCGGCGGGCGTTTCAAAGGAGACGTCCCGGATTACATCCGCCCCCTCCCCATAGTGGAAGGACACGTTTTCAAATGCATACGCATCCCCATGCTGGATTTCCGCCTCTCCCGTGGGCTCCGGGGTGGTCATGACCGCATCCAGCCGCTGGCCGGAGGGCGCCATCCCACGAAGAGCCGAGATACTGGCCACCATCATCAGCTCGGCCTCCACCAGTTTGGTGGCTAAAACAAGAAAGCCGGCGAAATCCAATATGCTCAGGCTCCCGCCCAGAAGCAGGTACATCCCCACCGCCACGGTTACCGGTACGATGAACCGAACCAAGGAGGCGCAGAGGTTGCTGAGACTGCCCGCCACGGCCTCGTCCTTAAGGGATTCATCCCGCAGGTTTCCCATTGCCTTTTTCAGGGCGTCAAACCCCTCGCCGGTACGATGATAGGCTTTCAGGTCCTTCATGCCCCACAGGTATTCGTTGATTTGCGTGGCGGCGTGGGCCTTTGCCGCCATGACCCGACCGCTGTGCTTCTCCTTCACCCTGGCGATAAGCAGCATGAGCAGTGCGCAGACGGGCAGCATGCCGAACATGGCTAGCCCCATGCGCCAGTCATAGACGCAGATCCAAACAATGGAAATCGCAAGCAGCGCCCCAACGCCCAGCGGATAGGGCAGCCAGTAGCAGAGGGTGTACTCCACATTGGCAAAATCGTCGGAAAAGGAGCTGATGAGTTCGCCGGACTCCTTGGCCGAGAAAAAGCCCAGGGGCTGCCGGCGCAGCTTTTGTATGTAAGCAATGCGCTTGTCTGCCGTATCCCGGTATGCCTTGCCGTAGGTAAAGTAATAGGAGATCAGTTCCACCACATACTGCAGGACAAAACACCCAATTCCCAGGGCGGCAAGTGTGATGAGCCGGGACATATCCATGACATAGGGCGGCACAAACGCCTGGCCAAGGGTGTAGATGGCCATGTAGGCCAAAATTGCCGGGAGCATGCTGCAGGCCTGGGAGAGGAACAGCCACAGCGTGGGCTGTATGATCTCCCTGGGCTTATGGAAAGTAAACTGCCTTATCATGTTAAGCATGGGAAACACCCCCTTTCATCTGCCAGGCTTCCGTCTCATTCTGGACCGCCCATAAATGGGCGTACAGGCCGTTTTGGTCCAGAAGCTCTCGATGGGTCCCGCTCTCAACAAGCCTGCCGCTGTCCAGGACATAAATACAGTCTGCATCCCGGATGGAGTAGAGCCGGTGGGCGATCATCAGAACTGTCTTGCCCCGGAGCAGCTCTGCCATGCCCTCCCGCAGCGCCAGCTCGTTTTCGGCATCGGCAAAGGCCATGGCCTCGTCCAGCACCACAATGGGGGCGTCCTTCAAAATCGCCCGGGCAATGGCGATGCGCTGGGTCTCGCCGCCGGACAGCTTGTGCCCGCCGTCTCCCAGTCGGGTGTTGTAACCGTCCGGGAGGGACAAAATAAACTCATGGCAGCGGGCCGCTCTGGCCGCCTGTTCCACCGCCTCCCGACCGACGTCACGGTGCATGGCGATGTTGTCATAGACGCTTTCCGCAAAGATATAGGTGTCCTGGAATACAAAGGCTACTGCATCCATCAGCGCCCGTGTGGTATAGTCCCGGATGTCCGTTCCGCCTATGGCGATACTTCCGCTCTCCACGTCCCAGAACCGGGCCAGCAGCTGCCCCGCCGTGGATTTACCACCGCCGGAGGGGCCCACCAGCGCAACAAAGCTGCCCGCCGGAATCTCCATGCTCACATGGTCCAGCGCCATACGGCGCAAAGGATCCGCCGCTTTTTGATAGGAAAAGCTCACGTCCCGGAAAGACAGTGCAGGGCAGGCCGGCGCTTCCTCTATCTGCCCCTCGCTTATCGGCTCCAGCTTCAACACATCGTCAATCTGATCCATCCGCACGGACAGGTTCCGAAGCTCCGCACCGAACTCCACCAGCTCCATCAGCGGGCTGATAACAGCTGGCCCCACGATGAGAAACATCAAAAGTTCCATCATTAGCTGGTGATCTCCTGAATTCAGGTACAGCAGCACACAGCCGGTAATCAATATGAAAGCCAATACAGACAGAGTGATGGTCTTATACGCCCCGTAGATTGGGGTGACCCGTTTGAGATAGGCCATCAGGTGACTTCTGTTTTTCTCAATCAATCCGGTGAGGCGTCGGGCCGCCGCTTCCGGCCTGCCGAAGATTTTTTCCTCCTCCATGCCGGCCACATATTCGGAAAAGGCCGCATCCAGTTCTGTTGCGGACTGGTTCAATTCCGTCCAGATTTTCTGCCCTCGTTTTCCGCCGAAAGCCGAAAACTGAATGACAAAAGCAACCGCCAGTGCGGCAAAAATGGTGAGCGTCAATGGCACATTGATGGAAAAGAGCATCACGGCCAGCGAAACCAGGAGCAGCGCGGCGCCAACAAGATTAGATACGTCGTGGGCGATGATGCCCTCCATCTTCTCAATGTTGTCGCTCATGGTCTTCTGCACCGCGCCGGACTGCCCGCCGGTGAAAAAGCCCAGGTTCAGTTTTCCCATATGGCCTAAGATGCGCATGCGCAGGTCATAGAGCGCCCGAAAAGCGCAGGCGTGGCAGATCACACTGCCCGCAATGGACAGCAGAATGCCCGCCGCAATGCTCGCCAGCGTCATTCCCCCCCAGAACCACGCCTGAGAGGGATCTACCACAGCCTGGTGGAGCGACGCCTCCAGGAAAATACGCACAATGCGATAGACTGTGTAAAAGGGGACTGCCGTGCATAGAATGCTGACTGCAGAGCAGAGCACCCCAAGCACATATTTTGCCGAACCGCACTGTGCGGCTTGGAAAACTCGGAACACGGTGTTCTTCTTTTTCTCTCCCATATTGCTCCTTTCCTCTCTCTGGCGTGTCTCTCACGCCATCCAGGTACACCCGAAGGGTGTTTCCCTCCCGCTTCTTGTATGCGGAGAAAAATATATTCGGTTAGTTGATGCTAACCTATGCTTATTATGCCGCTTGCGGCCCTTTGCGTCAATAGCGCCGTAAGTGCCTCAAAATGAGCGCGTTTCTTTCCTCCTCTCTGTAAAACACTTGATTTTACGCCATTTCTCCGGTATAATCCTTTGTATAGGTTAGCGAAAGCTAACCAAAATTCGTGCCAAAACAGAAAACCGTGTGCCATTTCAGCACACGGCAAGGAGATGATACGATGGTTACCATACGCAATATTGATGAAACTTTTCGTTTTTACGGTTCCTTTGGGGCGAAGCAGATGGATGTAGAGAACGGAACATGCTTTACTTTTCCCGACAAGAGCTCATATATCCGGTTTTGGGGAGATCTCCATGGCTTTTGCGTGGCTGCGGTGGATTTTACGCCGCCTGAAGATGTGATTTTCCGCTCCCAGATTCACCAGCGATACCTTGGTATCGGCTTCCATGAGGAGGGGCATTATATCAGTTATATGCGAAAGTCCGACGCCCGGGATTCCACTTCCGGAATCAGCTGCTTTGTTTTCCATTCCCCTGCGCCCCATTTCCTAAAGCTGACGGGAGGACAGCGCCTGCGGTTCCACGGCATGTATTTTCAGGAACAGTTCTTCCAGGAAAACAATGTGCGTCTCTACGGCAGCTTTTGGGAGGATGCGAAACGCTCCATCGGCTCCGGCGAGATTCACTCCCCGGAGCTGACAGCGATTTACCAGCGTATCGAGCGGTGCCCCCTGACAGGCGAGCCATTCCAAATCTGGATGCGTGGACAGGGGCTGGCGGCAACTGGTTTCCTGTTGGACTTGGTCCATCGGTATTCCACCACACAGCCTGTCTATCTCAGTGAAGCGGAGCTCGCCGCCGTGGCGGAAGCCAAACGATTCATCCGAAGCAATCTGCGCAACATGCCCTCCATATTGGAGCTTTGCAAACGGGTTGCCATGAATAAAAACAAGCTCCAAAAGGCGTTTCAGTTGACGGAGGGGAAAAGCATCGGCGAGTATGTGCGTACCTTGCGGATGGAACAGTCTCTTGAACTTTTAGAGCAGAGCGATATGCCGGTGCAGGAGATTGCGGCTGCCGTTGGGTACCACGGCGTATCCAACTTCTATCACGCTTTTCAGCAAAAGTTTGGAAGTACGCCCCAGGCTGTCCGGGATATGCTGAAAAAATAGGAGCCATATTTTCACGGGGTCATATGCTGATTCCTTCAATGCGCAGAGGATGCCGGCTGGAAACCGGCACAAATACGCACGTCTATATATGAAAATGCCCATCCACACATTGATGTGAATGGGCATTTTATTCTGTCCTTTATTTGTCTAACAGTTCCAAGAGCTGCGAGATGTTTTTCTTCCCGAACGAAACGGTTTCCCCGTCATCAATCACCAGACAGGGGACGCTCATCACCTTATACCGATCTCTCAGAGCTGCAAAATGGTTCAGGTCGTAAACCTCCGCCGTCACGTTGGGATTTTCTGCGGCGATCCGCTGGGCTGCCGTCACCAACTCCGGGCACATGGTGCAGGAAAGCGAGACCAGAATGTTCATATGCGCCGGTTTCAAGGATCGTATTCCACTAAGGATTTCTTCATCCAAAGTCTGTCCCGGTCCGGCCGCGTTATAAAGCCCCAGCACAAAGGACGTAAACTCGTGTCCGCCGGGTACCCCGTGGAACGCAAGACCTGTCCATGCGCCATCTGCCCTGCATACCCGCACGCAGGGGCGGTCCTCCAGCGCTTCACTGCTCATTTCCAGCGAGAGCTTATCCGTCAGGGCGCAAAGCTCCTCCATATATCCCTTCAGCTCCGCAGACAAGGGCGTATCGTCCAGATAGAGCTTCAGCCTCAGCGGGGAAGCCATTTTTTGAAACACTGCCTCCAGCTGGGACAGCATATCCGGAGTGAACAGCCCATCCGTCTGCCGGCCGTTCTCCGGAGCCGCCGCGGCTTCTTTTAATATGGCCGCAGGCTGTACGGGATATAGGCCGGTCTTTTTCTGCAGAGCGGCGGCATAGCGCTCCAGCTCTGTCGCCGCCAGCGCTCCATCTCCCACCGCCGTCACCACCTGTCGCAGGGGTTTGATGCACACATCTCCGGCGGCATACAAGCCTTCGCAGGTAGTCTTCTGACTCCGGTCGGTTACAACATACCCTTTTGCGTCGCATTCTGCCAGGCCTTTCACCAGGCCGGTCGCGGGCTCGTATCCGGCAAATACGAATACGCCGAAAGGATCCCCTTCCGGGGCTCGGTATTCCGTAGCCTCCCCTGTTTCCGTATTCCGATACTTCAGGAGGCTGAGGCCATCCTTTCCGGATACCTCTTCCACCTGCGCATGGGTGACCACCGTGATCTTTTCATGGTGAAGCGCCGCTTCCGCGGCAGCCGGGGCACAGGTAAACCCATCGCCGCGGATGAGGATGGTCACATGTCTTGCGTACTTGGTTAAAAATACGCTTTCCTCCGCAGCCGCAAAACCGCCGCCTACCACAAAGACTTCTTTCCCGGTAAAAAACTCTCCGTCACAGGTGGCGCAGTAAGCGACGCCTCTCCCCTTGAACTCCGCCTCTCCGGCAAAGCCCACGCTGCGGGGATGGGCGCCGGTGGCAAGGAGCACGCCAAAGCAGTGCAGTTCGCCCCGGCTGGTCTGAACCGTCTTTACATCGCCATCCATGGCAAGGCCGGTCACCTCAGCCAGCAGAAATTCCGCGCCAAAGCTCTGGGCCTGCCTGCGCATGGTTTCGGTGAGAACCTTTCCGGACGTACGCCCCACTCCCGGGAAATTCACCACTTCATCCGTAATGGTGATCTGCCCGCCGAAATGCTCTTTTTCCACCACGACAACACGATATCTCGCCCGGGCCAGATACAGGGCGGCCGTCAATCCGGCCGGCCCGCCGCCAATCACTACAACATCGTAAAGTTCTTTGATATCCTTCATACCTTACAGCTGCCCCACAAGGTCAAGGCTCGGCTTCAGGGTCTCGGCCCCGGGCTGCCATTTGGCCGGGCACACCTCATCCCCGTGTTCATGCACGAACTGGCAGGCCTGCAGCTTGCGCAGCAGTTCATCGGCGTTGCGTCCCACGTTTCCGGCATTGACTTCATAAGCTACGATCTTCCCCTCGGGATTCACGATAAAGGTCCCGCGCTCTGCTACGCCGTCCGCCTCGATATATACCTCAAAATCCCTGGAAAGCACATGGGTGGGATCCGCCAGCATCGGGTAGCCGATCTTTTTGATCCGGTCAGAAGCGTCATGCCATGCCTTATGGACATAATGGGTATCACAGGATACCGAATACACCTCGCATCCGGCCGCCTGGAAATCTGCATACTTATTTGCCAAATCTTCCAGCTCCGTGGGGCAAACAAAGGTAAAGTCCGCCGGATAGAAGAAAAATACGGCCCACGTTCCCAGCACATCCGCCTTGGAAACGGCTTTGAAGGCTCCTTCATGATAAGCCTGTACGGTAAATTCTCCGATTTCTTTATTGATGAGAGACATGGAAATTCCTCCTTCATGTTTTATTAGTTAGTCGCGGCTAACTAATAATGATTATACTAGACTTATATCTGTTTTGTCAAGCGGAGAAGCGAGAATGGGCCACATGCATTGCGGAAGCGATGAATCTATTAAACGGCACCTTTACATGCCCCATTTCTCAGTGCTCTATCTGCCCCTTCAGCTTTTTAAAGCTGGCTTCACTGATAACATGTTCCAGCTTACATGCGTCCCGGGCCGCAATATCCGGAGGCACACCGGCTTCGATTAGTTGATGCGTAAAGAACTGGTGCTTTTCATATACCTGCTCTGCTATCTGTCTCCCCTGCTCTGTCAAGGAAAGTGTGCCGTCGGCCTCTTTCATCAGGTAACCCATTTTAGATAGTTCCTTGACAGCCCGGCTTACCGAAGGCTTTTTCACACCCAAATGCTCCGCCACATCCGTGCAACGGGCATAGCCATTTCGTTTCTGAAGCATAAAGACAGCCTCCAAATAATCCTCCATAGATGATGTCAAAGTCAATAGCGTACCTCCTTCTCCATATCATTCAGGAAAAACTTTAGCAGCCGGTTTCGGCCATCGTTGTTCTCTATGGAATAACTTTCCTGAATTTGCCCGTTTTCTAAGCGAAGGACATAATTACAGCACTGTAAGATAAATTCCGGGTCATGGGTCACTACAAGCGCAGTTCTCCCGGTATCTGCCACTTTACCCACAACACTGGCAACCTGCCTCATGTGAAAAAGGTCAAGGCCGCTTGTTGGCTCATCGAATAAAATCAGAGGGCGCTCCGAAGCAATCGCAGAGGCAACTGCCACACGCTGCTTTTGGCCGCCGGACAATCCCATCGGATGGCAGTCCTCATAAGGCAGCAAGTCCATCTCCTTCAAGATTTCTCTTGCCCTTTGCTTATCCTCGGTTCCCATACTGAGCAGAATTTCATCCAGAACACTTTCGGTAAAAAGCTGATGGTTTACATCCTGCATAACCATATAGCAGAGTTTCAATCGTTCTTTCCTGGAATAAATCTTGCTCCGATCCTGCACTGTCCCCTTGAAGTGCTTTTCCAATCCGCAGAGGCACCGGGCAAAGGTGGATTTTCCCGCACC
>CEAA01010275.1_pt1 | contig 28170 bp, 28 predicted proteins | sample 557551 | NCBI WGS metagenome assembly CEAA01 (sample SAMEA3182115, study PRJEB8094) | gut metagenome | biome: human; feature: gut; material: Stool; isolation source: human stools | place: Canada | collected 2013-06-11
TGGCGGAGAAGGAGGGATTCGAACCCTCGATGAGCTATTAACCCATACACGAGTTCCAGTCGCTCTACAGCAGTTTGAAGATGTTTTGATGTTTTATTATTATTTTGATTTATTTTACCTTATTTAATGTTGTCTGTCAATTATTTTTTGTGTTCTTATGGTGTCTTGATCGTTCTGATTCAGAATTTATTTTATTCCGTCGCCGCAGGTCGCACAGCAGAACTTGACTTTTTGAAATTATTATGGTATAATTAAGCCATAGTAAGATATAAGGAGATGTCATATATGCCAAAAATCATTCCTATCAAAGATTTGAAAAACACAAGCGGAATATCTGAACTTTGTCATAGTACTGATGAACCTGTTTTTATCACCAAGAATGGTTATAGTGATATGGTAGTTATGTCAAATCAAGCTTATGACAAACTTATTGAGCAAATTCATCTCTATCAGCTCGTTGCAGAAGCCGAACAGGATGTAGAAGAGGGCAATGTATTTGACGGTGAGGAAGTCCTTTCTGAAATGAGGGCAAAATATGGCTACTGATATATACAGCGTTAAGTTCACCGCCCACGCAAGGAAAGACCTTGATAGGATTTTTTCCTACATTGCAAGTGAATTGTACGCTCCACAAGCGGCTACTCGTATTATGAAGATGATAGACCAATCTATCAGCAATCTTTCTACACAGCCTTTTATTGCACCTCTTATCAATGATGAATTCCTTTCAAAGAAAGGTCTGCGAAAGCTTGTTGCAGAAGATTATATCATTCTTTATAAGGTTCAGACAACTGTGAACAATGTTCTGATTTACAGAATAGTCAATGGTCGAACGAATTACATAAGCCTTTTTAAGAGTTAGAACAAAGGAACAGTTCATTGTGGACTGTTCCTTTGTTATTAGCCTAGCTTTTTATTTATGTCTGAAAATACGTTCTCTTCAAGTGCGTCAGCAGATTTCTTCTGCATTTTTGAATCAACGTGGGAATATGTGTTCAGCGTTACTTGTGTGTTAGCGTGTCCTGCACTTTTAGACACTATTGTGACTGGAATATTCAGGTCGTTCAAGAGTATTGAGCAGTAGGAATGTCTTAGGTCGTGCAGACGAATATGTCTTAGATTATGTTTCTTTAATAGCTGTGAAAATTTTGCTGAAAGTGTGGCAGGATTCAAATAGTCGCCATTGTATTTGCAGACTATCAGATCTCTGTCTATATATTCCTCTTTGCAATACATTCTCTCTTTGATTTGGTATCTTCTGTATTCGCCCAGTAGATTTATTATTGTGGGTGGTACTTGTATTTGCCTTTTTGATGATTCTGTTTTACAGTCTCCGATTATATACTCGCCATTTATGTAGACAAGATTTTTATTCACCGAGATCACATTATTTTGAAAGTCAATATCGCTCCAAGTCAAAGCACACATTTCAGACCGTCTGAGTGACATTAAGCCTAGATAGACAACTGGTCTTAATCTATCATTCTGAACAGCCTGCATAAGTGTTTTTATCTCATCTATGGAATAGAAACTGCTTATAGGCTTTTGCTTCTTTTTAGGTACTTTAACAAAATCGCACTCGTTTGTTGACAACATTTTCTTGAAAGTGAAGTATTTCAAACAGCTATGCAGGTTATCGCAAATATACTTCATAGACCTATGAGACAAGTTCTTCTCCTTATCAAGAGCATTCAAAAAGTTCTGTATCTGCATTGCTGTGAGCTTTTGGAGCTGAATATTTCCCAATGCTGGACGAATGTGATTTTTGATATTATATTGATACGATTTTACTGTTGCAGGGGCTAGTGTAGGTTTGACCTGTGTTTCGAGCCACTCGTCAAGTGCCTGTGAGACAGTCATTTTATTAGGCTCTATGTATGTGCCGTTGAGTATGTGGCTCTTTGTCTGATTGATGTAGGCTTCGGCTTCTTTCTTCGTCTTGAATGTTTTGGTGTCTCTTAGTCTTTTGCCTGTGGAACTCTCACCTCTCTCAACTATTGCTTGATAGCCAGTTATTTTTCCTTCTTTGTTTCTTCTTGTTCTTATACTCATTGATTGTCACCTCATTATAATTGAAAACGACCCAAGCAAAATGATTTTGCTTAGGTCGGAATAGTCTTTATTTATGTTTGTTATTTATTGATTGTTGCCTGTGACGGTGTTGATGTTTGTAGAAATTTGAGGAAGTTCTCCTTTGTGACTCTGTATCTAGAGCCTAGTTTTAAATAGACCATATTATATTTTATAAGTTTGAGGGATGAGCTATAGGAAATACCTAAGAACTCTGAGATTTCTTGAGGTGTGAGTATATCACATAGATTTTCAATTTTGTTCGTCATAATAATTTGCTCCTTTTATATAAAGTAGTACGTCTTTCACCACGCAATATTATAATATATATCTGAAAGAGTTTTTACTACGTTTTTAGTAAGTGATTTTTAAGCAAAGGGTAGAACAAAAAATTCTGCCCTTTGAATTTTGAAGTTAGGCTATGAAGTTCACATAAGCAAACTTCTCGTTCGTGTTATCATCAGTTTCCAATTTTGCCGAAAAGCTCTTTGAGGAAACTCCTGAGTAGTCGATCTTGAACTTTTCTGTTATTGTGAGGACTGAATTTGTATTGTATATAATACCTCCGTCACATATTTTTATTCCATTCTCATCTGGAACAAAATAAGCGTTCTTGTCATCTATCAGAATGTTAATGTTCGTTGGACAGTCAAGTGCCTGCCAAAGTGCAGGGGAAAGCTTTATCCTTTTGCCATTAGTCTTTGTGTTCACGATAGATATACTGTATGTACCTTTACCGTGCGAGCTATTGTTTGATGAGTCAATTACTGTAAGATTATCTTTGTTTGGTATAACCATTATTATTCATTTCCTTTCAAATTTTTTGTTTCGTTGATTTCATTCTTTTTTTGTACTCTTCTTCCTGGGAACTTAGGTGGTTCTCTTATTTTAGGTTCGGGATTGTCATCAATTTGCAATATCTCGTATACTTTTACGGATACGCCTGATATTGTTCTTTTCAGATAGTACTTCCCAGACTGCTTTTTAAGATAGCCTTCTTTGCACAGCCACTTTACAGCCATTTTCATATCGGTGAAGTTATTTGCATAGATTATTTTTTGCAAGACAGATTCAATTAAGAGTACTGATGTCTCAGTCGTTATACCCTCGCAAGGACTAGATTTGTCGTATCTTAATTCCTCTGCTTCTGGAAATAGCTTTTTATGTGTGACTATATACTCACATATCGCATTGTGTAGGCTTTCGGCTGTCTTGGTTTCATCACGCAAGTATTCGTGCTGTTTCATAAGAACATTGACTATTGAATGAGTATCAATATACAAGCCTATTCTCAATGCGTATAGAGCCGTTTGTAGAAGAACAGCATAGTGTTTTATTACTCTGTCTGTTATCTGACAAGCTTTGTCTTGAAGTTTCCTCGACAAATATTTTTGACATAGCTTGAAGTCATTGAACACGATGCGAGGTTGTTTACTATAAAGATAGCTAACAAAATCTTCTCCTACTATCCCATTTTTATGTGAGATGAGTCTGTCGATTTTCTCTGCGTGTTCAGCTGTCTGAGTTATGTGCAAGTTGTCGAACTCCAAACATCTCGCACGAATCCCATTGTTCTTTTTGGTTTTCGTGAGCAGAGATTCCTCTGCCGTTGAGATGATCGTTGTTGACCACGTCTTGGACTCTCTTAGACTTGAGTCTTTGTTGCACCTTGCCTTGTCTCTTCCGTGTGAGAGGTTGTATATCAGCGTGGAATAGTCGAGTGCGGAGCAGCTTGCTTCATCAAAGCCAACTGTTATGCCTTGATTGTTGGACAATGCAGCATATATGGCGTTCGTTGTCGAGTTCCACTCGTTGAAGAGCGGTGGCTCGTTTGGATTGCCCCACATTGAAAGTGCAAGCTTCAAAAAGGTGCTTTTTCCGCTTGAACTGTCTCCATAGATGTGTATCAAGATGTTCTCCATTGAGTATGTGAGCTTTAAGTAGCTCAAGAGAGCTGATGATAGACCTGCGACTACTGCGAACATACTTCCGTCTGTTGTCAGCAAATTATTTAGTGCGTTCAGGTAGATTGATTTTGAGGATATTTTATTGTCAAGTTTCAAATCTCCTGCATATTGAAATTGGCTTGCAAGTTCCTTGTTATGAAGAACCCTATTTGTTCTAAAATAGAGGTTATTCTTATATTGAAACCAGCCTATGCTCTTGTAGAGTATTACACGGGGAGCTTGTTCAGAAGCTTGTATCAGATATCTTATCAAGATGTCTGAATATGCTTCATTGAAGAACCACTTCTTTTGAAGTTCGGTAATATCTTTTTTATTCAGACAGTCTGCAGATATTACTTCCTCTTCTAAGCCGAATGGTGTTTTAGCTGTTATATTAAGAAACTTTTCATTGGTATCCTCGTCTTTTAAGTATTGTGTTACTTCAAGCTGTACGGATATCCAGATCTTTATATAACGGCTGTTGTCTTTATCAGACCTTTTTACAAGCCACAAGGAATCATTTTCAATTATGGCAGGAAAGAAAGAGTGCTCTTGGTAGGAATTGTATTTCTCTTGAGTTATCCTTTCAATTTTATACGAGTCCATAAAATATCCACCTCCTTTCTCAAAAAATTGGATTTTTAGTCCATATAGTATTGTTCTTTTGCAAACTTGAAAAAGAAACTTTTTGTATCAAGGAGATGTAATTTTGCTCTGCTGAGTCCTCAAAGCTCGTTTTTCCCCACTTGCCGCATAGGAAAGTTCTATCTTTATGATTCAAAAAAATTCTGCTGAGTAGTTGCGGCAAGTTTTGAAAAACTCGCCACGGACTCAGCAGAAAAGAACAACTGTATGTAGTAGATTATTTGAACTCAGCAATATAGAAATCTTTTCTTACCGAAGGGGTCAAAGGGTGTACGTTCATATGTCCTAGATTATCAGTTACACAAAACAATTTTTTATTGGACTTGTGTAGCATATCAAGAACATACTCTTCTCGCTTTTTCAAAGTCTTGTTGGTTAGTGTACCCCAAGCAATAATCACTTCATTGACAGACTTCAAATATTTCTTGATTATTATGTCTGTATCTTTATCATAGAGTTGTTCAGCTTTACTATCTATGGCAGAGCATAGGTTGACCGCATAGAAAACGCCATATCCAAGCTTATACAAATTTGATGAGATTATATTTGTAGTTAAGTCTAGCAAAACTCCATTAGCTTGTCCTGCTGTTTTAGTTATGAACAACGGGACTTCCTTTGAAGTGTTCCATATTCTTGATAGTAAATATCTATGTGTATTATCATCTGAGAATATTACAGTATTCTCGATTTTACTGTTTTCTGTTATCATCTGTATACCTCTTTTCGGAACATATAAAGGGACTCACATAAGCAAGCCCCTATGTTTTGGATTTATTTTCTTCTTACTGATTTGCCCTTTTTGGCAGCATAGAATGTAGTTATTGCAAGTGCAGAACCTTCTATGAGCATTGCAACGCTTTCAGTTGCAGCAATGGAGCTTATAAGTCCAAGTATCATTATCTCACCTCCAATCGCAATGAAATTTTTTTTACAGTACTGTATCGACAACAACAAGAACTGTGAGAGTAGCGAAAAAGCCTGCCACAAAATAGCCCATTAGAAAACCTCCTTTCAAAGAAAAAGACCAGCTCATTATTTATTTGAGTTTGTCTATCAAGCTTGCTTTTATGTATGCAACAATAGCATAGTCGGAACTTATGATGAAAAGCTTTTTTATGTATCCGTCTATTTCCAAGGTCACTTCGCTTATATCGTTGAATATATCAACGTTCCACCTATCAAGCAGAAATTTTATATCATCTTCATTTGAGACTATGCAGCAGAAGCCGCCGAGATCGTTATATACATCTCTGTCAACTCCGTATGCTGTATTCAGAATTGATATTGACTGAGATATATCTGCTTTTAGTTTGTCTGTTATTGTGTCGATATTATCTAGTTGATTGATTTTTGTTAGTATTATCATATGTTTGCTCCTAAATAAAAAAATCCCTATCTCACATTGCTGTAAGATAGGGAAATCTTTGTTATTTAATCATCATCGCCGTTGTCTACATCATCTGATGACCAGCCATAGTCATCAACTCTTCTGTTGTACTCATAATCAGAAAATGAAACACCTTCATCTCTTGCTTCTGAACTTAGGTAATCTTCTAAGTATTCATTATCAGCAAAATTTGAATCGTTGTAGTAATCATTATCGTCTTCGTATTCTGGACCATTATATTTCATAATAATCACCTCTTCTTTATTTACCCTTTGGCTTCTGGGGCTTTGGAAAAGGAGTTCCTTTGCCTTTACTCTTTCCTTTAGGTGTGTCGGAATATGGGTGGTCATTGCCTATTATTGCATTGTCAAATCGTGTCATTGTTATCAACCTCTACTTTCTTTTCTTCATTTTCATCAGGAAACTATAGCACTTAGGACAAACATATCCCTCTCCATCTGGATTTTTCTTTTTATGTGCATTGCAAACCCATTTTTGACAATAAGCACAGCACTCAATCTGAGATAGGTCAAAATTCTTCCTGCATACACTACATTTGCATTTTCCGTCTTGTGAAACCTCATAAGTATTTACGCCCATATTAATTATCCCCTCCGTATTTTTCTTCATATACATCATGAGCCGCTTTTCTCATTTCATATGGGTTAGTTGTATCCTTTATAGCTTTTATTAAGCTATCTTTGGAATAGGATTGAAATGATCTGTACCATCTGTCATAGTTAGCCATTTTCTTATCATAGGCTATCATCGCCTTATCTTTGACAATGGTGTACTTATCATAGCCTGTATTCAGAAGATTTTCTAGAGTAGACCAAAAACTCATTGATATCACCACCTTGTTTTTGTTATTTATTTTATACTAATACCAGTTCTATCACAAACTTACTTTATGTGATTAATTATACCACTTTATTTACTATTTGTCAAGCTCTATATTACTATAAGAAAAGAAATACTTTAAGAAATAATGTTAAAATTATATAGTAGATAGGTGGTGCATATATGGATAGTATAGGAAGCAGAATACGAAATGCTCGAAAGCAGGCAGGACTTACACAAGCTCAGCTTGCCGAACGTGCTTTTATAAGTGAAAGCTATATGGCACTTATTGAGTTGGACAAAAGAAATCCAAGTACTGATGTTGTTATAAGAATTGCAGAGATATTACAAGTGAGTTCAGACCATTTGCTGTTTGGCGAATTGCCAAAGAATGAGCTTGTTCTTTTTAATGAATGGAAGAAACTTATGCAGGGACGTTCGACTAAGGAGATTGAGTCTGCTCAGAATATTGTGAAGTGCTTTTTTGAAAATTTAGATGAACGTTGTGATGTAGATGATTGAATTCCCAAATTCCTTTTTTCCTCACTTTTTTAATAAGCAACTATATAAAGAATTACATTCAGTAGATAGAACATCTCGGTGAGCAGTTCAACGGACACGTTGGACTGCTTGTACGAGTGGAGCAGACTTGCTTGACAAGGCTGCTCCTTTCCATATTTCTCTGCGAGTCCAATTTGGACGAGCAGCATAGAGCAAATGCGGCGATTTGACAAAATCGCCGCATTTCTGCTATGACAATCGTGTTATGTTCCTGATATTTCAGCCTAAAAACGAAATACGGCAGGGAGTATTTTACTTCCTGCCGTATTTTAGTGTATCCTGCCTATATTTTATTTATCCTATTACGTCGCCTTTCCGTCGCCAATTCGCTTTTTCCAGAGTATTTTATCCTACCTTCTGCATATAATAAAAAGTCTCGCAAACAACGTGTTTACGAGACTTTTTGGCGGAGAAGGAGGGATTCGAACCCTCGATGAGCTATTAACCCATACACGAGTTCCAGTCGTGCGCCATAAACCGGGCTAGGCGACTTCTCCAGTTTATCATTTTTTTATATGTGTCACACTATCTAAGCGACTTTAATATTATACCATATGATCTTTTACTTGTCAAGACATTTTTGAAACTTTTTTGTTCTTTTCTTATTTAGAAGTACTGTGTAAAAAAGTTTTCTCTGCGATGCTTTATTAACAATATTCTGAAAAGTTTTCATTTTATTTTCTATATGAACATGTTACCGAAAATTTTCGCAATCTCGAAAACGATTAAGTGAATCATTTAGTTGATTTATAACAAATTTAATCAAATATATGTATTGGTAATATTGAAAACAGCTTAATATTTTTACCACAAAAATAAAAAAGTCGTTAAAAAGTTTACGAAAATTCACAAAATGCCTTTGACAACTCGAGGCAAATGTGGTATAATGTTTAAATGACTGTAGGGTGCAGTGCGTCTAAATGCGACATTATAGAGAAGGTGAGACATTTTGGGAAGAAAACGCATTGGAGTGATATTGTCTGAGGCAGAAAGCTATTATCAGGAAAGATTGCTGAGAGGCGTAATGACAAAGGCTTTTCAGCTTGACTATGATGTGCTTATCTTCACAAGCTTTGTCAAAGAGTCATTCTTAAAAGCAGTTTCTGTTGGAGAAATGCAGATATATGACGTTATAAATTATGATAAGCTCGATGGCGTTATCGTTTTGGCAGATACATTAAAAATGCCTGGGCTTTTTGACAAAATATGCAGGGATATAGATGAGAAATGTCATGTTCCTGTGGTTTTTATAGATGGAAGCTATAAGGACTATGAAAGTATTTATACCCGTGACGAAAAACCCTTTATGCAATTGACAGAACATCTTATCGAGGTCCATGGATGCAGGAAGATACTTTTTTTGAGCGGTCCGCTGGAGACTGCCACCACTCGTGAACGGCTTGCGGGATATAAGCGTGCCCTTGAAAAGCATGGCATAGAGTATGATCCGGACTTTGTCTGCTTTGACGGAGGCTTCTGGTATCACAAAGCGGCAGAGGTGGCAAATAATATCATCTATGGCAGACGTAAAAAGCCTGACGCTATCGTTTGCTGTGGAGATTATATGGCTATAGGCGTTGTACATGAATATCAGAAAAACGGTTTGAGCGTGCCTGAGGATATGATAGTTGCAGGTTATGACGCAATAGACGAGGCTATCCATTGCGTGCCAGCTATAACCTCTTGCTCACCGCCGATCTTTGAAACTGGCGTGAACGCAGTAATGACCATTGAGGCAAGGATCAAAGGCGTTGAACCGCAGGGCATTATAGAGGACGGCGGCAAGGTGGAGATAGGTGCTTCCTGCGGCTGTCATGAGGATTACAGCTATACAAAGCGTGATCTTTTATCATCTCAGAACAAGATGAATTATCATGACTTTTTGGACAGCAGTATGACCGATATAATGGCTTGCTCTAAAGATCCCGATGATCTGATGGCCAGGATACAATATTTTCTCTATCTTATCATTGGTCATGAGAGGTATTATCTCTGCCTTAATGAGGATTGCCTCGGAGAGCATGAGATAGTCGGTGAGATCTCAACTGTTCCAAAGGAATATACAGAAAATATGGTGCTTTATATAAGAAACGTTGACGGCAAAAGCAGAACTCTTCATGATCCTTTTGAACTCAAAGAGATATTTCCTGATCTGGATGAAGAACGAGAAAGCCCTCGTGCATTCTTTATCACCCCGGTACATTTTATAGATCGGTGCTATGGCTATGCTGTATTGTCTTACGGTGACGAAATAAAATCGATAGATATCACTTATCGTAATTGGACAAATCATGTAAGCAATGCTCTGGAATCAATGCGGATACGAAACTCCATAGCTAATCTTGCAGTCCGTGACGCTATGACAGGTGTTTATTCGAGAATAGGCATTGAGAAAAATATCCAGTTTGTTGTTGACAGAATGTCAAATCCGAAAAATAAGGCTTTTATCGCTGTCTGCGATCTGGACTGTCTTAAAAAGATAAATGATAATTTTGGCCATAACTGCGGTGATATTGCAATAAAAGCGATCGCAGACGCAGTTTTGGCTTCGACAAAAAATAACGAGATATGCGCAAGGATAGGCGGCGATGAGTTTGTGGTGATAGGCTGTAACGACTATAACGACAACTATCCTGAACGATTTTCTGCAAGGGTCAACGACCGTCTTAGGGTATATAACAAGTTTGCAGGTAACGAGTTTGAGGTCAGCGTTAGTATAGGCGGTATTTGTAAACATATAACAGATATCCACGAGCTTGAAGATATGTTTACACAGGCGGATAAGATAATGTACGCAAGTAAATTGGAAAGACATAAAAACAGGAAATAGCAATAGATAAAATATCAGTGCATTACAACGGACGGTCAGTGATCGTCCGTTTTTGCGTGTGAGAGACACATATCCACTTGACTTATAGGCTTAAATGTAGTATAATGTAAAAGTTAAGGCGGTTTTCTGCCTGTTAGTAAGACGATTTTTTCGGAAAGGAAATGGATAATAAAATGGCTAAAGCTAAAAAAATAACGGCTGCTCTTACTGCCGCATTGCTTTGTACTGCGAGCCTTACCGCTTGCTCGGACACAAGCTATGTGATGACAGCAGGTGACAGCAAGATAAACGCAGGTATCTACATTTATAATGAGCTTACAGAAATGTCATATCAAATGACGATGATGTATTATCAGAAAGGCATCAAAAAGGACTATTTCGATCAGAAGGTAGACGGAAAGGCATTTGACGAGTATCTTTCAGATTATGCTCTCACTGCAACTAAGGAGTATGCGGCTGTAGTTGACAAGTTCAACGAGCTTGGACTTACTCTTTCAGATGAGGATATAAAGTCCATTAATGACAGCATAAGCAGCACATGGGATTCTCAGGGCGAGTTTTACGAGTCAGAGGGTATCTCAAAGGAATCTGTAAAGCTTGCACTCAAAGGCTCTAAAATGAGAGAAGAGCTTTTTGATCACTACTATGCAGAGGGCGGCGAGGAAGCCGTTTCAGACGATGAAATGGTGAAGTATCTTGATGATAACTACCTGAGATATAAATCCATTTCCTTTGCAAAAACTAAAGCATCAACTGATTCTTCATCATCAGCCACCGATTCTTCTACAGACTCAGCAGACGCTGTAAATGAGGAAGCCAAGGCAAAAAGAGATGAGTTCCTTGAAAAGGCTCAGGGCGTTTCGTTTGACGATTTCGACAGCATTATAGACGAGTACAACGACTATGTTGCTTCAAAGAAAGCCGCAGATTCAAGCTCCGCCACTGACAGCGATTCATCAGCCTCAGACAGCAGCACGACTTCTGACGACACTTCTTCTGTAGCAGAGAGCGACACAAGCTCCACAGCAAGCGATGACACATCTTCAGTTTCTGACAGCACAGCAGATTCAAGCACAGCAGCGTCAGACACAGATTCTTCCGCAGACAGTTCTTCTGCACCTGACCCGTATGCAAATGAGAAAATGGCGAACTATGGTGAAATGGACGATTCACAGAAAGACACTACAAACGGCAAGATACTCAAAGAAGTAAGCGGTATGAGCACAGACGTTGCAACAGCTTATGAGGATGATAACGCATATTACATTCTTATCAAGGGCGATGTTAAGGACAGAGATACAGAATATGCCAAGGACAATCATGAAGATCTTCTAAAAGAAATGAAGAGCGATGAATTTCAGAAGAAATTAACAAGCTGGGTAGAAAAGCTTGACATCAAGGTGAACAACAAGGCTATAAAGCGTTATACGCCGAAAGTGGTCTACGATAAGCAGACAGAGTATTACAGCAAGAACAATAATTCATAGCAGATAAAATTACCGCCGCAACCGAGTTTGGCTGCGGCGGTTTTGTTATGTTGACAAATTTGAGAAATACGATATTGTTGACCCTATCCGGCAATAGTGGTAATTGGTAGGCTTTAAGGAGCATTTAAAGCCCGAAGGATCAAGGATTTTCGTGGTTGAAACGATAAAAAACCTGAAAACTTGGGAAATCCAAAAACGCTGATAGAAAGCCTGTTGACAACAAATAAATAGTCTTCATTAGCGGACAGTGTTTCATAAATTTTTGAAGTGCTGTCCACTATTTTCGTGTCTAAAATTGAATACTTAATAAAGCACTTTTTGGTGGCTGTCATCTGACGGTCACCAAGAAGTGCTTTTTCTTTTCTATAAGGATTGTTTTATCATCATAATCATGTTTAAGAACACTTGTGAGTGAATCGGTAAGAAAAGATATACTTGATTCATGGAAAACAAGCCTGACTACTTATTTACCGTTTTTAAGAATAATGATCTCGTTACCCTGCTGAACAGCTTGCAGATAATGACCAAAATTGTTCTGAACATCGGTTACTGTTGCAGTGATCATAATAACACCTCCAAACATTTTCGCTAATATTAGTTTGTGACATTTTCGCTAAAATGTTAATGGCGAACTTTAGAAAGAGGAGGAAAAATCAATTTTAATACAAAAAGAAAATATCCCCCGAAAAGTGTTGGCACGGCTTGACAAGGGGAGCAAACGTTCAAAGCAATATCAGATAGACTTTCATCGTGGGCAAAACAGCCAGGGGTGATTTCACACCTATGCAAATATTATTCGTGGCGAAAAGGCTTTGTGCAGTGTTATCAGCGACAGCGATATTATGCTCGATATTATCACGGCTTTGATGATAGAGGAAAACTAATGTATTATTGGATAAATACGAGTCTTGAATATCAAGCAACAAATGAGCATTTTGACTGTATAGTCGTTTCTCAAAATATATGCATTCGAGATTATCAGCAAATAGACATGTTCTTTCTTCATTATTCAGTTTTCAAGATGCAGTTTTGACACATTTTTACACTAAAACAGCATAGCAAGTTTATTCATGAGCTTTCTTTCATGAACATAATCAGGGTGGACATACCTGTTTAGTGTGATATTTACCGTTTTATGGCCGAGAATCATAGAAAGTGTTTTCACATCAAACCCGTTCTGAATGCAATTTGTTGCGAAGGTATGTCGAAGCCCATGGTATGTGTGATCACCGGAATTTGATTCCGACAGAACCCTTTTATACCGATACTGGTAGGCACGAGGTTCAACTATCTTTTCACTTCCCGAAAGAACGTAGTAGTTATCATCGCCTTTAAATGCCATGAAATATTCTGCTAGGAACTCCGGTATTGCGATCTCTCTGAATGATGTATCGCTTTTGGGGACGGAGATAATAATTTTCGTTTTTTTACCGTCCGAATTGCAGGTGCAGATTCGCTGAACTGTACGGTGTACATATAATACCCGATTCTCTATGTCTATATCAGCCCATGTCAGACCGCATAATTCGCCGATTCTCAGACCCATATAAAGTGAGATCAAAATCCCCAGACCTGTAAGGGTCATATGTTCCTTAATGTGTGAGATAAGGACTTTCTGGTCATTATCACTGAATTTTTCTACTTTCTTCTTTTCTATTTTGGGAAGTATGACATTTTTCAGAGAAAGGCTGAAACCATACTCTTCCTGTGCATATATAAGCATCGACTTAAAAACGGTTATAATATCTTTTATATAACTTGCGGAGAACCCCTCTGAAAGTTTTTTGTTTATGAAATTGTTGAGCTTAACTGCGTTTATATCCACACAGGGAATGTCGCCAAATTCAGGAATAATATGCTTTTCAAACTTGTTGCAGTAATTGACAAATGAGGATTCTTTGACACGGTTGGCGATTGCAGTGATCCATTCCCGATATACTTCCAAAACGCTGATACACTTTCCACTCTGAAATCTTAATTCTACTTCCATTCCAATTTGCACCTTTTTATAAGCATCATCATAGGTGTTTCCGTAAACATATTGATAAACAGCTTTGCCGGATTCATCTCTGTCGATGATAAAGCGTCCCATGAATCTTCCGTCTTTTCTTTTGGTAATACAAATATCCAACTTACTCGCCTTCACTTTCTATTGTTGTTATCACACAATATTTATTGTTCAAACTATACAGAATTAACAAAATTAACAAATGCACAAAAATACATTGAAAAAAATCGCCGATTATGGTATAATATGAATAATTATAACATAACGGAAAGTCATGAATTAATCATTAAGAATGTATTTTTTGACTGTTTCTCGAATGCATATATTTTGAGAAAAATCTCAGAATCCTAATTGCGATTCAGGCTATATATAGGGAGGAGACAATAAATGCACAAAAACCATTACAGCGGCGGACTCACCCGTGAGCAGTTCCTGTTTTATGAGATAAAAATAGTCGCAGGGCTACTTGGTCGGGGAAGAAGCCGTGATGAGATATATCGTGAGATACAGAGCGAAAATCTGTTCCAGTTTCCTACGGAGCGAATGATAAAAACGATCACCAATACCTGTTTCAAGCGCATAGACGCAGTTGATAATGAAGTTGCCATCAGGCTGCTTGCAGATGCATCTGCCGAAGTTGCAAAGCAGGTGAACCTGTATGCGATCATGTGCGAAAACAGTATCGTCTATGACTTTATGATCGAGGTAATCGGTGAGAAATATCGCTCACAGCAGCTTGATTTTTCGGTGAAAGATGTGAATGTGTTCTTTATGTCCCTTGCCGAAAAAGTGCCTGCTGTCAGTGAATGGAGCGAATCCACAATGAAAAAGCTTAAGCAGGTGTTGGTGCGTTTTCTTGTAGAGTGCGAATATCTTGAAAGCTCGAAGTCGCAGACCTTGCTTCCTGTATATTTGTATCCCGAGCTTGATGAATTGATACGTTCCAAAGGCGACACAGATGCACTTGCAGCTTTTAATTGTTTTAATTGAGGTACGGACTATGAGTAATATTATTTACCAGCTTAATGAGATAAAAAAACGCTTTTCAGATGAAGTGTTTCTGAGCAACAAGGGGCTTTCAAATGAAGTCGGGATACACGTTTTCTGCTACGAACCAAAGGACGAAATGCTTGTGCGGAGCTATTTTGCTGACCTGATAAATGCACAGGGACAGCCATTTCGTATCGTGGAGTGTGATCTGTATAAGATTTTCCTGCGGATATGCGAGGAAAAGCGGATCCTGAAAGGCATTCCCAATATGGAGAAGAAAAAAGGCTCGGAGTGTCTGCTTAAACAGTTGCAAAAAGCTGTTTCGCCCGAAGCCTTTGTAGAAAAAATGAAATACGAGCCGCATGAGCATGGGGATATTTTGTTGATTACCGGAGTCGGAAAAGTTTATCCGTTCATGCGGTCTCACAATATCCTTGACAATATCCAACATATCTTCTCGGATATTCCCGTGGTGATGCTTTATCCAGGTGCTTACAATGGTCAGGAACTTTCACTGTTTGCAGAATTTGAGGACGGCAACTACTACCGTGCTTTCAATATGATCTAAGGAGTTTTTTTATGCGTTTACAGAGTATCTATAAATCCGACATCAACCGTGACATTAACGGTGTTATCAAGGTCGCACAGGATGATGAACAGTCTATCGTGCAGGAACTTTCGGAGTATATTATCACGAGGGAGCTGCGCCGTCATTTCAATACATTTCTGAATCATTATGAACGTTCGTTGGAACAGCCCACCGACAAGATAGGTGTGTGGATCTCGGGCTTTTTCGGAAGCGGTAAATCTCACTTTCTGAAAATGCTGTCCTATCTGCTTGCGAATAAGACGGTTGGTGGAAAAAAGGCAGTGCAGTATTTCTCGGATAAGTTCGATGACCCCATGATGTTCGCACAGCTTGAAAACTGTGTAAAAGTTCCTACCGAAACTATTCTTTTCAATATAGACTCCAAAAGCCCTCTGACAAAAGATAAAACGGCTATTTTAAGAGTTTTCGCAAAAGTATTCTATGAACATCAGGGCTTTTACGGCAACGATCTGAAAGTCGCAAAACTGGAGCAGTTCATCGCAAAGTCAGGTAAAACGGAGCAGTTCAGAGAATGCTTTGAGCGTATCAACGGTGGTACTTGGGAAGAAAGCCGTGATTCCTTTGCTTTCTTTGAGGACGATATTGTAGAAGCTATGTCCGAAGCCCTCGATATGAGTGAAACTGCTGCACGAAACTGGTTCAACGGCGAGGAAGAAATTGAGCTTAGTATCGAACAGCTCGTGAAGGAAATTCGTGAGTATATCGATAGCAAGGGCAGGGACTACCGCCTTATGTTCATGATAGATGAAGTTGGTCAGTACATCGGCTCGGATTCTGACCTCATGCTGAACTTACAGACTATCGTTGAAGAGATAGGCACGAAATGCGGCGGCAGAGTGTGGGTCATGGTGACTTCGCAGGAGGCTATCGACAGCATTACCAAGATAAGCGGTGATGATTTTTCAAAGATTCAGGGCAGATTCAATACCCGTCTGAGCCTTAGCTCCTCAAGCGTTGATGAAGTCATCAAAAAGCGTATCCTTGCCAAGACCGATACAGCAGAACAGGTGCTTAGCCTGCAATATGAGAAAAATAATCAGGTGCTGAAAAATCTGTTCACGTTCAATAATGCCGTTCTTGACCTGAAAGGTTATTCGGGCGAGGGCGAGTTTATCGAGACTTATCCCTTTGTGCCGTATCAGTTTAGGCTGATGCAAAACGTCCTTGCCGAAATACGCAAGCACGGCAATTCGGGCAAGCACCTTTCCGGTGGTGAGCGTTCCATGCTGTCGGGATTTCAGGAGGCGGCACAGGCAATTCAGGACAGGGACGAGTATGCTCTTGTGCCGTTCTATCTTTTCTATGACACAGTGCATACTTTCCTAGAAAGCTCTATCCGCCGTGTTATCGACCGATGTCAGAATGCTGCCGACAATCGTGATGGTATTGAACAGACAGATGTAAATATATTAAAGCTGCTGTACCTTGTGAGATATGTCGATGATGTCAAGGCGAATATTGACAATATAAGCATTCTTATGGCGGACGATATACGAACCGACAAGGTTTCCACAAGGCTTTCGATACAGCAGTCCCTTGACAGGCTTGTTTCTCAAAACTATGTTTCCCGCGCAGGAGATACATATACATTCCTGACCGATGATGAACAGGATATTGCCCGTGAGATAAAGAACACCCCTGTTGACAGTGCGATAATCACCAAGGCAATTTCAGATATTATCTTTGGAAAGCTGTTTGTCAGCAAGAAATTCAAGTACGGCAAATATGATTTTCCTTACGATCAGCGTATCGACGAAACCGTTATCGGACAGTTGACAGGCTCGGTGGCATTACATTTTATTACAGTAGCATCGGAGATATACACAACAGATGATTCTGTATTTCTCATGAGATCAGCGGCGGACAATGAAGTTATCGTTGTGCTTGCGGAAAGTCAGCCATATTTTAAAGAACTGGAAGACGCCATGAAGATTCGCCGCTATGTCAAAAGCAAGAACGTGGCACAGCTCCCCGAGATGATACAGAGTATTATCAGGGGCAGGCAGAATCAGGCATCGGCACATGAAAAACGTGCGGAGGAGCTTATTTCGGCGGCTATCGCTGAGGGCAGAGTTTACGTTGCAGGCGATAAATTAACACTGAAGGTTTCATCGGTGAAGGAACGTATTGAAAGAGCAATGTCGATTCTCGTGGAGAGCGTTTATACTAAGCTGAGTTACGTCCGAAAGAATTATGACAGCGATGCAGATATTTTGCAGATACTCAGCGGTGATAAGCAGATGATGCTTGATGGTGCGGAGTCACCAAATGCCGAGGCTGTCAAAGAATTATATCAATATCTTGACATTCAGAAAATGAAACAGTTGCCGACCTCTATGGGGGATATTCAGAAACGTTATCAGGCTATTCCCTACGGCTGGCGAGAGATCGACATAGCAGGGGTGACTGCCGAGCTTATCGCAAGTCAAAAGTTGACCCTCAAATACGGCGGTGCTGTCATTCAGCCGAGTGATAAAAAAATGCCCGATTATCTTCGCAAGAGAACGGAAATAGACAAGGCGATCATCGGGTTCAGAATCGCTCCTCCGACTGCACTTATCAAAAAGGCGAGGGAGTTTTTGAGCGAATATTTCAACTGCACTTTGGGCGCGATACCCGATGATGAGGACGGAATTATTGCTTATATCATAGAAAAATTTGAAACTGAGCGTAACAAGCTGAATGACTTGATTATAAAAGAATATAGTGCAAATGCTTATCCTGGCAGGGGTGTTGTGGAGAACGGTATCAAGCTGTGCAATGAGCTTTTGGGGCAGAAAAATGACAATATCGCTCTGCTAAAAAAGGCTGTGGATATGCAGGAAGATTTCCTTGAACTTGCGGAGGATATGTCTGAGGTGGATACGTTTTTCCGTGTTCAGAGAAGCATTTTCGATAATGCAAGGTCGCAGGTGGAGCGTGTGAATGAGGAAAAAGAGTATTTCCAGACAGAGGACAATACTCTTGCGGTTGTCGAAAAGATAAAGCAGATAATCGCCACGCAGAAGCCTTACAAGCGTATCAGCGAACTGCCCGAACTTATACAAACGGTGCAGGAGGATTATCAAAAGCTGTTGTCGCAAAAGCGTGAGGAGGTCATCGGCGAGATACAGGCGGCTATGGGCGAGATACACCAGACCGCAGACATAAAGCAGGGTGACATCGTGCAGAGGGCGGACGATGCGCTGACAGAAAAGCGAACCGCAACTGAAAATGCAGACAAACTCATAAATCTCGATGCGATGAAAATTCAGATCGGCAATATCAGACAGCAATATCTGCAAAAACTCGTTGTCGTTGACGAACCTGATATTGATACCGTGACAATGAGCCGCAGTGCAGTTTGCCACACGATGAAACTGCAAAGTGAAGCCGATATTGACGAGTATATTGCGGAGGTCAAAAGGACGCTCATGGACAAGCTGAACGGTCACGATGTTCTGCATATAATCTGAGGAGATATGAAAATATGAACAAAACTGCTATCAAAAATTTTGCTGTTGAAGCGAGAGTAATGCTTATCAATGCTGTAACACAGCTTGCTTATGAATTTGAAGTGACGGAGAACGGCACAAATGACCCTGCGCAGGAGTCTGTCAACGGACGGTCGCTTACGGCTGCGGAGAAAAATCAGCGTTCACAGCTTATCGCAAATATCCGTCAGAACGGCTTTACGCAGACGATGGAGGAAGCCGCCTATACTTGGTTCAATCGTTTCATCGCACTGCGATTCATGGAGGTCAATAATTATCTGCCGTCCCATACGAGAATATTCTCGGACGAGAGCGGAAATTTCAAGCCCGAGGTGCTTTCCGACGCAGCTAATGTTGAGATTGACGGGCTCGACAAGGAGCTTGTGCTTGAACTGCTCGAAAATCAGGAGAACGAACGGTTATATAAATATATTATCATCACGCAGTGCAATGCTTTGAACAAGGGTTTGCCCGAGATGTTTGAGCAGATAGGCGGCTGGACGGAATTGCTTTTCCCAAGAAATCTGCTGCGTGAGGACAGCGTTATTGCTAAGATGATAACCGAGATACCCGAGGAGGACTGGAGAGATCAGGTGCAGATAATCGGCTGGCTGTATCAGTATTACAACACCGAGCCGAAAGACAAGGTTTTCGCTGATCTAAAGAAGAATATCAAGATCTCTGCACAGGCTATCCCTGCGGCTACCCAGCTTTTTACGCCCGACTGGATAGTGCGTTATATGGTGGAAAATTCCCTTGGACGGCTTTGGGCTGAGGGTCACGGAAAGCCCGATGATGCCGACTGGAAATATTATCTTGATGAAGCCGAACAGGAGGATCCCGTCAAGGCTGAGCTGGAAAAGATCAGGGCGGAATATAAAAATATTCAACCAGAAAATATCAAGATAATCGACCCATGTATGGGTTCGGGACATATACTGGTGTATGCCTTCGATGTGCTTATCGACATTTACCGTTCCTGCGGCTGGGGTGAGCGTGACGCGGCGAAGTCTATCCTGCGAAACAATCTCTACGGGCTGGACATCGACCGCAGAGCCTATCAGCTTGCGTATTTTGCGGTGATGATGAAAGCAAGGCAGTACAACCGCCGCATTTGCAGTCCCGAAAATCAGCCGAATCTTGCGAATTTTGCCGATGTTATGGGTGCTGACACGGATATGCTCTCGGGCAGTATCAGGCGTTTTGCGGAGCAGTTCGCCTTTGCCGATACCTACGGCTCGCTGATGACCGTCACCGCCCCTGCTGATATCGACACCGCTTTTTCCGACTTTATGCCCACCTTCGGGCTGAATATGCGACAGTTTGACATGATGATGAAGATATACAAGATACTTTCACAGAAGTATGATGTAGTCTGCACAAATCCACCATATATGGGCGGCTCGGGAATGAATGCGAAGCTGTCGGAGTTTGTCAAGAGTAAGTTTCCTGACTATAAATCAGACCTGTTCTCAACTTTTGTGATTAGGTGTACGCAATTGTGCAAAGCAGAGGGTTATTTAGGATTTTTAACGCCTTATGTTTGGATGTTCATTCAGAGTTATGAAAAAATGCGTAATTATATCTATAGTACACGCACAATCGAAACACTTATACAGTTTGAGTATTCTGCATTTGAGGAAGCAACTGTCCCTATATGCACTTTTGCATTAAAAAACAGCAAAGTCAACAAAAAAGGCGTTTATCTGAGATTGACAGATTTCAGAGGTGGCATGGAAGTACAGCGACAGAAAACACTAGAAGCAATTGCAGACCATAAATGTGGTTATTACTTTGAAACTAATTCTGCTAACTTCTCCAAAATTCCTGGCTCGCCTGTGGCTTATTGGGTGAGTGAGAATTTTATTAGGGCGTTTGAACGTGGTATCAGTATTGACAGTATTAGCGACTTTACAGGGTCACAGCATATAACGGCGAACAATGATAAATATTTGAGGCTTCATTGGGAAATAGATGCTAACAAGGTTGGAATGGGTAAAAAATGGGTTTACTATGCAAAGGGTGGAGATTTCAGAAAATGGTACGGTAATATTGAGTTAGTTGTTGACTGGTCGGAAGGTGCTGTTCAATACTATAAAACTAACTCTACATCAAATCTTCTGGCTGAAAAGTATAGGTTCAAAGAGGGAATTACTTATACAGAGCTGACAAGTAGTGTAAATACATTTAGGTATCTGCCGCCTGTTTGTATTTTTGACAAAAAAGGTCCAAGTATTGTTAGCGTAAAAAAGCTATGGTATTGTCTTGGAATATTTGGAACGAAAATTGCTCCGTTATACTTTGCAATTCTTAACCCAACACTTAGTACCCAAGTTAGAGATGTAAAAAATCTCCCAATTATTGTAAATGGCGAGATTGAGCCTAAAATAGATGAGATAGTTAAAGAGAATGTTGAAATTTGCAAACAGGATTGGAATGACTTTGAGACTTCATGGGGCTTTGAAAAGCACCCGCTGATTTAATAGGAGGAGTCATTATGTATTTTTTTGAAAGAGAATATGTATGCCCGAAATGTGGGGCTAAGAAGATGTTTTATGTTTACGGAAGAACTGATGCAAGTGAAAAGTTTGCAGTTTTTTCTTCGGCGTATAAGCCTGCAAAAAGTTGGAGCGAAGTTGATGATAAAGTCATAGTTACTATGTATTGTGATAAATGTTGGAGCACAGATACTCAAATATATGATTTTGAGGGGAACTTATTGGTATGAAGGGGGGTAATACTATGGATAAACACGAAAGTATAAATGCTATTAAAGACTTTATGAATTATTGTAAAGTAACTGATGGTATCGAGATTAAAGCAGAGGTTGAGGTTTATGATGATACGGAACTGATTCATCAAGGATTAGCCAATGTTTACTGTTCGTATGATGTTGGGTATATGCAATACCGAGTTACGATTATATGGGCTTTTGATGATAATGTGATGAGAAAAATGGGTCTCCACGGATCATACAATACAAATTATCAAGAGTTCATGTATTCCGCTGGCTTACTGACTATTATTTCAGATAATATTGAAATAAATATTTCCAAGGAGAATTGAAATGGGAACACTAATATCCGACAAATACGCCGCATGGGAGCAGGAATGCACCGAGCGTTTCAATAAACTAAAAGCCAACGAGGAAGAACTCAACCGCATTTTCATCGACATTTACGGCTTGCAGGACGAGCTGACACCCGAGGTGGAGGATAAGGACGTGACCGTCAGAAAAGCCGATCTACAGCGTGAGATAAAAAGCCTGATAAGCTATGCCGTGGGCTGTTGGTTTGGCAGATATTCCCTCGATGTCAAGGGGCTTGCCTACGCAGGCGGTGAGTGGGACAGCACGAAATACAAGACGATAATTCCCGTCAAGGACAACGTTCTGCCAATATGTGACGACGATTACCTGCCCACCGACCTCACTGGGCTGATCGTGGATTTCGTGGCGAAAGCTTATGGCGAGGACACGCTTGACGAAAACCTGAAATTCATCGCAGATGCCCTTGGCGGAAAGGGTACGCCCCGCGAGGTGATACGCAGTTATCTGCTGAACGGTTTCTATGCCGACCATTGCAAAATTTATCAGAAAAGGCCGATTTACTGGCTTTTCAGCTCCGGCAAAAAGAACGGTTTCAAGGCGCTTGTGTATATGCACCGCTGGGAGCGTACCACCGTTGCGACCGTCCGCACCGACTACGTTCACGAGTTGCAGGAACGCTACCGCACACAGCTTTCCTTGCTTTCTGAGCAGATAGATTCGGTGGCACAGTCCGACCGTGTGAAGCTAAAAAAGCGTCAGGAAAAGCTGACCGCACAGCTCACTGAGATAAACACCTACGAGGAGAAAGTCCACCACCTCGCTGACATGATGATAGACATTGACCTTGACGACGGTGTGAAGGTCAACTATGCGAAATTTGCGGACATACTGGAGAGGATCAAATGACGATTGATAATATTAACCGCAGTCTGGCGGAGCATTTTGCGAAAGATCTGCCCGACTGCTACGACCGCAGGATCATATTTTGGTTCGATTCCGAGCGTGAGTTTGAATCCATGCTTGATGAACTTGACCTGACCGATGTGAAAATATTAAAGCTGACCGGTGACAATTTTTTTGAAGCGAAAATGCTACTATCTGAGACGGACACGCAGTCGAATTATCTTGTATATGACCCTCTGACCTACAAAAAGCGTGAGGACAACTGGCTTAGGGATATACAGTTATACAGCGAGGAATTTCGTGCCGATCTCGTTTCCATGCAGATGAACGAACTGAAAATGCCCCAGACAACACAGCTCCGCCGTGCCATGAAGCATTACAAGAAATTCTTTGAGAGCAAGGAGCGTGTAGGCAAGCTGGCGGCACTCGCCACAAAATATGAAACCGCAGGACAGTTGCACATCGATATCATGGCGGTGCTTTCGGGTGCAAAACATAATACCGTCAATGGTGTTATACGTGCGATACTCTGCGATTCGCTTGACAATGAAGAAAATGGTGCATTGGAGCGTATCGCAAAATTTGGAAGCGAACAGGCACTGCATGAAATGACAGCGAAGTTTTTCGGCTTTTCAAATGAAAAAATACCGCTGTACGATCTTGCAACACATATCCTGCTGACGGCATTTTCGACCCTCGGTGATGACCGCGTGACTTCGGGGCTGGAACAGTATATCTCACCTGAAAAACAGACCGCCTGCTATGCTTTTCTTGACGATTGGAACAATTCTGACGACAGCGAAAAGCTGTTCGACATGGCGGATAATATTTCAAGGCACTATAACCTGACAGACCGCCTTAAAAAAGTCAATACAGATATTCTGCTGAAAGCCGACAGCCTGCCTTGCATTGATGAGGTAATAATCGGCAGATTTATGAGCGAGATCGGTGAGGATATTATCAAGGCTGAGGAGATACTCAAAGTTGTCGAAAGCCGCCGAACATCAAAATGGTATGACAGATATTCCTATCTGTATGACGGGCTGTATTATATCGCCAAAATGCAGGAGTTCCACTACGAGCATATTACGGGATTTCATTATGGCAGATATGACGACCTGTGGAAAGCCTACGGCAAAGACCTGTACATCATGGATACATATTACAGACGTCTGCATATTGCGTTCCGCAAGAGCCTTGTCAGCACATCGGGGACGCTTGATGATCTGTTCAAGGGTGCAATCGTGACTGCGGAAAAAATATACAAGAACTGGTATCTTTCCGAGCTGAATGGGCAGTGGTGTGACCTGATAAAGGACTATATTTGTGATGGCTTTGCCCTTGATGGTATTTCATATCAGAAGGATTTCTATAAATCAAATATTAAGCCGATAGCAAGCGACAGCAGAGTATTCGTGATAATATCTGATGCCCTGCGTTATGAAGTGGCGATGGAGCTTAACGAAAAACTTCTTCGTGAAACAAATGGAACAGCAAAGCTGACAGCGATGCAGTCTGTATTCCCAAGCGTTACGAAATTTGGCATGGCAGCACTTTTGCCACACGATGAACTGACCGTCAACGATGATATGAAGATACTCTGCGATGGTCTGCCGACAGAAAGCACCGAAAACCGTGACAAGATACTGAAACGTTGTTCACCTAAAAACTGTGCCATAACATATGAAAATCTGCTTTCGATGAACCAGACACAGCGCAGAGAGCTTGTCAGCGGTGCGGAGGTCGTGTATATATATCACAACAAGATAGATGCTGTAGGTGATAAGGCGAACACGGAAAAGCAGGTATTTGAAGCCTGTACCGATTCAGTCGAGGAAATGAAAAATCTTGTGCGAATGGTCGTAAACTCCATGAGCGGTTCAAATATCATCATTACCGCAGACCACGGATTCTTGTATTCCAATGAGCCGCTTTCTGAGAGCGATAAGGCTGAAACGAGCCTTGTTTCAGGGAACATATCTGAGACGGGCAGAAGATATATCATAGCTGACAAAAACAGCAGTTCGGATATTCTGATGAAAATACCTATGGACGAGTATTCTGAAAGCATTAGAGGTTTTGCACCTTATGAAAATATTCGCATCAAAAAACAGGGTGGCGGCATGAATTTTGTTCACGGTGGTATTTCCCTGCAAGAATGTTGTGTGCCTGTCATCATATTCAAGAATATATCAAAGAATTCAAAGAAATTCGTTGATATAAAGAAAGTCACGCTGAGACTTATCAGCATGACAAGAAAGATCAGCAACAATATATTCTCGCTTGACTTCATGCAGCCCGAAGCAGTGGGCGGCAAGATCGTTCCCGCAACGTATGAGATATATCTGTGTGACAAGCAGTCAGTTCCTGTGAGTGATGTCCAGACGGTAACAGCCGACAAGACAGGAGAACCGCAGGACAGAGTTTTCAAGATAAGATTCACGCTGAAAAGTGCGGATTTTGACGGCAATGCGGTATATTATTTGAATGTTGTTGACAAGGAAGCAGGCACTATCATTGAGCGCACAGAATTTTCCGTAAAGATAGCGTTTGCAAATGATTTTGATTTTTGAGTGATAAATTATGAAAACAAGAAAATTTAAGGTAAAGAACGGAATTGGAGGCACATGGGTAACTCTGCAAGGAACTACCAAACATGAAGTCCAAACTACGCGTGACCGTGAAAACAGAGAAACATTAAAATCGATCGTTACAGTTTGTGCTATCGGATCGAAACTGCTCTTATCCCCCGAAAAGAAAAAACGCATTTACCGCTGGCGAGCTGCTCAAAGGCGGAGAGAGCCTAATTATTACGCTGCCAATAAACAGCTTGAAGCAGAGATGAGCATTCCTGTAGGGAGTGTGATTGGAGGAATGATTATGGATGAATTTGATAAAAGGGTGATCGAAGCGTTTCCCGGCAAGGCAGTCCGCAAGGATCTTACCGGACTTATGAAAAAGGGTGCAAATGTGCCTACATATGTACTTGAATATCTTCTTGGAATGTACTGCACCACCGATGACGATGATGAAATGAGGATCGGCTTGGATAAGATCAAGAAGATACTTAGCGAGAATTACGTTCGCCCCGACCAGAGCGATTATGTCAAGTCCAAAATAAAAGAAAATGGTCAGTATACGGTCATCGATAAGGTAACAGTCAGGCTCGATGAAAAAGAGGATAAGTATGTAGCTAGCTTTACAAATCTTGACCTGAAGGATTTTGAGGTCAATTCTGATCTGGTAGTTCATAACGAAAAACTGCTGATAGGCGGTATATGGTGTATTATCAAAATTGAATATGTCGGACTTGAACAGGACGATGAAGAGGATGAATACGAAGAAGATATATTTGAAGGCAACAAAAAGAAACGCAAAAAGCTGAAAAAGAAGAAATCAAGATATGAATCTCCTTTTGCCATAGCCGCATTAAAACCGATACAAATGGCAAATCTTGACCTTGATGAGATCATCGAAGCCAGACAGCAGTTTACCAAAGATGAATGGATAACCATACTTCTCCGCAGTGCAGGCTATGAACCAGATGAACTGGACGAAAAGCAGAAATTCCACTATCTGCTGCGATTTGTGCCGTTTATTCAGAAGAACTATAACCTTGTGGAACTCGGTCCGAGAGGTACGGGAAAATCTCATGCTTACAGTGAGCTTTCGCCTTATTCGATACTTATGAGCAGCGGACACACGACTGTTTCCAATATGTTTTACAACATGGCATCGCACCGTGTGGGACTTGTGGGAAACTGGGACTGCGTGGCGTTCGATGAGGTCGGCGGTATCAAGGGCAGTGATGCCGATATGGTGCAGATCATGAAAAACTATATGGCAAACGGAAGCTTTGCCAGAGGCAGCGACTCCATAAGCTCAGATGCTTCAATCGCCTTTGAGGGAAATACGTTCAGAAGTGTGGAGGATATGCTCCGCACCACAAATCTCTTTGAGCCGTTTCCCGAAGGATTCAATAACGATTCAGCTTTCTTTGATAGGATACACGCATATCTGCCTGGTTGGGAAACTCCGAAGCTGAGAGCAAGCCTTTTTACCAACAGATATGGTCTTATCTCCGATTGCTTTTCCGAGTTTTGCCATGCTATGCGCAAGTATGATTTCACCAATTCTTTCGGTGAATATTTTGCATTGAACAGCAATTTCAACACCCGTGATGATACGGCGGTAAGACGTACTTTTTCTGGGCTTGCAAAGATGATCTATCCAGATGAGCATATCGGCAAGGAAGAAGCCCGTGAGTTGCTTGTGTATGCGATAGAGTGCAGACGCAGGGTCAAGGAACAACTTAGAAAAATGAATCCTGCCGAGTTCAGTGATGTTATGCTCGGATATATCGACCTTGATACTAACGAGGAATTTATCGTTGATCTGCCCGAAATTTCAGGCGGAACGCTTATTCCCGACACCTTCGGTAAGCCGGGATATGTCTATGCTGTCGGTCGGTCTTATGATGACAAAAATATTGGTATTTACCGCTTTGAGAATAAGCTTATTGAGGGCAATGGAAAGCTGAGTTTCCGCAATGTTGAGGGTCTTGCAGGTGCGCCAAGAAGTGTAAAGGATAGTATCACAGCGGCTTTCAACTACTTTATCCAGAACAGCCGCAAGCTGATAGACGGCAAGTATGACGATTTCGATTACAGCCTGTATTATAACGACTTGCAAAACAGAAATGTCAGCGAAGAGGTCTCCATAGCGGAAGTGGTGGGTCTTTTCTCGGCTCTGTCGAATCGTCCTGTCATGCCGTCACTTGTGATATGCGGACGTGTGGTAATGTCTGGAGAAACTATGCCCGTCATCACCATGCTTGACGAAATATTTGTGACAGCGGCAAATGCAGGGGCTAAGAAAATACTTCTTCCCGAAAACAGCCGTGCCAATTATGAACAGCTTTCAGACAAAATGAAAAGCGAAATATCTGCTGAATTTTATTCCACTCCGCTTGAAGCGGCAAAAATCGCACTGGGAGTAGAGCTGTAATGAAAGAATACAAGTGCATAGCCTGTGGCGAGGTGAAACAAAGCACAGAGCGCTGTATGTGTCCGATTTGCGGATATATGATGTATGAACTGCCAAATGAGCGAAAATCCGTACTTATCGGCGAGATAACGGATTTTGTTAGAGCGATAATAAATCAGAAGATAGATATAAAGTCGGTTGATTTCGGAAAGCTGGATTCGGACATACACCGCTTTCCGGACTATGATAAAATAAAAAATCATGTGTCAAAGGCTGAAAAGACGGAAGAATTTTATAAAAGATTACAGCGAAGTGCCGAACAGATGAAGCAATATTTTCACGATACGTTCCGCAAAACCTATGACGGGAAAATGCAGTTTCTGAA